>Ga0208788_1000032_pt1 | contig 101394 bp, 90 predicted proteins | sample Wag4_2014_7_11_3_FD_187363 | JGI IMG/M metagenome (GOLD analysis project Ga0208788, IMG submission 187363) | Fresh water mixed with fracking chemicals microbial communities from Ohio, USA - Utica-2 Time Series FC 2014_7_11 (SPAdes) (version 2) ... | reverse complement strand
GGGCGGGAGTTGTGGGGGACTGTATCCGCACGGGGTCTGTATACATTGAGATACACACCTGTGGGAGCGGGCTTGCTCGCGAAAGCGCCGGGGCAGGCGACACCCCTGCTGAATGTGCCGCCGTCTTCGCGAGCAAGCCCGCTCCCACAAGGGGGCCGGTGTCAGACACGGGGCTTTCGTCGACTCGGGTAACTGCGCACAGACGACGATCTAAACTTATTTCACTCAGGACGCCGTCCTGTTCATTCCCCACGACCACCGCCCAGGGGCGCATGCCTCGACCCACACTGCCTCTGGACCCTGATCCTGCAACAGGAGCACACGTGATGGACGAGGCCAGACTCAATGATTTCATGGGCAAGTTGGTCAACGACATGGGCGGCGCGGCGATGCTGGCCAATGTCATTCTCGGCGAAGAGCTTGGCCTGTACCGGGCCATGGCCGACAGCCAGTTGACCAGCCCCGAAGCAATCGCGGCCAGAACCGGCTGCAACCCCCGACTGGTGCGCGAATGGCTCAGCGCCCATGCCGCCGCCGGCTACATGGAACACCGTGACGGCCAGTTTCGCCTGCCCGAAGAACAGGCCCTGGCCCTGGCCATCGAGGACTCGCCGGTATACGTAGCTGGCGGTGTCGGCGTGGTCGCGTCGTTTTTCCATGACAAGGACAAACTGGTCAACGCCATGCGCGGCGACGGCGCCCTGCCCTGGGGCGATCACCACCCGTGCATGTTCAGCGGCACCGAACGCTTCTTCCGCCCCGGGTACAAGGCGCACCTGATCGCCGAATGGCTGCCGGCCCTCGATGGCGTGGTGGCCAAACTGGAGGCCGGCGCCAAGGTGGCGGACATTGGCTGCGGCCACGGTGCCTCCACCGTGATCATGGCCCAGGCCTTTCCCGAATCGCGGTTCGTCGGTTTCGACTACCACGCACCTTCAATCACAGTCGCTACCCAGCGTGCCGAGGAAGGTGGCGTGTCCGGCCGGGCGACGTTTTTCCAGGGCACGGCAAAAAGCTACCCAGGCAATGACTATGACCTGATCTGCTATTTCGACTGCCTGCACGACATGGGCGACCCGGTGGGCGCGGCGAAACACGCCTACGCGTCGTTGAAGCCGGACGGCACAGTGTTGCTGGTGGAACCGTTCGCCAATGATTCGCTGGACGACAACATCACGCCGGTAGGCCGGCTGTTCTATGCCGCGTCGACTTTTATCTGCACGCCCAACTCACTGTCCCAGGAGGTTGGATTGGGGCTGGGTGCCCAGGCGGGCGAGGCGCGCTTGCGCAAGGTGTTTACCGAGGCAGGATTCTCGAGTTTCCGGCGGGCTACCGAGACACCGTTCAACCTGATTCTGGAGGCCCGCAAGTAATACGCTCCCAGTAGGAGCGAGCTTGCTCGCGATGGCAGACAAAACACCGCGGGGCATCAGGCAGCCAGTGTTATCGTTAACGTCCATCGCGAGCATGCTCGCTCCTACAGTGTGTATTCAGGTGACCGGAGTATTGAACATGCTCGACAGCCAGACCCACGAACAACTCGACCGCCTCCAGCAACTGATGGCCGATGAGCCGTTCGTGGTCCTGACCGGTGCCGGGATCAGCACGCCCTCGGGCATTCCCGACTATCGCGACAACCAGGGCGTGCGCCGCGGCCGGCAGCCGATGATGTATCAGGAGTTTCTCTCGGCACCGGAATCCCGCCGCCGCTACTGGGCCCGGGCGATGCTCGGCTGGCCGCGGGTGCGCCAGGCGCTGCCGAATGTGGCCCACGACACCCTCGCCCGCTTGCAGAGCACTCGGCAGATCAGCGGCCTGATCACGCAGAATGTCGACACCTTGCACGACCAGGCCGGCAGCCATGACGTGATCGAACTGCACGGCAGCCTGCACCGGGTGTTGTGCCTGGACTGCGGCCGGCGCAGCCAGCGCGACTCGATCCAGCGCTTGATGGAAGCGCAAAACCCGTACCTGGCTGGCGTGGACGCCGTGCAGGCGCCGGACGGCGATACGCTGCTCGATGCGGCCTTCGAAGCGCGCTTCCAGGTGCCGCACTGCCCGCATTGCACGGGCCAGCGGATGAAACCGGACGTGGTGTTCTTCGGCGAGAACGTCGCCCAGGACACCGCCGCCAAAGCCATGGCCGCGGTGGAAAAGGCTGCGGGGCTGCTGGTGGTCGGCTCGTCGCTGATGGCGTATTCGGCGTTCCGCCTGTGCCGGGCGGTGGTGGATCAGGGCAAGCCGTTGCTGGCGATCAACCTGGGCAAGACCCGCGCCGATGACCTCCTCGACCTGAAAATAGAAGCCTCTTGCGAGCAACTGTTGCCGTTGCTGGCTCAAAGGTTGTCCACTTAGCCTCAATGTGGGAGCGGGCTTGCTCGCGAATGCGGTGGGTCAGTCGACACTATTGCTGGATGACCCACCGCATTCGCGAGCAAGCCCGCTCCCACATTTTGCTTGGCTTTTAGCCAGGTAGACGCGTTCCAAGGTTTTCTGCCTTGAGCACATCAAACAACGCCTGCGCCGCCGCCGACAGCTCGCCGCCGGGCAAGGTCAGCACGCCGATCGCTCGTTCCACCACCGGATCGCGCAAGGTAATACACCGCGCCCCCAGTTCGCGCATTTGCCCGGCGCACAGGGCCGGTACCGCGCTCACGCCCAGTCCGCTGGCGACCATGCGCCCGACCGTCGCCAGTTGATGGCTTTCAAATTCCACCGGGAGTTTCATACCCCGGGCGTGCAGGTGTTCTTCGAGCATCACCCGCACCGTCGACGGCCGTTGCAGAGTGATGAACGGTTCCTTGAGCAAGGTCTGCCAGTCGATCTCCTGCAGCTCCGCCAGCGCCGAGTCATGGGGCACCACCGCGACGAAGCGGTCGATATATAGAGGCGTGAATTGCAGCGACGAATTCATGGTCGGCTCGAACGCCACCCCCAGTTCCACCTGGCGGTCACGGACCATTTCCAGCACCTGCTCGTTGATCACGTCGTTGACGGTGACATTGACCTTTGGATAACGCGCGCGAAAAGTCTTGAGCATCGGCGGCAGCAGGTTGCCGGCGAACGACGGCATCGCCGCCAGCGTCACGCGCCCGCGTTGCAGGGTGAAGCGCTGGCGCAGTTCATCTTCGGCGTTGTCCCAGTCGGCGATCAGGCGGCGGGCCAACGGCACCAGGGCTTCACCCTCGGCGGTCAGGGCGACGTTGCGGGTATTGCGGGTAAACAGCCGCCCGCCCAGGCCGTCCTCCAGCGCCTTGATGGTCAGGCTCAAGGCCGACTGCGACAGGTGCAGGCGCTCGCAGGCCACGGCGAAACTCAGGCTCTGGGCCACGGCCAGGAAGGCGCGGATCTGTTTGATGGTCATCGTCGCTTCGCTCCCGGCTGCAAGCTACAAGGGTTAAGCTGCAAGAGTAGAAGCAGCGGTTTGTTGAGCTTTATCAATCAATCAAGCCAAAAAAACAACTTAACAAATTAATTCAGCGACGAGACACTCATCCCATACGGCTAGCCAGCCGCCCACAAAGAATAAAAGAGGTGCATATGGCAGGTTTCGACAAGCGCGTGAGTTCCTACGAGGAAGCACTGGCAGGTCTTGAAGACGGCATGACCGTGATCGCCGGCGGCTTTGGCCTGTGCGGGATCCCGGAAAATCTGATCGCCGAGATCAAGCGCAAGGGCACTCGTGATCTGACCGTGGTTTCCAACAACTGCGGCGTCGACGGTTTTGGCCTGGGCGTACTGCTCACCGATCGCCAGATCAGCAAGGTGGTGGCCTCCTACGTCGGTGAAAACAAGCTGTTCGAAGAGCAACTGCTCAAAGGCGAAATCGAAGTCATCCTGACCCCCCAAGGCACCCTTGCTGAAAAAATGCGCGCGGGCGGCGCCGGCATCCCGGCCTTCTTTACCGCCACCGGCGTCGGCACCCCGGTCGCCGAAGGCAAGGAAGTGCGTGAATTCAAGGGCCGCAAGTACCTGATGGAAGAGTCCATCACCGGTGACTTCGCCATCGTCAAAGGCTGGAAAGCCGACCATTTCGGTAACGTCATCTACCGCCACACCGCCCAGAACTTCAACCCGCTGGCCGCCACCGCCGGCAAGATCACCGTGGTCGAAGTCGAAGAAATCGTCGAACCCGGCGAGCTGGACCCGGCGCAGATCCACACCCCTGGCATCTACGTCGACCGGATCATCTGCGGCACGTTCGAAAAGCGCATCGAACAGCGCACCGTGCGTAAGTGATCCCCTGCCCCCCGGACCGAATGAAGGAATAACAACAATGGCACTTTCCCGCGAACAAATGGCTCAACGCGTCGCCCGCGAAATGCAGGACGGCTACTACGTGAACCTGGGCATCGGCATTCCGACCCTGGTGGCCAACTACATCCCCGAAGGCATGGAAGTCATGCTGCAGTCGGAAAACGGCTTGCTGGGCATGGGCCCGTTTCCGACCGAAGAAACCATCGATGCCGACATGATCAACGCCGGCAAGCAAACCGTGACCGCGCGCATCGGCGCGTCGATTTTCTCGTCCGCCGAATCCTTTGCGATGATCCGCGGCGGTCATGTCGACCTGACCGTGCTGGGCGCCTTTGAGGTTGATGTGCAGGGCAACATCGCCTCGTGGATGATCCCCGGCAAACTGGTCAAAGGCATGGGCGGCGCCATGGACCTGGTGGCCGGCGCCGACAACATCATTGTCATCATGACCCACGCGTCCAAGGACGGTGAGTCCAAGTTGCTGGCGCAATGCAGCCTGCCGCTGACCGGCGCCGGTTGCATCAAGCGCGTACTGACCGACCTGGCCTACCTGGAAATCGAAAACGGCGCGTTCATTCTCAAGGAACGTGCACCGGGCGTCAGCGTTGAAGAGATCGTCGCCAAAACCGCCGGCAAACTGATCGTTCCGGACCACGTGCCGGAAATGCAGTTCGCTGCCCAGTGAGGAATCATTCCATGCAAGAAGTCGTCATTGTTGCCGCCACGCGTACCGCGATCGGCAGTTTCCAAGGATCGCTGGCCAGTGTGTCCGCGGTGGACCTGGGCGCGGCGGTCATCCGTCAGTTGCTCGCACAAACCGGCCTGGACCCGGCTGAAGTCGATGAAGTGATCATGGGCCAGGTGCTGACCGCCGGCGCCGGACAGAACCCTGCGCGCCAGGCCTCGATCAAGGCCGGCCTGCCGTTTGCCGTGCCTGCCATGACCTTGAACAAGGTCTGCGGTTCGGGCCTCAAGGCCCTGCACCTGGCCACCCAGGCCATCCGTTGCGGCGATGCCGAGGTGATCATCGCCGGTGGCCAGGAAAGCATGAGCCTGGCCAATTACGTGCTGCCCGGCGCCCGCACCGGCCTGCGCATGGGCCACGCGCAGATCGTCGACACCATGATCACCGATGGCCTGTGGGATGCGTTCAACGATTACCACATGGGCATCACTGCCGAGAACCTGGTGGAGAAGTACGGCATCAGCCGCGAGCAGCAGGACGCCTTTGCTGCGGCTTCGCAGCAGAAAGCCGTGGCCGCCATCGAAGCCGGGCGTTTCGTCGATGAGATCACGCCGATCCTGATCCCGCAGCGCAAGGGCGACCCGTTGTCGTTCGCCACCGACGAGCAGCCACGGGCCGGCACCACCGCCGAATCCCTGGCCAAGCTCAAGCCGGCCTTCAAGAAGGACGGTTCGGTGACCGCCGGCAACGCCTCGTCGCTCAACGACGGCGCTGCCGCGGTGATCCTGATGAGTGCGGAAAAAGCCGAGGCCCTGGGCCTGCCGGTGCTGGCGAAAATCGCCGGTTACGCCAATGCTGGCGTGGACCCGGCGATCATGGGTATCGGCCCGGTATCGGCCACCCGCCGCTGCCTGGACAAGGCCGGATGGACCCTGGATCAACTGGACCTGATCGAAGCCAACGAAGCCTTCGCCGCGCAATCGCTGGCCGTGGCCAAGGACCTGGAATGGGACCTGGACAAGGTCAACGTCAACGGCGGCGCCATCGCCCTCGGCCACCCGATCGGAGCCTCGGGCTGCCGCGTGCTGGTGACCCTGCTGCATGAAATGATCAAGCGCGACGCCAAAAAAGGCCTCGCCACCCTGTGCATCGGTGGCGGTCAAGGCGTGGCCCTGGCGCTCGAGCGGGCGTAAAGCGTTCTACAGACTGCGCGGTGGCCCACGAAGATCCGCGCGGTCTGGCAACATCCCTGCGGCTGAGGGTCCACGTAGTGAGGGGATTGATCCCCGCTGGAGTGCGTAGCGCTCCCGGAAAATTTTCGACTATTGCCGAGATTTTGGGGATTGCTGCGCAACCCAGCGGGGATAAATCCCCTCACCACGAAAGGCTCTCTCGCCGCAGGCCCATCTGTCTGGACTTCCCTCAGCCAAATTTCACCAGATTCAACGCCGGCAAAGGCCCGCCCGGAAACTGCACCAATCGCCCGCCGACACTCAACGCTCCCAAATCGACGCCGAAGAACCCCAGGCGCTCGATCAGCGCGCCCACTTCAACCTTGGCCTGTGCTGAATCCCCCGAGAAAAACAACACCCGCCGACCGCCTTCCGCCGCCGGATCACCGTCGACCAGGTGGGCCTGAAGGTGATTGAACGCCTTCACCACCCGCGCCCCCGGCACCCATTCGGCGAACACCTCGCTGGATACCCTGCCCTGCAAATCCACGGCTTTGAACGACGGCGCTTCAATCGGATTGTTGGCGTCGATCACGATTCGCCCGGCGAAATCCGGTAAGCCAGCCAAGGCAATCGGCAACTTCGACCAGTTCACCGCCACCAGCACGATCGGCTGCGCAGCAGCTTCTTCGCGAGTACCGGCGCGGGCGGCGGCCCATGTGGTAGCCGTGGCGTCCCCGGCGGATCTGGCTGGACGCACGCTGCCCGAGAGCCCGGTGGACTTGCAGCGGTTTACAGGGATCGTGATGCGCGGCAGCCGCACCGGGCGCATTCGCCAGTGGGTCATGCAGGACGGATCAGGGCATGAGGCGCTGGCGAACCTGAACGAAAACGTCGTCCTGAATGATCCGGCAGCCATGCGGGAAGCGGCGATACTCGGCCTGGGGGTGACGCTACTGGTGCTGCCGGATGTGGCGGCGAATATCGAACGCGGAGAACTGGTGCGGGTGCTGCCGGACTGGCACGCGGATGCGGGGCCGATTTCGCTGTACTACCCGAGCCGCACGCTGATGCCGGCCAAGACCCGGGTGTTCATTGATTTTGTGGTGCAGGCCTTTGAGCGATAGACCGCGTTATTGTTCTTCGCGAGCAAGCCCGCTCCCACATTGGGCCGCGCTCGTCAGAACCACTCGGTCAACTGTGGGAGCGGGCTTGCTCGCGAAGAGGTCGGGCCATTCACCCCAAAAGCTGCAGGATCAACCAACTGTTCGCCCCGCTGATCACCACGAACAACCCCCAGGCCAACACCCGCGTCGGCAAACGATTCACAAACGGTCCCATCAACCTGTGATCGTTGGTCATGCGAATCAGCGGGTACAGCGCAAACGGCAGCTGCAGACTCAACACCACCTGACTCAACACCAGTAACTTGCCTACCGCGTCGTCGCCCATCAGCCACACGCCTATGAACGCCGGGATCAGCGCCAGGCCGCGAGTGATCAGGCGTCGCTGCCAGCAGGGTATGCGCAGGTTGAGAAAGCCCTCCATGATCACTTGGCCGGCGATGGTGCCGGTAAAGGTCGAGCTTTGCCCCGACGCCAGCAACGCGACACCGAACAGCACACTGGCCAATGCCCCGCCCACCAGTGGATCGAGCAGATGATAGGCGTCCTGAATGTCGACCACGTCGGTGTGCCCGGTCTTGTGGAAAGCCGCGGCCGCGAGAATCAGGATCGCTGCGTTGACCAGCAACGCCAGGGCCAGGGAGCCGATGGTGTCGATGCGCGCCAGTTTCACTGCGTCCTCCTTGCTGGCCTGGTCCCTGCCAATCAGCCGCGTCTGCACGATCGAGGTGTGCAGGTAAAGGTTATGCGGCATCACCGTCGCCCCGAGAATGCCGATGGCCAGGTACAGCGGCGCGGCATCGCTGAGGGCTGACAACGATGGTTTGAAGCCCTGGGCAACTTCCGGCCAGTAAGGTTTGATCAGCATCAGCTCGACAAAGAAACACACGCCGATGGTGGCCACCAGCACCAGCATGATCGCTTCCAGACGACGGAAGCCGCGGTTTTGCAGGGCCAGCACCAGCAAGGTGTCGAAGGCTGTGAGGGCAATGCCGAAGGTCAGGGAACAACCCAGCAATAGATGAAAAGCCAGGGCACAGCCGAGCACTTCGGCAAGATCGGTGGCGATAATCGAGATTTCCGCCAGCACCCACTGCGTGCGTGCGGTGCGTTGGCTGTAGCGCTCTCGGCACAGTTGTGCCAGGTCGCGCCCGGTCGCAATCCCCAGCCGTGAGCACAGACACTGCACCACCATCCCCGCCAGACTCGCCAGCAGCACCACGAACAACAGGCTATAGCCAAACCGCGACCCTGCCTCGATGGCCGTCGCCCAGTTGCCCGGGTCCATGTAGCCGATGGACACCAGCAAACCCGGCCCGGCGAAACGCAGGACGCGCTTGAAGAATGAGGCACGCGGATCAACAGAGACGCTGCCTGCCACTTCGGGTGGGCAAAAAGGTGCTGTGGCTAGTTTGGGCAAACTGAATTTCACGCAGGCATTCCAAAAAACGGGCGGGAGGAGCCAGCTTAGACGGTTCGGGCAAAAATCTGTAGGAGCGCTTCAGGGTTTGGCGGTGCCCAGCAATTGTTCGCGCAACTCGGGATTGTTCGTGCGCGGATCAAGCCAGATCCCGAAGAAGGCCTGGGCAAATTGCGGATCGTTCACTTCATACCGCAACTGCTGACCGACATAGAAACGCGCACCCTGCCCCGGCAAATACACGCCGGTGAGCCGCGTGCCGGCTTCGACGTCAACAAAAGACTGCTGCATCTGGGCCTGCCATACGGCCAGTTGCCCGGCACTGATCGACCCATCCGACAGCCGTTTTATTTCATCGACGCTCGCCCGAACCAGATCGTCCCGGGAAATCCTGCGTTGATAGATCAATTCCAATGCAAACGGCTGATCGCTCGCCAACGGTCGCGCGGCGCTCCAGAGCCGAGCGTTATAGATGTCAAAACCGAACATGCGAAATTCACCGGTGCCAATGATTCGGGCGCCGGGCAGGGTTTCTTGCCAACTGGCCAGGGCCTGGCTGCCAATCAATGCCAGCAGCCACAGAAAATGACGCAGGGGGGAGCGTGGTGGGGTCATCATCGGCTCGATTCATCCCAGGGTGTTGCTGATACTTATACCCGTAATGCGTTACCGTACAACCCTCAAAAACTGTATACAAAAAGCTTAATTATTTGCAGCAATCACTCGACAGCGATGCTAACGTTGACACTTCGCCCAGGTCGGAGGTGCGCGTGCTACTGCTCAAACTGCTGGTCATTCCCGGATTTCTGCTGCTGATATCCCTTGCCGGTAAACGCTGGGGACCGAGTGTTGCCGGCTGGCTGTCGGGGTTGCCGGTGGTGGTCGGGCCCATCCTGTTCTTTCTGGCCATCGAACAAGGCGAGGCCTTTGCCGCGCAATCGGCGACCGCGGCGCTATCCGCGATGTTCGCCATGATTGCATTCTGCGTCAGCTATGCCCAAGTGGCCCAACGGGCAAGTTGGCCATGGGCGCTGGCCGTTTCGCTGCTGGTCTGGGCAACCATTGCGGTTGTGCTGTCGGCAATCCCGCCGTCGCTGAGCTTCTCGGTGATCGCCGCCGCAACTGCGCTGCTGGCGGCACCGTACCTGTTCCCAAGCGTGCAGCCTGTCGTGCCAGGCCCGGCACCGAAGTCCGATAAGTTGCTGCTGCGCATGATCGCCGGCGCCCTGCTCACCCTCGCCGTCACCCTGCTGGCGAGCACCGTCGGCGAACGCTGGAGCGGCCTGCTCGCGGTGTTCCCGGTGCTGGGCAGCGTGATGGCAGTGTTTTCCCAACAAACCCGCGGGCCTGCGTTCACCGCGGCATTGTTGCGGGCCACGGCCACCGGCATGTACTCGTTCGCCGCGTTTTGCCTGGTCCTGGCATTGGCGCTGCCTCCCTTGGGCCTGGGCGGGTTCGCGCTTGGCGTCGCCGTGTCCGTGGCAATGCTGGGGGTCACCAAACGTCTGCTGGCTAAACCGGCGGTAACGCCTGCAACTCATTCAACTCTTTCGAACGACTAGCGCAATAACCTCGTACGTCAATCGAATGGGTTTAGCTCAACATCAGCCTCAGTTCACAACCCAACCCGACTGAGGCCTTTACCATGAAATTCTTTTTCCACCCTTCGCCCAATCCGATGAAAGTTGCTCTGCTGCTCGAAGAACTGCAAACACCGTATGAATTGATTGGTGTCGATACCTTCAAGGGTGAACAACACCAGCCGGCCTTCCTGGCGATCAACCCCAACGCCAAGGTGCCAGCGCTGGTCGATGGCGACGCCACGGTCTTCGACTCCCAGGCCATCCTGCTGCACCTGGCGCAAAAGCATCAGCGCTTCCTGCCGACCAGCGCTGCCGGCAACGCCGACATGCTGTCGTGGCTGATGTTCATCGCCACCGGTCTGTCGCCATTTTCCGGCCAGGCCGTGCACTTCCTGCACCACGCGCCGGAAGATCTGCCCTACGCAAAAAACCGCTATTTCAAGGAAGTCGAACGCCACTATCGCGTGCTCGACCAACGCCTGGCCGATCATCCCTACCTGGCCGGCGACACTTACAGCATCGCCGACATGGCCCTGTGGGGCTGGGCCAACTACGCGCCGTACATCCTCGGTGAATCCGGCCTGGCCGCGTACCCGAACGTCAAGCGCCTGTTCGACGAAATCAGCGCTCGCCCTGCCGCGCAACGTGCCCTGGGCCTGAAAGAGAAACTGGTGCTGAAGGCCGAGTTCGACGAGGAAACTCGTCGCAACCTGTTTCCGCAGAACCAGGCGTAACCCGCCAACTTCCGCATCCAGAGGTGATGAAATGAGTGATCACGTCGCGTTTATCGTTTACCTGCCCTCCAGGCCGGAACGTTTCGCCGAAACCAAAGAGCGCCTGCTGCACGTCGTGCACCAGATGTCGGCCGAACCGGATTTCGTCAACACCTGGGTGCACCAACGCCAGGGCGAACCGAACACCCTGGTGCTGTACGAAACCTGGAACTGCAGCAAGGAAGACTTCATCACGCGTCACCTGAGCAAGCCTTACCGCCAGGAATACGAGCGGTTGCTGCCGGAGTTGCTGGCCAGCGAGCGTCGGATCGAGTTTCTGGATGTGATCAAGAGCTATCCAGTGCGGCGGCAGGGGTAATTGCAGCGGCCCTCTTGTGGCGAGGGGGCCGTTCCTACAAAAGAGGGTAAAAAACTGAAAATTCGAGGATTTCTCCCACAGGTTTTTCGGGTTGGCCGTCGGAAGCGTGGTGTTTACGATTCGAACCGTCGCTTGGTCCGGACTGCATCGAGGCGAAGACGACAATGAGCCACATTCCGAATAGACTGTTACACGCTGATCCTGGAGGTCACGATGATCACCGAACTTTCTCCCCTCGTTTCAGAGTTTGAAACTGAAGAACTAGCCGCCAGCTATGATCGCTGGTTCCGCGCCAAGGTGCAGGCTTCGCTGGACGATCCGCGTCCGAGCATCCCGCATGACCAAGTCATGGCAGAAATGCGAGCCCTTTTGGAGGCAAAGCGCAATCAGCGCGATGCTGGTTGAGTGGCGGCCCGAAGCACGGGCCGAACTGAGACAAATCCTCATTTATGTCAGTGATCGCAATCTCGGAGCGGCAAATGAGCTGTCCCAATCCGTAGAGGTTGCCACTTCAGCCCTTCCGGAACACCCCTATCTCTATCGATCCGGCCGAGTCATCGGCACCAGGGAGATAGTTGTTCATCCGAACTATCTGGTGATCTACCAGGTAACGGATCGAATTGAGATATTGAGTGTTGTACATGCAAGACAGGAGTACCCGTCCCCCCAGCCTCCATGACCGTCCGTTAGCCCGCACTGGAACGCTCCACGACCTCCATGGGATGATCGCCCACCACTGCGCGCCCATCCCTGGAGATTCCGAATGTCACTGTTGAGTAAAAAAGCCGTTGTCCTGCTGCTGGCCGCGGCTGCCACCGTCGGGGTGCTGAATGTGCAGGCGGCCACGGTCAAGGAGGCGCCGCCGCAGAAAGTGTCGATGCTCGACGGCAAGTTCACCTTCACCCTGCCCAAGGGCTTCGTTGCCAGCCAGTTGCCGAGCAATAACAGTGCAAGCGGCACGATGTACGCCAACGAGGCCACCAAGACCGTGGTCATCGCCGCGCAGAACAGTCTGCCGGAAGGCACCACGGTCAAGGACAACGACGGTGCATTTCTCGACGGCACCGTGGCCGACTTCGACGCGGCGCAACGCAAGGCATTGAAGGATTACAACAAGCTCAGCGAGAAAAGCCTGACGCTGAAAAGTACCGGACTGGGCGTGCGTCAGGTCGACAGCACCGCCACCCAAGGTGGCGGGCTGACGCTCAACACCACCCTGATGGCCGCTTCGGGCAGCCGCATGACGGTGATTCAGGTCATTTCCCGCCCCGGCGATATGGCAGCCCATGAAACGCTGATCAAGCAGATCGTCAGCGGCAAGTAAGCCTCAGGGGTTGAGGCGCTGCAGCCAAGCGTTCAAGTCCTGCAGTTCTTCGGCGCTGATGTTATGGCCGACACCCTGGTAAGCGTGAAACTCGGGTTCCAGTGAAACGCTTTGCAACAGGCTGTTGGCCTCGGTGCCGTCGCTATACGGCAGGCGTTTGTCTGCCGTGCCATGACCGATGAAGATCGCCAGCGACTGGCGTTTTTCATCCGGTTTCAACTCGGACTTGAGCACCGGTAGAATCCGCCCGCTCAATGCGGCAATCCCGCCCAGCACCTCGGGATGGCGCAAGCCCACTTCGTAGGACATGATCGCGCCCTGGCTGAATCCCACCAGAAACACCTTGCCGGGCTCGGTGTGATATTTGCGGGTCGCCTTCGCGATGAAATCGATCAGCACCTGCCCGCTTGACTTCAGATCATCGGTCTCGCCGTTGTAGGCACCTTCGCCCTTCTTGCGAAACCATTGATAACTGCCCTCTTCCAATACCACCGGCGCCCGCACCGACAGGTAGGTGTACTGCTTGGGCAATTCGTCCTTCATGCCGAACAGGTCCTGCTCGTTACTGCCATAACCGTGGAGGAAAATCACCAGGGGTTGGTCGCGGGAATCGGGGGTGGCCTGCTCCAGGTATTTGAGCGGCAGATCGGTTTGCAGCGGGGTTTGAGCGTGGACAGCGGCGGATGCCAGCAGCGTGAGCAGAGCGAGAAACTTCAACATGAGCCTTCCTTCACAGTGCGCAGGATTCGGGGCAGAGCCTAACACTGTGAGCCATGGCAGGATATTTCTGGTGCGGCCATCGACGCTTTCGCGAGCAAGCCCGCTCCCACACCCGACGGCGATCTACCTGAATAGGCTCGGTCGAAGGTGGGAGCGGGCTTGCTCGCGAAGAGGCCTGTAGGGGCATCGAAACTTCACAATTCAGTCGTTGACCAGTTTGCCCACCCGAATCGGCTCACGCCCCGCCACCTTCGCCTGCCAGGTCCCCGGCTGGGTATAGCGCCCACGATCCAGGGCGAACAATACGCCGCTGGTTCCCGCGCGCACGGTGGTGACCTTGTCGTTCAGCGGGTCGACCACTTCAAACAATGCATCGCCCTTCTCCACCCACTCACCGGCCTCGCGCAGGAAACTGACCACGCCGTGATGGGGTGCGAACAGATATTGAGTGCCTTCGAACGGCATGCCTTCGCAGCATTCGCCAGGCGCCGCCGGCCAGGTGCCCGCGATGAATCCCTGCTCGGCAAGAAACCCCAGAATCGCCTCGCAATTGGCTTGCGCCTGATCGACCCGGGTATCGCCCATGCTGCCCAGTTCCAGCGTGGTCGCCAGATTGGCCGGTGGAATGGCCGCCTCGGGGAATGCCCGCGCCAGACGCAACCAAGGTGAAGAACAGGATTCGTCAAACGAACTGCCGCCGGAGTCTTCACACAGCAACGCCACGCCCGCCTTCAGTCGCGCCGCCAGGGATTGCCACTGCGGCCAGTGCTGCGGCAAGGCGTACAGATGAATCGCCGCTTCGAAATCGCAATGCAGATCGAGGGTGATATCGGCATCGCACGCGTGACGCAGCAACAGGCGATGCATGGCTTGCAGTTGTGAAGCCGGCGCCGGCAAGCCGTCGAGCACCTGGCCCATGGCCTGGCGGATCAGCGCGATGTTGGCCTCGGCATCGCTGCCCAGGCGATCGCCGACCAAGTGCGCCACCGGCGCGCTGAGTTCGACGAACGAACGGTTGAAATTCTTGCCACTGCCCAGTTCGAAACGGCCCATGTGGGCGCTTTGCAGATGCTGGTCCAGCCCGATGGGGTTGGCCACCGGCACCAGCTCGATCACGCCCTGCAACTGGCCCAGGCTTTCCAGCTCGGCCAGGCGCTTTTTCAGCTCCCAGGCGGTGCGCATGCCTGGCAGCTCATCGGCGTGCAGGCTGGCCTGGATGTAAACCTTGCGTGTGCCGGCGCCGTAACGAAACACACTGAGGGTGCGCTCGGTGCCCAGATGGCTCCAGGGCAGTGGGTGGTCGATGCGTTGCATGGGCATGACTCCTGAAAAACGGGTAACCAGAAAATATTCATGAGCATAAAAAAAGTGGCCACCGCGTCAACGGGGCCACTTCTTTCTACAGCCTGTTACTGACCATACACGTCAAAAGCGAAGTACTTGTCCTGCACTTGCTTGTACTTGCCGTTGGCGCGGATTTCGGTGATGGCGGTGTTGAATTTGTCCGCCAGCTCCTTGTCACCCTTGCGCACCGCGATGCCAGCGCCGCCGCCGAAGTACTTGGCGTCTTCATACACCGGGCCGACGAACGCGAAACCCTTGCCGGCGTCAGTCTTCAGGAAACCGTCGTCCAGGTTGACCGAGTCGGCCAGCAGCGCGTCGACGCGACCGGACACCATGTCCAGGTTGGCTTCCTGCTGGGAGCCGTAACGCACCAGTTCGATACCTGCCGGTACCAGCACCTCGGTGGCGAAACGGTCGTGGGTACTGGCGCGCAGCACACCGACCTTCTTGCCCTTGAGCTCGGTCAGCGGGTCCTTGATGTCGGTGCCGGCCTTCATCACGAAGCGCGCCGGAGTGTGGTAGTACTTGATGGTGAAATCGACGTTCTTCTTGCGATCGTCGGTGATGGTCATGGACGACAGGATGGCGTCGATTTTCTTGACCTTCAGCGCCGGGATCAGGCCGTCGAACTCTTGCTCCACCCAGACGCACTTCATTTTCGCCTGCTCGCACAGCGCGTCGCCGATATCCACGTCGAAACCGGTGAGCTTGCCGTCAGGGGTTTTCATCGAGAACGGCGGGTAGCCGGCTTCGATACCGATACGGACCGGTTTGGCATCGTCGGCCACGGCGGTGAGGGACAACATCGACAGTGCCAGGGCACCGAACATCACTAGCTTCTTCATTCATGACTCCTGTGTGCGGAGGTTTTTATTGGCAGCTTTCGGTCGTGTGCTCATGGCGGGTAAAGACCGAAGAGGCCGGCAGTCTAGAGTGGCTGGTGCGGGGCAAATTGTTTCGACGCGACAAATACTTATAGAAATTGGCCGAATGCACGAACGCTGGTGACGGGCGCTTTTTTGCGGCACATTGATCGTCAGTCTGCACCACCGAGAGAAGCCCGATGCCTGCGTTGAACCTGATCCAGCACCACCCCGCCGAAGGGCCGGGCGCCATTGCCCTGTGGGCCGCCTCCCGTGGGCTGACGCTGAATGTTTTTCGCGCCGACCTCGGGCAGTTGCCTCCGGTGGGCGCGGCACCACTGATTGTGCTGGGCGGGCCCTATGAATCCAACGCCGGGCCGATCTGGCTGGAAGCCGAACGGCAATGGATGGCAGGTTGCCTGGCTCAGGACGCGGCGGTATTCGCCATTTGCCTGGGCGCTCAGTTGCTGGCCCTGAGCCTGGGCGGCCATGTGCGGCGTATGGAGCGGCCTGAAACCGGTTGGACCGCGGTGACGTTCACCGATGGCCAGACATTGAAGGTATTGGAATGGCATGAAGACGCCATCGACCTGCCGCCGGATGCGCTGTTATTGGCCAGCAGCGAGCAGTGCAGGCAGCAGATGTACCGCGTGGGGCCGAGGCGGATTGGATTGCAGTTTCATCCGGAGTGGAACGCGGACTCGGTGGCGGTGCTGAACCAGCATTTCGCCGATGAGTCACCCTTGCCACGGGGGACGCAGGACAGCGTCGCCCATGCCGCCGTTTTTGAATGGCTGCTGGGGACGCTGGATGCGTGGTGGGCGGCGGTTTGAATGTTGGATGCAGGCTCGCGATGCGCTCGGGAATGCTGCGGGGTGTCCGGTTCCCCGCGTTATCGTTATCGAACATCGCGAGCATGCTCGCGCCTATAGGGGGTGGGTCAGCATTCGCAGCTGAGCGCTGTGTTGATCGGGCGTAGCGCCGGGACGCTCAATTCAAACCCTTCATCGAGCCAACCGGTTACGCCGCCGATCATCTCCTTGACCGGGTAACCCAGCGCTGCCAGTTTCACTGCGGCCTTGTTCGCGCCGTTGCAGTGCGGCCCCGCACAATAGACCACGAACAGACTGTTTTTCGGGTAACCCGCCACTCCCTCGGCGGTCAGCAACCGTCCCGGAATATTGATCGCCCCTGGCACATGCCCGCGTTCGAACGCCAGCGGCCCGCGTACGTCGACCAGGACAAAGTCGATCTCGCCAGCCTGTTGGCTGCCATAAACGTCGGAGCAGTCGGTTTCAAAGGTCAGGCGGTTGCTGAAGTGCATCAGGGCGATGGCCGAGGGTGCGGCAGGGATTTGGCGGACCAGGCTGGTCATGGGCAGTGCTCCAGGCGTCAGGGGGTGTGAACAGACTTTATCCCCCCGCCACTTGCCGCTACAGTGGCGCACAAGACACTCACCGGGAACTTTCCGCCAAATGCAACCTAACCCTGGACTGGTCGCGATCCTGGCCTACGACGGCCTCTGCACCTTTGAATTCGGCATTGCCGTGGAGATCTTCGGGCTGGCACGGCCTGAGTTCGATTTCCCCTGGTATGAGCACCAGATCGTCGCCGTGGACCAAGGCCCGATGCGTGCCATGGGCGGTATCCAGGTATTGGCCGATGGTGGCCTGGAACTGCTGGAACAGGCCCGCACCATCGTCATTCCCGGCTGGCGCGACCGCAACGCGGCGGTGCCCGAGCCCTTGCTGACCGCCCTGCGTCAGGCCCATGCCCGTGGCGCACGGTTACTGTCGATCTGCTCGGGGGTCTTCGTGCTGGCCGCCACCGGCCTGCTCGATGGCCACAGCGCCACGACCCACTGGCGCTACACCACGGAACTGGCCGAGCGCTTTACGAATATCCTCGTGGACCCCGACGTGCTGTACGTCGACTCAGGCCAATTGATCACCTCGGCCGGCAGCGCGGCCGGCATTGACGCCTGCCTGCATCTGGTGGCCCGGGATTTCGGCACCCAGGTAGCCAACTCGGTGGCGCGGCGACTGGTGATGTCGCCGCAACGCACCGGTGGCCAGGCGCAATTCATTCCGACACCGGTCAGTCCTACGCCACGCAGCGATCTTTCCCGCGTCATGCAGTGGGCTCGCGAACGCTTGCATCAGCCGCTGGAAGTGCGCGATCTGGCCAGTGAAGCGGCGATGAGCGAGCGCACTTTCCTGCGCCGCTTCACCGAGGCCAGCGGCCAGTCGCCCAAGACGTGGTTGCAACACGAACGCCTGGGCCGCGCACGGGAATTGCTCGAAAGCACGAATCACAGCACCGAGCAGATTGCCGAGCGCTGCGGTTACCGGTCGGTGGAGAGTTTTCGGGTGGCGTTTCGCAGCGTCGTCGGGGTGCCACCGTCGGTGTATCGGGAGCGATTCGGGCGTGGGGTCAGGGCCATGTCCTGAGGTGGATTCAAGGGCCTCTTCGCGAGCAAGCCCGCTCCCACAGTTGAAATGCGGTCAAAATGTGGGAGCGGGCTTGCTCGCGAAGGCGTCACCCCGGGCAACGATTCATTCAAGGCTTACGCAAAAGGTAGGTATCCATAATCCACCCATTGGTCTCCCGAGCCGCCTTGCGCACCCGCTCGATCTCATCCGCCACATCCCCGAGCCTGCCGCTGATCAGGATCTCATCCGGCGTGCCCAGGTACGCGCCCCAGTAAATCTCGGTGTCCTGATCCGCCACCTGATGGTAGGCATCCTGAGCATCGAGCATCACCACCAGACAGTCGGCATCACTCACCTGCCCCGCCGCCAATCGCCGGCCGGTGGTGATTTCCACCGAACGGCCGATCTGGTTGAGCGGCACCTTGTGCTGGGCCGCCAAGGCCTGGACGCTGGTGATGCCGGGGATCACCTCGAACTCGAAGGCACAGGTGCCGGCGGCGAGAATCGCCTGCAGGATGCGGATGGTGCTGTCGTACAACGCCGGGTCGCCCCACACCAGGAACCCGCCGCACTGATCGTCCGCCAACTCATTGATCAGGCGCTCGAAGGTGCGCTGCTTGGCCAGGTTCAGGTCATCGACGCTGGACGTGTAGTCCACATCGCCGCGCTCGCGCTCCGGGCTCTGAGCCTCGACAAAGCGGTAGTCGCGATCGGTGATGTAGCGCTCGCAGATTTCCCGGCGCAGGTCGATCAGCTTGTCCTTGCTCTGGCCCTTGTCCATCAGGAAGAACACATCGGCCTGATTGAGCGCCTTCACCGCCTGCATCGTGATGTAGTCGGGGTTGCCGGCACCAATGCCAATGACCAGGATTTTTTTCATCAACGTGTTCCTTCGAGGTTGTCGCCAAGGTGCAGCCGCCAATGACCACTGAACCTCAGTTCGATGGTCGACAGCGGCTGCACATCTATCTGATTGAATGCCGGGCTCTGCAGCACATGGGCCAGCGCGGCGCGGATGATAAACGGATGGGTCACGGCAATGACATGCCCGGGTGTCGACTCCAGGGTCGAAAGCCAGGCGGCTAACCGCTCGATGACCTGTGTGACGGACTCGCCACCGTGAGGCGCAGCATCCGGGTCGACGATCCAGTGTTGAAGTCGTCCAGGATCGGTCTTTTGCAGGTCCTTGATGCGAGCGCCGCGCCAACGGCCGAAATCGCAATCCCTGAGGGCCTCGACGATTTCAACACGGTCGCCAAACAGTTCGGCGGTTTGCCGGGTTCGCAATTCCGGCGCGCAGATCAGACGGGACACCTCGCCCAATAAAGCACTGCGCGACCCCCTGGCCGACTGCCAATCCATCTCCAATGGCTCGTTTGTAGGAAAACGCGCCAATTTTTGTGCGACGGTTCGAGCGTGACAGATCAGGGTCAAACGGGTCGCGTGCACAGGAAATCTCGCGGTCGATGGAACGGATAAACGGCGTTTGGCCGCGCAATAATAGGCAATTGTGCCGCAACAGGCGGGATCGGGGGACGTTTTGTTTGATCCGCTGCCGCGCGAACCCTCAGGCATTTCATCGCACAACAACAGCCATATCCGACAACTGTTTAGGCAATGGACTACAAGCTCAATCGACCTCTGTGTAGCCCTGCGCCCCTATGCCTTCGCGAACAGGATCGGCACCGGGAACGACGCCAAAATTAACTAGACACGCAACACCCCTTAACTAAATACTGATTTCAACGGATTACCGAAACCTCATCCAGCCAGGAGCCCGGATGCCTTCATTCAAAGACCCGATCATCGATCCCGGTCTGGACCAGGACAGGTCCGAACGCAAAGCCAAACGCGCCTCGATGAGCCCGCCCCGAGTACAGGGGTCGAATCCGTCATCGCCTGTGGCCATGAATCCATAACCAACACCAAAAAGAGCGGCGCCTGCCAGGGCGACCGCCGTTTCATTGCGTGGAAACCGACAGTGATAGTCAGGCCCGGTGCCCGTCACCGAGCCCTTTGATACAGGAGTATATCCATGCTGGTCTTGCGCCCAGTGCAGTTAAGCGACCTGCCCCATTTACAGCGACTTGCCCGGGAAAGCCTGGTGGGCGTCACCTCCCTGCCTGACGACGGCGAACGCCTGCGCGATAAGATTCTCGATTCCTGCACTTCGTTCGAGCATCAGGTGCAGAACCCGGGACCGGAAAGCTATTGCTTCGTGCTGGAAGACCAGCCGACGCGAAACGTGGTGGGCTGCTCTGAAATCCTCGCCACCGCGGGTCTCGGCGAGCCGTTCTACAGCCTGCGCAACCGGCATTTCAACAGCGCCTCGCGGGAGTTGAACATCGAACATGAGGTGCCCGCGCTTTCGGTGTGCCAGGACCTCAGCAGCCATACCCTGCTGCGTGGCTTTCATATTGATACTGCCCTGCAGCGCACGGCCTGCGCCGAACTGCTGTCGAGGGCGCGACTGCTGTTCATCGCGGCCCATCCCCGGCGCTTTGCCGAGGCGGTGATCACCGAAATCGTCGGCTACAGCACCGAAAACGGTGACTCACCCTTCTGGGATGCGGTGGGCAAGCATTTCTTCGACCTGCCTTATGCCGAGGCCGAACGGTTGTGCGGCCTGGAAAGCCGAGGGTTTCTGGCTGAATTGATGCCGCAATACCCGATCTACGTGCCGATGCTGCCCCAGGCCGCGCAGGACTGCATCGGCCGCATCCACCCCGAGGGCCAGGAAGCCTTCGATATCCTGACCCGCGAGGGTTTCGAAACCAACAACTACATCGACCTGTTCGATGGCGGCCCGACCCTGTTTGCCCGAACCGCCGGCATTCGCTCCATTGTCCATAGCCACATCGCCGTGGCCCGTCCCGGCTCGGCGATCGACGCCCGTGGCCGCTACCTGGTGAGCAATGATTCGCTGGAAAATTATCGGGCCATCGTCGCCGAACTCGATTACATCCCCGGACAAGCGGTGACCCTGGACGAGCGCATGTGCGCAGCGCTGAAGGTCCGCGAAGGCAGTCTCATCCGGCTGATCGCCCTGTGAGCCCGTGCCAGGAAGGAGCAACAGGATGATTTTGCGCCCCGTTCAGGTCACCGACCTGCCCGCCCTGCGCGCGCTGGTCCGCCAGGCGGGCCGGGGTTTGAACAGCCTGCCGGCCAACGAAGAGCGCCTTAACCATCGTCTGCGCTGGGCGATGCGCACCTTCGCCGAACAGGTCGAGCGCGCCGATGCCGACTACCTGTTCGTGCTCGAGGACGACGATCAGCAAGTGATCGGCGTCAGTGCCATGACGGGCGCCGTCGGCCTGCGCGAACCCTGGTACAACTATCGGGTGGGGCTGACGGTCAGCGCTTCGAAGGAGTTGGGGATCAGCCGGCACATCCCGACCCTGTTCCTGAATAATGAAATGACCGGCCAATCGGAACTTTGCTCGTTGTTCCTGCGCCCCGATCAACGCCTGGAGGGGCACGGTCGACTGTTGTCCGTGGGGCGCCTGTTGTTCGTCGCGGAGTTCCCGCACCTGTTCGGTGACAAGCTGATCGCCGAATTGCGCGGCAGCGCCGACGAACGCGGTTGCTCGCCGTTCTGGGACAGCGTCGGCCGGCACTTCTTCAAGATGGACTTCAGCCATGCCGATCATATGTCGTGGCTGGGCAACAAGGCGTTCATCGCCGAATTGATGCCGCGCCAGCCGCTCTACACCTGCCTGCTGACCGAGCAGGCCCGGGCCGTGATCGGCAAACCCCACGGCAACAGCGAACCGGCCCTGAAAATTCTCAGCGCCGAGGGTTTCGCCCATCAGGGCTACATCGATATCTTCGACGCCGGCCCGGTGATCGAGGCCCCGGTGTCGAATATCCGTACCGTGCGCGAGAGCCTGTTGCTGGATTTGTCCATCGGCACCCCGGACGATCAGGCACCGCTGTGGCTGATCCACAACCGGCGCCTGGAAAACTGCCGGATCACCACGGCCCCCGGGCGACGAGTGGGTGATTGCCTGACTATCGACCGTCTGACCGCCAAACGTTTGCAACTGCAGCCCGGTGATTCCGTGCGTTGCGTGCTGTTGCGCAATCAACAGCGCCAGGCGGTGGCGGCCTGATCCACGCCGCCACCGCCCCTGATCCCGAACAAAATGGCTGCAAACACGTTAAATTCGTCATCATTCTCCGCTCGTACCCGTGATAGCCTTTAACACTTTCGGCGTTGACACTTTTGCTCAAGCCCTTCCATTTCCATTGGTGGAACCCATATGTCCAGGCTGTCTCATCAAGATTTACGCCGTAACTTCCGTCAACTGTTCGCGTCCAACACCTGCTATCACACCGCTTCGGTGTTCGATCCGATGTCGGCGCGCATCGCGTCTGACCTGGGCTTCGAAGTAGGGATTCTCGGTGGATCGGTCGCGTCGTTGCAGGTCCTGGCGGCGCCTGACTTTGCCCTGATCACCCTCAGCGAGTTCGCCGAGCAGGCCACCCGCATTGGTCGTGTCGCCCAGTTGCCGGTGATTGCCGACGCCGACCATGGCTACGGCAACGCCCTCAACGTCATGCGCACCATCGTCGAACTGGAACGCGCCGGCATCGCCGCCCTGACCATCGAAGACACCCTGCTGCCCGCGCAATTCGGCCGCAAATCCACCGACCTGATCACCGTCGCTGAAGGTGTCGGCAAAATCCGCGCAGCCCTGGAAGCCCGCTGCGATTCGGAAATGGCCATCATCGCCCGCACCCACGCGGGGATCCTGCCGGTCCAGGAAATCATCAGCCGCACCAAGCAATACCAGGCCGCCGGTGCCGATGGCATCTGCATGGTCGGCGTCAAGGATTTCGACCATCTGGAACAGATCGCCGAACACCTGAGCGTGCCGCTGATGCTGGTGACCTACGGCAACCCGCTGCTGCGCGACGACAAACGCCTGGCCGAACTGGGCGTGCGCGTGGTCATCGACGGCCACGGCGCCTACTTCGCCGCCATCAAGGCCACCTACGACAGCCTGCGCGAACAACGTCAAATTTTCACCCAGGCCTCGGACCTGAACGCGACTGAACTGACGCATACCTACACCCAGCCGGAGGAATACATCCGTTGGGCGGAGGAGTTCATGAGCGTCAAGGAATAAGCCTCCCACGGGTTTTGTGGTGTGCCCAGATTGCATGGACAACACCACCCCCTGTAGGAGCGAACTTGCTCGCGAAGAAGCTGAAAACACCGCGTGGCATCAGATGCCCAGCGTTATCGTTGACCACCATCGCGAGCAAGCTCGCTCCTACAGGGGAACTTCGTTCACTCAATAGGGCGAGCCTTTTTTTGCTTACTTTTTTTGGCGTTTGAAAAAAAAGTGAGTCGCCGTCAGGCGAAACCCTAAGCGGCCGTTACCGAAGAAATGGATATGTACCCGGTCAGCCAGAGCAAGGTCGGCTATCAGGCCGCCTTCGCGAGCAAGCCCGCTCCCACAGGTATTGCGGACACTCACCGACGTCAAACCGAATCAAGCAATTCATGCCGCGACCGCCCATCCCCACAGCAGATCACCCGATTACGCCCGTTGGACTTGGCCTCATACAACGCCTGATCCGCATCATTGAGCCATAGCGTGGCCTCGGTGTGGCCTGGGTTGAAGGCGGCCAGGCCGATGCTCAGGCTGACTTTCAGCGCAGGACTCTGCTCGTAACCCAAAGTCGAAAAACGCTCACGCAACGCCTCCATGGCCGCTGCGGCGCTGCTCAGGGGCAAGTCCGGTAAAATCACGCAAAACTCATCTCCGCCATACCGTCCCGTGACATCGGTGGCCCGCAGATTCTGCTTGAGCATCTTGCTCAGTTGCCGCAAGACAATGTCCCCGGCGACATGACCGTAGGTGTCATTGATGCTTTTGAAATGATCGATATCAATCAGGGCGATGGCGCCGCCCTGGGGCTGTTGGTGCAGGCAGCGCTGGAACTCGACTTCCAGCCGATCCTTCCAGGCCCCATGATTGAGCAGACCCGTCAGGCTGTCGGTACGGCTCAGGGCCAGCAGCTCGCGCTTTTGCTGGCCGAGGGTATGGGCCTGGCGAAAGCAGATCAGCCCTAGCGCCAGCGGATAGAAGCACATCAGCGGCAAGCAGGCGTACAGCTGCAACTGACTGGTGTCGGGGATGAACAGCGGACGGAAGATCAGCCAGCCAACACCCAGCCCGAGTACCTGCGCCACCGTCCCCACCAGCAGAAAGCGCAGGCCACCGATGGCCACATTGTTCATGGCCATCATGGAAACAGTGGTGGCGCTGGGCAGCGGATTGAAATGCATGGCGGCCACCCAGAAACCGCCCATGAAGGCGTCCACCATCAGGTTGCGATGTTCGGCGTGATAAGGCGTCGGGGAGCGTCGGGCCCATTGGTAGGCCAGGTGCGGCCAGAGCAGGCCGTTGAACAGCATCAAGCCCCAGACCCAGGGCGCCGGACGCAACGGGTACATCGCCGCGCCCACGCACAACAACCCCAGTATCAGACCCAGGGCGCGTGATGTGTAGAGCCGCCTGGCCAGTGAAAGTCCTTTTACCTCCATCTTTGCCATTGGGACCTCTGCACCGCTGAACGGGACCTGATGACACAGGGTGGGCGGGTTGCTCGGAGTCTAACAGGGCAACGTCAAATAGCCATCACCGGCCGGCGGCCTGACATCAGCCCTGTAGGAGCGAGGCTTGCCCGCGATGAACGATGACGCGGTCTGCCTGGTTTACCGAGCGCCCCCTTTTCGCGGGCAAGCCTCGCGCCTACAGGAACAGGCGCAATGCGCCGCAGTTTGGCTATACATGAAAGTAAGAGCCAGGCCCATCACGCACAGGACACCCATGCACACCTTCGAAGTATTGATCATCGGCAGCGGTTTCGGCGGCCAGTGCGCTGCGGTAAACCTGCTCAAGGCTGGCATCACCGACTTTCGGCTGCTGGAGCGCCGGGATTTTTTCGGCGGCACCTGGTGCCAGAACACCTATCCGGGTGCCGCGGTCGACGTGCCCTCGCCGCTGTATTCGCTGTCCTTCGCCCCGTACCGCTGGACGCAGATGTTCGCCGAACAGGCTGAACTGCACCGCTACACCCGCCATGTGGTGGAGCATTTCGGCCTGCGTGAGCGGGTCGAACTGCAAGCCAATGTCGAACGGGTGCAATGGGACAATGTCGGCAAGCGCTGGGCCGTGCACAGCACAAAAGGCACCTTTCATGCGCAGTTCCTGATCAACGCCACTGGGCCCCTGAGCCAACCGGTGGTGCCGCACTTCCCTGGCCAGGAACGCTTCCTGGGCAAGACCTTTCACACCAATAACTGGGACCATTCCTACGATTACCGGCAAAAACGCGTGGCCATCGTCGGCAGCGGCGCCAGTGCGGCCCAGGTGATTCCGGCCATCGCCCCAGAGGTGGAACACCTGCATGTGTTCCAGCGCACCCCGCACTGGGTATTGCCCCGGGCCGATCGCACCTTCGGCCGTTTCCAGCGTTGGCTGTTGGGGTTGACCCCTGCCTATAAACTGCTGCGCTGGATGATCTACTGGCAGTTCGAAACCCGGGTGATTGCCTTCAAATACTCGAAGCCGGCGGTGCGCATGGTCCAGCATCAGGCTCTGCGCTTCATCAAACGTCAGGTAGCCGACGCCGAACTGCGGCGAAAACTGACACCGGACTACACCATCGGCTGCAAACGGATCATTCTGTCCAGCACGCTGTACCCGGCCCTGGCACGACAGAACGTGACCCTGCACAGCCGGGAACAAGGCATCAGGGAAATCGACGAAACCGGCATCGTCATGCAGGACGGGCAACATATCGATCTGGACCTGATCGTCTGGTCCACCGGTTACGACGCCACCGACGGGGTGATTTCCTACCCGGTCAGCGGCAAAAACGGCACGCAACTGCGCGATGTCTGGGCCCACTACCCCCGCGCCTACCTCGGCACCAGCCTGCCGGACTTTCCCAACCTGTTCATCGTTACCGGCCCCAACACCGGAATCGGCCACACCTCGGCGCTGTTCATCATCGAATCGCAGATGAACTACATCCTCGATTGCATCGGCACCCTAAAAGCACAGGGTTTGCGCAGTATCGAAGTTCGCCCCGAGGCAGAACGTACCTACACTGAAATGATCCATAGAGAAATGGAACGCACGGTTTGGAAGTCCGGAGGCTGCCACAGTTGGTATCAAAGCAAGAGCGGTCATGTGGTTGCCATGTTTCCGGGGTTCAGTTTCAGCTTTTATCGGCTGACCCGAGCCCTCAAACCCGCCGATCACATTTTGTCCTGATCCGTCAGAAGGAAGGCGCCTGATGCTTTTACTGGTTGTCGCTATCGCGGTGTTTGCGGCCTGGTGCTGGTTGAGCTACCCGGCCGTCGGCTATTGGCTGTATGACCTGAGCGTGGCTGCCGAGGCCAGGTTGTACAAACTGCACAAGCTCATCGTGCCGATCAACGAGATGACCGTCTCGACCTGGCAAGGCGGCCCGTACGAGGCCTCCAGCAATGTGCTGATGCTTCACGGCTTCAGTGCCGACAAGAATATCTGGCTGCGGTTTGCCCGACATTTCGTCGGCAATTACCGGGTGATCATCCCCGACATCGCCGGCCACGGTGAAACCGGCTTCAAGGCCGGCGGCGGCTATGACATCCCGTTGCAGGCCAAGCGCATGATTCAGATGCTGGATGTGTGCGGGGTCGAGAAAGTCCATGTGATCGGCAACTCGATGGGCGGCTGGATTGCGGCCTGGATGGCGGCCCACTACCCGGAGCGCATCGTCTCGGTCGCCCTGTTCGACCCGGCGGGCGTCACCGCTCCCGAGCCCAGCGACCTGGAACGCCATTTGGCCAAGGGCCACAATCCCTTCCTGATCGACTCGCGGGAAGCATTCAAACACTTCTATGCCATGACCATGGCCGATCCACCCTGGGTACCACGGGTGGTGCTGGACGCTATCGCCCATCGCTACGAGCAGTCGCGGGATGAACTGGAAGAAATCTTCCGCGATTTTCGCGCCAGCCCGCCGATGGAACCGCAATTGCCGACCATCACCGCACCGGCGCTGTTGTTGTGGGGGCGCAAGGATCGGCTGATCGACGTCAGCAGCGTGGCCGTGTGGAGCAAGGGCATTGCCGATCTGCGGGTGGAGATCTGGGAAGGCATCGGCCACATGCCGATGGTCGAAGCACCGGCCGGTTCGGCGCGGTTGTATCGGGAGTTTTTGGCATCGCTACGCTCGGAGAGCCCGCAGGATCAACGGCTGCATTGAGCTTGCAGTCCTTTGCAGAATGAAGTCCGTCAGAAACTTCGTTTGTCGGCGCTGCCGAAGGCTGCGATCTTTTCTCCCATCCTTCACGTCACCGCGCCAGGAACCTGTTCATGACTCATCCGAACTTCGTCAGCCCCGACCTGATCCGTCAACGCTTTTCCAAAGCGATGTCCGACATGTACCGCGAAGAGGTGCCGCTGTACGGCGCGCTGATGGAGTTGGTGGAGCAGACCAATCGCCAGGTGCTGGCCAGCGATCCGCGCATTGCCCGTCAGTTGAACAGCACCGGGGAGATCGAACGCCTGGACCTGGAGCGCCATGGTGCGATCCGAGTCGGTACCGCCGCCGAACTGGCCACCCTCGCCCGCCTGTTCGCGGTGATGGGCATGCAGCCGGTGGGCTACTACGACCTGACCCCGGCCGGCGTGCCGGTGCATTCCACGGCGTTTCGGGCGGTGCATGAAACCTCACTGCAAATCAGCCCGTTCCGCGTCTTCACCTCACTGCTGCGCCTGGAACTGATCGAAGACCCGCAACTGCGAGCGTTTGCCCAGTCGGTGCTGGACAAGCGTTCGATCTTCACCCCGGCCGCGCTGACCCTGATCGCGCGTGCCGAAACCCAGGGCGGCCTCAGCGAACCGGAGGCCGACGAGTTCGTCAAGCAGGCGCTGGAAACCTTCCGCTGGCACCACCGCGCCACTGTCACCGCCGAGCAGTACCAGACCCTGAGCGCCCAACATCGCCTGATCGCCGATGTAGTGGCCTTCAAGGGCCCGCACATCAATCACTTGACGCCGCGCACCCTGGACATCGACATCGTCCAGGCGCAGATGCCGGTGCATGGCATCACCCCTAAAGCCGTGATCGAAGGCCCGCCGCGCCGTCAGTGTCCGATCCTGCTGCGCCAGACCAGCTTCAAGGCGCTCGACGAACCCGTGGCGTTCACCGATCAGGCGGATACGGCCGGCAGCCACAGCGCCCGTTTCGGCGAGATCGAACAACGCGGCGCCGCCCTTACCCCTAAAGGCCGGGCGCTGTACGACCGCCTGCTCAATGCCGCCCGCGACGAACTGAAGGCCTTTCCCAACGAAGCCAATGCCGCTCGCTATAACGATTTGATGGCGCAGCATTTCAGCGAATTTCCCGACACCTATGAAGCCATGCGCCAACAGGAACTGGCGTACTTTCGCTATTTCGTGACGGAAAAAGGCCTGGCGGCGCCCGAGCTGAAAACCCTGCCGCTGGAGGAACTGGTCAGCGGTGGCTACCTGCGGGTCGAGCCGCTGGTGTACGAGGATTTCCTGCCGGTCAGTGCGGCGGGGATTTTTCAGTCAAACTTGGGAGACGCCGCGCAAACCCATTACGGCGTGCACTCCAATCAGCAGGCCTTCGAAAAGGCCCTCGGGCGTCCGACCATTGATGAGTTGGGCCTGTATGCCGAGACGCAGCGGCGGTCGATCGAGCAGTGTTTTAACTCGCTCGCTGATTAGCAAAGACCTGTAATGGGACGGGTTGCGCAAAAAATTGCACGCTGAGCGCGGGAGTCGGCCCTCGTTGGAGAGCGAACTGCGCCCTGCAAGGTTATTTGGATGGGGGTGCGCAACAAGCTGCCCTCCATCGCGCAGCCTTCCACGCAGAACTCGGGGATTTTTGCGATGCGACCTTGCCGGGAGGGTCTCAACCCGACGGTTTTTCCGGCCTCGATGATCGTGGCACGGACCTTGTTAAGCGTCAGGCCCCCGACAGGGGAACCTCACTTAACGTTAACAAGGAGAGCATCCATGGCCACACCCGCGTACTTATCCGTCAGGGGTGAAAACTCAGGTCTCATGACAGAAGGCGCCTACACCGTCCCATCGGTTGGCACCTTTCAGAAAGGACATGAAGACGAGGTTCTGGTCCAGGCTTTCAGCCATGAAGTGACCCTGCCCTATGACCCTCAATCGGGCTCGGCAACAGGGCAGCGCGTTCACAAACCCGTCGTGATCACCAAGGTGTTCGACAAGTCCTCGCCTCTACTGCTGACCGCCCTGTGCTCAGCCGAAAAAATCACCGAGTTCAAAATCAGGTGGTACCGCACCGACGCCTATGGCAACCAAGAGCACTACTACACCACTTCACTCGAGGGCGCGCAGATTGTTCATATAAAAGACTACATGCACAATTGTCAGGACCCGGCAAACGCGCACTTTACCCAACTGCAAGACGTGCATTTCAGCTACACGAAAATCACTTGGGAGCATGTGGCCGCCACCACGACCGGTGGAGATGACTGGCGGGAACAAAAAACCGGTTGAGGGCTGACAACCGATACTGAAACCAACAAAAAAGGGTGATCGAATGATCACCCTTTTCAGTATCCGAAGAGCCGCTGAAAACTCGTAGCGCACCCTGCAATGGTGTTCGCCCAGTGCAGTGGCCTCGGCAATCCATGCACTGGTAAAGAGCCGTAACACTGGGCGAACGGGACGTATTTTAGTTGAAGTCGCTGTTGTTGTCCGCGCCTGAAAGATGAAATTTGCCGATCCAATATTATCCATCGCATCGGCTGAAACTTACCGAGCAGCAAACAACAAACTTCATTCCTATACAAAAAATTGTACAGGATTAATCACTCGGTAAAACCCCATTCAACTTCCGTGTTTGCTGGTCACCGTCAGAATGTCGGTATAGGTGACATAAACGCTTTGTCCCACTTTTAAATCCTTGAGTTTGGCTTGTACTTCCGGCCTTTCAATGTCGACGGTTTTCGACTGGCCTTTAGGGTTCTCAAAGGTCACCCGATTGTTCTTCACATCAATGGCGGTGATCTTCAACTGCACCTGAACCTGGCGGTACGCCTCGCCACCGGGGTTGGCACTGCCCGGCGCCGCGCGGACTTCACCGGTGCGCTCGGTAGTGCCCGGCAAGCCCTTGTCGATATCGGTATCCAGATACGCCGCCACGGAACGGGTGACCTTGATATCCACCCGATCGCCGGCCTTGAGATTGTCGAGGTTCTTGGCCTTTTCGGTCAGTTGTACATGCACCTGCCGACCTTCCGGCCCTTCCAGAACCACCTGATGATTGGCCGCATCCACGGAAATCACTTTGGTGGTGACCTGGTCGGCTTCCACCACGGCTGACAGTGGAATATCCGCAGCGATGGCACTGAGACTGGCGGCAGACAGCAAGGTTGCGAGGGTGACGGCTTTGGTCAGCGCGTGACGTTTCATAGGCAGAACATTCCCTGTGATCAATGACGACAAACGGCGTTGAAACCCGGTTCGACGCCGAGCGTGCCGTTGAGCATAGACGCTGATCAGCAAGGCTTCGCAATTTCTCGCGTAGTCCATTGGACGCGGGCCTCAGGCCTGCGGATCGTCGACTTCCCGAGCCACATTGATGGCCGGTGAATCCTCATGGGAGCGCTCCGCCCTGGCCTTCAGCTCATTCCACTGATCAAGGTCAATGGCGCCCTGCCCCAGCAAATCGTCAGCCATTCGCAGCAACTCCATGTAATGGGCGTCGGGGGATTGTTGCCAGAATGCCTGGTCATCGAACACCCGCTGCCATGCATCGAGGTCGGGCGGTGTGAGGTCTTCGCGCATGGCAGGCTCCGGTAGGGGGGATTCGTACGGTAGAGGGCTGGAGGGCTGCGGGAGTTCCAGTGAACTCCAGTTCTCAACGCCCCCCTGCAGGAGCGAGGCTTGCCCGCGATGGCGGCGTGTCAGCCAACACATCCGTTGACTCAAACACCGCCATCGCGGGCAAGCCTCGCGCCTACACGGGGGGGGAAGGGCATATTCGGCAGATGTGGTGGGCTAGTAACCGGTCATTTCCAGGTAACCCTGGCCGCCATGGCTGCCGCTCAACTGAACCGGGCCTTCCCAGTAGGGAATGCGCAAATCCATCCAGGCGTCGGGGTTGAGGGCGTTGATGACGATGTCCAGGCGTTTGCCCGGGATCTGGATCGCCCAACGCACCGGCATCGAACGCCCGGCCACCCGGGCCGTGTCCTGGGGCGTCAGGCGTATGTCGTCGCCCTGCAATAACTGCGTCCTACCCTGAGCGTCGATCCAGGTCCCGGTCAGGTAAGGCGCCCCCTCCTTGCGCCGCATCCGATACAGCATCACCTGCTCGCCACTGTCCAGGTGCAGGGAAAACCAGTCCCAACCGGTCTGATCGGCCGTCAGCGGCTGACTGCTCCATTCGCGGTCGAGCCACGCCGGGCCGCTGACCTGATAACGCTGGCCATCGATTTCCAGGCTGCCGCTGGCCTGGAAAAACGGCTGACTGTAGTAATACGACGCCTGGCCCTGCTCGGATTTCTGACTGAACCCCTTGTCCCCCTGCAGCACCAGTGGCCCTTTCGAGGTCAGTCGCAGTTGATAGTTGAAGCCCTTGTCCCGGGCACTCAGTTGCAGGTCTGTCAGCGGCTCGGCATCGCTCGACTGACTGCTGAACCGCCAATCGTCGATCCATGCATTGAACGGCACCCCACTCACCCCGGCCTGACCGACGCCGCCCCGGGCATAGCGCTCGGCGGCATGATGGGCCGTCGCCGACGTCACGGCGGCGTGGCCCAGCCACAGCGTCTGGTTTTCCCATCCCGCCACCTCGGGCGTGGCTTTCAAGGCACTGCGAAACAGCGTCCATTGCACGCCGAACTCCTGGCCCTGTTCATCCTTGAGATTGGCGGTGACATACCACCATTCGATGCGAAAGCCATCGTGCGGGCCATGATCCACAGGGAAGTCGAACACTCGACCCGGCACCACCGGCGTAAAAGCAGCCGCCTGATTGCCCAGCCCGGCAAAGCCTTTTTCCTCGGTCGCCGGTTGATCGCAGCCACCGAGCACCAGTGCCAACACCATTACCGCAAGCCTAATCCTCATGGGCAAAAGTCCTCAAAAGGTCGGCCGGTTGCGTGCGATACAACGAATACAGCGGCCACGCCGACGCCAGCAACGTCGCCACCAACGCCAGCCCCATCAACTGCAGCAACTGCCATGGAAACACCCGCAACGGCAAGCGCCAACCGAAAGCCTGGACGTTGATCACCGTGTCAAGGCACCAGGCCAGGGCGATGCCCAACGGCAGCGCCAGCACCAGCGTCAACACCGCCAACAGCCAGGTCTGGCCGAGATTGAGCAGCATCAGTTGCCGCCGGGTCACACCCAACGCCCACAGCGGCGCCAGTTGACCCAGGCGGCTCTGGCTCTGGGTCAGCAAGCTGATGAACAGCGCCACCCCCGCCACACAGAGCGTCAGGCTGTTCAGCGCGGCGGTGGCGGCGAAGGTGCGTTCGAAGACTTGGGTCGACCACCCCTTGAGCCGCGCCTGATCGACGATGCGGCTGTCTTCCAGGGCGAAGCGGGCCTGTAGCGCGGTGACGAAAGGCGCAATCAACGCCGGCTCGATCCGCAGGTTGAAACGATTGGGCGCCAGTTGCGGCCAGCCGCGCAGCAAGTGGTTGACGTTGACCAGCATGTGGCCCTTCGGATTGCCGTAATCGGCATAGATCCCGACGATGCGCGGTGACCACGGCCCGCCAGGCGTGGCAATGGTCAGGTGATCGCCCAACCGCACGTTCAGGCGCCGGGCCAGTTGCTCGCTGAGCATCATTGCGTCGTCCGTGACCAGGCGATCCCAGGGCCGCTCACCCATGGCTTCGAGCAGCGGCCAATGCTGACGGTAAGTCGGATGGTCGATCACACCGAAGACATCCGTCGGCCAACCCTGCAACTGGATCGACACCTGCCAGTTGGGCAACACCGCCGTGGGCTGCGGCTGCTGAGCAAGCCAGGCGTGCATCTCCCGGGCCTGGGCCGGGTTCTGCGGATTGAGATAAAGCTCGGCAGTCAGGCGCTGCTCGAGCCAGTCGTTGAACGTCTGGCGAAAGCCGGCGGTCATGCTGCCGGCGCCGATGTTGGCGGCCAGGGCCAACAGCAGCGCCATCAACGCCAGGCTCAGGGCCGGCAGTTGCTGACGGCAATCGGCGACGAACCACTGACCGAGCACCGTACGACTGCGCCCCAGCAAGCCGTTGAGCACGGCATTGAGCACCACCGGCAAGGCCAGGGCGGCGCCGAGCAACAGTGCCGCCATCAGCACGAAACCGCTGGCCAGGCTGTCACCGAACCACAGCGCCAGCAACGCGATCGCCAGGGCCAGCGCCGCCACCCAACCCTGACGCCGCAACCAGCGCGCGTGGGCCTGATGCCAGGCCTGCGGATCGGCCAGGGCCAGCAACGGCAAGCGCGCCGCCCGCCACAGGCTGTTGGCCCCGGCGAGCAATGCGCCGAGCAAGCCCAGGCCGACGCCGCCGAGCCACCACAGCGGGCTCAGGCTCAACTGCCCTGCCACCTCAGCGCCGTACAGACCGCGCAGGCTGGCGGCGACGTCCGGCAGCAGCACGCTGGCCAGCAGGTAGCCACTGACCACACCGGCGACACCGCCGATCAAGGCCAGCGCCGCCAGTTCGACCGTCAGGCACCCGATCAGCATTCGCGCGCTGACACCACAGGCGCGCAGGGTCCTGAGCAAGCCTCGACGCTGCTCCAGCGCCAGCCCGATGGCGGCATGCACGATGAACAAGCCGACCACGAACGACAGAAACCCCAGGGCATCGAGGTTCAGGTGGAAGCTTTCGGTGAGGCGCGCCAGGTTGTTTTCTTCACCGCTGCTCTTGAATTGCAGCTGGTCTTTCAATGAATCAGGCAAGGGCGCGGTGAAATCCTTGGGCAGCAGCAGGCGTGAAAGCTGATCCGGCAAATCGAGCAATTGCTGGGCAAAACCGATGTCCACCAGCAACACGCCGGGCGCCATGTCCGCCTGCGCGCGCAACGGCGGCAACGCCTGGCCGTTCGATGCCTGCGGCCGCTCGCCTTCCTTCAGCCCCAGAGCCTGCAAGGTCTGCGGCGAAATCCAGGTGCTGCCCGGCGGGGTGAAGAACTCGACCACTTGCTCGATGGCCATCGCCTGCCCCGCCACCACGCCGCCGGCCGGCAACGACACCGGCTCGATGCCCATCAGTTGCAGACGCTGATCTTCATGGTCCTTGAGGATCAACCGGCCCTGCAGCACCGGCGACACCGGCCAACCGGCCCGACGCAGCTCGACGAACCATTGCTGGGCGAAGGTGGCCCCGGTCACCGCGCTGAGGCTGGCCTGGGGTTCGCCGCCGATCAACTGGCTGGCCCGGGCATAGCTGTCCCGCGCCTGACTGTTGAGCGCCTGCACGCCGATCAGCAGGCTGGTGGCCAGCCAGAGCCCGGTCAGCACGCTGAAAAACTGCACCGGATGCTGACGCCAATGACTGAACAGCGCGCGCAGGGCCTGGCGAAAAACAGGCATCTCAGCGCCCGTCCACAGCCGCCAGGCGACCACCGTGCAGCACCACTTTTTCCGCCAGCCGCGCCGCGACGCTGGGGCTGTGGGTGACCATCAGCAACGTGGTGGGGCTGTCATCGAGCAGTTCCAGCAACAGCTTGAGCACCTCGTCGCTGGTGGCCTCATCGAGGCTGCCGGTGGGTTCGTCGGCCAGCAGCAGTGGCGGCCGCGAGGCCAGGGCCCGGCCCAGCGCCACCCGTTGCTGCTGACCACCGGAAAGCTGCTCCGGATAGCGCTGCAGCACATCCGCCAGCCCCAGGCGCTGCACCAGATGCGCCTGCCAGCGTGGATCATGCCGCCCGGCCAGCCGTGCCTGGAACGCCAGGTTGTCCTCCACCCGCAGACTGCCGATGAGGTTGAACTGCTGGAACACCAGGCCGATTTCCGTGCGCCGCCAATGGGCCAGTTGCCCTTCGCTCATCTGCTCCAGGCGATGTTCGCCGCTGCGGATGCTGCCGCGATCGACCTTGTCCAGCCCGGCGATCAAGTGCAGCAAGGTGCTCTTGCCACTGCCCGACTCACCCATCAGCGCCAGGCTGCTGCCGGGCCTGAGGCTCAGGTCGACGCCTTGCAGCACCGTCAGCGGACCTTGGGGAGTGGCGTAGCTTTTGAAGACGTCCTGGACTTCAAGCATGGGAAAACCCGTTCGATAGGCGTGGGCCAAGGATAGCGGCCCTGAATGGTTTTTGTCCGTCGGCGATTGCGCCTGCATCGGGTCGGCGCCCGCGCAACGGCGTGCCGCCCCATGCTCGCAGCAGCGTTTGGGTAGACAGGGTGCGGGCGATGAGCCCGGAGCGCCGCAGTTCAACATCGTTGCACCTTGAAACAGCCTCCGCGAGCAAGCCCACTCCCACAGTGGATCACCGTCACCTGTGAGACCGGGCTTGCTCGCGATGGCGGTGTATCAGGCCACGAGGAGGTTGAATGCGCCGACGTCTTCGCGAGCAAGCCCGCTCCCACATGGGATCACCGTCACCTGTGGGAGCGGGCTTGCTCGCGAAGAGGCCCGCCCGGACAACAAAAAATCTACTGCCCCACCGCCACACGGGTCGCCGCCTGCCCCGGCGTCACAATGCTGTCGAGGTCGATGTGCTTCCACTGGGGCTTGGCCCCCAACCGCGCATTGAACCGATAGTTGAACGTGAAATCATCGGCCGTCGCCACACTCAACGGCTTGCCATAAACCGCCTCCACCCCTGCCAGGTCGTAGCCCATCAGCTGCAGCAAAGTCGGGAAGATGTTGTAGTGGCTGGAGCGGTCCTTGTTGCCGGCCAACTGCGCCTGCCAGTCCAGGGTCTTCAAGCCTTCGCCCTGGATCACCACCAGCGGCACCAGCCCCTCTTCCTCCACAGGGTCGCCGCCGCAATGGGTGTTCAGCCCCGGGTTGCCGCGCTCGTGCAGGTCCTGGCCGTGATCGGAGGTGTAGATCAACAAGGCGTTGTTGAGGTTGGCCTGGGCAAACACCCGGGAGAAGAACTCGCCGACGTTCCACAACAGGGTGTTCTTGTAGGCATTGCGGTACAGCACCCAGTCATCGGGCTGGCCGTTGAAACCGGTGCGTTCGCCGGTGTCCGCCACTTCGACGAACTGCCCGCGAGGCAGGGTCGGCCGATAGGCCATGAAGCCATCGGGGTATTTGTCGTGCACCGGGAAATGCGCGCCGACCTTGTTGATGATCACCAATTGCGACTGATCGTCGTTGAGCAATTCGATCAATTTCGCCGCTGCCGCCATGTCGCGGTCGCGCACGCTGGTCTGGTCGAACTGCACGAACTGGTCGATGTCCCTTTTTTCGGTTTCGCTCATCAGGTTCTGCAGGTTGCCGCCAGTGCGCTGGGCGTCAATGTAAACGGTGTGCAAGCCGGCCTTTTTTGCGTACTGCCAGATCGACGGCAGGGTGCTGTTGATGCGCACGTAGTCGGCGCGGGTGCCGCCGTAGCGCAAGGTGACATTGGTATCGACGCTGCAATTGGCGATCGAGGCGGCGTAGCCGTAGTTGTAGATCGCAACACCCGCGCGAGGCTCCTTGAGGTTGCTGCGCACACCGAACGGCGCGTTGATGTCCAGATAATTGCCGGAAATGCTCTCGTCAATGATCAGCACGATGTCGTGGCCCACCGGCTGATCGGTGCGCGTCAACGTCACCGGCTCCCGGGGGCCCACCGTGTTGTGCAGCGACTCATAGGCAAACAGGTTCAGGTAGGCCAGCGGCGTGTACATCTGCGGCAGGCCCCGCGCGCCCTCCCCGGCACGCACGAACAACACGGCGCTTAGCAACAACACCCCCAGCAGCGGCGCCGCCACCAACGCAGGCCCCGGCACAGGCAGACGCCGGCGCGGCTTGAGACCAATACCCAATAACAGCGGCACGCCGCCGAGCACGCCAGCAATGATCGCATCGCGATACTGGTACAGCGCCTCTTCGATGAACCCGCCGGAATACACCAGCGACACGAAACTGCTGTAGGTCAGGTAGTCAGCGGTGACCCGCGTATACACGTCGAAGAACACCGCCGCAGCACACATCACCAGGGCCAATGCATGACGGATCAGTGCCCGGCGTATGTAGGCCGTCATGAATAGCGCAACCGTCAAAACGACAAACATCCCCGCAAACAACACCAGCGGGAAGCCTATGCCCACCGCACTTATACGACCAAAGTAATAGTCGTAATGAGTGGCGAAATAGACAGCTATTAATATTTCCTTCAGATATCGATTCATTAGCGCTTCTTTGCCCGTTTTTGGGTCAGCGAAAGGTGGCCGGCCATTTTTTGACACTAGCACTGCGCCATCGAAGTGCAACATAGGGGGGTTCACCGGGTGAAAGCGTCAAAAAAAAGATGCCTCATTTCTGACACACTAATGTTGCTACAACCCTTGTATTACGCGGCTTTCGACCGTTTATCGCTTTCTCGGAAAAGTTTTTCTGGCGCTGAATTTCCAGTAATTCGAACAGGGGCAAGCACTTGATGGCCATTGGCCCCCCAACACTGGGGGTGTCTTACCCTTTTAACATGTCAGTTTGCTGACACGCTTTTCCAACGCTGGTCTATACCCCATTTGTGACTCTCATTTCTGATCTTTCCACCGGCTTACGAGGCACGCCAATATGGACGTGAGCGTATTTGGTACGGGCTATGTTGGCCTGATACAAGCAGCGGCACTGGCCGATGTCGGACATCGCGTCCTATGTGTCGACATCGATCCGAACAAGATCAAGCAATTGCAGCAAGCCGTACCGCCGATCAGCGAACCGGGCCTCTCGAGTACGCTGGAAGAAAACATCAAGGCCGGACGGTTGCTGTTCTCCACCCAGGCCAGCGATGCGGTCGAACACGGCGAGCTGATCTTCATCGCGGTGGGCACGCCGGCCGATGAGGACGGCTCCGCCGATCTGAGCCATGTGCTGACCGTGGCCCGGCAGATCGCCAGTTTCATGGAGGCCGATCGCACCCTGATCATCAAGTCCACAGTGCCGGTCGGAACCGCCGATCAGGTGGCGGCCACCGCCCGCCAGGAACTGCAACGGCGCGACAAGGGTTCGCTGGACGTGCGGGTCGTGTCCAACCCGGAGTTTCTCAAGGAAGGCAGTGCCCTGGCCGATTGCATGCGCCCGGACCGGATCATAATCGGCACCGGCGACGACACCGCCCGCAGCCAGATGAGCGAACTGTACGCCCCCTTCTGCCGCAACCATGAAAAGCTCATGTTCATGGACAACCGCAGCGCCGAGCTGACCAAGTACGCGGCCAATGCGATGCTCGCTACCCGCATCAGCTTCATGAACGAACTGGCCAACCTCACCGAGCTGCTGGGGGCCGATATCGAAGCGGTGCGCAAGGGCATCGGCTCGGATCCGCGCATCGGTTACCACTTCATTTACCCCGGCTGCGGCTTCGGCGGCTCGTGCTTCCCCAAGGACCTGCGCGCCCTGCTGCACACCGCCGAACACAACGGCATGCCCCTGCGCCTGTTGCGCAGCGTCACCGACGTCAACGACAGCCAGCGCCACATCCTGTTCAGCAAACTCAAGGCGCAGTTCCCCCAGGGCCTGGCCGGCAAATCCATCGCCATCTGGGGCCTGGCGTTCAAGCCCAACACCGATGACATGCGTGAAGCGCCCAGCCGCTACCTGATGGACGCGTTGTGGGCCGAAGGCGCCAGCGTGCAGGCCTACGACCCGGAAGCCATGTCCGAGTGCCGACGCCTCTATGGCTATCGCAATGATCTGCACCTGTGCGCCACCCGCGACGACACCCTGGAAGATGCCGATGCGCTGGTGATTTGCACCGAATGGAAAAACTTCCGCGTGGTGGATTTCGACCTGCTGGCCAGCAAGCTTCGCTCACGGGTGATCATCGACGGGCGCAACCTGTACAACCCCGAGCACGTCGCCGCCGCCGGCCTGCACTACAGTGGCATCGGCCTGCGCCATGTCGCGCCCGAGGTCTTGCGCCCATGAAGATCCTCGTGACCGGAGCCGCCGGATTCATTGGTGCCCACTGTGTGTTGCGGCTGTTGCGCGACGGGCATCAGGTGATCGGGCTGGACAACTTCAACGACTACTACGACCCGCAGCTCAAGCACGATCGCGTGCGCTGGGTACGGGAGCAGGCCGGCCCTTTCCAGCTCGATACGATTGACCTGGCCGATGCCGCGGCCATCGAGACCCTGTTTGCCCGCGAACAGCCGCACGTGGTGATCAACCTCGCGGCCCAGGCCGGGGTGCGTTACTCGCTGGACAATCCCCGGGCCTACCTCGACAGCAACCTCAATGGCTTCCTTAACATTCTGGAAAGCTGCCGCCGGCACCCGGTCCGGCACCTGGTCTACGCCTCGTCGAGTTCGGTGTACGGCGCCAACCAGCACACGCCCTACTCGGTGCGTGACGGTGTGGATCATCCATTGTCGCTGTACGCCGCGACCAAAAAAGCCAACGAGCTGATGGCCCACAGCTACAGCCACCTGTTCGGCATCCCCTGCACCGGCCTGCGCTTCTTCACGGTGTACGGCCCCTGGGGACGGCCCGACATGTCGCCCATCCAGTTTGCCCGGGCGATCAACGAAGGCACGCCACTGAAGCTGTTCAACCATGGCCAGCACCAGCGCGACTTCACCTACATCGACGACATCGTCGAAAGCATCGCCCGCCTGATCGATCGCGCCCCGCAGGCCGACCCGCAATGGGACCGCGATCAACCGGACCCGGCCAGCAGCATGGCGCCCTGGCGGATCTACAACATCGGCGGCCAGCACCCGGTGGAACTCAAGACCTACCTGGCGCTGTTGGAAAAACACCTGGGACGCAAAGCCCGTGTCCAGTTGCTGCCCCTGCAACCGGGCGATGTGCTCAACACCTGCGCCGATGCCAGCGACCTGGCACGCGCCACCGGTTTCCAGCCACGTATCGAGCTGGATGAAGGACTCGGGCGCTTCGTTGCCTGGTTCCGCGACTACTACCCACTGCCTGTCGCCCATGCCGCTCGCGGCTCAAGCCTGTGGAGGACCGATTGATGACTGGACATGAAAAAGGCATACCGCTGCAACAGTTGCGCCGTGACAAACGCCTGGACCCCGACCAACGAATGCGCCTCGACGCCGCGATCCACATGCAGGGCCGCGGCTGGATGACAGGCCGTGACGGTGGCCGGCCATGGACCTTGTCGCGCACCAATCGCATCGTCGCCTGCCTGGGCGCGCTGTCGATCCTGGTGCTGATGTCCCCGCTGCTGCTGGGCCTGGCGCTGGCGATCAAGCTGACCAGCCCGGGGCCGGTGATGTTCGTGCAAAAACGCACCGGTTACCGCGGGCGCATGTTCGGCATGTTCAAGTTCCGCACCATGGTGGCCAACGCCGAAGAACTCAAGGAGTCGCTGCGCCACCTGAACAAGCACGGTGCCGACGCCATCGACTTCAAGATCGACAAGGACCCGCGCATCACCGGCATCGGCGGCTTCCTGCGCCGCACCAGCCTCGATGAGCTGCCCAACCTGATCAACGTAGTGACCGGCGACATGCGCCTGGTCGGCCCACGGCCCACCTCGTTCAACGCCTATCGCTACAAGGACAATCATTTGGCGCGCCTGAGCATCTACCCCGGCATGACCGGCCTGTGGCAGATCTCCGGGCGCAGCAATATCGACTTCGACCAGCGCGTTGAGTTGGACCTCAGCTATATCGCCGAGCAGAGCCTGCTGCTTGATCTGAAGATCCTGTTGAAAACCCCCTTCAAAGTATTCAGCGGCCACGGAGCAAGCTAATGGACGGTTCAACTGCAAAGAGTCTCAGCATCGCCAACCCCAGCGAATCGAACCTGGCTTCGACCGTGCTCGATCAGGATCTGCGCATCCTGTTCATCACCGCCGCCAACCCCGGCGCAGGCACGACCACCAGTGCCCTGGCGCTGGCCAGCCAACTGGCGCAAATGAGCAGCGGCCAGGTGCTGCTGGTGGACGCCAGCCAGTCGACGACCAACCTCACCCAGCAGCTTGGCTTAACCAAAGAGCGCGGTTTGCGCGACCTGCTGTTCAACACCCAGAGCCCGCCGCTGTTGCAGGACTGCGTGGTGGACGTGTCGAGCCTGCCGTTTCACGTGCTGCCCAACGGGCGCTTTGCCCGGGGCAACGAGCACCTGACCCCGGAGATTCTTGGACCGTTGCTTGACCAGCTCGGCAGCCGTTATCGATTCGTGGTGATTGACGGAGACGCGGTGTATTCGGCCGCCGACACCCTGGTCATCAGCACTCAAGTCGATGGCGTGATCATGGTCGTGCGCGCCGAGGACACCCGCTGGGAAGTGGCCCAGGCCGCCGTGCAGCGCCTGACCCAGGCCGGGGCGAAACTGGTCGGCAGCGTCTTCAATCGGCGCAAGTACTACATGCCCAAGTGGCTCTACAAAAACCTGTAACGCAACCGCAAGAAGGATGACGCCATGAACGCCAAAATGCTTGTCCTGCTGTTGCTGCCGCTTGCAGGTTGCACCAGCACTTCCGACACCCAGAACATGCCGGTCAATATCCTCACGGCCTCGCCGGCCAACGCCCAGGCCACCGACATGCCCAAGGTCGAACAGACCCTGCGCCCACAGGATGTGCTGGACGTGATCTTCCACATCAGCACCAGCGGCTCGGATGCCTACCGCATTCAGTCCGGTGACCAGATCGGCTTGAACTTCACCGCCGCCAGCCAGCTCAACGGCAATCAGCTGGTACTGCCCGATGGCAGCATCGAACTGCCGGGCGCCAACACCTCGGTGAAAATCGCCGGTATGACCTCCGAGCAGGCACGGGAGGAAATCCAGCGCGCCTATCAACGCAAGCAATTGTTCCAGCCCAACCGCAATCAGCTGACCGTGCAGATCATCAGCCCGCTGACCAACGAGCAGAACCTGAAAAACGCGCTGAACCACCCGGCCACCGGCATGAGCCGCGAGATCACCGTGGGCACCGACGGCTACGCCAGTTTCCCCGAGATCGGCGCCGTGCCGCTGCAAGGCATGACCGTCAATCAACTGGAAACCTTCCTCAACAAACGCTACGCGCAACTGCCGGGCAGGATGACGGTGGACGTGCTGCTCAAGTCCACCGCCGGCAACGAGATCTATGTGCTGGGCGAAGTCGGACAGCCCGGCTCCTACCCGATCCGCCGCCCGGTCTCGGTGCTCGAAGCCCTGACCCTGGCCCGGGGTTCGAACGTCAAGGCACGCCTGGATTCGGTGGTGATCATGCGGCGCAACGGCAACCAGGTCCAGGCCCAGCGCTACGACGTGGAGAAAGCCCTGGCCGGCGATGCCTCGCAGATCGCCTATCTGCAACCGGACGACATGCTCTACGTGCCCAAGACCAAACTGGCCAGCGCCGGCGACCTGGCGCGACAACTGGCCGACGTGGTGTTGTTCCAGGGCGTGGGCTTCAGCTTCGGCTACCGCGTCGACAACAAAGACAGCAGCAACTGACCTCAGGTGACCCGCCATGAACCCAAAGGAAAACTACCTGCACGAGTTCTTCAGGATCTTTTTCGCCAACAAACAAATGGTGAAACGAGTATTCCTGGTCTTTGCAGTGATCGCCCTGGTCTTGCCGCTGGTGCTCAAACAGAGCTTCGATATCACCGCGCAGGTGATCGTGCAATCCAAGAAACTCTCACAGGGTGACGCCACCACGTCGCTGAATCAGGAGAACGCGCAATTCATTCCGCCGTCGCTGGCGGACATGGAAACCGAGAGCAATATTCTGCGTTCGCCGGCGTTGATTCGCCAGACCATCAGCGAGCTGCGGGACAAAGGTGAGTACACCCCGCCTGTCAGCCTTCTCAAGAAACTGGTCGCCCAGCCTTTCAAAACATACGTCAGCACACCGCTGCGAGAACACGTCATCAACCCGATGAAGGCCGCGTTGGGCATGGAGACCGACCCGGTGCGTGACACCACGCTCGATGGCTTGACCCAGGAGGCCATCGACAGCCTGAAGATCGAAACCCTGCCCGGCTCCAACGTGATCTCGATCATCTACAGCTTCCCCGATCCGGCACAAGGCACCCGGTTTGTCGCGTCGCTGTTGCAAAACTACCTGGTCAGCCGTCAGGCGCTGCAATCGATCGACCTTCCGCAGAGCTTCTACGAAACCAAGAAAACCCAATACCAGGTGCGCCTCAACGGCCTGGAAGACGAGCGCCAGACCTTGCTCGGTGCCGTCGGCTCGTCCGATCCCAAGGAAGAGATCACCTTCCGCCTCAACGCCATCAACACCGAGGAGCAGGCACTCAACCTGTACCGCGATCGCCTGCTGCAAAGCCAACGCTGGCTCGATTACCTGAAAACCAGCCTGGCCGCCGCCAAGGACAACAAGCTCAACGACTACACCTTCCCCTACACCTTCACCACCACCGTGGACAACGTGGCGTTTGAAGATCGCGAGATCAAGCAGATGGGTGAGGCGCTGACCGCCCAGGTCAGCCGCTATATGAACGACCTGGCGATCTTCCAGCCCGGCAGTGAGCCGATGCTGTTGACCCGCGAGCAAATCGCCCGCACCCGTCAGCAGTTCCTCAAGGTGGTGAGCAACCGGATTCAGGAGCGCACCAACGACCTGGCGATTGTCAGCTCGGTGATCGACCAGAAGACCGCGCGCATCGCCGAATTCAAGGACCGTATCCATCAGTTGCAGGAAACCCAGAGCAAGCTGCGCCAACTGGACACCGAGATCGATGCCCTGCATGCAGCGTTCTCTACCTATGCCCAACGCTTCGCCGAAAGCAGCACCGCCCGCTCGCTGGACAACGACCTGTCCAACGCCCGGGTCCTGAGCCCACCCTTCGAGCCCACCGAAGCGGCGTTTCCAAAACCGCTGTTGATCATCCCGTTCGGGCTGTTCACCGGTCTGCTGCTGGCGATTGCCCTGGTCTACGTGCGTGAGTTCTTCGATCACCGCTTCAAGGCGCCGGCGCAAATCACCCACGAATTGGGCCTGCCGGTGCTGCTGGTGATCAACGATCAGAACGCCGAGCCGGGCAACCCGCACAAGAACTGGAGCGTGCCGGGGTTCGTCCATTGGGTACGCAATTGAACGCGCCCCTGCCCTCGGAGCACGGCAAACCTTCGCTGCCGATCATTCATTTGCTCAGCAGTGGCGGGTTCTACGGTGCCGAGCGGATGTTGCTCGACCACTGCCTGGCGACGCCAGGGCAGCATCAGGTGCTGTTTCTCAATGCACCGTATGAGCTGCTCGCACGGTTTCGCGAGGCCGGGGTGGACTGTCGCGGTTGCACCGGGCTGGGGGCGTTGCTGGCGCATTTGCGTCAGCGGCGGGCCGAGCGGCCGCTGCTCAACGCGCACAATTTCAAGGGCCTGTTGTTCGGTTGGGTCGGCGCAACCCTGTTGCGCCTGCCCCTGGTGATCACCCAGCACGGTTTCACCCCGCGCAGCCGCAAGCAGAAGTTCTACACCTGGCTGAGCCTGCAGCTGTGCCGCACCGCGGTGGTCAATCGGGTGGTGTGCGTCGCCGAGAGCATCGCCACGCTGTGCCGTCAGGCCAGCGTACGGGCCGAGAAGCTGCAGGTGATTCCCAATGGTTTGCCGGCACTGGAGCAAGGGGAGGGACTGCTAAGCAGCCCAACGGGGATAAATCCCCTCACCACACGCTGGCTGGCCGGTTACGTCGGGCGCTTGAGCCGTGAAAAAGGCCCCGACCTGTTCCTCGATGCGCTGATTGCGCTGTGCCGGCAGTACCCGCAACTGGATGCGGTGATGCTTGGCGACGGCCCGGAGCGCGACAGCCTGATGGCGCGCATCCACGAGGCCGGGTTGCAGGGGCGCATCCGTTTGCCGGGCTACCAAGTCGACATGGCCCCCTGGTGGCGGCAACTCGACGCACTGGTGATCAGCTCGCGCACCGAGGGCACCCCGATGATTCTGCTCGAAGCCATGCAGGCCGGGGTGCCGGTGGTGGCGTTCGGCGTCGGCGGGATTCCCGATGTACTGCAGGACCGGCACAACGGTCTGCTGGCGGCACCCGCCGACAGCGCCGCCCTCGCCCGTCAGCTCGACAGCCTGCTGGGCGACCCGGCCCTGGCTCGCCACCTGCAAGACAACGCAAGACGTACGCAACTGGATCGCTACGACCTCAAGGCCTTGGCCGAACGCTGGTCGCAGCTTTATATCCGTACCGCACGGGAGGCACGCGCGTGATATTTCCGCTCTCGATCGTCAGTTTGCTCGGCCTGGTCTGCCTCGCGTTGTTGGCCAGCCCTTATCCGTTCCTGGCGCCGGGAGCGGTGGTGGGCCTTGTCGGCTTCGCGGTGCTGTACCGCAAACCCGCCTGGGGCCTGCTGGCCATCGCGGCCCTGGTGCCCCTCGAAGGCCTCTTCAAGGAAAGTGCCCTGTCCGGCACCAAGCTGCTGGGGGCGGCGCTGGCGCTGATCCTGCTGCTGCAACTGGCCTTGCACCAGATTCCGTCCGAGCGCCTGCGCAGCAATCTCTGGCGCTGGCTGATCGGCTTCGCGGCCCTGTACCTGCTGAGCCTGCTGGCCACCGATGACATGGGCATGTCGCTGGGGCATCTGCGCGAACTGAGTGTCGGCCCGATCCTGTTTGTGATCACGCTGTTGATCGGCCGTGAGCTGAACCTGGACATGTTTGCCAGGCTGGTCACCCTCAGCGTGACCCTGACCTGCGCGCTGGCGATGTTTTCCAGCAAGTATCAGGATCAGGGGCGCGCCGCCGGCCTGCTGGAAGACCCGAACGGCTTTGCCATGCTGATCGCCTTTGCCGTGCCCCTGGCGCTGCTGCTGGTGATTCGCGGACCGAATCTTTTGCACCGGTTGTTCTGGCTGGGTTGCTTCGGGCTGTTGCTGGGCGGCATGACCAAGACCGAGTCGCGCTCCGGGCTGGTGGTGTTGTTCCTCAGCCTGTTGATAGGCCTGTGGCATTACCGCGCGCAGTTGACCCGCATCCGCCCCCGGCACCTGGGGTTTGCCATGATCGGCCTGGCGATTGCGATCCCCCTGGGGGTTGCAGTGATGCCGCCCGGCTACGTCGCCCGCATCCAGTCCTTGAGCATCTTGAGCTCCGGGGCCAAGGCCCAGGACGAATCCCTTGGCCGCCGCGCCTCGTACATCGTGGTCGGCAGCCAGATGATCCGCGAGCACCCGCTGCTGGGCACCGGCCCCGGCACCTTCCCGCTGCATTACGCCACCACCGGCTACGCCAAGGTGTTTTCCGCCAATCGCAAAATTGGCGACCTGTATCGGCGGGCGCACAACACCTACCTGGAAATTTTCAGCGAACTGGGCGTCCCCGCCGGGCTGCTGTTTGTCGGCATGATGGCCACGGGGATGTACAACCTGGCCCGCGCACGGCGCGCCTGGCTGCAACGCCGCAACGGGCAGCAGGCGGACCTGTTGACGCACCTTTGCATGAGCTACCTGTCGCTGGCGCTCTTCTTGATGTTCCTCAGCGCGCCCAATCAAAAGTACGTGTGGATCATGCTCGCCCTGACCTGCGTGCTGCGTACCAAAGCCGAAGAAAGTCCGATCACGGAGGCCAAGGCATGAGCCGCATCAGTATCGTCATCCCGATGTACAACGAAGCCCGACACATCGCCCGCACACTGTTGGCGGCACAACTCGCCGCCGATGCCGCCGGCATCGAGTGCGAGCTGATCGTGGTCGACAACGGCTCACAGGATCAGGGCCCGGAGATTGCCCGGCAGTTCGGCGCCCAGGTGATGGTATTGCCGGGCCTGCTCATCGGCGCCCTGCGCAATCGCGGCGCGGCGCTGGCCAGCGGCGAGTGGCTGGCGTTCATCGATGCCGATATCGAGATGCCGGAAAACTGGCTGAAGCTGCTGACGGACCTTGAAGGCGGCGGCCCGGCTGACGTCATCGGCCTGGACCTGCACACCCCGGCCCAAGCGCCGTGGTACGCCGATGCCTGGCAACGCCGCACCTCGCGCCCGGCTACCGAGCCGTTGCAGCGGGTGCAATGGCTGCCCAGTTCCAACCTGCTGATGGACCGCCGCTGGTTCGACAAGGTCGGGGGCTTCAATGAAACCCTGCGCACCGGTGAGGACAAGGAACTGACCATGCGCCTGGCCGACGCCGGCGCGCGCCTGCTGGCCGTCAATGAAAGCGTGGCCCTGCACTGGGGCTACGAAGGCAGCTGGCGCGAGTGGATGGGCAAGGAAATGTGGCGCCAGGGCAGTCACCTGGAACTGCTGCGCACCCATGGCCCGAGCTTGCGCCTGTTGCGTTTTCCGCTGCTCTCGATCGCGGCCTGGCTGATTGATTTTCTGGCGATCTCGGCGCTGTTCGACGGCTTCCCCCATCACGCGGCGATGATGATGCAGCTGACGGTCCTGCCGGCGCTGGCACTGAGCCTGCGCCAGAGCGCCAAACACCGCGACGTCCTGCTGACCCTGCAACTGTGGGGCCTGCATTGGGTACGCCTGCACCTGGCCGGCGCCGCGTTCATCCTCAATCTGTGTCAATGGAATGTCCGGAGGCCCGCCCGTGGCTGAATTCATTTTCTGGTTGTGCCTGTTGCTGCCGGTGTACGCCTGGCTGGGTTACCCGCTGCTGCTGACGATGGTCGGGCCGCTTTTTCCTCGCCACAGGCCAGCGGCCTTGCCAGCGCAACGGGTCAGCGTGGTGGTTGCCGCGCACAACGAGCAACGCAATATCGAAAACAAACTGCGTAATCTGCTGGCACAGGACTATCGCGTCGCCAGCTTGCAGATCGTCGTGGCCAGCGATGGCTCCACCGATCAGACCGTGGCCCTGGCGCGCAGCTTCGACGACCCGCGCATCGAGGTGCTCGACCTGCCGCGCCAGGGCAAGAACAGCGTGCTCAATGCCGCTGTCAGCCACTGCACCGGCGATATCCTGGTGTTTACCGATGCCGATGTTCACTGGCTCGACGGCACCTTTGAGCGGCTGTTGGCGCCGTTCGCCGACCCTGAGGTCGGTGGCACCGTGGGCAACATGTACATCCCCGTCCCAGGGTCGGGCCTGAGCCTGGGCGAAAGCCTGTACCGGCGCTACGAAGCCTGGCTGCGCCGGGTGGAAAGCCGCACCGGCTGCACGGTCTCGGCCGACGGCGCCTTGCAGGCGTTGCGCCGCGAGCTTTACCAACCGATTCCGGCGCTTGTCAACGACGATTTCTTTATCAACACCTGCGCCCCGGTGGCGGGCAAGCGCGTGGTCTATGTCGACGACGCCAAAGTGCTCGATCAAGGCGTGGACGAGGCCGGCCGACAGTTCAGCCGCCGTCAGCGCGTCACCGTCGGTGGCCTGATCAGCCTGGCGGCCCGGCGTGAACTGCTCAACCCGCTACGCCACGGCCTGCACGCCCTCGCGCTGATCAGCCACAAGCTGATCCGCCGACTGGCGCCGGTGCTGTTGTTGCCGCTGCTGGTGGCCAACCTTTGGCTGCTCGATGAGCATGGCTTTTACCGCCTGACCCTGGTCGCCCAGTTGCTGGGCTACGCCTTTGCGGTAGCCGGCCTGCTGGATGTGCGGCACCGCTTGCCCAAACCGTTTCGCCTGGCCGCGTTCGTTCTGGTGACCCTGGCGGGCATGAGTGTCGGCCTGTGGCAGTTCCTGCGCGGGCACAGTTACAACCAATGGAACCCCGATCAGACCCGATGAGTGCCTGACATGCCGATCAAGACCAGTATCAAACGTGCCAGCGGCTGGTTGTACCTGAACTCTTCACTGGGCCGCCGTCAGTTGCGTGGCGCCGGGGTGATCCTGATGTTGCATCGGGTGCTGGCGGACGACCAGGCCGCCGCCCTGCCCCATCGCAATGAACTGTGCGTGGGGCCCAAGGCCTTCGAGCACTTGCTGGTGTGGTTGAAAAAACATTTCGACTGCGTGCCGCTGATGGAGATCCTGCAACCGGGCAGCCTGCGTTCGCAGCGGCCGAAAGTGACCCTGACCTTCGACGATGGCTGGCGCGACAACGCGGTGAATGCCTTCGCGCTGTTGCAGAAATACCAGGTGCCGGCGAGCATTTTCCTGTGCACGGATTTCATCGGCAGCCGCCAGCGGTTTTGGTGGGAAAGCATCGGCGAAACCTTGTGGAGCAGCCACGGCGAAGAGGCGCGCCAGCGCTTGATCGACTGCCTGCAGCAGGTCGGCCGGCCCTTGCCGAAGGCTTTTGAGGACGCGGACTTGCACCGTCGCAGCCTGGCGCTGCTGGTCTTTCTGCAAGACCTGAAAACCCTGTCGCCGCTGGACCTCAATCGCCTGACCGATGCCTGCCCGCAGGAATCCCTGCCCCAGGCCCTGGACTGGCATCAGGTGCGGGCGCTGGAAGCGTCCGGCCTGGTGCGTTTCGGCCCCCACGGTGCCAGCCACGCAATCCTCACCGGTCTCGATGATCAGTGCCTCGAGCAAGAACTGAGCCGCAGCCGCCAGGCGCTGTTAAATGGCTGCAACCGGCCGCTGCCGGTGTACTGCTACCCCAATGGCGACAATGACGCGCGAGTGCGCCAACAGGTGGCCGCACATCACTTCCCGTTTGCCCTGGGCACCGGCACCGGAATTTATCGCGGCCACGAGGATTCGCTGGCCTTGCCACGGTTCGGCGTCAGCCAGCGCACGGCGCGCAATCCCGAACTGTTGTCGTGGCGCATCTACCGTGGGGCGCGCCCATGAGTCGCAATCATTACCTCAAGCATCTGGCCCTGAGCATGGGCACCAAATTGGCCATGATCGCCCTGCGCCTGCTGCGCAACGTGTTGCTGGCGCGAATTCTGGGCCCCAGCGAGCGCGGTCTGTTTGCCCTGCTCAGTACCCTGCCGGATCTGATCAGTGCCGCCACCAGTGGCGGGCTGAATAGCGCGGTGGGATTTCAGGCGGCCAAGCAGCGGCCCATGGGTTTGCTGCTGAGCCAGGTATTGGTGTTCGGGTGCCTGCTGGCGGGTCTGTTGACCTTGCTGGTGGTGGCACTGGTGCGCGAATGGGGCAGCGAGCTCGACATCACCACGCAATTGGGTCTGCTTGCCTGGCTGTTGCTGCTGGCCGTGCCGCTGACCGTGCTCAAGAGCGGCCTGCTGACGCTGCACAATGCGTCCGGTGGCGTGGGGCCGTTCAATGCCTTGCGCCTGCTGGAATCGCTGGCGCCGCTGCTGCTGTTTGTTGCCCTGTTCTGGATGTGGAAAGACGCCGCACTGGAAGCGGCGCTGATCAGTTGGCTGGCCGGAATCAGCCTGATGGTACTGGCCGGCTGGGTCTGGCTCAGACGCGATCATCCCCTGGAACTGCAATGGGACCGCGCCAGCCAGAACGAACTGCTGCGCTACAGCGCCCGCAGCCATCCCGACCTGTTGTTCCAGCAGGTGATCCTGCGCTCCGATTATTTGTTCATCGGCGCGCTGCTGGGCAGCACCGCGCTGGGTCACTACGCCATGGCCAGCGCCGCCGCCGAACTGCTGCTGATCGTGCCGGAAGCGGTGACCACGCCCTTGATGAAACGCTTGCTGCAACAGGAAGAAGGCATCGAAAAAGTCACGCCGCTGGCCCTGCGCCTGACGGCCACGGTAATGCTCGGCGCCTGCCTGACCATGGCGCTGATCGGCCAATGGCTGATCGTCACTCTGTTTGGCGCTGCCTATCAACCGGCCTATCCGGCATTGCTGGCTCTGCTGCCGGGACTGCTGGGGTTGTGCTACGCAAGCATCCTGCGTCTGGATTTGCTGGGCAAAAACCGACCCGGTTCGATCTCGCTGCTGATGGGCCTGGGCGCTCTGCTCAATCTTGCACTGAACCTGATACTGATCCCCGCTTACGGCATTGTCGGCGCTGCGGCGGCATCGTCCATCGCCTACCTCGCCGTGACCCTGGCCTTGCTGGTGCTCTACTGCCGCTTGAGCCTGGTGCCCCTCTGGCACACCCTGATCATCCTGCCCAGTGACGTGGCCCCCATGCTGCAGATGCTGCAACGGAGATCGGCATGAAACGCCTTGTCCTGTTGTTGAGTCTGGGCCTGTCGCTCGACACCTGGGCGGCGTCCATGCGCTGGGCCGACATCCGCGACGCCAGCCTGTACCTGCAAGCCGATCGCCCTGACTCGGTGACGGTGCGCTGGACCCCGGCGTGGCAAGCGGACGCCAACGAAGAGCGCCTGTACCTGCTCGACGGCCAGGGCAAACTTCAGGGTGAACGCCTGATTGCCGCCAGTGAAACGCGCGGCACGCAAAGCTGGACATTGGCGCCAGGGGCCGCCAGCTATCAACTGGAGATTCCCGGCTACAGCTTCCGCCGCTACACGGTGGAGCACGACGAACGCACGGTGGCCCTGTTCGCCCCGGCCAAGGTGCATGTCAGCGCAGAAACCCGCGACGGCGATGAATTGTTTTTCAAGGTGGCACCGGGTGAACACGCGGTGCTCGCCGGCAAGTTCCATGGTGGCGTCAGCACCTTGCAAGCGCAGCGCGTGGGCGATGGCAAGCAAGTGTCGGTGGCACTCAAACCGTATCGCGCCTATTGGCAGTTCGATAAGGTCGAGTTGCCCGTCGCCCAGGTCGAACAGATCTGGCGCCTGCGCTTGCAAGGCGCCGGCAAAGCGGCGTTCTGGCTGGACGGCACCGCCAACCTGTTCGCGCAGAAACCCCAGCAGCTCAAACCGCTGCGCGCAGACGACGGCCAGACGCGTCTGACCTTGCACGACAAAGTCCTGGGCAACACGCCGAACCTGGGCATCGCCCTGCCCTACGTGGTGGTGCCGGCCTCCAGCTACGCCGTGCTCGATGCGCTCAAGCCGCAGGCAGGCGCCTATTACAGTTTCGTCGACATCACCGCGGATCGGCCGCACTACGAAGACAAGTTCCGCCAGCTGTATCGGCAACGCTTCGGCATCACCCAGGACATCACGCTCCTGGCCGGCAGCCACCGCAAGTCCGACCTGCGCGCCGATGCCACCAGCAACGCCGGCCTCGAGGCCTGGCTCGCCGCCACCCGCGCGCTGGGTGGCCAAGGCACCCATTACATTGCGTTCGCCGACGAGCCCAACCTCAATTATCCGGACTATGCCGACTACCAGCGCCTCTTCGACAGCATGGCCCGGCAGGTGCGAAGCAATCCCGAAAACGCCAGGGCCGGCGTACGCATCGCCATGCCAGCCAGCACGCGACTGATCAACGGCCCCCTCGCCGACAACGCCAGCACCAAGCGCGGCATCGATTGGGCCCGGCGCCTGCTGGCCGAATCCGGCGATCAGGTCGATGCGCTGGCCTGGCACGAATGGATGGTCCGCGACTTGCTGGCGACCCGGGTCTATCGCGACAGCGTGCGCCGCGCCGCCGACCTGGTGGGGCTTGATGCTCACGGCCGGCCGCGCAAGGCCTTGCTGCTGGACCAGACCAACCTGTCCCCCGGTTCAGACCTCAGCCCTTACGATCAGGAAACCCACTTCGCCGCGGTGTGGTGGGCGTCGGTGGTCATCAATTCGTCCCAGGACGGTTTGCTGCAAATGCTCAACTGGTTCCAGGCCGCCGACGAACCGGAGTACCCCAAGGGCATGGTGCGCCTGCTCGGCGAGGATCGTTTCGAACTCAAACCCGTGGGCCTGGCCCAGCAGTTCATCCAGCAGCATTGGCTGCACGAGGTGCTGTATCTGGAAAACGATGCCTTCGAAGTCGACGTACTGGCCATGGCCGACGATGCCAAACGCAGCCTGCTGGGCGTCAACAAGGGCGCGCGCCTGCAGCGTGTCGACCTGGCCGGGGCACATTGCCCATTGGCCAATGGCTCACTGCGTTATTTCGGTACCGACAACCGCAGCCGCGACGCACCGTTCAACTGCAACGACGGTCGCGTGAGCTTCGAGTTGCCGGGGCAAACCCTGTTTGCCCTGACCTGGAAGGCCTCATGACCGCCGCTGTGCTGTCTGGCCACGCCGGCATTTCGCCGCGCACCGGATCACTCCACTTGCGGGTCAACCCGCCAGGAGCCAACAACATGGGTGTCATGCAGAAGATCAGCCAACACATCAAGCAAAAAGGCCTGCGCGCCACCGCGAAAAAGGCCTGGAAACATTACGTGTTCTCCCACCAGGAACTGCTGTGGATGGAGCGTGACCTGGTCAGCCCGGTGCCACCGCACAAACTCAAACCCTACCCGCCCCTGCAAGTCGTCGCCATTACGCCGACCAACACCGCAGCGTTCGCCAGGCACTTCGGCGACCGCGTGCAAACCATGGCCGAACTGGCCCGGGAAGGTCATACCGGGCACATGCACCTGGATGAAAACGGTGACGCGGTGGCGTTCATCTGGGGCGCGGCGCGCAACTACCATGACCGGCACTATTACGGCTGCTGGTTCCCGGTCAAGGAAGGCGAGTTCTTCGAATTCGGCGGGGAGTTGAGCCGCGGGTACTGGGGCACGGCGCTGTCGATGGACCTGCAGACGCAGTTGTGGAAAGCCATGCTCGAACAGGGCTGCAACAAGGTGGTGGATGTGTGCGAGTGGCACAACATTCCGGCCCTGAAACTGCACATACGCACCGGCTACAAGGAACAGGGACGGATCATGAACGTGTACGAACTGTTCGGTCGCTGGCGCTTTTACCGCGAAACCCATTACAGCGGCTCACGCCTGGACACCCTGCGCAAGCCGGAACATTCACCTGCAACCGCTTCGGTGGCCTGACCCTATGACAGCGCGATTGGAATGGCGTACTTCGTTGTGCGCCGCAGACTTTCCCGCAGCGGCTTATGAAGCGCTGCGGCGGCGAGTGATGGACCATACACCGTTCAACGCGCTGGCCTGGATGTGCGCCTCGGAACAGGCACTCACAGAGGGCGAACGCTTGCACGTTCTGCTCGGCTGGCAGGGCCTGGAACTGGTGCTGTGCCTGCCTCTGGTGGCGTCCGTCGAGCGCTTTTGCGGGCTGCCCTTTCGGGTGCTGCATCACTTGGGTTACCCGCTGGCCGATCGCCTGGCGCTGCTGGCCTGCGTGGATGCGGCGCAGATGCGCCTGGCCTTGAGCGAGATTCGACGTCGACTGCCCCATGCCCTGCTGCAACTCAATGAAGTGTGCGAACCGGTGGACACTGCCAGCGCCCTGAGCGAGTGGATGCGCCACAGTTCCACCGCCGAGCGACGGCTGAGCTGTCGGGTGCCGATGCATGTGATCTGCGACGCCGACCACCAGGAGGTGTCCGGCGATCCACGCTACAAACTGCGTCGCGCGCGCAAACGCATTGCCGCCTGTGGCGCGCAGGTGCGACGCATCACTCCCGACGCTTCCACCATGGGACCGCTGCTTCAGGTCATCAGCGAGGTCGAAGCGGTGAGCTGGAAAGGTGATGAAGGCGTGGGCATCTTTGCCGACGAGCGCCATCGCCAATGGATGGACCGCGCCTTCACCGCACTGGCCGATCAGGGCCTGGTCCGGCTGGTGGTGCTGGAACTGGACGGGCGCTGCATCAGCTATCGCCTGGGCTTGCTGGAGCAGGGCCGATTGTACGACTACAACCTGGCGTTCCTGCCCCAGTACGCTGATCTGGGCAGTGGCCGGGTGTTGCTCGAAGAGTGGATTCGCTGGGGCCTGGACGACAACTGGCGCTGGATCGATGCCTCGCGGGTGAGCCTGACGAACTCCACCCATCAATTGCACGAACGCCTGAGCGGCTACATTGAACACTGGCGCTGGAGCTTCTATTCCTGGCGCCCGAGCGGCCTGGCCCTGGGGACCGCCCTGCGGGTCTGGCAGCACCTCAAACCCCGGCTGCAGCAGTGGCGAGCCCGGCGCGCGACAGCCGCCAAGGCACCCTCTACCGCCGCGGCACCTATGATCAAGGCGACCGACACTCACATGGAGCGCGAACATGCCACGGCAAGTCATAGTCAACGCTGACGATTTCGGCCTCAGTGCCTGCGAAAACGCGGTGATTCTGGGGGCGTTCCAGGCCGGGGTCATCAGTTCCGCCACGGCCATGGCCAACATGCCGGCCTTCGAAGCGGCCTGCGCCCTGGCCCGGCATCCGCTGCTGGAGGGGCGCATCGGCCTGCATTTCAACCTGACCTACGGTCGGCCATTGAGCCGGCGCATTCTCAGCCGGCAAACCTTCTGTGACAGCGCTGGGGTGTTCGACCTCAACCTGCGCCGTACCCGTCTGTGGCTCGGTCGCCAGGATCGCCTGGCGGTGGAAGAAGAGCTCCAGGCGCAATGGCAACGCTGCGTGGATCACGGCGTGCGCCCCAGCCATCTGGATTCCCATCAGCATGTGCACAACATTTGGCCCATTGGTGAGATCGTCGCGCGCTTCGCTGCCCGCCAGGGCGTGCCGATCAGGCTGGCGCGCAACCTGGGGCAGAACCTGAGCCTGCCCAAGCGCCTGTTCAAGCAGTTGCTCAACCATCGTTTGAACAGCCTGGCCGGCGCCACCGCCGACTACGTGTGCACACCGGTGGATCTGCGAGACGCTGCACCGCCGGGCGATGGCTTGCTGGAGATCGTTGCCCATCCCAATCAACTGGGTGCGGATTTCGGCGACGCTTATCTGGATCAGGGCGAATCGCTCAGTGTGCTGTTGGAGCATCGCTTGCCGGGGGTGCCGAGGGTGGCCTACAGCGCTGCCGGGCTGCCCTTCGATAACCCTGTCTGTAGGCGCGAGCTCGCTCGCGATGGACGTCAACGATAACGCGCGCTGTCTGAAGGAATGCGTTGCCTGGACGTTTTTCGCGAGCGAGCTCGCTCCTACAAGGAGGGTGTGAATCTGCGAAATCGGGGTCGCTGCCAAGGCCTTGAATAGCAGCTTTTTGGCGCCTGAAAACTGTGTCAAGAGTGTTACACACATTGAAACAAAGTGACGGCAAAAGCGCCTGCATGCCGCGGCCGGCGTGATCTATACCCATCAGTACCTTCACCCAAAGCACGGCCAATTCCGGCCAAGGAGGCTTCATGAGCCTGATCGACAAACTCCGCGAACGAATCAAACAAAAAGGCTTGAGCCGCACGTTCAGCACACTCTGGAAACGCTATGTGTTTTTCCATTGGGAGTTGTTGTGGATGGAGCGTGACCTGGTCAGCCCGGTGCCACCGCACAAGTTGCGCCCCTACTCCGGGGTGCGTCAGGTGACCATCACCCCGGAGAATGCCGTGGCCTTCGGCAAACACTTCGGTGATCGCGTGCAGACCATGGCGGAACTGGCGGCTGAAGGTCACACCGGGCACATGTACCTCGATGACGATGGGCATGCGGTGGCGTTCATCTGGGGCAGCGTGCGCGACTACCACGATCGTCACTATTACGGCTGCTGGTTCCCGGTCAAACCGGGGGAGTTCTTCGAGTTCGGCGGCGAAATGACCCGCGCCTATTTTGGCAGCAGCCTGTCGGTGGACGTCCAGGTCGCCCTCTGGGAAGCCATGGCGGCCCAAGGCTGCAACAAGGTGGTGGACGTCTGCGAAACCCACAATATCCCGGCGCTGAAACTGCACATCCGCATGGGCTACCACGAACAGGGCCGCGTCACCCACGTCTATGGCCTGTTCGGCCGCTGGCGCTTCTTCCGCGAAACCCGCTACAGCGGCTCGCGCCTGGACCCGCTGCGCAAACCGGGGCGGCCGGTGGTCACGGCGGCGGCGCCGGCCTCGTGAGACCGTGACACCACCATCGCGAGCACGCCGCACTCCCGCCGATCAAACGGCGGAAGCCAGCCTGCTGGCGATGGCGTCGGGTCAGCCACCACCGATGCTCAATGCAGGGAACCCCGGTATGCACGCACAGAAGCGGTTTGATTCGCTGGACAGTTTCAGGGGCCTGATGGCCGTTTCGGTGATGCTCTATCACTTGCGCGTGACCGGCAGCTTCACCGAATGGTCGTTCTTTCGCCATGCCGATGTATTTGTATCGTTCTTTTTTGTACTCAGTGGCTTTGTCCTGACCCATGCCTATGGCAACGCCATGCCATTCAACTTCCGCCGATTCTTCATCACGCGAACCTTTCGCCTGTTGCCGCTGCACCTCTTCATGTTGGCGGTGTTCCTGCTGCTGGAGTGCGGTCGTTATCTCGCGGTGCAAAAAGGCATGGCGTTCAACAACGCCCCATTCACGGGAAAGTTCGCCCCGGCGGAAATTCTCCCCAATGCGCTGCTATTGCAATCCTGGACGCACTTGACCAATCCGCTGTCGTTCAACTTTCCCTCCTGGAGCATCAGTATCGAGTACTACACGTACATGATCTTCGCCGCGATATTGAGCGTTGCCTTCGGTGTCAGAAGGTGGGTGTGGGCGACGACCGTCCTGGTGGCCCTTGCGCTGGCGTATTGCGGCAATACCTTCTTTACCATCGAGTCACTGCGGGGCCTGGCCTACTTTTTCACCGGCTGCCTGGCTTATGCCGTTTACCTCAGGCTTGCCCATGCCGGTCGGGCAAACGTCGGGTTGCTGACTGCGCTTGAAGTGGCGGCGGTGGCCGCGACGGGGGTGTTCGTGGTCAGCGAATTTGCCGCCAAAGCCTTGGTGGCCAGCCCGTTGTTCGGGGCCATCGTCGTGATATTCGCCTTTGATGGCGGGGGGGTGTCGCGGTTGTTGGGGGGGCGGGTCTTGCGGTTTCTGGGCCGGTTGTCCTATTCCATCTACCTGACCCACGCGGCGGTTCTGTTTTGTGCAGTGTCGGCCTTCATGGTGGCGAGAAAATTCCTCGGTGTTGACATCGCTCCGATGATTGACGGGACGCGTTTTCTTGACACCGGCCACGCGCTGTTGAACAACGTCATCGCTTTTCTGGTCGCGGGCCTGGTGGTGCTGGTGTCGATGTTCACCTACCGGTATATCGAGATGACCGGGCAAGCCCTGGGTCGAACCCTGGCCAACAGACCCGTGCAGGCCAATCCGCTCTTGAGGCCGGATGCGGAGTAAAGGCGCATCGGCCCCCTCTGGTAGCCGCCAAGTCGTGTTTGTTCAGGGCACGCTATAGTTAATGACCTTGGGGATATGCGCGAACATCCGATGCCGCAGGTGCTGCCATGAACACGATCGAACAGACGCTGTTGCTTGCCCTTTGCCTGACCGCCGCCACCTGTGTCCAGGCCGATGACAGTCTGATGCAAACCGAGCAGTCGAGCAGTGAATTCAGTTACTACGGGGACGACCAGCCCTTTGCCCACCCGGCCCCGCCTTCATTGAGCACCGTGCCGCCGGGGGCGTACATCTCTTCATCGCCCCAGACGTTCACCCCCGTATCGAGCGAACACGTATTCTCCGACTCACGCCTGCCGACGGTGGCCGATGCCACCGTGCGGGTGTTCATCCGCACCTACGATGAGGAGCGCGGCGTCTACGTCAACCAGGAAGTCCTGGACCCGAGCTGCATGCTGGCCTGCCTGCGTACTCCGGGCCCCGCCCTGTAGGAGCGAGCTTGCTCGCGATGGACGACAGAACACCGCGGGGTGTCAGGCACCCAGCGTTATCGTTAACGACCCTCGCGAGCATGCTCGCGCCTACCACTGGCGCTTGTCCGGCCGCGCCAGGCCGAGTTTTTCGATGCGGTAGCGCAGCATGTCGCGGCTCAGGCCCAGCAGCCGGGCGGACTTGGTGACGTTCCAGTCGGTCTTGTCGAGCATCTTGCGCACCATGTCGCGCTCGACCTCCGGCAGGTTCATCGACTCGGTGCCGTTGTAGACCGGGCGCGGTTCGCTCGGTGGCATCTCGTGCTGGAACAACGGCGGCTCATCCACCAGGCTCATGCACACGTTCAGTTGATGGGCCGCGACCACATCGCTTTGCGCCAGCAGCACGGTCTGCTCGAGCATGTTGCGCAGTTCGCGCACGTTGCCCGGCCAGCTGTAGTTGAGCAGCAGCTCTTCGGCCTGCTCACTGAAGCGCAGGTGCGGCTTGCCATAACGTTTGCCGTGGGCCGCCAGGAAATGCCGGGCCAGCAGCAGGATGTCTTCACCGCGGGCATACAGGCGCGGCACCTTGATCGAGATGATGCGCAGGCGGAAGAACAGGTCGCGGCGGAACTTGCCCTGCTGGACCATTTGCTCGAGGTTGCAGTTGGTGGCGCTGATCACCCGCAGATCGACCTTGCGCTCCTTGACCGCGCCCACCCGACGGATGGTCCTGTCTTCGAGCAACTTGAGCAGTTTGGCCTGCAGGATCAGGTCCATTTCCCCCACTTCGTCAAGAAACAGCGTGCCGCCATCGGCCGCTTCCACCAGCCCGACGCGACGGTCCTTGGCATCGGTGAAGGCGCCCTTCTCGTGGCCGAACAGCTCCGACTCCACCAGGTTGGCCGGAATCGAGGCGCAGTTGAATTCGATGAACGGACCCTTGGCTCGCGGGCCGTCGAAATGCAGGGCACGGGCCACCAGTTCCTTGCCGGTGCCGGTCTCGCCTTCCACCAGCACCGGCGGCAGATCGGTGTTGGCCATGCGCCGCTCGGCATCGAGCAATTGGGTGATGGTGCCCTTGAGGTAAACCATGGGCGCCGATTCGCCGATCAGCGCCTGTACCCCGGATTTCTGCGCTTCGCGCTCCTGATAGAACGACAGGGTACGCTCCATCCGGTCGGTGGCCATGGCCTTGTCCAGCAGCAGTTTGAGTTCCGGCAGCGCCACCGGTTTGGTCACGTAGTGGAACGCGCCTTCCTTCATCGCCACCACGGCGTCTTCGACGTTGCCATAGCCGGTCATCATGATCACCTTCAGATCCGGCGCGCTGATGCGCAACTTCTGGATCAGGTCGTGGCCGCTCATGCCCGGCAGTGAGTTGTCGGTCAGCACCACATCCGGCGCGAAGGTCTTCATTTGCTCCAGTGCGTCTTCAGCCGAGTGACAGACCGTTACCTCGAAGTCCTTGCGCTCCAGGTAGGTCTGAATGTTCTCGGCGAGGAGTTCATCATCCTCGACCAGCAGAATGCTGTGTTCCATATTCCCCTCCCGTTGCCACTATAAAATTCAAACAAACACGGGTTCCTTCCTGCTCCCGACTGGTCAGTTCGACCGAGCCTTGGAAACGCTCCATTATCCGTTTGACCAGGGCCAGGCCCACGCCCAGCCCCCCTTGTTTGGTGGTGAAGAATGGCTTGAAGACCATTTGTTGCTGCTGCTTGGTCATGCCCTTGCCGGTGTCATTGAGAATCAGGCTCACCTGGCCGGGCAGCGGTGTTTCAATCTCGATACTCAGCACGCCGCCACCGGGCATGGCCTCCAGGGCATTGGCGAACAGGCTATTGAGAATTTGGGTGAGCAGCACCTGTTGGCAGACGACCGGTGGCACGCTTTTGGGAGTGAAACTCACTTGCACATTCGAGCGTTTGATCTGGGGTTCGAACGCACTCAGGGCATCGTCCACGGCCAACACCAGGTCGACGTCTTCGTAGTCGTCATTGACCGGTCGCAACGACACCAGCAACTCGCGCACCCAGCGCGACATGCGATCGACCTGGCTGATGATGTCGCCGATGTTTTTCTGCGCATGCTGGTTGGCGATCTCCTGGGCCAGTTCGGCACTGGAGCGGATATTGGCCAATGGATTGCGCAGGCTGTGGGCCACCGCCGAAGACATCTCGCCCAAGGCGACGAAGGTTTCGTTGGCCACCAGTTGTTTTTGCTGGCTCTGCAACAGAATCGCCGCACGGCGCACGATCCAGAACAGCCCCAGGTAGATCGCCGCCCCGCCTAGCAGTGTCGCCAGCCAGATCGCCTTGAATCCGCGCTGGATGCGCTCCACCAGATCGATCGGCTCCTTGTAGATTTCCACCATGGCGATCACTTTGCTTCTGTCGGCGTTGAACATCGGGATGTAGTTCTCGATGAACAGATACTCAGGCTCACGCAGCAGCTTTTGCTCAGGACGCTCTTCGTCGATTTCGTGGTAGCTGGTCGATACGGTCTCCTTCATTTCAAAGGACTCATCCAGCTCTTCGTCACCTTCGACCCGCATGCCGACCATCTCCGGGTTGGTCGACCAGACCACCGTGCGATCAAGGGCATACACCACTGCCAGCAAGGTATCGGGCAGGTGCTCGACATGATCGAGAAATTCTATGCGGGCAGCGGCACGAGCACCTGGCGCGACATCGGGATAGGCATTATCCAGGCGCGGATCGAGCATTTCGCCCATGGTCCTGTTCGTCGTGATCCCGGCATGACGTATTTCGGCATCGCCAATGGCCTGAATGAATTGCGCGGTGAGCATCGAATCGCGCTCGATGCTCTCCTCGACCACAAAACGCGTAGAAATGTAGCCCAGCCCCAGGGCCACGGCGGCGATGATGAAAAAGCTTGCAAGGGAAAACCAGCGCACCAGATTGAACGGTGGTCGCCACTCCTTGCCTTCTGCTGCCAACGTGAGCGCAGGTTTTTTTTGTTCTTCCAGAATCTGCATGGGACTGTCCTGGTCGCTTGTCATCAGGCCTTATCAGCTGCGTCTCGCATCAGTGTAGGTGTCATTGATCATCACTGGCGGCGCATTGAAAGTATTTAGCCACTATTGCACCGTCGGCCCTTGAGAACCAGCGGGCACGGCAATGGCGTGGTGGTGTTCGGGCTCTTCGTTTTCTGCTGTCATCGGGGTTGCCGGAGGGTGCTGGCGATCGGTTTCTTCCTGAAGAAACTCGATGATCGACTGCGCCGAATGCTCATCCATGCGCAGGTTGGGCATGGGGATTTTATTGAACCGATCAAACAGCTCCAGGGCGATCGGGTCTTTCTCGGCGAGCATGCGGTCCGGCTCGCGGATCCAGCGATTGAGCCAGGCCGGATCGCGCTGACGGGTCACACCGATCAGGTCCGGGCCGATGCTGCGCAGGCCGATGCCCTCCCCGTCCAGCGGGCCGAGGCTGTGGCACGAGGCGCAGCGGGTGCGGAACAGCTCTTCGCCATTGCTCGGCGGGCGGATCTCGGGGGCATTGGCATAGCTTTGTTCGATGCTTGGCTGTTTCCAGTTCTGCAGGGTGTTGGCCAGTTGATCGGCCAGGATCCAGGGGTTCTCGAACGGTGAGGCTTTCATCCAGCGACCGGTTTCCTGATTGCCGACGATCAGGCTCAGGTTGTGGTCCTTGCTGCGGCCGTTGTCGACGCCTTCGATGAACAGCCCCAGCTTTTGCCGAAGCTCGGTGACATCGGCGAATTCCCCGGTGAGGAACTGCCAGCCCGGCCCGACCTGGAAGCGCTGCGCATAGGCCTTGAGCACTTGAGGGGTATCGCTCAACGGGTCGATGCTGATGGAGTAGAAAAAGATGTCCTTGCCGACCCGGTCGCCGAGCAACTTCTGCACCTGGCGCAGGCGCGCGGTTTCCAGCGGGCAGGAATCGCTGCAGGAGGTGAAGATGAAGTTGATCACCACCACCTTGCCCTTGATCAGGTCATCGAAGAAATGCACCTGCCGACCGTTCTGGTCGGTCAGCAAGGTGTTGGGGAAATAGTCGCCACCCCAGGGGGTGGCGGATGTTTCGGCTGGTTTCTCGGGTGCCGCTGCAACGGCTGCAACGGCTTGCGCAGCGGCAGGAACGGGAACGGGTGCCAACGGCGCCTGGTTGGCCACCAGCAACCGGCTGGCCAGCAGACCGGTCACCAGCACCAGTATCAGGTGCATGCCCAAGGCGCGTGAGCGTGGTGTAGGCAACGTCATGTCGGCACCCTCCCTTTTCATTGCTTGACGGTCACTTTAGGACCCAAGCCGTCGCCAGTACGGAAGGTTGGCAGTGCGGCAGAGTTCACGTAGCGCACGCCATCCCAGCTAGGCAGCGGTGTCGGCATCAACTGGAATTGACCGGGCTTCTCGATGTCCCAACGCAGCAGCATCGAGTTGTCCTCATGCTGGGTGTTGTGACAGTGCTCCATGTAAGTCCCGGCGAACTCGCGGAAGTTGATCGCCATCTCGACACTGTCCAGGCCGTCTTTTTCCGAACCGATGCGGTACACGTCCTTGCGCGCCCATTTTTCCCACTCTGGCGGCGCCTTGCCGCCCCGGCTGAGGATGATCCCCTCCTCGAAGTGCACGTGGACCGGATGGCTCCAGCCGGTGCCGCCCGCCTTGATGTTCCACACCTCAAGGGTGCCGAAACCGCTGGTGCCGGCATCGGTGGGACCGGTTTTGAGCTGGGTGGCCGCGTTCAGGCGACGAGGGTCCATGTGGAAGCCGAAGCCGCCATCGGTCTTGACCGTCCAGGGTGCCTCATCGGTGCCGTCGGAACGGCCAAAGGTGAAGGTACGGTGGCGGGCGTTGGCCAGCAGTGCCTTGTCGGCAGCGTTGTCGCGGTGAATCTTCAGCGGGATCATCACCAGGCCTTCAGCCTTGCCCGGTTTGGCCGGCTCGTACAGCGAAGGGTCCATGGCCAGGTCCTGACCGGTGTAGGCCTTGACGTTGAGTTGCAACACCTTGCCCACCGCCGGATCACCCTTGTCCCACTGCGGTCCCTTGCTGGTTTGCTTGATCACCGCCAGGTATTTCTCCGACAGCACGTCGGCCAGCGAGACCGGTTCTTTCGGGCCTTTGCCGTCGTCGTGGACCAGCAGGTTGACGAAGAAGATCTTGTCCCCCGGCTTGATGCCGTTCTTGGCAAAGTTGACGATGATGTCGAAGCGCTCGGCGATGCCCTGGGTCGGCAGGATGGCGTTGTGGTTCTGTTTGTCGCCGTCGGCGTCCAGGTCCATGGTGCCGTCGAAGGGCACGGCGTGTTCCATGATGTTGCCGTCGTTGGCGATCATGTGGAACGGTACCCGGGCATAGGACACACCCGAGCCTTTAGGCCCCTGGAACTCACCGCTGCTGCCCTTGATTTCCCGTACCAGGGCGAACTTGTAGTAGCGCGACACCGAGCCGTTGAGCATGCGGAACCGATAGCTGCGGGCCCGCACGTCCAGGGTCGGTTTCCAGCCCCAGTTGACCACCACCTGGTCACCGAGGAAGCCGTCAGTGTTGAACGGGTTGAACCACAGCTGACCGTTCTGATCCCAGGCCTTGTCGGCGAACACCAGGTTGACGTCATAGTCGCGGTTACCCCAAGGCAAGGCGCTGCCGCTGGGGAAACGCAGGTTGACCCCGTCGTTCACCGATTCGTTGCCGCGGTCCAGGGCGCTGTAGTAGTTCATCATCGCCGCGTTGCCCTTGTAGACGTTCTGCGCAGTGAAATCGAGCATGTGGTCGTGGAACCAGTGGGTGCTCATGGTCTCGCGCCAGTCGCCGCGGATCTTGATCGTGCCGTGGTCGCAGGTCTTGAGACCGGGGCTCATGTCATTGGTCCACAGGGTCTCGCCCGGCGAACAAGGGAACGCCGCCCGCGGATCTTCAGCCTTGGTGTTGATGCTGTCGTAACCGGCCAGCTGGATCGGCCAGCGATAGTCGTAGTACTGCCCGGGGAAGAAGAATGCGTTGGCATAGCCGTCGCTTTCGGCCGGTGCGTGACCGTTGTGTTCATGGGTGCTGATGGTGTGCAGACCGAAGCCCATGTTGGCCCCCGGGTCGATCGGCAAGCCGTTGTAGTGACGCATCAGCACCGGTTGGCCGTAGCGCACCATCAACAGTTTGGGTGGCAGGGTGCCGTCGAAGGTCCACACCGAGTTGTGTTTCTGCACCGGCATCAGCGGATGCAGGCGCGGCTCGACCCCCTTGGAAGTACCGTCCGTTGCAGCAATGCCGGCGACGTTGTGATACAGGCCCCCGGGGCCGAACTCACCGACGGCGTAGCGGTGCATTTGCCGTTCGTCACGCAGGCCGCCGTTGGTTCTTATGCCGGTCTGCACGGTCTTGTAGGCGTACTGCGGGTAGAACTCGTTCCAGCGCTGATGAGACCAGCCCTTTCCTGGCGGACGGCCCTCGGCGGAGGAGCCGATATGGCGGTTGAGGAACAGCTCGATCTGCGCCTGCCACGGGTTGCGGTCCACCGAGTTGGAGTACTGGCTGGGGAATGGAGTCAGCCCTGGCTGACGCAGGAACACGTCCAGCGCCGCGCTGGGGGGGGCGCTGCGGGCGACACTGGTGGGGTCTTGTTCCGGCAATGGGCCAATACCCGGCGGCGGAAACGGCAATTGTGCCGCTGGCGTGGTGGGGTCCAGTTTTTCCGGCCCGAATTCTTCGAACAGCAGCATTTGCTGAGTGAACGGCTGGGCACCGAACAACGGACTCGGCTTGCCATTGGTGGGGTAGTTGAAACTGGTCTGCTGCGCTGGCGGCAGCTGGTTTTCCACCCGGGTGCTGTCCCGAGTGCCTTTGACGCCATCGGGCAGGTCGAACGAGTCCTGGTTGGCCTCCGGCATGGTCAGGATGGCATTCAACGCTGCGGCCTCGTCGGCCGGTTCGTCGTAGTAGGCCGAAGGATCGGTTGGTTCAGGCTGTCGTTCGTCGTCTATCGGGCTTGCGCGCAGCATCCCTGTGCTTAGCGTCATTGATATAAGGACGCTCAAAGGCGTCAACAACCACTTGGAGGGATACCGCGATTTTGTGTCCATCACCTGCCGCCTCGTATGCGTGAAGGGAGTGATGGAGGTTTTGCAATTCCCTCGCCAAATTTGTAACCGTTTTATACGAAAGTATTAACGCTTATAAAAACAATGGCTTATCAACATCAATGTGCCATGACCGGGGAAAGTGACTGGGGAATGACACCCGCTAGCGGGGAAAGTTCGCACCCAATATCAGGGAACCAACTTGAACGACAGACGGACAGACGTGCCCTCGCCTTCGCGGCTGTCGAGGGTCACGGCGCCGCCGAAGCGCTCCATGATGCGCTTGACCAGGACCAGCCCGACACCGAGCCCGCCCTGCTTGGTGGTGAAGAACGGCCGGAAGGCCATTTTCCGTTGTTCCTCGTTCATCCCCTTGCCGGTGTCGCTGATCACCACACTCACGCCTTGTGCATCGGTCGGCTCGAGGAAAACCGACAGGGTGCCGCCTTCGTCCATGGCCTCCAGTGCATTGGCCACCAGACTGTTGAGGATCTGCGTCAGTTGCACCTGCTGGCTGAGCACCATGGGCGTTGCCTTGGGCTCGAACACGACCCGGATACGACCTTTGGCGATCTGCTGTTCGAAGGCCATCAGGCTGTCATGCAGGGAGGCCACCAGGTTCACGGGTTCGGCATCGTCGGTGAGCGGGCGCAACGATTGCAGCAACTCGCGTACCCATTTCGACATACGGTCGACCTGGCCGATGATGTCCTTGATGTTCTTGTGCGCCGCGCCGCTGTCGAACTCCAGCGCCAGCTCGGCGCTTGAACGGATGGTGGCCAACGGGTTGCGCAAACTGTGGGCCACCGCCGAGGACATTTCCCCCAGGGCGACGAAGGTTTCGTTGGTGATCAATTGCTTCTGCTGGGTTGCCAGCAGGATCGCCGCGCGCCGCACGATCCAGTACAGGCCGAAATAAATCAGTGCCCCGCCCAGGGCCGTGGCCACCCAGATCAGCACCAGCCCGCGCTCCATACGGTTGATCAGGTCCTTGGGTTCCTTGTAGATCTCGACCATGGCCGTGACGTTCTTGCCGTCGGCGTCGAACAGCGGGATGTAGTTTTCGATGAAGATGTATTCCGGCGGCGTGACGAACTTCTGCTCCATGCGCGACTTGTCCACGTCGTGGTAGCTGGCCGACACCGGTGTCTTGTTGGCGAAGGCCTGGTCGAGGTCTTCATCGGCGTGGATCGTAGTGCCCATCAACGCCGGGTTGGTCGACCAGATCACCATGCGGTCGGGGGCGTAGATATTGGCCAGGATCACGTCCGGCAGGTGCTCGACGTGATCAAGGAATTCCCCCCGGGCGTTGGCGCGGGCCATCGGGTCGACGTCGGAATATTCCCGGTCCTTGCGCGGGTCGAGCAAGTCACCCATGGTCCGCACGTGGGGGATCGCCACGTGGCGAACTTCAGCCGAGGCGATCGCCTGAATGAATTGCGAGGTGAGCAACGCATCGCGCTGCACGCTCTCGGTGATCACGAACTTGGTCGACACCGAGCCCAGCGCCACCGCCACAGTACCGATCACCGCCATGCTGATGAGCGAAAACCAGCGCAGCAGATTGAACGGCTGTTTGCGTGTGCTCAGGCGCATATCGCCCTTGTCGGACTGAAGTGTCCTGGCCAGCATGGTCATTGATGTTTTATCCCCGGATGCCCCTATAGATTTATAGCTCACTGCTGGCCGTTTGCCCGTCTTTGGGCAACGACTGTCCCGTCTTGTCCCGCTGCCCCCACCTACCCCCAACTCTGGGGAAAGAGGCCCGCTCCCACTGTTGGGGGAACCCTTCCCCATTGTCCGGTGAACGCCTTTGAACCGGGCCTCTCATGGCAATTTTCACGGGTTGGCATGGGAGTTGCCGACTCTCCCTCAACTGACCCACCTCCAAGGGACAGGTACTCTGATAGAGGGAATACTCATGCACCCTTTACTGTCCAAAACCGCGCTCGCACTGGCTGTGACCGCTCTGGCCCAAGGCGTTGCCCAGGCCGCGCTGTTTGCTGTAGACCCCGGACCCTACCTGCCCGCTACCGGCAACTTCGCTTCCTGGTATCAGGACACCCACGGCCGCACCCTTGATCTGTGCCTGTCAAAGGCTGTCAGTTCCAGGGTACCAAGCGCGCCCGGTGCACCGACCTACATGTGTAATCTGCTGCCCAATCCCGGCATTTTCGATGACACGCAGCCGGTGGTTTTCCCGACGAACTTTCCTGACGAAGCGTTCTGGTTTACCGGTGACGGTACGATTGTCGATGCTGCGCGTGGTATCGATCTGACCTACGTCAGCGCCGTTGAGGCCGCGTTCAGCGGTGGCGACCCCCTGGAAGGCGACCAGATCAGTTTCGCCCGCATCCGTATCCGGGTCGACGTGCCCACAGCCGGTGTCTACACCATCACCCACCCCTACGGCGTCGACATCTTTGACGTGCCTGCCGGCGGACGCCGGGCGATCAACATGACCCGGGACATCGGCATCGGCGTGGCGAAAACCTATGACGGCGCGCTCAAGGGTGACATCGGCCCCTTCCTGCGCGGCGCCAACGGTCCGTACACCGAAACCAACCCGGTCACCGGTCAGGCCGAACAGTTCGTCGGCGACCCGAACCTGCTGGAGGCTTTTACCGGCAGCCCGTTCAACACCAACTACATCCGCATAGAAGGCCCTAACGGGCTGGACTTGCGCACCACGGTGATGGCCATTTCCGGCAAGTTGTCGACCGTGGCCCGGCCCACTCCGGTGATCGCCGAACGCAGCACGTACTCGCGTAAAGCAGGCAGCAGTGCCCCGGTGGCCCAGCAGGACGTGTTCGTCATGGCCCCGCCACCGCCCGCCTTGGTGACCCTGGACAGCAACAACCCGGTGCTGAAGCTGACCGAAGCTGACACCACCGGCCATTGGTACGCCCAGTCGGCCACCAATCCGACCCTGCCCAGCACCCTGCAGGTGACCGCCGATAACCACTTGGCGATCCCCACCAGTTCGCCGACCACCGTGCCCATGCCGCTGACCGACCTGGTGGTGATCTCCCAGGCCCAGTACAACCTAAACACCGGGCAAATCACCATCGTGGCCTCCACCAGCGATGAAACCTCGCCGCCGGTACTGACCGCCACCACGAGCACGGGTGTCCCCATCGGTACCCTCAGCGGCAACGGCGCGGAGAAAACCCTGTCGACCGGCCTCTCGCCGATACCACCGGCCAAGGTTCGCGTGACGTCATCCAATGGCGGCAGCGACACCGAAGAAGTGGTCATCGTGCAATGAACGCTCACATGGCCAGATCCTCATCAGGAGGCATCATGAACAAATTGCCACGCCTGGCGCTCAACGCCCTGGGACTGACTCTATCGCTGTCCGGCAGCGCTTTCGCGCAACTCGCCGCCGTCGACCCCGGCCCCTATACCTTTGCCTCGGGCAAGTTCCCGATCTGGTATCAGGACAACAATCAACTGTCGATGGAACTGTGCCAGTCCCGGGCCGCGAGTTCGCGGGTGCCGGCCAGCACACCACCGGCCTACATGTGCACCCTGCTGCCGACCCCGGGTGTGTTCGACGACACCCTGCCGATGGTGTTTCCGGATAACTGGCCAGACGAATCCTTCTGGTTCCTCGCCGAAACCGCTATCCCCAACAACGCCGCCGGTTACGGCATGGACGCCTACGTCGCCGGGATAGAAGCGGCATTTGCCGGCGGGAACCCGCTCGATGGCGATCAGATCAGTTTTGCGCGGATTCGCATGCGCATAAACGTGCCCGTCGCCGGGACCTACACCATCACCCACCCGTATGGCGTGGAAACGGTCAACGTCACCACCCCGGGTCGTCGCGCCATCAACATCACCCGAGACATCGGGGTCGGCGCGCCAGGCGTATTCAGCGGGGCATTGGCCGGTGCCGTCGGCCCGTTCCTGCGCAGCCTCAATGGCCCCTACACAGAGGTGAACCCGGATACGGGCGCCGTAGAAACCTTCGTCGGCGACCCCAACCTCACCGAACAAGTCACCGGCAGCCCCAACAACACCAACTTCGTCCGCATCCAGGGCCCTGCCGGTACGATCGAGACCAACCTGTTCACGGTGTCCGGTAAAGTCCTCGACAATCGGGCGCAAACCCAAGTGGAACTCAACCGGGCCACCTATCGCCGTACCACCTCGGGTACAGGCACCAGCACTCGCGTCGAGGTCTTCGCCAAAGCCGATAACAGTTCGACGCTGTGCTTTCGCGAAAGCATCGCCCTGGTTCCCGGACCACCACCTACGCCTTGCCAGACCACGCTGGTGGGCGACGGTACCGGCCAGTTCTTCGGCAACCACCTGATCACCGGGCCTGTGCCACCGGTCGTGGTGGTCACTGCCACCAATCCGGCCGGCACCACCCGCCCTACGGCGGTGTCGAGCAAGCTCAGCGATGTGGTGAAAATCGAGACTGCTCGCTACAACTGGAGCAATCACAGCCTGCTGATCCAGGCGCGGTCCACCGATGAAGTCGCCGTGCCGGACATGGTTGCCCAGGGGTACGGACGCCTGACCAAATCCGGCACCCTGCAAACCCTGACCATCGCCGATCTGCCGCAACCACCGGCCACTGTCACCGTCAAATCCGCCGCCGGCGGCAGCGACGTCGAACCTGTGGTTGTGGTGGGCACGGCACCGGACACCGGTGAGAACCAGGCACCGCTGTCCGTCGCCGACACCGGCAGCACCAGCTTCGGGGTGCCGATCACCCTCAGCCTGCTGACCAACGACAGCGATCCGGACAACAACACGCCGCTGACCATCACCGCGCTGACCCAACCGGCCGCCGGCCAGGGCACCGTGGCGTTGAACGGTACAACCGCCGTCGTGTACACCCCACCGGCCGTGGTCAACGCACCACTGACCACCACCTTCACCTACAAGGCGCAAGACGCCAAAGGCCTGGCCTCGACCACCCCGGCGACCGTGACCATCACCGTGGCGCCCAACCAGGCGCCAACGGCTGTCGCCGACGCCGCCACCACCCTGGGCGTGGCGATTCCGATCAGTGTGCTGGCCAACGACACCGATCCGGAAAACAACCTGCCGCTGGCGATCAACAGCTTCACCCAACCACCGGCAGGTCGCGGCACCGTCAGCAGTAATGGCACGGTCCTGACCTACACCCCACCGGCCACGGTGACCACGGCCTTCACCACGACCTTCACCTACTTCGTGCGGGACAGCTTCGGCGCTGTGTCGGCGACGCCGGCCACAGTCACGGTGCAAGTCTCGCCACGGCCTGCTGCGGAAACCTTCACGGTGACCACGGCGACGGTGTCGGCCCGCTCCAACAACCGCTTCACCTGGGACTTTGCAGGGACGTCCTCGGTGACCACCGGCAACACCATCACCATCCAGGTCACGACCCCAACCGGGCTGCAGACCCTGGGCACCACCACGGTGCCGGTGACCGGTCGCTGGCGGCTGACGCAGAACAACCTGACCACCGTGGTGCCTTCGGCCAACCCGACCGCCACCATCACCTCGTCCCAAGGCACGGTGCGTACGGTGCAAGTGATCTCCAACTGAGTCCACGCCCTCCCGACTCGCCGAGTCGGGAGGGTAGGCTCTTCGCATAAGGAACACGCCATGAAAACGTCGACCGCCGCCCTGCTCTGCCTGCTTCTGCTTTGCAGCAGTGCAGGCGTGCGCGCCGACGACTTGATGGAAAACGATGACCTGGCCCCCGGTGCCGACCTGGGCGAGCTGCCACCCCCTGTGGGCCAGCATGCCCTGATCGACCAGAACGGCCAGGCCAACATCGCGCTCGTGCAACAGAACGGCCAGTCGCTGCTCGGCCAGATCGTACAGTCGGGCAGCAATCAGGAAGCCTACATCCTGCAACAAGGCAGCGACCTGATGGCCTTGATCAACCAGCAAGGTTCCGGCAACTCCGCCTCCATCAACCAGAGCGGCAGCCACAACCGCGCGCAGATATCCCAGAACGGCAACAACAACGACGCCAACATCGTCCAGGCTGGCACGGGACAGCAAAGTGCTGTGACCCAGGCAGGAAATGGAATGAGCGTATCGGTCACTCAATATCGCTAAAGCACTGCACTCCTTGGAGGTTTCATCATGTTCAAATTGACGCCCCTTACCGCCGCCATCCTGGTTGTTGTCAGTGTCCAGGCATTGGCCGATGACAGCGTGTCCACCCAGAACCAGTCCGGTACCGCCAACATCGCCGACGTCAAACAGAGCAACGCGCCGTTCAGCACCGCCACCCAGCAGCAAGTGGGTGAAGGCAACGACGCCGCGGCTGTGCAAGACACGGCCACCAGCACCATCACCCAGACGCAGATCGGCAATCTCAATGCCGGCTACGCCGAGCAATTGTTCGAAGACAACAGCAGCATCACCCAAAACCAGATCGGTGCGTCCAACACCGCCCATGCCAGCCAGTCGATCGGTGTCGGCAATGGCCAGGCGCTGCAACAGCAGGAAGGCACCGGCAACTTCTCGTTCGTCTATCAGGACAGCCAGGAAGGTACCTCTGGCAAGACCTACCAGTACGGCGACAACAACGAAGCCAACATCGAACAGATTCAACTGGGCGGCAACAACAATGCCGTGATCATCCAGTACGGTGACACCAACTACGCCACCGCCGAGCAGATCGGACAGATGAACGGCCAGATCAGCATCAACCAGGCCGGCAGCACCAACTACGCCTACGGTGACCAGCGCTACGGCGAAGGCGGCAACCTGACCATCAACCAGTACGGCGACGGCAACGGCACCGAAGTCTGGCAGGACACCCAGGTCAATGCCCAGGCCACCATCAACCAGTACGGGCAGACCAACGAAACCATCGTCGACCAGAGCTTCCGCGAAAACAACGTGGCCAACGTGCTGCAGGTGGGCGACCTCAACGCCATCTACGCCGACCAGTTCGAGTCCCTGGGGTCCACCGTCGCGCTCTATCAACAGGGCACCGGCAACGTACACTTCACCTACCAGAGCGGCGACAGCCATGTGCTCAACGCCACCTCGGTGGGCAGCGGCAACAAGGTCTACGCCAGCAACTGGAAAGGCCCGCAACTGGGCGGTCAGTTCGGCAGCAACCAGCGCGCCACCGTCAACCAGAACGGCACCAACAACGTCGCCAGCTTCAAACAGGATGGCGTCGGCCACATCATGACCACCAACCAGACGGGCACCGGCAACAAAACCACGGTCAGCCAGGCCAACGCGTATAACGAGCTGTACTTCGATCAGAACGGTACCGACAACATCCTGATCTCCGATCAGCGCGGCACCACCAACCTGGCCCAGGGCAGCACCAACGGCACGGGCAACAGCACCGAGTTCAACCAGGAAGGCAGCGGCAACCAGGCCTTCACCACCCAGCTGTACGGCGACGACAACATGATCACCGTCAAACAGGCTGACACCATGAACGTGGCCTACGTCACCCAGGGCGGCACCGGCAACATCGCCAGCGTCGACCAGAGCGGCAACTACCAGACGGCCACCGTGCAGCAGATGGGTTCGGCCAACCAGGCAACAGTGTTGCAGCAATAATCGCGCGGCATGAAAAAACCGCGGCCCGGTGGGGGTCGCGGTTTTTTTATGGCTGGCTGATTGGGTGGGAAAAGCGGGTTGCTTGAGGTTGATCGGTAGCGTGAATGTCGTCTTGTCTTACTCGAAGTAAATATCTCTGATCCGATAAGCCTCTTCTGAAAAAGCAATAGGTCCGATCGCACGATAATTTTCAAATTCACTCCTATAGAATTTAGCTTCTGCCTTGTCGGGACGCAGATGAAGTGGCACTTGAGCGTCAAACTCCCCTCTGGAGGCTGCCCATAGCCTCTCCATGGAAAACACTCGAGAATCCTCCCCGCCTTTTAAATAATTAAGTAGTTTAACCTTTGCATTTTGCCTTGCGGGAAGCCGTGTCATTTTCTCTACGAGCGCGCTCTCTTTATTTGCAGCGGCCAAATCGTTCAAAAACTTGATAGTCCAGTTACGTTTATTACTTGCCAGATATGAAAGATGAGCAATACGGTTACGTACTTCGATCGCTTCTTCGGGTGATACACCGGGCCTGAGGGCGTATTTTTTTTTAGGGTAGATACCAATCAAATCTATCGTGTTCGTCTGTTTTATTTGCAGTAGCTCTGTCCTTAATGCAGGCGCAGATTTGGCGAACCGGCGCCAGTGCACAGCAGCGATGGCGACCATCCACGGAGCCTGTCCGTCAGGGTCACTCAAGTTGATGGGATCCCCTAGACAATAGGCATACGAATTCAACCCGCCTTTTTTGAATGGACTCAACGTGTCCGCACTGATGAACCTCATCAATACAGGGCTGAACGCTCGGTAGCCATTGCCTAACAAATAGTGCCCGGTTACCGGATCCGGTTGCTCGCCGTTGAAACCCAAAAGGCTCAGTAAGCCACCCGCCGCGTGGCGATTTCCATAGGCAGAATACGTGATGGGACTGGGCGCTGGATTGGTGGTGAGCGTGTGCAAAACCGAGCGTTGTCGATCAGTTGTGTACAGCAGAGTGTCGAGTACGCCCCCCTCACTACGCTGCTGTCCCAACAGTTGGTCACCCTGCTGAAAGACGCGATACCCCAAGGCACCTTGTATCTCAGTGGCCAATCTTGCTCGGCAATAAAATCTCAGACTTACGGGTGCATCCGCTTGGGCCTGATTGATAAGGCGATCCAGTGGATCGAAACGGTACCGGCACAGCAGGCGTTGACCGGGCGAGGACATGGGGTAACTCCCGATGTTCCGAGGGTGAGTGCTGAGTATCCGATGGAACATTGAGGTTGGGTACTAGCAGAACTGATAGGGCGTTCTGACAACCGGCTTACTACATATAAAAGTCTTACCAGGTCTACTCGTTGACAGGCTTGCAGCACTCGTTGCGCGGCATGAAAAAACCGCGGCCCATTGGGGGTCGCGGTTTTTTATTTTCTGAATCCAGCGCAGCCCTCTGTGGCGAGGGAGCTTGCTCCCGTTGGGTTGCGAAGCGACCCCAAAACCAATCACCGGATTTTTACTGATATGCCGCATCGGCAGGTTTTACGACTGCTACGCAGCCGAGCGGGAGCAAGCTCCCTCGCCACAAAAGCCATTCACTTCAGTTCTGATCGCTGAATGTTCAGCGACTCGATCAACAATAGAGTCAGGTACCAAGGCACACAAGCCGGCGGATTCTGGCGTAGTTGTAGGCAGAGGCGCAAGACGATGTAGCCTTGCTCCGAGCCTCAAAGAGGTAAGCGTTTTGTAGGAAGCGGATTACCCGCGAGAGAAACTTTGCCTACCACACCGACATTGCTGGCAAGCCCACAGGGCGCGATGTTGACCGCTGAGCCTGCGCCCGCCACAAAATCGGTAGGAGCGAAGCTTGCTCGCGATAGACGACAACGGTAACGCTGGCATCTGGAAGAACGCACTGCTCCACCCTCTCACCTGTGAGCACTCAAATCAGAGTGCTGTCGCAGCGATAATCACGCGACAAGAAAAAACCGCGGTCCGTTGGGCGTCGCGGTTTTTTATGGATGTGCAAACCCTGTGGCGAGGGAGCTTGCTCCCGTTGGGTTGCGAAGCGACCCCAAAACCAGTCACCGGGTTTTTACTGACATGCCGCATCGGCAGGTTTTACGACTGCTTCGCAGCCGAGCGGGAGCAAGCTCCCTCGCCACGAAAGCCATTCACTTCAGGTCGGTGTTCAACCCTGCGGATCGAGATTATCCAGTGCCCGATTCACTGCCAGATCCGCCAGCATGATCACCTGTTGGATACCCAGCAAGGTACTGCGCTGCGGGCCGTCGAGGAACGTGGCGAAATCGCTGGTCATCACGCTGGCCGAGGCCAGGGATTCACAGGCATGGGCCAGGAGGTCTTCGGTGCGGATGTCTGCGGTGATGGTGAACATCGTGCTGGGGTTGTGGGGGGCGGTGGATTTGAGGATGGCGGGTTTGAGGTGGAGTTTGTCGCCGGGTATTGGGGTGGTGTTTTGGGTGGGTGATTCGGGGGGATTTGGGGTTGGCTTTGGCATTGTGAGCTCCTGTGGACATTGGAACCACCAAGACCTGTCGCTAAACAAGTGAGGGTGGCGACTGTACGAAGGTTAGCGAACCGGTCACAGGTAACCCGGCAGACCCGAAGGTCTCCGACGCACAGCCGCCATAATCAAATTGCAGACATGAATCATCATGCAATCAAGATTGTAGTGCTGATGCCCCTGTAACTGTTCGGATCGCTAAACCCGGCCGCTGAATTGGCAGCGACACGAAAACGATAAAGACCAGGGCCAAGGCGCACAAGCCGGCGGATTCTGGCGTAATTGTAGGCAGAGGCGCAAGGCGATGTAGCCTTGCTCCGAGTCCTACAAGCACATCAAATAGGTAAGCGTTTTTGTAGGAAGCGAACTACCCGCGAGAGACACTTCGCCTACCACATCGACATCGTTGGCAAGCCCACAGGGGGCGATGGCCCACTGAATCTGCGCTCGCCACAAAATCGGTAGGAGCGAAGCTTGCTCGCGATGGCGGTGAGTCAGACAACATTCATTGACTGATACACCGCCCTCGCGAGCAAGCCCGCTCCCACAGGGGATTCGGGTACATCCGCGAGAGATTGGTCGGCTGTCAGGGCGTCATCGCTAGCAGGCTAGCTCCCACAGGAAATCCGGGTACATCCGCGAGAGAGTGGTCGGCTGTCAGGGCGTCATCGCTAGCAGGCTAGCTCCCACAAAGTTCTGCGCCGGTACAGAGGAACGCATATCCACCACAGCCAGGTCGGCTATCAGGCCGCCTCGGATGGCTTTTGATTTTGCTCTGCCCGCCCCTTTCGGGAGGCTGAGTGGAGGCGTTTATCCGGGGATTGGCGCGCAGCGCCGTGGGGCGAAGCCGCACACGTTGCATGTAGGTGCAGCGAAGCAAACCGGAGGGCAATGCCCCCGGATGAATGCCGCAGCGAAGGGACGCCGAGCCTTAGCGAGGGGCCGGACGCTTGGGGCGAGCCTTTTTTTGCTTACTTTTTTTTGGCGTTTGAAAAAAAAGTGAGTCGCCGTCAGGGCGAAACCATAAGCAGCCGTTACCGCGGCAATGGATATGCACTCAGTCAGCCAGAGCCAGGTCGGCTATCAGGCCGCCTTCGCGAGCAAGCCCGCTCCCACAGGAGATTCGGGTACATCCGAAAGAGAGTGGTCGCCATCGCTAGCAGGCTAGCTCCCACAGGGGATTCGGGTACATCCACGATAGAGTGGTCGGCTGTCAGGCCGCCTTCGCTGGCAGGCTAGACCTCCCACAAAACATTCGGGTACATCCGCGAGAGCCAGGCCGGCCCGAGGGCCGCCTCGGTTCACTCTTCCTCCGGCACCACCTTGTTCTGGGTCAGGTACCGATCCAGGGTTTCATTCTGCACTGCCTCGGACTTATCGCCGGCCACTTGCCACAGACGCCGCTCGATCCCCTGGGCCAGCAGGTGCCCCACCGCCGCTTCGATCGCCGACAGCACGCACAGTTGCGCCGGTTCGTTGGTGGTGTAACCGACTTCGGCCTCCAGCAACTTCTTGAATTCGATGAACTTGAACACGCCGGCGCTGCGGGCCACGGAGTAGATGGTCTTGCTGGTCATGACGTTGGCCAGCACCTGGCCGCTGCGTACGTCCACGGCCCGCAGGTTCACGGTGACCTGGTCCACGCGGTATTCGCGGGAGATGTCGATGCCCAGGTAGCGTGCCCCTTCCCCGCCGCTGCGCACGTTGGTGTCGTAGGCGATGATGCCGCCTTCGAGCATCATGTTGGCTGCCTGCAGCGGTGGCAGTTCGGCCTGGATGTTCACCGGCGTGTTGGGCTTTTTCTGTGAGGCGCGGATGATCTTGCGTTCGGTCAGCAGGTTTTGCAGGCCTTCGCGTTCGAGCACCACGAACCAGCCGCTGGCCTGCATGGCATCCATCAGCATGCTCGCCGCGCCCTGGGTGACGCTGGTGGAGAACGAGCTGGCCGGGGTCGGTTTGTACTGGCCGGTCTGGTCGCGGAAACCGTACACCACCGCCATCAACCGGCCCTTGGGCCGTGGCATGTTGATCAGGTCGTAGTAGGTCGAGGCCCTGGGGGTCAGGGTCGGTGTTTTGCTGTCCTGCTCGGCCGGCATTGGCTCTTGCAGACTGCACCCTTGTAATGCCGCCAACATCAGCCCTAGCGCGATTATTTTTTTCATGTCCTTAACTCCCCATGACCCGAATCGAATCAATTCAGACCATTGACCTTGATTTCCGAAAGCTCGCCGGTGGCCCGGTCGGTCACTTCAATCGTCAACTGCCCCGAGTCGTCGACCACGTTGACGATGAACGCGTCGGTGGACAGGCTCCCGGTGTTGCCGGTGGAAATGTTGTCCAGCAATTGCCCCAGCAACCGCGACTGCAACTGCGCACTGAAGCGGTCCAGGGCCGAGGTCCCGGCCACGGTGGCGCGGTCCTTGAGGTCCGGATCGTCATAGTCGTTCTGCGCCTGGGCGTTGTTGAGCAGCCAGGTGCCGTTCAACGGGTTGCCGCCGAACGAGGGGTTGACGGGCGTGTACACCAGTTCCGTGGCCTGGACCAGCGCGCATCCGCCAAGGCCCAGCAAGCACAAACCGCTGCACTGCAAGAACGTTTTCGTTTTCATAATTCGTCCCTCTCAAGGTCCGTGGTGTCCTGCAACAAGGCCTCCAGCTTGCGCTGGACAACCTGCCCGCGTACCCAGTCGGCGGCGTCATAAGCCTCGTCCTTGAGTTCCACGGTGTTCGGCGGCAGGAAGCGCCGATAAACCAGGCGTTGTTGAAATTCCACGGTCACCAGGCTGCCCCAGCGAGCCGATGGCCGTTCGCGTACCACCAGGTTGAAATCCATCGGGCTGGTGGCCCGCAGCCGTTCACTGAACGAGTAGTAAAAATCGTGGCCGATGTGCGAAATCGTGTCGTCGATGATGAAGCCGAGCATCTCGTCCTCTTCGCCGGCCGAGGCTACAGAGGTGCTCAACACCAGGATCAGCGCCAGGCAGAAGCGGTTCATGGCTGCAGCGCCTGGGGTGCATTGGACTGGGCCTTGACCGGCCCGGTGGCGCCATCGGTGAAGGCTTTCTCGGCGACGAATTGCCAGTCCTTGTAGCTGGCCATGCCGTTGAAATCCGACCATTGCGCCGGGAAGTCCACCTGTTTGAGCGGCTTGTCCGTCGAAGCACTGGCGATGCCGGTGATGCGGCCGTCGAAGCCGCGCATCAGGAACCAGTCGCCACCCCCCATCGGGTCCGGGTACAGCTGACGCAGATGATGTTTGGGGTTGGGAAAACGCTCGTCCTGCAACAGGTCGGCGAGGTCCTTGGGGTACTGGGCCAGGCCGGGCGAGCTGCGGTAGTAGCTGCGCAGTGCCTGGGCGTACTGGGTGCCGACCCACAGCAACTGGCGCTCGCGGTCACGGCGTGCAGCGGTGGCCCACAACTCGCCGGCACTGGCCAGGCCCATGCCCATCACCATGATCAGCAGCAGCACACCCAGGTAGGTGAAACCGCCTTGCGATGCCGGCTTACCACTCGGAATAGAGGCTGCCATCACGCGCCCTCCCTGTGGCACCACTCTTGATATCGGACACGCCACCGGCGACACCTTCAGGCGGTGCCACCAGGACCCAGGTGTCCTTGCGTTCGGCAATCGGGTCCATCGGCGCGTTGCGCAGGTAGCGCAGTTCCACCAATTGATCGAGGGAATCGGGGTAGCGCCCGGTGTCGCCGTAGTAATGGTCCAGCGCTTCGCGCATCGACGACAGGCTCTGGCGCAGGGTGGTCTCCTTGGAGGCCTCCAGGCTGTTGAAATAGCGTGGCAAGGCAATGGTCATCAGGGTTGCGATGATTGCCATGACCACCATCAGTTCCAGTAGGGTAAAACCCTTTTGCCGGCGCATAAGCTCACCACTCCCGGTACGCGATGCCGTTGAGGCCCCTGCCCCGGGCCTTGGAGTAAACGTCGAAGACGTCCTCGCCATCCCGTGGGTTTTCAGCCGAACTGTCATAACTGCGCAGGCCCCAGCCGCCGTCGTCGTCACGCTTGGCGGTCGCCAGCGGGTCATGGGGAATACGCCGCAGGAAGTAAAACTTGGCTCCCTTGGCACTGCGCACGTCACGCACGCCATCGACCAGCACTTTGAGGTTCGGCGGGTAGCCGCTGCTGTCGAGCGTCTTTTCGATATACCCGGCGTCAAAGGCACGCTTGTAGGCGTCGATGGCGTCGCGGATCTGGTACAGCGCGGTACGCAGGTCCTGCTCCTTGCCCCGACGCACCACGGTCTCGGTCAGCGGCGCGGCCATGCCGGCCAGCAGGCCGATCAGGGCCAGGGTCACCACGACTTCGATCAGGGTGAAACCGCGTTGCGAGGCGTTCATGATCAAGGCTTCCCGACGCTGATTTCGACGTTGGTGTTGTTGGCGATCGGCCGATCCAGGCGCTGTGGCTGTACCGACGATTGCAGCTCACGGTTCGGCGCCTGAATGTGCATGCTGGTTTCGGTACCGGTGCTGAACTCCATGTCCGACGGGCTCTGGTACGGCAGGTTGCGCACGACCCGTGGGGTGATCGACAGCACCAGTTCGGATTTGCCGACGGTGTCCTTGTTGCTGCCGAACAGCCGGCCCAGGCCCGGGATATCGCCAAGCCCGGGGATCTTGTTGCCGGTGGCGCCATGGTCGTTGCGCATCAGGCCGGCAAGGATCTGGGTTTCGCCGTCATGCAGGCGCAGGGTGGTCTGGGCGTTGCGGGTATCGACCTGCACCGGGATCGTGCCCTGACGGGTCGGTTCCAGCGGTGTGGCGTTACTCACTTCCAGGGCGATCTTGATCGCCACTTCGTTGTTCAGGTGCACGGTGGGCTGCACTTCCAGTTTCAGACCGACGTCCAGGTAAGTCACGCTTTCGGTGATCACCGGTCCCTGGGTCGACGGCACCGAAGTGGCGCTGATGATCGGCACGCGCTGACCGATGTGGATGCGCGCCTGTTCGCGGTTGCTGACGCGGATCACCGGGCTTGCCAGGGTGTTGATGTCGTTGTCCTGGGCGTTGATCTTGGCCTGGGGCGACGGCGAGATGGTGATCCGGCTGGAGTTGATACCTTTGAGCTGATCGAGCAGGGTCACCGCCGAACCGTCGCTGTTGACCACGCCGAAGGTGCTCGGCCATTGCAGGCCAAGGTCGAGGATGCGCTGGGTGGCGACTTCCATCACTTCCACTTCCAGCACCACTTCGGGGTTGGACTGGTCTTGCGATTGCAGGAGCTTTTCCGCCATGCGGATAGCATCGCCGGTATCGCGCATGGTCAGGGTGTTGAGGCGTTCATCGACGAACACATCGCGGGTCTTGAGCATGGTCTTGACCATGTTCAGGGCGGTGTTGGCATCGATGCTGGTCAGGTAGAAGGTGCGCATCACCAGCTCCTGATAATCCTTGAGCTTTTGCGGCGAGTCCGGGTAGATCAGCAAGGTGTTTTCGTTCACCACTTTCTGGTGCAGCTGGTTCTGTTGCAGCAGCAGTTCCACAGCGTCTTCGATGCGCACATCGCGCACGAAGATGGTCGCTTTCATGTCCGGGCGCAGGTCTTTGTCGAAGATGAAGTTCAGGCCGGCCACTTGCGACAGCACCTCGAAGATGGTCTTGAGGTTGGCGTCGCGAAATTCCAGGGTCACCGGTTTGTCCAGGCGGGTGCGCAGCTGCGGATAGGGAATCACATTGCGGCTCTGCACCAGGCGTACATTGCCTTGCAGCTCCAGGGCGCCTTCGTTGTTGGGGTCCAGTTCGAGGATCTGTTTGACCTGACGATCGGCGGCGTAGATGTCGCCGCGACGCAGGTCACCCCGGGCCAGTTCGAGTTTTTCATCGAGGCTGCGCATATGGTCGAGCTGACTCATGGCGTCCTGGGCCCGGCGGTTGTTCGGCTCGATGTTCAGCACCCGGCCGTAGGTCAGGCGGGCCGTGGCAAAGTCACGCTGGGCACGGGCCATGTCAGCCTGGCTCAACAGCGCAGTGACGGCGCGGGCGCGGCCACTGGTCAGCGCCAGGTGCAGCTCGGTGTCCCGAGGGTTTTCCCGCAGGCCTTCCTGGATCCGCGCCAGGCCGGCTTCGTATTGCCCCGATTCCATCAGGTCGGCGCCCTCTTCCCTGGCCACCTGTGCCGTACTGCACGCGGCCAGCCCAGCGCACAAGCCAATACTCATCAGCAAACGAAATGTGTTCATTGTGCGCTCCCTACAGACAAAGTCTGGGACAAATGCAGAGGCAGATAGACCAGGCTCAATTCCATGTCGGAAATCCGCTCGATCTTCCATGTTTCGTCGATCACATCCCCTTTGCGCACGACGTAGATCTTCTCGCCGTTCTGCAGGAACACCTGCAGATCGGTACGGTCATCCATGCGACCGATGAACTGGAAAGGCATGGGCGGTACCGTCGGGGTCTGTACCACCTGGGCGACGTTGACCGGTTGTTCGGTGACGCTGGCCAGCGTCGGCGCCGCTTTCCAGCTGTGGGCGGCGAACAGGTCGCCGGCCGGGCTCAGGTCCTTGATCGCCACAGGTGCTGCAGAGGCCTTGGCCGCCGGCAACTGGCCTTTAGCGCTGGCCTTGGCCGGTGTGGTCACCGCGACCGCGTCAACCTCGCCGTCGTCAGCCTGCTTGAAGTATTCGGGCAACCAGGTGAGCGCCGCGGCCACGCCGAGGAACGCCACCCAACCCACTGCTTTTTTGTTGTTCATCATGACCTCGACAGGTAAAGGGTCATGCGGATCCGGCCGGTCAGGTCGGTGTCGGCGATTTTCTTGCGCTGGAACTCCACATCCTCCAGCACCACCGCCGGCAACTGGCCGAGCAAGGCGTGCAGGAAGCGCCGCAGTTGCGGGTAGCTGCCACGCACCGGCAGCAGGATCTGATAACGGGCCAGGTGGGTCTTGGGATCGACCCCCAGCGAGTACTCGCCGCGCGACAGGGTGATGCGTTCCTGGGCGGCCAAGGCGTAGATTTTGTCGATGGCGACGGTGGCCTGGGGCTGCGACGGCAACTTGCTGCGGAAATCGTCGAGCTGACGCTGCGGCACCACCGGGGCGACCACGGTGCCGTCTTCGACCTTGGCCAGGTACTCACGGGCTTCGCTGGTCTGCTGGCTGAGGCTTTGCAGCGACTGCCAGTCCGGCAGCAAACCGGCCAGACCGTAGGCCAGCGCCAGCACCACCAGCGCCGCCCCTGCCAGGCCGGGCACGCCCAGGCTCTGCAGGTATTCGCGCACGATCAATTTAGGGATTTGCATCGCCGATCTCCCAGGTAGCCGACAGGTTGAAGCGCACCGGTTGCTCCGGCACGTTGGCGACGATTTCGTGGCTCAGCAGCGACACGTCGGACAGCTCGTCGCTGGCTTCCAGACGCCGGTGGAATTCGAGCATGGCATCCAGGTCTTTCGCCTCGGCGCTGATCCGTACCTGGCCCTTGCGCGCATCCGGGGTCAGGGTCAACAGGGCGATGTCGTCGCGGGGCATGGCTTCGAGGGTCGCGAACAGACGTTCCCAAGGGCGGCGCAGTTGCTGCGAGACCTTGCGCATTTCCGCCAGGTTCTGCGCCTGTTCGCGGGTTTCGGCCGGGGTCAGGTTGACCTTGATCCCGGTGTCGCCGCTGAGCACGCGCTGGGTGGTCTGCAGGTGGCCCTGCTGTTCTTCGGCCTCGGCGCTCAGGTGCTGCTGGATCAGCGTGCAGGTCAGCGCCAGCACTACACCACCGGCCAGCAGGCTCCAGCCCAGCGGGGTCGAACGACGACGGGGTTGAAAGTCGAGCATCAGGGCGCGCATGTCAGGCCACCGCCCGGGACATGACGTACAGGCAATCGTGTACGCCAGTCCGGTCCTCTTCGAGGGTCCGCAGGTGCACCCCGGGAACCTCGGGGTGCGATTCGATGCGCGCCGGGGCGTGCAGGTAGACATTCAGTGGCCGTTCGCTGGCCGAGGCCAGCAGTTGGCTTTCGCGGCCGATCAGCGCAGTCAGGGCGGCATCGCTGTCGTTGCTGCCCACCGAACGCACCGAGGTCCAGCGCCCTTCCCGGGCCACCAGCAACACACTGCGCACCGGTTCGGCGACCACAAACAGGAAGTCGCCGGCGTCGAAGCTTTTGTCGAAGTGATTGAAGGCCGCCATCAGGTACGGCTGTACCGAGCGCAGGCGCAGGCCACGACCGCTGACCACGCTGCGCAGGCGATCGAGCAGGTCCTGAGGCAGCGCCGTGGCGATGCGGTCATACCCGGCGGGCTCGGCCGACAGTACCAGATTCCAGGGTTGGTTCGAGACGCCGTAGAGGTCTTCGAAGCACAACTGGGCAAAGCCTTGCAGTTCGTCGGGGCTGCTGATCTGCTCGCTCCAGGGCACCAGGCAGAAGCGACTGAAGTGGCCGGAGACCACGACGGTCAATTCCGAACCGGCCCGGGCATGTTCGCCCAGCAGGCGGTCGAGGGTTTCCAGGGCCACGGTCCAGGCATGGAAGCCTTCGTCGATGAAGCCGACGCTGCCCAGCCACAGGGTCTGACTGCCCTGGCGCTGGCCCAGGCCGACACCGCTGGCGCCGATCACGGCGACATAACGCTCACGAGATAAAAGTGACACGATTGATCTCCTCGAGAGTGGTCCGGCCTTGTTGCACCAGTTCCAGGGCTGACTCGCGCAGCAGGCGCAAGCCACGTTTGCAGGCGTGCGCCTTGATTTTCGAAATCGGTTGGCGCTCGACGATCATCTGCCGCAGTTCGTCGTCCAGGTGCAGCAGTTCGGCGATGGCGCTACGACCGCGGTAGCCGGTGCCCCGGCAATGGCCGCAGCCCTTGCCATGGACGAAGTGGTAATGGCCGACGTGCTGCGGATCGAGGCCGGAGGCTTCGAGCTCTTCCTGGTCCGGGGTGTAGGGCGCGCTGCAGCTGTTGCACACCAGGCGAATCAGGCGCTGGGCCAGCACGGCGTTGAGTGCCGAAACCAGGCTGTAGGGGTCGATTTCCATCTGGGTGAAACGGCCGATCACGTCGAACACGTTGTTGGCGTGGATGGTGGTGAACACCAGGTGCCCGGTGAGGGCCGATTGCACGGCGATCTGTGCGGTGTCCGGGTCGCGGATTTCACCGACCATGATTTTGTCCGGGTCGTGGCGCAGGATCGAGCGCAGGCCACGGGCGAAGGTCAGGCCTTTCTTTTCGTTGACGGGGATTTGCAGCACGCCCGGCAGTTGATACTCCACCGGGTCTTCGATGGTGATGATCTTGTCCACGCCGTGGTTGATCTCGGTGATCATCGCGTACAGCGTGGTGGTCTTGCCGCTGCCGGTGGGGCCGGTGACCAGCACCATGCCGTAGGGTTCGGCGGCCAGGCGGCGCAATTGGCGCAGGGTTTCCTCTTCAAAGCCCAGGGCTTGCAGTTGCACGCCGCAGACCTTGTCGGCCAGGTCCTGTTTGTCGAGCACCCGCAGCACCGCGTCTTCGCCGAAGATGCTCGGCATGATCGACACCCGGAAATCGATCTGACGGCCACTGATGCCGATCTTGAAGCGACCGTCCTGAGGCACGCGTTTTTCGCCGATGTCCAGTTCGGCCATGACCTTGACCCGGGAGATCACCTGTTCGGCGAACTCGCTGCCCTGGATCTTGCTGATGTTGTTGAGCACGCCATCGATGCGGTACTTGATCACCAGGCCGCTGCCGGTGGTGCCCAGGTGGATGTCGCTGGCGTGCATTTTCAGGGCGTCGTAGAGGGTCGAGTTGACCAGCTTGACCACCACGCTGGAGTCTTCGCTGATGCTGGTCAGCGACAGGCTCTGCAGGTTGTCGATTTCGGCATTGCCGTCGGCCTGCGCGTTGAGCGATTCCACCGCGTGGAAGCTTTCTTCGTGACGGGCCAGGTAGGCCTTGAGGTCGTCGGCGTGTACCAGATACAGCGGCGCGCCGTGCAGGCAGTCGTCGATCCAGGCCAGGCGCGGGGTGTCGAAGGGGTCGGCGAACACGCCGATGACCTGGTCATCGTGACGCAGCAGGGTGAATTCGCGCTTGAGGCATTGGGCCAGGGTGACCCGGTCGAACACCGGGGTGGCCTTGAACAGGCTGTCGGTGTCGAGCACCGGATAGTGGAGGGTCGCGCCAAGGCACTGGATGAACGGCATGGGGGCCAGTTCGCACAGCTCGGCCAGGGCATCGAGGACACGTTCGCCGGAGGTGGCGGCCAGGGAACGGGCCTGGGCCAATTGCTCACTGGTGAAGCGGGTCGGTACACAGTCCAGCGGCACAGCTTCGACGACAAGGGATAGACGGTCCATTGCTTGCTCTCCAACGCCCGGGGCTTTGAGCCCTGACGGCGCGGCGAGCAATTGCGGCAGTTGCCGGAACCTCTTGTCGCGCCATTACTCCCCGGTGAGCAGTTGTTCGTCGTCTGGCGCTTTGGAGGCCGATGAACTTCGTCGGCGATCGGCAAGCACCCAACTACCGTCGTACAACTGCAGCGGGAAACTTTCGGTCCTGCTCTGGCGTCGTTCGACAAAGCCTTCGGAACTGCTCACGCCCGCTCTGGGTTCGCGCTCCATCCCCAGAAGGTCACAGACTGCTCGGGCCAGTTCCGCCAATGGAAACGGTTTGAACAGGATGTGGCTGACTCCCAGTTGCCGGGCCCTGTCGCAAACTTCTGCGGTGGGGTGCCCTGTGATCAGCACAAAATGACACTTCCTGTTCTGGCGGACCGCGTCGAGCACCTCAAAGCCTTCCATATCGGGCAAGCGGTAATCGAACACCATCACATCGGGTGAAAAACGTTCAGCTTCGCCGATCGCCGTCTCACCGTTGTGAGCTATCCGGACTTCCAGCGCTTGCGCCTGCAGGTATCCCTGAAGGTTTTCCGCCAGCAGCTGTTCGTCTTCAACAACCAGTACTTTGTTTAACAAGGTGGACTCCTTGAAACCGCAGGTCCGAATACCGAACCTGGCGGAGTGCGCGCCTCGATAGGTCTAACGCACACTTCATGCCAGGCTGAGCGCCGGTAATTTTAAGTCTTCATGTCCTTGAATTTGTTGACAATGCCTTTGCGTCCACGCACCCCACCCCCCAAAAGCGGGGAAAACCGAACGCCGTTGCATTGAGGCCATTCCCCACTATTGGGGAAATCTTCAATCGTCGTCAATCCGTTCGATCCGGTTACTGGAACGCAACTGCGCCAGAACCTGTAGACGAGCCTGAACCTGTTTCTGTCGGGCAAGATAAGCCCGAACCATGTCAAGTCCTTGCTCCTCTGAGACATCGCTTGCCTCCATTCGGTTCTGTAAATAAATAAGGTGCCAGCCCACCGCAGTGCGCACCGGTTCACTGATCGCCCCCGGCGCCAGGGCAAATGCCGCGGCCTCGAACTCAGGCATCATGCGGCCCCGGGGGAAGTAACCCAGGTCGCCACCCTGGCTGGAGGAGGCGTCTTCGGAGTCGGTACGGGCAACACGTTGGAAGTCTGCCCCCTGTCCGATTTTTTTACGGATTGCCTCCAAGCGTAGTCTCGCTGATGCAACAGTGGAAGCGTCGGCACCCTGAGGCACTTTGATCAGGATGTGGCTGGCCTGGATTTCCTCCGGACGGCTCATTTCGGCGCGGTGCTCTTCAAAAAAGGCCCGCACCTGTTGCTCATCCGGCTCGCCGGCCTTGCTGATCTGCTCGTTGTTCAATTGGGCAAACACCTGCTGCGCCGCCAGGTCACGGCGGGTGTACTCGATGTAGGCGGCTTCATCGAAACCGGCATCCTCCAGGCGCCGGGCGAACACTTGCGCGCCGCCCATGGCCTGACGGGTCTGCTCGACCTGGTTGTGCACCGTGGCATCGCTGATCACCACCCCGCGCTTGAGCGCTTCCTGCCACAGCAGCTCCTTGTCGATCAGGGCATCGAGCGCCGCCGTGCGCAGTTTTTTATAGGCGCTGGGGCTGCGGATGCTGGCCACCGCCCGGCCCTGATCCTCCAGGTACTCGGCGAAATAGCGCTCCAGGCGCAGTTGGGAGATTTCCTCGCCATTGACCCGCGCGGCCACCGGCTCATTGCTGCAGAACGCCATGGGCACCCACAACGCAAACAACACCAGCACAATGTAGAGCTTCATCTTCGGCCTCCGTCAGGGCATGGCGGCAATCGGTTTGTAGGGGGCGACCAGGTAGAAGCGCTGGTCGGGCAAGTCCACGGTGACCACATGGGCGCCATTGAGGCCCAGGCGCCGGCCCGGGCCGAAACTGATCAGCGGCGTCAGGCCGGTATCGAAGTCGTGCAGGTTTTCCAGGGCACTGATCAGTTTTTCCCGGCTGGCATCGCGCCCGGCCTGCTTCATGCCTTCGCTGAGCAACATCATCGAGCTGTAAGCGCCGACCTGCAGCACCGCATGCTCGCCACCCAGGCGCTGACGTTCGCGTAATTGGGTCAGGGCCAGCCGCCCGGTCAGGGTCCAGTCGCTGGGCACGAAGGGGTACGCCAGGAACACCCGCCGGGAAAAGCCGCTGGGCACTTGCAGCAAGTCACCGGCCACCTGGTTCGACGCGGCGAACAGGTACGGCACCTGCCCCGCCGTCTGCAGGCGCTCGGCCAGGCGACTGAAGCCGCCGCTGCTGCCCAGGTAGAACACCGAGCGTGAGCCCAGGGGCAGTTCGTCCTGGGCCGATTCGTAGGGTTGCAGATGCACTTTCTGCCAGGCGTTGGCTTGCAGGTACTGGGCGAGATTTTCCGCTGCCAGCCGCTGGCCGGGCTCATCCGGATAGGCGATCAGCGTCGGCCCCTGCAATACCCGCAGGCTGGCCGCAGCGTAGTTGGCCAGGGCAATCATTTGCTCACGCAACCCCGGCAGCGGCTCGAAGATCTGCCGGCTGGCCTGGGCCGAACCTTGCAGCGACAGCGGCCCGATCAGCGGCACACCGGCCTGGTCCAGGCGCAGCGCCAGTTCGGTATCCAGCGCCGGCACCATCGGCGCAATCAGGGCGAACACCTGCTCCTCTTCGATCAGTCGATTGAGCGCTTGCTCGGCGCTGTCCCGGTCCGGGCCCGGGTCGAGAATGGTCAGGCGCAACTGCCGCCCATGAATACCGCCCGCCTCGTTGATGCGCGTCACGCACCCCCTGAGCACGGACGCCACCGTGGCGCCCTCCTCGCTCAACGGCCCGCTGGTCGGCAACAAGGTGCCCAGGTGCAGAGTGTCGGGGCTCAGGCCCGGATCGCGGTCATCGGCCAGGCGTTTTAGATACGCCGTGAGATTACGTTGATCGTTCATCGACAGCACGAAACGCGGCATCGCCGGGTCGAGTCGATTGTTGCCCGGGTCAAGGCCTTCCTGCACCGCCCTGACCAGGGTGCCATCGGTGTAGGCCGGGTAGCTTCGGCCATTGATCTGCTGCTGGCCGTAACGGCTGGTCAGCCGCGACCAGCTCAAGTCCGGCGGTCGCACCCCGCCTTCCGGGCGCCCCAGGCCATCGGCGCCATGGCAGTTGGCGCACGGCAGGCTGGTGGCCGGCAACGGCATGCCGGCCGCCCCGATCCGCGCCATGATCGGTTCACCGCTGGCTGACACACCCTCGCGGTACAGCCGTTTGCCGGCACTTTCGCTGGGCGACAGCGGCAGCGCCTGGGCCGTCAGGCTGGCGAAGATCAGCAGGCCGAGGATCAGGGCGTTTTTCATGATGCCGGCTCAGCGTTCGGCCACAGGCATCGCCAGCAGCTGCAAGCGCTGGGCGATGGCGGCGGCCGGGGCGTCGGGGCGGATCTTGCTCCAGCGTTTGTTGGCCACATCACCAACGATCAACTGCGTGGAGTGTTGTTCGGGCGTCGGCACGATCTGGCCGATGCGGCCCAGAACCAGATCCATCTGTGCCTTGTCGCCGGTAAGAAAAAGCCAGTGGGGCCCATCAACGCCCTGCTTCAAGGTGTATGCCTTGAGTACCGCCGGTGTATCGCGCAGCGGATCACTGGTAAGGGAGATAAAGGTGATGCCGTCCGCCTTGTCGCCCAGTACCTCACGCACTTGCTTGAGCTTTTGGGTGATCAACGGGCAGGCATCGTTGCAACTGGTGAAAATCACATTGAGCAGCACCACGCGGTTTTGCAGGGCATCGCTGTAGAAACGCAGGGTGTTGCCGTTCTGGTCCTGCAACTCGGTATCGGTGAACCAGGTCTTGGCATCGCGGGTGCCGCCCGCCGGTTGCGCGGCAGCGGTTGCCGGCGCCGCAGCGTCGGAGGCTGGTGCCTGTTGCAGATGCCCCTCGTGGGAAAACGCCAGGAAGCTGATGACGCAAAAGCACAGGGTCACGAAGATCAGGGCGAGCGCTTTCATGGCTGGTGCTCCATGGCAATGGCGGTGTGCTTGGCGTGGGCGTTGCGTTCACCGCTGAGTTTCTCGACCTGGCGGCTGAGCACCGTCGGGTCGGTAAAGCCGTAGTAGCGGGTCCAGTGACGGCTGTTGCCGTCGCCCACCAGGATCAGCGGTTGATGGTTCTTGAAGTCACCGCTGAAACTGCCCAGGCCCTTGAGGGTTTCGTTGACCGACTGTGGCGTGCCGGTGAGCCAGCTCCAGCCCGGCCCTTTCTGGAAAGTGCGGGCGTAGTCGTTCAGGCGCTGGGCGTCGTCGCGCTGGGGGTCGATGCTGATCGACACCAGTTGCACCTCTTCACCGACCCGGGCGCCCAGCTGCTGCTGGACCTTGCCCATGATCGACGACACCACCGGGCAGACCGTGGTGCAACTGGTGTAGATGAAGCTCATGACCACGATCTTGTTGCTGACCAGGTCTTTCTCCAGGCGCACGGTCTTGCCGTTCTGGTCCACCAGCGCCACGTCAGCGAACTTGACCTGGGCGCTCTCGGAACTGGCGTTTTTGGCGGCGGCGGTGTGGCCGGCGTGTTCATCCGCCGAGTGGGCCAGGGCCTGGCCGATGCCGACGGCCAACAGGCAGAGCGTCAGCAGTCCACGATGTGCGAATCGGTTCATGTCGATGTCCTCAATGAATGTGGCCGGGCAGCACCCGAACGCTGGCAAAGGTCTGGTCGTCGAAGCTCGCCCCCAGGGACGCCGCCCGCACGTGCAGGTACCAGGCGCCTTGCTGGTCGAGGGTCACCGGGGCTTCATAGATGCCGTCGCCGACGTCCCGCGCCGCCACCAGTTGCGGCCGCGAGCTCGGTGCCAGGAAGTAGCGCACCTGCACGTCCTTGACCCCGCTGCGCACAGCCTTCTGTTTGCCCTGGACGATGCGAAAACGCACGGTGTACGCACTGCCCAACGCGGCGGTGGACTTGTCGAGCATGAACTCGACTTTCGGCACGCCGGCGTGTTGCACGATGTTGTTGTTGGTTGCCACCACGGTGCTGAAGCAATGGATGATGTTCGGTTGATTGAGCAGGAACGCCACGTCGAACGTCCCGGCCGCCGGCAGCTTGATCCGCGCGCTGTACAGCCCCGGCTCGACTTCGCGCAGGCTGCGGTCGATCACCAGCGCCGCCCGCGCCACTTGCCCGCGATTGGGGTAACCGGACATCGGCGCGTTCATGCCCTCGGCATAGAAGTAGGTGGTGTTGTCCACCGGGTTGACCACGAACACTGCGTTGTCGTCCCGCGACACCGCCAGGCTCGAGGCCAGGGGCAAGTCGCCGGCCAGGCGCGGCGGCTGGGTCCCGGCTTCGAAGCCCTGGCTGATCGGTTTGCGCCCTTCGCCCAGCGACGCCAGGTTGATCATCGTCACCTTGGACGATGCCAGCCCGCGCACGTAGGCATAGGCCTTGGTGAACACCAGTTGATAAGGTTCGGCGGATACGTCCAGGTCATGGATCAGCGCATCGTTGGCCGCGTCGATCACCGAGGCCTGGTTTTCCAGGGTGTTGAGCACGATGCCGAAGCGTCCGTCGGCGCTGAAGCCCATCGGGCCCAGGCCCTGCTTGAGCTTGATCACCCGCCGTACCGACTGGCTGGCGGCGTCGACCACGGTGACGGTGCCGTCCTTGCCGTCGGCCACATAGGCGGCGCCGGACAGCGGCGAGTAGACCACCGACAACGGGTGAGAGCCGGTCTTGAGCTGTTTGAGCAAGGTCAGGCTGGCGATGTCGATGATGCTCAGGGTGCCGTCGTCGCGGTTGCTGACAAAGGCAAAGCGGCTGTCCTTGCTGAAGGCGATTTCGTGGTGGCCGTTGCCGGTGGCCAGGTGCTTGAGGGTTTTGAGGCTGGCGGTATCGATCACCGTGACCCCGGACTGCTCGGCGGTTTTGCCGTTGTTGCCGACCCACAGCAGGCGTTCGTCCGGTTGCAGGGCCACGCGCACCGGGTTGCTGCCGGCGGCGACCGAGTCGAGCACCTTGAATTGTTCGCTGTCGATCACCGCGACTTCGCCGGCGGCGGGCATCGAGACGAAGATCCGTTTGTTGTCCCGGGGCGTCACCCAGTCCATCGGTGGCTGCTTGATGTCGATCCGCGCCATGGTGCTGGTAATGCCGCCCACCGACACCGACGGGTCGATCACCGAGACGCTGGCATCGCGGTTCATCACCAGCAGGAAGTAGCTGTTGAGGTCCAGCAACGGCCGCGCGCCGATATTGGATTTGAGGAACATCCCGACCCGGGACTTGCAACTCTTGTCGCGGCCCTGGGCCTGGTCGGCAGCGGTGGTTTGCGGGTCCACCCAGGCACCGGGCGCAACGCCGGCCAGCGGCTGTCCGGAAGCCTTGTCGGTGATGCGAAACTGCACGTCGGCGAATTCGCCTTCGCGCAGTACGCCATCCTCGGCCAGAGGTTTGACATTGAGCGCCACCGACACGCCGTCGCGCTCCAGGGTCTGGCCGGTCCAGGCGTCCGGCACCGCGACCTGGTCGAGCATGACCGGCGGCGCCGTGCGAAAGACGCCCAGGCCGATCAGCGCCAACCCGAGGGCCAGCGCGCCACTGGCACATTTGATGGTCCTGTTCATGTTGCTTCTCCCCTTTACAGACAACTCCGATCCTGTGGCGAGGGAGCTTGCTCCCGCTGGGCTGCGAAGCGGCCCCAAAACTGCTGTAGTCATGCAGATTGGTGAGTGCAAGGCACTCAAGCGGGAGCAAGCTCCCTCGCCACAGGTGTTGCGCTATTTCCCTGCTTACGGCACCGGCGCCGGTTCCGGTTCATTGGTCACCCGCAGCAAGCCCCACAAGCCGGAGGTGTTGCCATAGGCGCCGTAGTCGCGGAACAGGTAGTCCCCCGGTATCGCATTGACGCCCCCGGCGCTCGGCAGCATGAAACTGAAGTGCGCGGCCGGCAGAATGCTTTCGTGGGCGCCGATGTACATCGACATCGGGTTGTAGCCGAACCTCACCGACCCCACGCCCGGGGTGCCCATCGGGTAGCCACCGGTGTCGCTCTTCTCCGCCTGGAACGGATTGGTCGACCAGACGTGACCGTCCAGCTGGAAGGTGCTGCCGCGGCTGCCGCCGGTGGGCATCAGGATGTGGGTACGGAACGGTTGCCCGGGTTTGGCGTACAGCACCGGCGTCTGCGGATCGCCCCCCACCAGCGCGTTGCTGTAGGCCATGTGCGCGTTCACCATGTCGCCGTAGCCGGCGCCGTCGGCATGGCCGAACGGCGCATCCGGTGCCAGGCCGAAGCGATACCACATCGGCTCGGTCTTGTAGTTGATGGCCATGCTGGAGTTGTCCTGCGGATCGGTCGGCACGCCTGCCCCTTCCGCCGCAATGCCTTCCACCGGCCGACCGTTGGCCCAGCGTGTATTCAGGGCTTTCTGCCAGACCATCGCAAAGTCGCGGTAGGTGGTTTGCCCTGGCGCGGTGACCGTGGCGTTGACCTTGCGCGCATCTTCAACCCAGGTAGCGCCCGTCGGCAGAATGCTCATGGCCGCCGCCATGCCTTTCTGCGATTGCTTGATCACGTCGGCCGGGGTGAAATTCAAGCCGCCGAACTCCACCGCCGTGGCGTTGATGTTGTCGACGTTGCGCCCCAGTTGGGTGATCGGTTTGCCTTCACGCTCCAGGTGCCCGGCGTAGTACTGGTAGGTACGGGTCGGGTAGGCGCCGCTGTTGCCGACACGCGGCGGTACGGTCTGGGTCGGGTTGGCGCCGACGTTGGTACCGTCGGATTTGGTGATGTCGTACGCCAGCAATTGCGCGTGCAGACCCACGTGGCTCGACGGCCGCATCAGGTTGTTGCTGAAGGTGGTCGAACCGGTGCCGCTGTTGCGGTCGCGCTTGACCATGCCTTGCATCACCGCGGTCTGGGTCAGGTCCGGCATCACGCTCGGCAGACGGTTCTCCAGGGTGATGTTGATGCAATCGCCCGCCGCCGCGCGCAGCACCAGCGGTTCGACAGGCACGCCAGGCTTGAGCTTGCCGGTGGTCGGGTCGAGGTCGGCCTTGCGCACATAGAGGATCGCGGTCGGGTCATGCAGCGGCCCGCTCTGCCCGCCGATGGTGATGGTTTCACCGTCTTCAGGGTCGGTCACGGTGACCTGCGGAATGCTCACCGGCCGCGAGTTGTACACCAGGGTGCCGCCCGCCGGGTTCAGCGGGCCGCCCACGTGCTGGCCGAGCCCCGCCGGGTCACCGATGGTCAGCCCCAACGGATTGCCGAGGATGTCGTTGGCCAGTGCCGCCACCACCTCATAGTTGCGTTGCGGGGTCGGCCGGGTGCCGATGCCGTTGGGGTTGGCGCCGATCCGTGGGCAGGTGCCCTCGAACGCCACGGTGTTGCGCATGCCCGTAGGTTTGGCGTTGTTGGGCAGTGCGAACAGGTCGTTGCGTTGCGCGGTGTAGTTGCGCATCACGCCCCAGATCCCGCTCCAGTAGCCTTCGATCGAAGCGTCCATCGAGTACAGGTAGTCGCCCGTGGTCGCCGCCGAACTGGACAGCATCGAGACCGGTGCGATGAAGCCCATCTGCTCGGAGATCCCGATCATCTGCGACGCGCGCCAGCCAGAGTTGGAGCTGTTGCCGAAACCGGAGCCGCTTTGCAGCCATTTCACGCCGTGCAGGGTGACGTTGTGCTCCTCTTCGTGACCGCCGGCATGCACCCGCAGCCGCACGTTGTCACCGGTGTAGGTGCGCAGCATCGGGGTGAACGGGTCGCCCGGTTCGGCACCGGCCTTGTTGATGTGCGGCGGGAACAACGTGGTGCCGCCGGTGGGGCCGGTGGCCGCGGTGATCAGGTTCGGCGCCAGGTTCATCGCCGGGATCGCGCGGTCGGTGCGGCTTTGCATGGCGTAGGCCAGGTCGCCGCCCAGGCCGTCGGCCTGCATGCCGCGCTTGCCGTCCGGGCCGACCTTGTTCGGGTCGTACACCCGCAGGGCCAGCGGTTCGTTGCGGTAGTTGACGACGAACATGCCCGGGTCATCGACCGAGATCGCCTGTGGGCATGGCCGGGTCGGGCAGCCGGGCACCATGCCGCCCTGCACTTCGAGAATGCCGTCGAGCAAGGTACTGGCGTTGTTGCGCACCGGCGGGTTGATCGCGTAGCGGAAGCTGTCCGCGGTGGCCGGGAAGGCTTGCGGGTTGGGCACGCCATTGGGGCCTGCGCCCACATACACGCCGGCTTCATAGGCGTGCTGGAAGTCGCTGTACTCGAGGAAGAACTCACGGAAGCTGTCGTTCTTGCCGTCGCCGTCCAGGTCGCCGGTGGAAATCACCGCCTGCCAGGACGTCGGTCCGCCGTCCTGGCGCGCACCGCTGTACAGCGGCTCGCCGGTTTCGGCGTGGAACCAGGTGGAACCGGCCGGCTCGGCCAGCACGGTGGCATACAGTCCGATCTGCTGGTGAGTCGATGGGCCGAGGTGGTCGTGGGTGAAGATGGTGCCCAGGCCACGGTCGACACCTTTGGCGTTGACCACAGGGTCGACGAACCAGCGTTGCATGGCTGTGCGCGCGCCGACCCAGTCAGCCCGGCCGAACTGCCCGAAGTACGGGTGATTCTTGGCTTTCGGGCAGGCCGGGGTGCCGTCGCGCGGGTCGGTGCCCTGGCACTGGTTGAACTCGCGAATGGCATGGATGCGCTCTTGCACCGCACCTGGGGAAAGCACGCCGTCCTCGTAGTTCCAGCCGTTGGCCGAACCGTCGGCCGCCGTCAGGTCCCATTTGGGCAGGTGGATGTGCTGGCCGATCACGTCGGTCGGGGTGCGCACCTGATAGTCGTCCATCTCGTAGACGGCCGGCACCAGGTTGGTTTGCTGGTACTGCACGCAGTCGAACGTGTTCATGCGCATCACCAGCGGCTCTGGCGGCCGCTGTTTGGTGATCACCGGCCAGGCGTCTTCCCACAGCGCCAGGATGCGCGCTTGCGGGAAGTGGTAGCCGACCTTGTTGTACACCGCGTCGAATTGAATGTTGGCCGCCTTGTAGACCCGTGGCCGGTCGGCGGTGAAGGTCGAGGCGCCCACGAACGACAGGCCGTCGATACGCTCGCCGCTGTTGAATTCACCGGTGCCGGCACTGCTTGTCAGGCGTTTTTGCCGGTCATCCATGCAAGGTTCGTAGTACGGCGCGCCGGCCACCGGCAAGGCGCCGTTGGTGCGGAAGTTGCGCGCCACGATCTGGTTGCCTGGCAGCAGCGCGAAGCTTGGGTGATCTTTCTTGGCGTGGTAGGCCATCGCCGCCTGTTCGACTTCGGTGCCCTCTTCCGGCAGGTACAGCGGCTTGGCGCGGGTCACTTCCTTGGAGAAATCCAGGGACGTGGTCACCGTGTGGGCCTCGCCGCCGGCGGAGAATCCATCCAGGGAATGACGCCCCAGGCCACCGTCCCAACCACCGGACTGAGCAGGGTCGAGGTTGGCCCACAGGGCTTTGCCCGTGGCTTTGAGGCTCTGGGCCGTGGCCGCGTCGAGCATGTCCAGCGGTGGGGTTGGCGGGCGTTGGCCGACCGAACTTTCCATGCCGCCGATCCAGAACGGATAGCCAGGGTTTTTCAGGGTGCCGTCGGCGTTGCGGTTGGCTTCGCTGCGATCGACCAGTGCCAGGGAACCGATGGCCTGGACGCCGCCGCCATGGTGTTCACCGTCGTCGCCTGCTTCATCGTCATCGTCGTTGGCGGCCACCAGGGTTTCGCCGATTTTCGGTACGACCGCGACTTTGCCCGGCATCGGTGGCATGGCTTTACCTGGCAGCGGAACGACTGCCGGGATTGGCGTGCCGGCGACGATTTCGCCGTCGGGCAAGGCCCGCGCGCCCGCGGCCGGTTTACCTTTGCGCAGGGCGTAGGGTTCGCTGTGATAGCCGTCGGCGCCCTGTTGCGAGACTTCGAGTCTGGTGCCTTCCTCAAACACATCGTGCACCCGCCACATGGCCCACATGCCCTGGGCAAAGTGCGGATAGAAGTGGCAGTGATAGATCGCATCGCCCGCTACCCGGTTACGGTTGCCAGAACCGCCGTTGGCGATTTCATAGGTGTAGCCGGCACCCGGCCCGATGCCCTGGGCGTCTACGTAGTCGGAGTTGTCGTCATTGGGGTTGAACAGCCACTGATGCCCGTGCAGGTGGAAGATGTGTTGCTCATGACCGTTGTGAGTGTTGCGGAATTTGACGAAGTCACCGATGTAGCTGTGGTTGACGTTGGAAGGCTCCGATGGATAAAGCGCCATGGTCGCCTTGACCCCGATCTGATCGGCAGTCGGCGTCTGGCCGGGAGCGATGCCTTCCAGGCCGGCGTTGGCCGGTACGTCCACCAGCATTGCCACGTCGCCCACGGTGTGGGAACTGAGGAAAAACTCCTCATAGGCGCAGGACAGGCAATCGTGCATCGGCCCCACGCCCAGGCGGTTGGCGACCACTTCGGCGCCCATGCCGCCGGAGCCGTAGTTGATCATGAACGAATCGCGGGTCGGCTCCAGTACGTGGGCCATGACCGGGTCCGCCCAGTAAGCGGGAAAGGCCTGGGTCGCGGCGGTTTCATCCTGGAACTGCGAGGCGAAATCGCGGAACGGCTCCAGACGATTGGGGATGGCCGGATTGCGTTTGCCCACCGATTCCAGCGGATACGTCGAGGCCGGGAAGCTGCCGTCGGCGTTGCTGCCCATCACGACCGCGTCGCTTTCGCTGGAGATGATTTCGCTGCCGTCGACCATATTGATGATCGGCGTACCGGCCTTGCCTTCACGGATCCATGGCTCGCGCTGCGGGTAGCGCGCCTGGTAGTCGACGATCGGTTGGCCGGCCGGCGTACGCCCGGTGCTGGCCAGGCGCATTTCTTCTTCGGTCACGGTATTGCGGTAGCTGCGAGCGCCCTTGGGCAGCACCACGACCTGGCCGAACAGACCATTGGCGACGTTGCCAGCCGCCCCCTCCCCACCGAAGGTCGCACCACGGCTGCTGGCGGCGAATACCCCTTCACGCTCGGCGTACAGGGTGTAGGAGCGGGTGGCGCCGGGCGCGATCAGGGTGTTGGCGTTGCGGCCGGTGAACGACGAAATGTCATCGATGCTGTTGACCGCCTGCAGGCCGTTGACCTGGAAGCCGATATGGCGGTCGGCGACTTGCTCGTCGACCTTGAAGTCAGTGTTGGCAAATCCGCCGACGTCCTCCTCCCCTCCCTGCTCTGCGCCCTCGTGCGAGCCCGGGTTGGCCTGATAGGCCAACAGGTTCTGCAGGTTGATGGTCAGGCAGTCGCCGGCAGCGACACGCAGTACCAGCGGACGCGGACGCTTGTCAGGTCGCAGCGTCACCTTTCCCGGCACGGCGGCACCGCCCTGTGCCAGGGAGACTTCGTGATCGTCCACCACATCACGGCGCAGGGCGAACATCATCCCGTTGACGTTCTGCGCGCCCAGGCGGTTGAACATCAGCGGCTGGTCCAGCGCCACGACGTTGGCCACCAGGTTGCGCTCGCAACGCGCAGCGGCCTCGGCGAACTCCATGCCGATCATCGATGCGGCCAGTAGCAGCCAGGGAATAATGGTTGGGATGTGGTGTATGCCAGTCATGGTCACGGGCCTCGCTGTGGTTGCTCACAGGGAATAATTCTCGACAACTGCGCTTGAGCAATCGTCATGCCATAAAAAATATTAAGTATTTTCAATGCTTTATGAATATCACTTAATTCGTCGGGGGAAATTCCCCACTAATTCCCCAATTTTTTGCCGGGGTCCCCATCCCCCAATGTTGGGGAATTGCGCCCCGGTTTTTTCGCCTACAAAGGCGCGTCCGCCGACAACCCCTGCAGACGCCGGTACTGGTTCAAAACACTGGGCACATAACGCTGGGTTTCGGCGAACGGCGGGATCACCCCGCCCCGGCTGAGCACGGCTTGCGGGCCGGCGTTGTAGGCGGCCACGGCCAGGGCGATGTCATTGTCGAACAGGGTCATCAGGCGCTTGAGGTAGCGCGCGCCACCCTGGATGTTGGCCTTGGGGTCGTAGACGTTGGTCACGCCCAACTCGCGGGCGGTGTCGGGCATCAGTTGCATCAGCCCGCCGGCGCCTTTGGGTGACACCGCACTGGGGTCGTAATGGGACTCGGCCTGGATCACCGCGTGCAGCAGCGCGGCGGGCAGGTGATTGTCCTCGGCGGCCTGCGATACCAGCTCGGCATAGGGCCTGGCGGCAATCATTTGTGGCTGCTGCTCGAGACTCACCACCGCCGCTTCCGGCTCGTGAATGACTCGCTCGTAGTGACGGCCGGGGCGATGGACGTTGGACAAAACGAAGTTGCCTTTGGCGTCCACCGAGACGAACACATCGGCTTGGGCGATGCCGCCCGCCAGCGTCAAGCCGAGTAATCCGGCGATGAGGGTTTTCATTGTTCTACCTCCCCTGCCCGGCCCCGAAAAATGGGGGTAATGCCCCAATCGACCGGTCGTTTATCAGCCATACGCAAGCACTGTGCCGAAAGCGCAAAGGGCCGTGGGACGGGGGCTTGAGGAGCACGGCAGAGCCTTTGCCGGTGCTGTGCATGGCAATTGCATAAGCCTTTGTTGCGATTCTTCTGCCGACTGTGTGAGGTCATCATGAAACAGCGACTGTCTTTAGCCCCACGTCGTTTTACCCGCCGGCCCCAACGAGGGTTCACCCTGCTCGAACTGTTGGTGGTGCTGGTGGTGCTGGGGCTGTTGGCCGGCATCGTCGCGCCAAAATATTTCGCGCAACTGGGCCGTTCCGAAGTGAAAGTGGCCAAGGCGCAAATAGAAGGGCTGGGCAAGGCCCTGGACCTGTATCGCCTGGAGGTCGGTCATTACCCGTCGACCGAACAGGGTTTGCAGGCACTGGTCACCGCCCCCAGTGATGAACCGCACTGGACCGGCCCTTACCTGCAGAAAAAACTGCCGCAAGACCCATGGGGCCGTAACTACACCTACCGCTATCCCGGCGAAAACAGCGAGTACGACCTGCTGTCCCTGGGCAAGGACGGGCAGCCCGGCGGCGAAGGCGAAAACGCCGAAGTCACCAACTGGCAATGACGGGAATGGCGACCATGCGTTTTCACCTCAAAGCGGTTGGCAAGGCCGGTGTGGTTTCAATGACCGTCGAAGCACCGGGCCATAGTGAAGCCCGGCGCATTGCCGAGGACCAGGGCCTGCGAGTGGTCAGCCTGCACGCCGAGCGGCACTGGCGGGCCCTGCGCCTGAAACAGCGCGAGACCTTCAACCTGGTCCTGTTCAGCCAGGAACTGACCACCCTGCTCAACGCCGGCCTGCCGTTGATCGATGCACTGGAAAGCCTGGCGGAAAAGGAAAGCGCGCCCCAGGCCCGCAAGACCCTCAGTGAACTGGTGCGTCTGCTGTATGAAGGCAAGTCGTTCTCTCAGGCGTTGGCCCAGATGTCGGCGGTGTTCCCTCCCCTGTATGTTGCGCTGGTCCAGTCCAGCGAAAAAACCGGCGCCGTGGGCGATGCCCTGGGCCGTTATGTGAGCTATCGCCAGCGCATGGACGAGGTTCGGCAGAAGATCGTCAGCGCGTCGATCTACCCCATGCTGTTGCTGGTGGTGGGCGGTGGCGTGGTGCTGTTTCTGATGGGCTATGTGGTGCCGCGCTTCAGCCTGGTGTTCGAAGGGCTGGGGTCGAACCTGCCTTGGCTGTCGCAGATCCTGATGACCAGCGGCATGTTCCTGCACGCCCACCAGGGCGAATTTTTCGGCGCCTTCCTGGCAATCGTCGTCGCCATCGCCCTGCTCCAGCGACAGCCGTCGTTTCGCCGTGGCGTGGATCGTCTGATCGAAAAAGTCCCCGCCGTACACCAGCGCATCTTCATGTACGAACTGGCGCGCTTCTACCGGTCACTGGGCATTCTGCTGCAGGGCGGCATCCCCCTGGTCACGGCCATGGGCATGGTGCGCAACCTGCTGACCGTCGCCTCCCGAACACGCCTGGACCAGGCCTGCGAACGGGTGCGGGAGGGGCAATCGCTGTCCAGCGCGCTGGAACTCAACCACTTGGTGACCCCGGTGTCCCTGCGCCTGCTGCGCGCCGGGGAACAGTCCGGCAACCTGGGACAGATGATGGAACGCAGCGCCGACTTCTACGACGAAGAAATCAGCCGCTGGATCGAATGGTTCGTGCGGCTGTTCGAACCATTGCTCATGACCTTCATCGGCCTGCTCATCGGGGTGATCGTGATCCTGATGTACATCCCCATTTTCGAACTGGCCTCGAGCATTCACTGAGCCCTCGGGCTCTGCGTTGCACCGCTGCCTGCGTTGCAACCTGCACCACAAGACGGAGAACGACATGCACATCAACAAGCTTTTATTGGCGGTGGCGATTGGCGCGATTTTGTCGGCGTCTACCGTATTGATTCCGCACGACCTGTCCGACCTGTCCAGCGCCCACGCGAAGGAAGGTGGTAGTGGTGGTGGTGGCGGCGGTGGTGGCGGT
>Ga0208788_1000031_pt1 | contig 101478 bp, 101 predicted proteins | sample Wag4_2014_7_11_3_FD_187363 | JGI IMG/M metagenome (GOLD analysis project Ga0208788, IMG submission 187363) | Fresh water mixed with fracking chemicals microbial communities from Ohio, USA - Utica-2 Time Series FC 2014_7_11 (SPAdes) (version 2) ... | reverse complement strand
CCATTGTGGGAGCTGGCCTGCCAGCGATGGCGGAGTGTCAGCCACCGAAGATGTTGGATGTGCCGGCCTCATCGCTAGCAAGCTAGCTCCTACAGTGGTTTTGGGTTGGCCATGGAGGTTGTGAACGACCCGAATCCATTGTGGGAGCGGGCTTGCTCGCGAAGGCGGAGTATCAGTCGGCGAAGATGCTGGATGTACCGACCTCTTCGCGAGCAAGCCCGCTCCCACAGGAGGTTGCCGCAGGGATCAGATCATCGGCGGCAGTTGGTCGAGCATTTTGTCGAGGGTGATGGGGTACTCGCGAACGCGGATGCCGGTGGCGTTGTAGATGGCGTTGGCAATCGCTGCACTGACCCCGCAGATGCCCAGTTCGCCGACGCCCTTGGCCTTCATCGGTGAGGACACCGGGTCGGTTTCGTCGAGGAAGATCACTTCCTGATGGGGGATGTCGGCATGCACCGGCACTTCGTAGCCTGCCAGGTCGTGATTGACGAAGTAGCCCAGGCGCTTGTCCACCGCCAGTTCTTCCATCAGGGCCGCGCCCACGCCCATGGTCATCGCGCCGATCACCTGGCTGCGGGCCGAGGTCGGGTTGAGGATGCGCCCGGCGGCGCACACTGCGAGCATGCGTCGTACCCGGGTTTCGCCGGTGGCGCTGTCCACCGCGACTTCGACGAAGTGCCCGCCGAAGGTCGACTGCTGGAATTTCTTGCTCAACTCGGCGAACTCGATCGAATCCTCAGCCACCAGTTCTCCCGCTTGCGCGGCCTCTTTCAATGGCACGCGCTTATCACCGGCGTGCACCTCACCCCCGACAAACGTCGCGTCGTCCACCTTCATCCCCAGGCGCTGCGCCACCGCTTCACGCAGTTTGACGCAAGCCGCATAGACCCCGGCCGTTGAGCAGTTGCCACCGAACTGCCCGCCAGACCCGGCCGACACCGGAAAGCTCGAATCCCCCAGGCGCACCACCACCTGGTCCAGGCTCACGCCCATCATCTCCGCCGCTGTCTGGCCGATGATGGTGTAGCTGCCGGTGCCGATATCGGTCATGTCAGTTTCCACCGTGACGATGCCCTGCTGATCCAGGCGCACCCGCGCGCCCGACTTGACCAGCAGGTTATTGCGAAAGGCCACCGCCATGCCCATGCCGATCAACCAGCGTCCCTCGCGTTGCGTGCCCGGTTGCGCGGCACGCTTGCTCCAGCCGAAACGCTCGGCGCCAGTGCGCAGGCATTCAGTCAACTGACGCTGGGAAAAGGGCCGCTTGGGGTCGACCGGATCGACCTGGGTATCGTTGAGGATGCGAAACTCCACCGGGTCCAGCTTCAGCTTGTGCGCCATCTCATCCATGGCGATCTCCAGGGCCATCAACCCCGGCGCTTCACCCGGTGCGCGCATGGCGTTGCCTTCGGGCAGGTCGAGGATCGACAGACGCATGGTCACCCGGCGATTTTCACCGGCATACAGCAGTTTGCTCGGTTGCGCGGCCAGCTCGACCTTGCCGTCCGGCAAGCCACCGTTCCAGCCTTCATGGGCGATGGCGGTGATCTTGCCGTTGGCGCGGGTGCCAATGCGGATGCGCTGGATGGTGGCGGGGCGATGGGTGGAATTGTTGAACATCAAGGGTCGGGCAAGGGCGACTTTCACGGGCCGTTTGGCCATGCGCGCACCGAGCGCCGCCAACACCGCATCGGCCCGCAGGAACAGCTTGCCACCGAATCCGCCACCAATGTAGGGCGAGATCAAACGCACATTCTGCTTGGCAATACCGAGGGTGGTCGCCAGGTCGCTCACCGACCAGTCGATCATCTGGTTCGAGGTCCACAGCGTCAGATGTTCGCCCTCCCAGGCAGCCATCGAGGCGAACGGCTCCATCATCGCGTGGGCCTGATCCGGGGTGGTGTAGGTTTCGTCCAGTTGCACCGGTGCCGCAGCGAAAGCGCCTTCGAAATCCCCGTGCAGAGTATCGGGCATCTGCTCCTTGTCTTCCTTGCCAGACTCATGAGTGGCCGCCAGATCGAACACACCGTCGGCGCGCTCGTAGCGGATGTCGACCATGTGCGCGGCCGTGCGCGCCTGCTCGAAAGTCTCCGCCACCACCAGCGCGACGGCCTGGTGATAGTGCTCGATCTGCGGCCCGCTCAGCAGTTTCGCCGTGTTGTACTTGCCCTTGCCGAGCTTGCCGGCATTGGCCGCCGTGACGATGGCCAGCACCCCCGGCGCGGCCTGGGCCGCCTCCAGGTTCATCGAGGCGATGCGGCCCTTGGCGATGGCCGAACCGATCACCACGCCATAGGCCTGGTTCGGCACGACGTCGTGGTGCTCGTAGGCGTAATGGGCGGTACCAGTAGTCTTCAATGGGCCCTCGATGCGAGGGGTGGCCTTGCCCACGACCTGCAACTGGTCGATGGGGTTGGTGGTGGCCGGGCTGTCGAATTTCATGTGTGATCCCTCGCTTGGGCCATCACCGAGGCCAGCGTGCGCTCGACCAGGGTCAGTTTGAAGGCGTTTTCGTGGGTGGGTGTGGCGCCGGCGAGCAACTGTTCGCTCAACGCCTTTGCCCCGTTGTGCATCTGCGATTCAGCGCTTTCTACCCGCCAAGGCTTGGGTGCGACGCCACCCAGGGCGACCCGGCCGCTGCCGTCCTGCTGGATCACGGCGGCCACCGACACCAGGGCGAAGGCATAAGACGCCCGGTCGCGCACCTTTTGATAAATGTGCATGCCACCCAGCGGCGCCGGCAGCGTGACGGCGGTGATCAGCTCGTTGGCCATCAGGCTGGTTTCGATGTTCGGCGTGGTGCCCGGCAGCCTGTGCAGGTCGGCGATCGGAATGACGCGGGTGCTGCCATCGGGTTTCACCGTTTCGACCTGCGCATCGAGCAAACGCATGGCCACGGTCATGTCACTGGGATGGGTGGCGATGCAGGCGCTGCTGACACCGATGATCCCCAGTTGCCGACTGACCCCGTCGATGGCCGAGCAGCCGCTCCCGGGCTGGCGTTTGTTGCAGGCTTGATTGGGGTCGTAGAAGTACGGGCAACGGGTACGTTGCAGCAGGTTGCCGGCGGTCGTGGCCATGTTGCGCAACTGACCCGATGCGCCGGCGAGCAGGGCCCGCGCCAGCACGCCATAGTCCTTGCGTACCCGCGGGTCGGCGGCCAAATCGGTGTTTCGCACCAGTGCGCCGATACGCAGGCCGCCGTCGGCGGTGGCCTCAATCCGATCCAGGCCTGCACCGTTGACGTCGATCAGATGGGTGGGGGTTTCGATCTCCAGCTTCATCAAGTCGAGCAGGTTGGTGCCGCCGGCAATGAAGCGCGAGCCGTTGACCTGGGCGGCGAGGGCAGCGGCGTCGGCGGGGGATTTGGCCCGCAAATAGATGAAAGGTCTCATGCACTGGCCTCCGCGACTTCGCTGATTGCCTCGATGATGTTGGAGTAGGCGCCGCAACGGCAGATGTTGCCGCTCATGCGTTCCTGGATTTCACTGGCGATCAGCTGCGGTGGCTCGGTCAGACTGGGGCTGGCGTGGCTGGGAATGCCATCGCGAATTTCCCCCAGCACCGCGACGGCGGAGCAGATCTGCCCCGGGGTGCAATAGCCGCATTGATAGCCGTCGTGCTTGATGAAGGCGGCCTGCATAGGGTGCAGGTTTTGCGGTGTGCCCAGGCCTTCGATGGTGATGATGGTCGCGCCTTCGTGCATCACCGCCAGGGTCAGGCACGCATTGATCCGCCGGCCGTCGGCGATCACCGTGCAGGCGCCGCACTGGCCGTGGTCGCAGCCTTTCTTGGTGCCGGTCAGTTGCAGGTTTTCCCGCAGGGCGTCGAGCAGGGTGGTGCGGGTGTCCAGGTCCAGGGCGCGCTGTTCGCCGTTGACCTGCATGGTCACCTTGGCCTTGATCGGACGGGCGGCGTTGGCGGCGCTGGCCTGGGCGCAGATGAACGGCGGCAGCGCGACGCTGGCGGCGGTCACGGCACCGACGATCAGGAAGGTGCGTCGGGTAATCGTCATCGGTTCAATTCCTTTGCGGGGTTCGCGAGCAGCGCACTGCGGCGCCTTTACAGCCCTCATCAATAAGACTGACCCTGGCGTTATTGGAAACGTTCTGTGTTTTTCGGCTAAAGCGCGATGCGTGGTTGTGTTCTGGTTAATCCAGCAGCGGATGGAACGGGTTAAGATGCATGGCCGCGACCAACGCTTCACATCGCCTCCGGAGTCCGTCCCCGCAATGCCCCAGATCAGCCATTTCAAAACCCCGTGCCCCGAAGCCATCAACAGCCAGATCCTGCAGTTGGTGGTCGACAACCTGACCGACATCAGCATGGTCGCCATCCCCGCGAGCAACCTGCTGTACAACGTCTATCAATACGCGATCGGCTTCGAGGTGCACCTGTACCTGGAGGCATTGAACGGGCAGAAAGGCATCGAGGTGGAACTGATCGTCGCCACCGATCCGGATGACCCGGAACAGGTCACGGGGTTCGTGCTGTACCTGCCGGTCAAGGACGATCCGCAGGCGTGCGCGGTGGCCTATATGGCGGTGCATGCCAGCTATCGGCGCCAGGGTATTGCACGACGGATGCTGCGTGAGATGGTCGCCCGCTACCCCCATGCCGAACTGACCTGCGCGGTGCCCAAGGTGCCGTATTTCGAAGCGATGGGCTTTCAAGTGGTGGGCGTGCGCGCCACCCAGGTGCTGATGAACACCCGCGATCACGGCAGCGATGGCTTGATGGCGTTGCTGGACGTGGCATCAATCTACAGCTCGCTGGAAGTGCGACAGATTCATACCTACCTGCTGCAAAAACACGGCAAGCGGGCGATGCAGGATGCGGAAAAGCAGCGGGATCGGCATCTGGATCAGTTGACACACAAGGCCCGGGAATTTGTGCGCGGGCGGTTGGGGGACGATGCGGTGCCGGTCAGCGGGCCGCGGCTGCGGCTGGTCTGACGCCCATTTCAAACCGTCCCTAATCCCCTGTGGGAGCGGGCTTGCTCGCGAATGCGGCGTGTCAGGCAAGACAAATGTTGACTGACCCACCGCATTCGCGAGCAAGCCCGCTCCCACCATTATCCGCGCCCGGCCTGGGTTCAGGACAGTTTCACATTCATGGTAATCCGTGCCGTGAACACCTTCTTGCCTTCTCCATCGTGCACATCCACCGCCACGATCTTGTCGCCCTCTGTACTCCAATCCACCCCTTCGCCATCGGCCACCGCCGTCACATCGGTCTTGGCCTTGGCCAGGTATTGCACCGTCATACCCTTGGGAATCCAGCGCGCGCCGGCGGGGATGGACACGTCGGTCATCATCCCGGCCGCCAGTTCGGCGGCGTTGCACATGGCAATCGCGTGCACGGTGCCCAGGTGGTTGGTGATCTCCCTGGCGAACGGCACCTGCACGGTGGCCGAGCCTTTGCGCAAGTCGGTCACCAAAGGGTTGATGGTGGAAAAGTACGGCGCCACCTGGCAGGCCATCTGGCTGAACGCCTGTGGGCCGGCGCTGTTGAACAGGCTGAGAAACTGACTCATGTGGAGACCTCTTTGACGGATGATGGGCAGAAGATAGTTCGGTAACAGAATATTATTCTGTGACGGAACAGTATTCTGTCGGCGCCAAATCTGTCAACCTAGCGTCATTGGGCCGCAGGCCCTCATCCTCGAAATTTTTGGTCAGTAATGAGTATGGAAACGTCGGATTTGCTCGAGCGCTGCTACCCGGGTCGGCGCGCCGAACTCAAGCGCGAGATCTTTCGCCAGGCCCTGAAACTGTTCAACGAGCAGGGGCTGGAGGCCACCACCATCGAGATGATCCGCGCTCAATGCGAAACCAGCGTCGGCGCGATCTACCATCATTTCGGTAACAAGGAAGGGTTGGTGGCGGCGTTGTTTTTCACCGCGCTGGACGACCAGGCCCAATTGCGCGACAGCTACCTGGCCGCCGCCACCACCGCCCAGGAGGGGGTGCATGCGCTGGTGCACAGCTACGTCGACTGGGTCGACAGCCAGCCCGAATGGGCGCGTTTTCAGTATCACGCGCGATTTGCCGTGACCAAGGGACCGTTCAAGGACGAACTCGTCACCCGCAACAAGGCGCGTAACAAGCGGCTGCTGGGTTGGCTGTCCGAGCCGGCGCACAAGGCTGCAATGAGCAGTGTTCCCGACGAATTGTTGCTGTCGATGATGATCGGCCAGGCCGAAAGCTATTGCCGTGCATGGTTGTCGGGCCGGGTCAAAGGCAGCCCAAAGGCGTACCGCGACATCCTGGCCGAAGCCGCGTGGCGCTCACTCGCTGCGAGCGCCACTCCCCTGTAGGAGCGAGCTCGCTCGCGATGGTCGTCAACGATGACGCGGGAAACCAGACACCCCGTGGCGGCCTCTGGTTTATCGCGAGCGAGCTCGCTCCTACAGTTGATCTGCGCGCAAAATGCTCTGCATCACCCCCTGTGGGAGCGGGCTTGCTCGCGAATGCGGTGGGTCAGGCAAGACAAATGTTGACTGACCCACCGCATTCGCGAGCAAGCCCGCTCCCACCATTATCCGTGCCCGGCCAAGGTTCAGGATGCGCCTGCAGATGCACAAAGCCCGGCGAATATGCCGGGCTTTTTGTGTGCGGTTAAAAAAGAGCCTCAACGCTCTTTGATGGGGAGAAGTGGAGCCCTGAGGCTCAAGATGCGCGTGAAGCAGGTGGTGAGCTTGATAGGGGTTCAATGCACTCACCACCTGCGCAACGGCCTGGACAAGCAGGCGACTGCGCATCTTCATCGTAGGAACAAGGGGGGCGGGCCTCAAGTACCGCTAGTCTAATCCCCCCACAATTGTCAGCTTCTGCCACCGGGCCAGCCGGCCTGATCCAGGGCCTTGAGCAGTGCTTGGGCATCCAGCCCCGTCACGCCATGCCCATTACCTTCGGTCGTTTCGGCGGCGAGCAGGGCGTTGATGATCGCTTCTTCCACGGCTTCGGTGGCCGCCAGGAACAATTCGCTGATGTGATCGTTATTGACCATGCTCAGGTGGTCGGTGGTCGGCGCGCGTTTGCGCTCATAGGCCGCGGCCGGGACCTGGGCATTGCCGGTGGCGAAGGCAATGAAAATATCGCCGCTGTGGTCTTCGTTACCCCCTCCGGTGCGGGCCAGGCCAAGGCTGGCCCGTTGCGCCAGGCGCGTGCACTGGTGCGGCAGCAAGGGCGCATCGGTGGCCAGGCAGACCACGATCGAACCCATGCCCGGATGGGGCAGGGCGGCCTTGAGAAACGGTGAGTCGACCTGCTCCATGTAGCGCCCCACCGGGTAGCCATCGACGCGCAACTCGTTGCGAATGCCGTGGTTGGCCTGGACGATGGCGCCGACCGTCCAGCCGCCCTGGGCACTGCTGAGCCTGCGCGAGGCCGTGCCGATGCCGCCCTTGAATTCGTGGCAGATCATACCGCTGCCGCCGCCGACATTGCCTTCGGCCACCGGCCCGTCCACCGCCGAATTGACGGCCTGGGCCACGTGCTCGAGCTTCACATGGAAACCGTTGATGTCGTTGAGCAAGCCATCGAAAGTCTCCAGTACCACCGGCATGTTCCAGTACAGCCGCCCGTCGTCCGGTTGCTGCTCGCGGTCCAGCACGATCAACGCATCGCGCACCACACCCAGGCTGTGGGTGTTGGTGAAGGCCACCGGGCTGGTCAACAGGCCGGCCTCGCGAATCCACTCCAGCCCCGTGGCATCACCGTTGCCGTTGAGCACATGCACACCGGCGAAGCACGGCTGCTCGCTGGCGGAACCGGCACGGGGTTCGATCACGGTCACGCCGGTCAGGATATCGCGGCCCTGCGCGGTGCGGCCCCGCACATTGCTATGGCCCACACGCACCCCGGGCACGTCGGTGATGGCATTGAGCGGGCCGGGTTGCAGTTGGCCGAATTGGATGTTCAGGTCGCGGGCACGTGGTTTCATTGTTGTTCTCATCGTCAGTTCGTCACACAGAAATCGTTGGTTAAACACCGTCCCCTGTGGGAGCGGGCTTGCTCGCGAATGCGCTTTGACTGTCGGCATAGGTGTTGCCTGACGCACCGCCTTCGCGAGCAAGCCCGCTCCCACAAGGGGAGGCGTCATCCCCGGATTGAAATACCCGCAATGACCCCGCATGATGCGGCGCGGCCACCGGTATTCAGGTGCCTGCAGCGTATCGATCGGGGTGGTCATAACCCATTCCCGTCATGGGTTACTCGAAAGGGGTAGGGCGTGGACGCGTTGTTGAAAGAGTTGCCGATACACCAGGGGTTGGCGCGGATGTTCGGCAGGGTGGGTGAGGACGGTTTCTGGCGCGCGCTGGTCGATACCCTGCGCCTGCTGGTGCCGCTTGACAACGCCCTGGTGGCGGTGCTGGAGCCTGGTCGCGTGCCGCGCCTGCTGATCGACTTCGATTCCAAGGGCAGCGGTGACGAACAGGATGAACTGGCCGATTACAGCGCTGGCATGTACCTGCTCGATCCGTTCTACCTGGCCGTGTGCAGCGGCATCGCCGACGGCCTGCACAGCCTCCAATCCCTGGCGTCCGACCAGTTCCAGCAGAGCGAGTACTACCTCAGCTACTTCCGCAAGGTGGTCGGCGCTGACGAGTTGCAGTTCATGGTCAACCTCGACGGCGCGGTGGTCGGTCTGTCCCTGGGGCGCTCGACGCACTTCAGCCTCCAAGAGCAGGGCCGCCTGCTGTGCGTGCGCGACTGGGTGCTGGCCGCCATGCGCCGGCATGTGCAATTGCTGCCCCCGCAAGGTCCGACGCCGGAACCGGCGGTGGGCGACCTGGCGACCCTGCTCGACCGCTTCGACGCACGCCTGACTGCCCGGGAAATCGAAACCGCGCGGCTGATTTTGCAAGGCTTTTCCAGCAAGGCGATCGCCCAGCAAATGGGCATTTCACCGGAGACGGTGAAGGTGCATCGGCGCAATCTCTATCACAAGCTCAATGTGAACGGGCATGGGGAGTTGTTTGCGTTGGTGCTGCAGCCGCGATGAGTCGGTGTGTCTGAAGTTGATTGATCGGCTGTGATGGCCCCTTCGCGAGCAAGCCCGCTCCCACCGTTGACCGCGTTCCATCAGGATGAATGCGATCAACGGTGGGAGCGGGCTTGCTCGCGAAGGCCGCACCGCGGTCTCACTGCCTGAACACCAACGCCTTCAACCCACACTCCGGATCGGTATCGGGAAACTCCGGCGGGTTATCCAGCCGCCGCTCGAAGCGCAGGCTTGGCGCCTCACGGGTGACACCGTCGATCAGGAAATCGGCGCCGAACGCAGGATCGTTCATGCACGCCAGCACCGTGCCCTGTGGGCTGAGCAGTTCCGGCAGGCGGCGCAGGACGCGTTGGTAGTCCTTGGTCAGCAGGAAACTGCCTTTCTGAAACGATGGCGGGTCGATGATCACCAGGTCATATGGGCCCTTGCCGATCACCTTGCCCCAGGACTTGAACAGGTCGTGGCCCAGGAACGTGACCTTGCTCAGGTCATGGTCGTTCAGGCGATGGTTGTCGCGACCACGGCTCAGCGCCGGGCTGGACATGTCCAGGTTGACCACATGAGCCGCGCCACCTTCGATGGCCGCCACCGAGAAACCGCAGGTGTAGGCGAACAGGTTCAGCACCCGTTTGCCCTCGGCATTGGCCCGCACCCAGTCACGGCCGTAACGCATGTCGAGGAACAGTCCGGTGTTCTGCTTGCGGCCCAGGTCCACGCGATAATTCAGGCCACCCTCGGTGATGGTCATTTCCTCGATGACGTCCCCCAGCAGCCATTCGGTGGTGCTTTGCAGCAGATAGCGATGTTGCAGCAACAGCGTATGGGCGCCGGATTGTGCCCACTGGGTTGACCCCGTGAGCGTTATCAGCAACTGCTTCAAGTCCTCCAGTTGCGAAGCTTGCGGCTCCTTGAACAGCGCCACCAGCACCACGCCCTGCAACCAGTCCACGGTCACTTGCTCCAGCCCCGGCCAGCAACGGCCGCGGCCGTGGAACAGGCGCCGGGTTTCGGCCGGGGGCGCTGCCAGGGCCGTGAGCAAGTGGTCGTGAAGGGTCGAGAGGGCTTGAGTGTTCATCGAGTCGGGGTCGGCAATTTGCGGGGGCGGCATTTAACCATAGTTGTGACTTCGACGGACCAGCACAAAACCCTGTAGGAGCGAGCTCGCTCGCAATGGTCGTCAACGATGACGCTGGATACCTGACGCCCCGCGGCGCGCTCCAGCTCATCGCGAGCGAGCTCGCTCCTACAGAAGACGGGCGGCTGAGTTATCACGATTAATTTAACTTTACGTGAGGATTTGGCGACCTTGCCGCTCCCATACTCGGCCCCAACGAACAACAAATCAGGAGCCCGGTCATGTCGCAGTCAACGGCTTTACCCAAGGCCAGCCACCCCCGCTGGCTGCGGCTCACCCACTGGCTCAATGCCCTGGCGGTGCTGGTGATGGTCACCAGCGGCTGGCGGATCTACAACGCTTCACCTCTCTACGAATTCAGTTTTCCCACATCGATCACGCTCGGCGGCTGGCTCGGCGGGGCCTTGCAGTGGCACTTCGCAGCGATGTGGTTCCTGGCGATCAACGGCGTGGTCTATCTCGCTTTCAACCTCTTCAGCGGTCGGCTCAAACGCCGCTTCTTCCCGGTCTCGCCCAAAGGCGTGCTGCATGACCTGTGGGCCGCCTTGCGCGGCAGGCTGGGTCACGCCGACCTCAGCCATTACAACCAGGTGCAGCGCTTCGCCTACTTGTTCGTGATGCTCGACATCACGCTGCTGGTGGTCTCCGGGCTGGTGTTGTGGAAGTCGGTGCAGTTCCCGCTGTTGCGCCAATTGCTGGGTGGCTACGACACGGCGCGGCATGTGCACTTCATCGCAATGGCGCTGCTGGTCGGGTTTGTGGCAGTGCACCTGTTGATGGTGGCGCTGGTCCCTAAAACACTGCTGGCCATGATCGTCGGTCGCAAGGAGCACGCATGAAAAAGCGCATCGAAGGCTTGGATGAATCGTCAATCCTCACCGACGCCCGCAAAATCCTCGCCCCGCAAATCGAAGATCGCTCGCGCCGTTCATTCTTGCTGCGCGGCCTGACCCTCGGTGGCGTGGCCATGTTGTCCGGGTGCAACCTGACCGACGATGAAAGCGTCGAAACCGCACTGTCATCCATGTCGCGCTTCAACGATCGGGTACAGGGCTGGCTGTTCAATCCCAATGCCATGGCGCCGACCTATCCCGAGTCGATGATCACCCGGCCATTTCCGTTCAATGCCTTCTACGGCATCGACGAAGCGCCCACGGTGGCCGAGGACAGTTATCGCCTGGAAGTCACCGGCCTGGTCGCGGACAAACGCAGCTGGCGCCTGGAGGAATTGCGCGCCATGGCCCAGACCGAGCAGATCACCCGGCACATCTGCGTCGAAGGCTGGAGCGCCATCGGCCGCTGGGGCGGGGTGCGCTTCAGTGACTTCCTCAAGCGCGTCGGCGCCGACACCGATGCCAGATACGTCGGCTTCAAATGCGCTGACGACTACTACACCAGCATCGACATGGCCACCGCACTGCATGCGCAAACCCTGTTGGCACTGACCTGGGACGGCGCTGTACTGCCGCGCGAATACGGCTTCCCGATGAAGCTGCGCATGCCCACCAAGCTTGGCTACAAGAACCCCAAACACATCCAGGCGATTTTCGTCAGCAATACCTTCAGCGGCGGCTACTGGGAAGACCAGGGCTACAACTGGTTCGGTGGCAGCTGACGCGACGCCTTGCAACATCACCCACAGCAACCTGTGCTTCAAGGAGATTCATCATGAAAAAGTTGACCACCGTTGCGCTGTCCCTGTGCCTGGCCGTTGGCGCCGCCAGTGTTTTTGCGGCTGACACCATGAGTAACGACAGCATGAGCAAGGACTCGATGTCCAAGGACGCCATGTCCAAGGACAGCATGAAAAAAGACGCGATGATGAAAAAGGATTCGATGTCCAAGGACGCGATGAAGCATGACGGCATGTCCAAGGACGCCATGAAAAAAGACAACATGTCCAAAGACGCGATGAAGAAAGACAACACGTCCCAATGACCCTGACACCCCGCGATCCCCTGTAGGAGCCGAGCTTGCTCGCGATGACGGCGTATCAGTCAACCCCTCTATTGACTGACACACCGCCATCGCGAGCAAGCTCGGCGCCTACCGTTTTTCAGGCTATGACCTGAAGTCATACCCCCATGATTTTTTATGGTTACAGCCCCGCCAACCGCCAGTGTTAAAAAATCGCAAACCAGCTCATCAACAACAAAAAAGAGCGTTTGCAATCATGATCATTCATCACTGCCGCGTCCTCGCCAGCGTCCTGCTGCGCTCTTCGAACCCAACACCTGCCACCGCGTGCCCCGTGCATGCGTGTGCTGCTGACACCCAAAAATCCCTCTGCGTCCTGACAAGAGTAACGACTGATGAAAGAACTCGACCTGTACATCGGTGAAGGTTTCGAAGGCCCCGGCGTGAACGCCGCGCACATCAACATCCTGATCGGCCCGCGCAACGGCCCGGCCGGCCAGGCGTTCGCCAACAGCCTGGCATCGCCAAGCCAGGGCCATTGTCCGTTCATGGTGATCGCCCAGCCGAATATCCCGGTCAAGCCAATGACCCTTTACGTCAACAAAGCAGAAATCAGCAGCGACCTGCACGGCAACGCCACCTGGGGTGCGTCCCAGGCCGGTATCGCCAAGGCTGTGCTCGAAGCCCTGCTCGACGGCACCTTGCCGCCGGAAGCCGAAGACGAGTGGGCCATCGTCACCGCCAACTGGGTCAACCCGGCCTGCGATGACCTGGATGCGGTGTACCTGAACAACTACAACGCCTGCCGCACCGCGATCCGCGCCGCCCTGACCGGCCAGCCGGAAACCGCACAGCTCAAGGATGTGGTCAACCACATCAGCAACCCTTTCTACACGCCAAAAGCCTGAGGTCCGCGCCATGCAATACATCCGTTTGGGCAACTCCGGCCTGCAAGTCTCCCGCCTGTGCCTGGGCACCATGAACATGGGCACCCCTGACTGGAAACCGTGGATCTTCGATGAGAAGAAAAGCGAGCCGATCGTCAGGCACGCGCTGGACAACGGCGTGAATTTCATCGACCTGGCGGACTTCTATTCCGCAGGCGTCGGTGAAGAAGTGGTAGGGCGCATCGTCAAGCGCCTGGCCCGTCGCGAAGACCTGGTGATCACCACCAAGGTCGGCTACGGCACCCGCGCCGGGATCAACGCCAGCGGCCATTCGCGCAAGCACATCATGGACAGCATCGATGCCTCGCTCAAACGCCTGGACATGGATTACGTCGACGTCTTCATGCTGCATTACTTCGACGTCAACACCCCGGTCGAAGAGACCATGAGCGCCATGAACGACATCGTGCGTTCCGGCAAGGCCCGCTACATCGGCGTGTCGACGATGCTCACCGGGCAACTGGCGAAAATCCTCATGGCTTGCGAGCGCAATGGATGGGTCAAGCCGATCAACATGCAGCTGCAACTGAACTGCGCCTACCGCGAAGAAGAACGCGAAATGATCCCGTTCTGCCGCGACCAGGGCCTGGGGGTCTCGGTGTTCAGCCCGTTGGCCCGTGGCCTGCTGACCGGCGACGTGCAGTCGACCCGCAACCAGACCGACTTCTTCACCCAGCAGATGTACAGCGACGAAGCCTCGTTCGAAATCGCCCGTTCGGTGCAGCGCGTGGCCCGTGCCCGTGGCGTGTCCAACGCGCAGATCGCCCAGGCCTGGGTGGCCAATCACCCGGGGGTGGATTGCATGCTGGTCGGTGCCGACACCACCGAGCAATTCGACAGCGCCCTGGCGGCCCTTGAGACCCAGCTCGATGCCGAGGAATTGCACGAACTGGAGCGCAACTACACCCCGTGCGACGTGATCAACGATTACACCGCCGGCAAGCGAATCCTGCGTTCGGCCCGTCCGGGCCTGGAGCGCTTCACCCTGACCGAGGCCGTGGCATGAGCGCGTTGATCCGTCACGGCAATTTCATCGATGGGCAGTGGTCCAGCGGCGGTGCCACCTACCCGGTACTGAACCCGGCCACCGGCGAGTTGATCGCCGATGTGCAAAAGGCCGGCGCCGAAGAAACCCACCTGGCCATCGACGCCGCCCACCGCGCCTTGCCGGCCTGGCGCAAGCTGACCGCCAAGGAGCGCAGCCAGCGCATCAAGCGCTGGGGCGAGTTGATGCTGAGCAACCAGAAGGACCTGGCCACCTTGCTCAGCCGCGAACAGGGCAAGCCACTGGCCGAGGCCATGGGCGAAGTGGTGTACGCCGCCAGTTTCCTGGAATGGTTCGCCGAAGAGGCCAAGCGCGCCTACGGCGATGTGATCCCCAGCCACAAGGCCGACGCCCGCATCGTGGTGGTCAAGGAAGCCATCGGTGTGGTTGCGGCGATTACCCCGTGGAACTTCCCGCTGGCCATGGTCACCCGCAAGGTCGGCCCGGCCCTGGCGGCAGGGTGCACGATGATCCTCAAACCGTCGGAAGAAACGCCGTTGTCGGCCTTTGCCCTGGCGGTACTGGCCGAACAGGCTGGCATTCCGGCGGGCGTGTTCAACGTCGTCTCCGGTGATGCGGTGGCGATTGGCGGTGCGCTGCAGGCCTCCGGCATCGTGCGCAAGCTGTCGTTCACCGGCTCCACCCGCACCGGCAAATTGCTGATGCGTCAGGCGGCGGACACCTTGAAAAAGGTCTCGCTGGAACTGGGTGGCAACGCGCCGTTCATTGTGTTCGACGATGCCGACATCGACGCCGCCGTCAAAGGCGCCATGGCCTCGAAATTTCGCAACACCGGGCAGACCTGCGTGTGCGTGAACCGCTTCTTCATCCAGCACGGCGTCTACGAGGCCTTCACCGGCAAGCTCGCCGAAGCCGTGGCGGCGATGCGCGTGGGTAATGCGCTGGAAGGCGACACGGAGCAAGGTCCGTTGATCAACGCCGCGGCGTTGGCCAAGGTCGAGCTGCATGTCGGTGATGCCTTGGAGAAAGGCGCCAAGTTGCTCTGCGGCGGTCGTCGTCATGCCCTGGGCGGCACCTTCTTCGAGCCGACGATTCTCACCGAAGCGACCGCTGACATGCTGATCGCCCAGGACGAAACCTTCGGCCCGGTGGCCGCGTGCTTCCGCTTCAAGGACGAGGCCGAGGTGCTGCAACGGGCCAACGACACCCCCTACGGTTTGTCGGCCTACTTCTACAGCCGCGACATCGGCCGCGTGTGGCGCATGGCCGAGGGCCTGGAGGCGGGCATGGTCGGCATCAACGAAGGCCTCATCTCCACCGAGGTTGCGCCGTTCGGCGGCATCAAGGAATCGGGCCTGGGCCGCGAAGGCTCGAAGTACGGCCTGGACGACTACCTGGAGCTCAAGTACCTGCTGATGGGAGGCCTCTGACTCCCCCCATAGAGCCCTCAATGTGGGAGCGGGCTTGCTCGCGAAAGCGGTGTGTCAGTCAACATCAAAGTTGAATGTTGAATCGCCTTCGCGAGCAAGCCCGCTCCCACAGTTGGAAGCATGCGCTATCGGTTTCATTTCTCCGTCAATAACAACAATGGGAGACTTACATGTCCGTACAACCGGTAAAAATCGACGACCTGCCCATCGGGCGCTTTCACCTCAAGATCGCCGGCCTGACCTTCGGCGCGCATTTCACCGACGGCTACATCCTCGGCCTGATCGGTATCGCCTTCACCCTGCTGAGCCCGCAGATGCAGCTCGATGCCTTCTGGCAGGGGCTGATCGGCGCTTCGGCATTGATCGGGCTGTTCCTGGGCAGTCTGTTTTTTGGCTGGATCTCCGACAAGGTCGGCCGGCAGAAAATCTTCCTGGTCAGCTTCGTGCTGATCACTCTCGCATCGGTCATGCAGTTCTACGTCGAATCGGCCATGGCCTTGTTCCTGTGCCGGGTGTTGATCGGCATCGGCCTGGGCGGTGACTTCAGTGTCGGCCACGCCATGCTCGCCGAGTTCGCACCGCGCAAACATCGCGGCGTGCTGCTCGGTTCGTTCAGCGTGATCTGGACCTTCGGCTACGTCGCCGCCACCTTCGTCGGCACCGCGATGCTTAGCCTGGGCGACGATGCCTGGCGCTGGATGCTGGCCTCGTCGGCGATCCCGGCGGCGTTGATCCTGATTGCCCGTATCGGCACGCCCGAGTCGCCGCGCTGGCTGGTCAACCAGGGGCGCATCGCCGAGGCGCGCGCCATCGTCAAGAAGCACCTGGGCGCGCACGTCGAGCTCGACGAAACCCGCTCCACCGAAACCCGTTCCGGCTATGCGGTACTGTTCAGCCGCGAATACCGCAAGCGCACCGCGTTCAACTGCCTGTTCTTCGTCTGCATCGTCATGCCGTACTTCGCCATCTACACCTTCCTGCCGTCGATCCTGCAGAAGATGGGCCTGGCCGAAGGCTTCGGCACCGAACTGATGCTGAACATGCTGTTGATTCTCGGCGCGCTCATCGGCATCTGGTGCACCATCAAGTTCACCCGTCGCGGCTTCCTGATCAACTCGTTCATCATTCTCGCCGTGGCCCTGTTTCTGTTGGCAGTGCTGCCAGGCAGCGCGGCATGGCTGATGGTGCTGGTGTTCGGCCTGTTCACCCTGGTGTTGTCGGCGGTGAGTAACCTGGTGGGCGTGTTCCCGGCCGAGAGCTTCCCCACCGAAGTACGTGCCAGCGGCATCGGCCTGGCGACGGCGGTGAGCCGCTTGGGCTCGGCGATCAGCACCTTCCTGTTGCCCGTGAGCGTGGCCGGGATCGGCCTGAGCCCGACCATGGGCATCCTCGCGGCGATCCTGGCGATTGGCGCCTTGCTGTCCTGGGCCTGGGCACCGGAGACCAAGTCCCTGACGTTGAGCCAGGCGTGCAAGGCGCAGAGTCCGGTGGAGGGGAGTGTGGCTATCGCGGTAAAGGCCGCGACCCCGATCTGAAAATTGCCAAAGCGCCCAATGTGGGAGCGGGCTTGCTCGCGAACGCGCAGTGTCAGTCGCCATTGATGTTGACGGATACACCGCCTTCGCGAGCAAGCCCGCTTCCACAGGGGATATTGGTGGTTCAGGGATTGCTGACCAGTCCCAACCAGTCGGTAAACAGCTTGACCTTCGACAGCCCCCACTTGTCGTTCGCGACATCCAGCCAATAGCCGTAGGGCCCGATCACCTCAACGGGGGTGATCGGCAACAGGCTGCCGTTGGCCAGTTCCTTCTCGATCATCTGCCGGTCGATCACCGCCAGGCCGCCGCCCGCGAGTGCGGTGTGAATCACTTGGTCCAGGGTGCTGAATTCCAGGCCCTGGCCGGCATCGACATCCTCCCGGCCCATGGCCGACAGCCAGTTTTCCCAGACCTTCAGGCGCTTGCCGTTGTGCAGGATGTGCAGCAACGGCAACTGCTGCAGATCGGGCGGCTGACCGTTGACGAACAACTCCGGGCTGGCCACGGCGATGTGCCGTTCCATCACCAGCAACTGGCTGTGGCAATGAGTCGCCGCTTCCAGGCCGAAGCGGATGTGGCAGTCGCTGTCGGCGAGGTTGTCGTGGCTGGCCTGGTTGGTCACGCTCAGGCTGATGTCCGGGTAGCGCTGGCAGAACGCGCGCAGGTGCGCCGACAGCCAGCGCGTGGCCCAGGTCGGCGGTGCGACGATGCGCAGGCGTTGGCGCAGGTTGGGTACGCGCACGGCTTGCAGGGCCCGTTCGATGTGGTCGAAGGCGTCGCTCAGGTGCGGGGAAAGGGCGGTGCCGGCTTCGGTCAGCGACAGGCCCTGGGGCGTGCGAATGAACAGCGCCACGCCGAGGTAATCTTCCAGCTGCTTGATCTGCCGGCTGACCGCGCCCTGGGTAACATTCAACCCGAGGGCGGCCTGACTGAAACTGCGATGCCGCGCGACCTCTTCGAAGACGCGCAGCATGTTGAGCGAGGGCAGTTGACGCATGGCGGGCTCATTTATTGTTTTTGGGGTATTGGGGGCCTATCTGACTATTGGCAATGGGCTGATGCAAGTGTTGTTTGGACGGGCGCTTTCGCGAGCAAGCCCGCTCCCACATTGGACCTGTGGCGTTCACAAATCCCTTGTGGGAGCGGGCTTGCTCGCGAAGACGCCCTCACGGGCGCCAAAAACTCTGGCTCAGAAGTAATACCCATGTTCATGTACAACTGATTCTCCCAATGATCTCCCACATTGGACCTGTGGCGTTCACAAATCCCTTGTGGGAGCGGGCTTGCTCGCGAAGACGCCCGCCCGGGCGCCAAAAACTCTGGCTCAGAAGTAATACCCAATGTTCATGTACAACTGATTCTCCCAATGATCCGTCCCGCCAGCCCCCAGGCTCTGGGTATAGCTGCTGCCTCCGATGTAGGGATCGTTCTTGCCATAGATCCATTCGGTGGCGATCCACAGTTTGCTCAAAGAAAAGGAGGTGCCGAAGATCGCTCGCTCCGAGGTCTTGAAGCCGCTGGCGGATTTGTCGAAGCCACTGTAGTTGGCGTACAGCTTGACCCCGCTGATCTGGTCGAACAGGTACTTGCCGCTGACGTCGTAGCTGAGGTCCGCCACGTACAGATTGCCGCGGCTGGCAACGTTGTAGGTGCCGTCGTAACCGCCGAGGGTCACCGGCTCATCGGAGCCGGGGTTGCGTGGCGACATCTGCTGGCGAGCCGCTTGCAGTTGCACGGTCCATGGGCCGTTCTTGCCCAGGTAGTGCACGGCTACGGCGTTGCGCCGGCCGTCGTGGTCAGTATCGCGGTTTTCCAGGGTCGAGGTCAGGCCGGAGACACCGACTTCGGACTTCCACGGCCCCAGGTCCAGCGCCTTGGCCACCCGCAGGACCACGGTGTTGCGTTCCTGGTTGTCACTGCCATCGGCCACATAACTGTCGGCTTCGGAGACGATGCTGGAGTAGCTGACGCCGTTGCTGGTGCCCTTGCCTTGCCACGCCGGGCGCAGGTAGTAACCGGCCTGGACGTTCCAGTCGCCGCTTTGCTGGATGTATTTGGCACCGACCTGTTGCACGTCTTCCAGGCCGATCACGTTGCCCAGGGTTTCATAGAAGGTGCTGCCGAAGTACGGCTGCAAGCCGAAGGGTACGGTGTTCAACCCCACTTGCACCTGCTGGTCGGCGTTGAATCTGTAACCGACCCAGGCGAACTTGGCGAACTGGATGTCGCCGTAGTCCTTGGTGTACTGGTACGGATAGGAGCGGCCGTAGAAGCGGTACTGGGCCTCGCCGATCCAGGTGTCGGAATTGTACTTGGCGCTGAGGAACACCGTGTCCAGGCCGAATTTCTGGATATCGCGGTCCGGATCGTAGTCCCAGCGGGCACGAACGGCGCCGCCAAGGTCAAGGTTATCGGTGACTTGCACCGCCATTGCCGGGCCGGCAAAGGTGCAGGCCAGAGCGATACAGGAAGGGAACAGGCGCAGGGAAGCAGGGAGGGGCATCGGGCAGCTCTCGTTATTTTTTTATTTGAGATGCCCGTTAGTCTTGCGACCTGCGTTGGGTTGAACAAACGATTAAAAATCGATGCAAACCTTCATTGAATGCATGTTACTGAGAAAATCCTGTAGAACAATCGGTGCCTGGCGTGGGATGCTTGGCAGCCTGTCCGTGGTGATCGAGAACCTCACATGAAACGCAAAATGCCCGGCCTGAATGCGCTCAAAGCATTCGAGGTGGCCGGGAGCACAGGCAGCTTTACCCGCGCCGCCGAATTGCTCAACGTGACCCAGAGCGCGGTCAGCCGCCAGGTGCGTCAGCTGGAAGAGCAACTGGACGAAACCCTGCTGGAACGTCGTCACCATCATCTGGAGCTGACCAGTGCTGGCAAGGTGCTGCTGCGGGCCTTGCACCAGTCGTTCGACAAGATCGAACTGACGGTACGCTCCATCCAGCAGAAATCCCACGCCAACCGCCTGCACGTCAACGCGCCGCCGACCTTCACCAACCGCTGGCTGATGCCGCGCCTGGGTCGCTTGCGCGAGAAACATCCGGAGCTGGAACTGAGCATCACCACCCGTCGCCAGGACAGCCTGGCCGAAACCAGCACCCTCGATTGCGCGATACGTTTCGGCAACGGTGAGTGGGATGGCCTGGACAGTTCGCTGTTGTTCCAGGAACGGCACATCGCGGTGTGCGCACCGAGCCTTTATGCGCGTGAGTGGAACGAGCAGGGCATCGACCTCAATCGCCTGACGCTGCTGCATGTGCTGGCCCGGGAAGACCAGCGCTACCTGACCTGGAAACACTGGCTGGACGCGGCGCGCATCAGTGGGGTCGACACCCAGGGCGGCTATGAATTCGACCTGCTGGACCTGGCGATTCGCGCCGCCACCGATGGCCTGGGCATCACCATCGCCGACTGGCACATGGTCGCCCCGGAGCTGGCCAGCGGGCAGTTGACCCAAGTGCTCAATGTGCATGTCGAGGGCCACCAGTCGTACTGGCTGGTCACCCGGCCCGAGCAGTCGCTGCCGCAATTGCAAGTGTTCAGCCAGTGGTTGCAGGAAGAGATCTGGCTGGCGCAACGGCAGTTGGAGCCCTCTGTCCTGAGCAACCTCCCCCTGTAGGAGCGAGCATGCTCGCGATGGTGGTCAACGATAACGCTGGAAGCCTGACACCCCGCGGTGCTCTTTCGTCCATCGCGAGCGTGCTCGCTCCTACAGCGGGGAATTTGATCGTTTGTCAGTAACATGCATTTTTCGAATGTTACTTCGCTCAATAAATCGTTTGTCCGGCACGGGCCGAATGCCAAGACTGCTCGTACTGGATAAAAACAACGATGGGCGATGCACATGCGACTCGAGCGAAATTTTGTTAACGGCCACTTCATTGATCCTGCCAGCGACGCGCTGATCGCGGTGTACAACCCTGCGACCGAAGCGCTGGTGGCCCATGTTTCGGCTGCTACAGTCGATGAGGCCACCGCAGCGGTCGACGCAGCGGCCACGGCCCAGAAAACCTGGGGCAAACTCACCAGTATCGAACGCGCCGACTACCTGCGGGCGTTTGCCGATGCCTTGGACGCCCGCGCTGAAAGCATCGGCGCCGCCCTGGCTGCCGAGTCTGGCAAGAGCGTCAGCGATGCCGGCAACGAAGCCCGTTACGCGGCGCAGATCACCCGCTATCACGCTGAATGGGCGCGGCGCATCGAAGGCGAGATCATCCCCAGCGACTCGCCGAACGAAAACCTGTTCCTGCACCGCGAAGCCATCGGTGTGGTCGCCTGCCTGATCCCGTTCAACTACCCGGTCTACACCCTGCTGCGCAAAATCGCCCCGGCGCTGATTGCCGGCAACACCGTGGTGGTGCGTCCGAGCAACAACACACCGACCTCGGCCTTCGAGATCGCCAAGGCCGTGCAGCAATCCGGTCTGCCCGCTGGCGTGGTCAACATCCTGACCATGGACCACGGCACCGCCGCTGCGGTGTGCACCCACAAGGCCGTCGGCCTGATCACCCTGACCGGCAGCGTCAACGCCGGGCGCATCGTGCTCGATTACTGCAAGGCCAACATCGCCAAGCCATCCCTGGAACTGGGGGGCAAGACCCCGGCGATCATTGAAGCCGATGCCGACCTCGACGCCGCCGCCAGCGCGATCATCGCCTCCAAGACCACCCATTGCGGCCAGTTGTGCACGGCGGTGGAGCGGGTCTACGTGCAGGAAAGCGTCTACGAGAAATTCCTCGGCCTGCTGAAAGCCAAAATCAGTGCTGTGAAATTCGGCGACCGCGCCACCGATGCCAGCCTGATGGGGCCGTTGGTCAACGCCAGTTCCCGGCAGAACATCCACGCCATGGTCGAGCGTGCCATCGCCGACGGTGCGGTGCTGGAAACCGGCGGTTTTATCCCGCCAGGCAGCGGCCATTTCTACCCGCCAACCCTGCTCAGCGGCTGCCGCCAGGACATGGAAATCATCCAGGAAGAAATCTTCGGCCCGGTGCTGCCGGTGCTCAAGTACCGCGACATCGATGAGGCGCTGGCCATGGCCAACGACCACCAGTTCGGCCTGTCGTCGGTGCTCTACACCGAGAATTACCGCACCGTGCAGAAAGTCGCCAATGCCATCGAGGCCGGCGAGCTGTACATCAACCGCACCCCGGCCGACCCGTACCAGGGCTTCCACGCCGGCTGGAAACGCTCGGGCCTGGGCGGCGATGACGGCAAGCACGGCATGCTCGAATTCACCCAGACCCGATTGGTGGTCATGAAGTACTGATTCACCCGGAGCACCCCTCTCGCTTTTGTGGGAGCGGGCGTGCTCGCGAATGCGCAGTGTCAGCTCCATCAATGCCGACTGATCCACTGCTTTCGCGAGCAAGCCCGCTTCCACACAGGCCTGAGTACACCCGAGTCATATAAAAACAATTAATCGAGCGCCCGGACCACCGGGCGCCAGAGGTCTACTCGATGTCCAAGCATGCATCCACTGCTGCCGCTGTTCAGGGTTCGAACGCGGGTACCAAAAGCCACAGTGACAAGGGCAGTCGCTATTTCCAATTGATGTTGTTGGTACTGGCCGCCGGTGCGATCTACCCGATCCTGTATCTGCGCCAGGTCTACCAGACCACCATGCTCGAAGTGTTTCAGATCAACCACAGCGAGCTGGGTTACCTGTACTCGATGCTGGGGACGATTTTCCTGTTGTCCTATTTGCCGAGCGGCTGGCTGGCCGACCGCATTGCCCCGCGTTTCCTGATTTTCTTTTCCCTGGTGGCCACGGGCGCCCTCGGCCTGTGGTACTCCACCGCACCTTCGATGACCAGCCTGATGATCATCTTCGGTTGCTGGGGCCTGACCACCGGCCTGACCTTCTGGGCCTCGGTGCTCAAGCGCGTGAAAATGATCGCCAACCATTCCGAACAGGGCCGCTTCTTTGGCATCCTCGATGGTGGCCGCGGTCTGGTGGAAGCCTTGCTGGCCACGGTTGCGCTGGCACTGTTCGCCTTCGCCACCGAAACCCGTGGCGAGTCGGCGGCCGAAGGCTTCAAGCACGTGGTCTACCTGTACGCCTTCACCTGCATCGCCATCGGCTGTGTGCTGGTGCTGATCAAGGACCCGAAGTCGCTGGAAGAAACGGCGGCGGTGGAGAAGGGCAAGTACAACCTGCTCAGCGACCTGACCACCCTGGTGAAAATCCCTGAGCTGTGGCTGGTCACTGCCATCGTGTTCTGCGGTTATCACATCTTCTGGGCCACCTACAGTTTCTCCGACTACTTGCAGGGCGGCGGCATGACCGCGGTCATGGCCGGCACCATCACCACGATCAAATTGTGGATGCGCCCCATCGGCGGCATCGGCGGCGGCTGGCTGGGCGACAAGTTCTCCAACATTTCGGTGCTGGTGGTCGCGCTGTTCCTGGCGAGCCTGGCGATGGTCGGCCTGATTGTGTTCCCGGCGCTCAACAGCATGGGCCTGCTGATCGGCACGGTGATTTTCATTGGCCTGATGACCTACGCCATTCGCGGCCTGTACTGGGCGATCCTCGACACCTGCAACATTCCGCTGCGCATCACCGGCCTGGCCATCGGCATTGTCTCGGTGGTCGGCTACCTGCCGGACGCCTTCATTCCCTTGATCAACGGCTACCTCACCGAACATTTCCCCGGTGCCTTTGGTTACAAGCTGTATTTCGGCTACATCGCGTTCGTCGGCCTGCTCGGGACCCTGGCGGCCCTGACCCTGCGTGCCCGTATCAACCGCAAGACTCTGAACAACACTGGTGCCTGAGATGAAAATCGTCGCCCTTGAAACCCATATCGTTGCCGTACCACCACCGCACGTCGGCGGCATGTACTGGCTGTTCGTCAAGATCAAGACCGATTGCGGCATTGAAGGCGTGGGCGAGATCTACGCCGCGACCTTCGGCCCCAAGGCCATGCTGCCGATCATCGAAGACGTGTTCGAACGCTACCTGCTCAACCACGACCCGCACCACATCGAGCGCTTCTTCCGGCAGGCCTATTCCAGCGGTTTCACCCAGCGTCCGGACCTGACCATGATGGGTGTGGTCAGCGGCCTGGAGATGGCCTGCTGGGACATCATCGGCAAGGCGGCGAACAAGCCGGTGTACGAATTGCTCGGCGGCAAGGTTCACGAAAAACTGCGTTCCTACACCTACCTGTACCCGGTCAACAGCCAGGGCGAGTACGACTACGACGACCCGGACCTGGCCGCCGAGTGCGCCATCGAGAACATGAACAAGGGCTTCACCGCCCTGAAGTTCGACCCGGCAGGGCCGTACACCGCGTACTCCGGGCATCAGATCTCGCTGGAAGTGCTGGAACGCTGCGAAACCTTCTGCCGCAAGATCCGCGAAGCGGTGGGCGACAAGTGCGATTTGCTGTTCGGCACCCACGGGCAAATGGTGCCGTCCTCGGCGATCCGCCTGGCCAAGCGCCTGGAAAAATACGACCCACTGTGGTTCGAAGAGCCGGTACCGCCGGGCCAGGAGGAGGCCATGGCGCAAGTGGCGGCCAAGACCAGCATCCCGATTGCCACGGGTGAGCGCCTGACCACCAAGTATGAATTCTTCAAGCTGCTGCAGGCCGGCGGTGCGTCGATCCTGCAGATGAACGTCGCCCGCTGCGGTGGGCTGCTGGAGGCCAAGAAGATTGCCAGCATGGCCGAGGCCTATTACGCGCAGATCGCGCCGCATCTCTACAACGGGCCGATCGGCGCGGCGGCGAGTTTCCAACTGGCCACCTGCACGCCGAACTTCCTGATCCAGGAAAGCATCATGACCTGGGGCGGGTTCCATGCCGAAGTCCTGACCAAACCGCTGCAGTGGGAGGACGGCTACATCATCCCGTCCACCGAGCCGGGCCTGGGCGTGGAGCTGAACATGGACGTGGTGCGCAAGCATTCGCCGTACACCGGTGAGCGCCTGCACCTGCAAATGGCACCGACGCCGGCGGACGTCAAAGACACGTCGCCGGCCAAGGGCTGACCCACACGGCGAATGCCCCTTGTGGGAGCGGGCTTGCTCGCGAAGAGGCAGGCACATTCGACATTCATGGTGCCTGACACAGCGCTTTCGCGAGCAAGCCCGCTCCCACAGGGTGAGTGATTGCCCCGGTTTTTTTGTACAACGACTTACGCGGTAACCGTGCATGACATACGACTACATCATCGCTGGCGCTGGCGCCGCAGGCTGCGTTCTGGCCAATCGCCTTTCGGCCTCCGGAAAACACACGGTGCTGCTGCTGGAAGCGGGCGGGAAAGACAGTTCCCTGTGGTTCAAGATCCCGGTCGGCTTCGCCAAAATGTATTACAACCCGACCTTCAACTGGATGTATTACAGCCAGCCACAGAAGCAATTGGGCAACCGTGAAATCTACGCCCCGCGCGGCAAGGTGCAGGGTGGCTCGGGGTCGATCAACGCGATGATCTACGTGCGCGGCCAGGCCCATGATTTCGACGACTGGGCGGCCAACGGCAACGACGGCTGGGGTTTCAAGGACGTCCTGCCGTACTTCCGCAAGCTGGAAAACCACCCCCTGGGCGACAGCGAATACCACGGCGGCAGCGGCCCGATCAGCATCACCCCGATGAAGGGCCAGACCCACCCGATCTGCGACGTGTTCCTCAAAGGCTGCGACGAACTGGGCTATCCGCTGAGCGATGACTTCAACGGCCCGACCTTCGAAGGCGCGGGGATCTACGACGTCAACACCCGCGACGGTCAGCGCTGCTCCAGCAGCTTCGCTCACCTGCACCCGGCCTTGAGCCGGCCCAACCTGACGGTCGAGCATTACGCGCTGGTGGATCGGGTGCTGTTCGACAGCGGCCGCGCGACCGGCATCTCGATCACCCAACACGGCGTGACGCGCACTTTCACCGCGAACAAGGAAGTGATCCTCTGTGCCGGCGCCGTGGACACGCCGAAGCTGTTGCAACTGTCTGGCGTCGCCGACCAGGCGTTGCTGGCCAAGCACAACATCCCGCTGGTCAAGCACCTGCCGGCGGTGGGGCGCAACCTGCAGGACCATCTGTGCGTCAGCTACTACTACAAGGCCAATATCCCGACGCTCAACGATGAACTGAGCTCGCTGTTCGGCCAGTTCAAGCTTGGCCTCAAATACCTGTTCACCCGCAAGGGCGCACTGGCCATGAGCGTCAATCAGGCAGGCGGTTTCTTCCGTGGCGACGAGCAACAGGCCAACCCGAACCTGCAGCTGTACTTCAATCCGCTGTCGTACCAGATCCCGAAAAACAACAAGGCCAGCCTCAAGCCCGAACCCTATTCCGGCTTCCTGCTGTGTTTCAACCCCTGCCGGCCGACCAGCCGCGGGCACATCGAGATTGCCTCGAAAAACCCGCGGGACGCGGCGCTGATCGACCCGAATTACCTGAGCACCCAGAAGGACATCGACGAGGTGATCCAGGGCAGCCGGCTGATGCGCAAGATCATGAACGCGCCGGCGCTCAAGGGCATCACGGTCGAAGAAGTGCTGCCGGGGCCGGCCATCGAAACCGACGAGCAGATGCTGCAGTACTTCCGTGACAACAGCGGCTCGATCTATCACCTGTGCGGTTCTTGCGCCATGGGCGCGGATCAGCAAACGTCGGTGGTGGACAAGCGTCTGAAGGTTCATGGCCTGGACGGTTTGCGCATCGTCGATGCGTCGATTTTCCCCAACGTGACCTCGGGCAATACCCACGCCGCCGTGCTGATGGTGGCGGAGAAGGGAGCCGATCTGATCCTGCAGGATGCGTGAGCCGATTATCTGCCTGTATCAAAAATGAATTTCCGCGCACGCCGCTGCTCATACCTGTAGGTAGCGGATGAGAGCCCGCGAAAATCATTGAGGCATACAGGGAGCGGCAACGTCATGAGTCGAGTACCGACTGCAGGTGAACACCTTCCCGGCGGGTTGATTCTGGTGGTTGAGGACGATCCGCTGATTCTGGAATTTCTCTGTGAAATTCTTCAGGAGGAGGGTTATGCGGTGCATTCCCACGCAAGTGCGGACGCCGCATCGGTGTACCTGCAGGAGCACGCGCAGGAAGTGGGTTTGCTGCTGACGGACATCACCATGCCCGGCACGCTGAACGGTGCGGACCTGGCGAACCTGTTCGGCGATCGCTGGCCGGACAAGCCGATCATGATCATGTCGGGCTATGAAACCCCGGAAAGCTCCGGGGTGCGGCACGAGGTGGCGTTCATCAAGAAGCCCTGGGCGCTGGGGCAATTGCTCGATTGCGTGGAAGGGGCCTTCAAATCCCGGCAGGTGTTCTGATCGTTCCCACGCGCTGCGTGGGCATTATCTTTGGTGTAGATTGCCGTGCACATCTGTCCTTGAAACAGGAAGGCCCCTTTGCCTGCCCATACCGTTTTCAACACCCCATACCGTGCCTTCCTGTTCGACATGGACGGCACCATCCTGACCTCCATTGCCGCCGCCGAGCGTGTGTGGACCACCTGGGCGTTGCGCCATGGCATCGATGTCGAGCGCTTCCTGCCCACCATCCACGGCGCCCGCGCCATCGACACCATCCGCCGGCAGAACCTGCCGGGTGTGGATGCCGAGGCGGAGGCGGCCTGGATCACCCAGGCAGAACTCGAGGATGTTGCAGGCATTGAAGAAGTGGCCGGCGCGGCGCGATTTCTCAAGTCATTGCCGGCCAGCCAGTGGGCCATCGTCACCTCGGCGCCACGGGCCTTGGCATTGCGGCGCATGGCCGCCGCCGGGGTTCCTGAACCTGAGGTGATGGTCACCGCCGAGGACGTCAGCGCCGGCAAGCCTGACCCGTCGGGCTATCGGTTGGCGGCGCAGCGGTTGGGTGTGGCGATCGGCGACTGCCTGGTGTTCGAAGACGCCACCGTGGGCATTCTCGCGGCCGAGGCGGCGGGGGCGGATTTGTTGATTGTCACGGCGGCGCATGATCAGCCGGTCGAGACGCTGCATGCCACGCTGGCCCGTTATGACCTGGTCACCGCGAATGTGGATGCAGACGGCCTCATTCGCCTGAACGCAACCTGAAACTGTGGGAGCGGGCTTGCTCGCGAAAGCGGTGTGACAGTCGATCCATGTGGTGACTGATATACCGCCTTCGCGGGCAAGCCCGCTCCCACAGGGGATTGCGGGAACCAGTCATTCGCCAAGCGATCAGGCTACCGAACGGGCGCTGCGCCGAATCACCTGCGGCGGTTGTCCGAACGCCCGCAGGAAGGCTTCGCGCATGCGGCGTCGGTCGCTGAAGCCGGTTTCCAGGGCGATCTGGTCGAGGGTCAGGCGGCCGCGTTCGAGCATTTGCCGGGCCGCTTCCAGGCGCAGGTTTTCGATGGCTTTGGCCGGCGATTGCCCGGTCTCGGCGCGAAAGGCGCGGCTGAATTGCCGCGGGCTCAGGCTTGCCACTTCGGCCAGTTGTTCCACTGTCAATGCCTCGGCCAGGTGTTCCCGAGCGTAGCCAAGCACCGTTTGAATGCGATCGGATTTCGGTTCCAGCTCAAGCAGTGCCGAGTGTTGCGACTGCCCGCCGCCGCGACGGTGGTACATCACCAGTTTCTGCGCCACCGAACGCGCCAGTTCGGCGCCGTAGTCCTTTTCCACCATCGCCAGGGCCAGGTCGATGCCTGCGGTCATCCCGGCCGACGTCCAGATCGAACCATCTATCACGTAGATACGGTCGGCTTCCACCTTGATCGAGGCAAAACGTTCCTGCAGTTGTCGGGCATAGGCCCAATGGGTCGTGGCCCGCCGTCCGTCGAGCAGCCCGGCCTGGGCCATGACAAAGGCGCCCGAACAGATCGATGCCGTACGCCGCGAGGTGTGGGCGCTGGCACGCACATAATCGAGTACTGCCTCGGGCGCCTGTTCGAGGATCGCATCGCCGCCGACCACGATCACCGTATCGAACACCCGCTGATCGAACGCCTCGGTGCCCACCGACAAACCGCCGGAGGCCCGCAGGGTGCGGCCATCTACGGACAACACGCTCACGTCATACAGGGGTTCGCCGGCGCTGACATTGGCGTACTCGAACACCGGCATCGCCGCCAGCGACATCGACTGGAAACCGTCGAAAACCACGAATGCCACGCTGATCATTGCAATACCTCAAACTACTCATGTCCGAAAAACGTACTCTAAACGTCATTTGCGACGCGTACGAGCGCCTTTATAAATGCTCACACCCGGCGAACATCTCGCCCATCGTGAGGACATCGAACATGACGCTTTCAAGCAAAGGCACTGCACTGATCACCGGCGCTTCAGCGGGCATCGGTGCGGTATATGCCGACCGTCTCGCCCGTCAGGGCTACGACCTGATTCTGGTCGCTCGCAACCAGGCCAGGCTCAATGCCCTGGCCAGCCATTTGAGCGACGAAACCGGTCGCAACGTGGAAGCGGTGGTCGCCGATCTGAATGACAAGGCGGACCTGCTGCGGGTCGAGCAGATCCTGCGCAGCGATGCCAGCATCACCCTGCTGGTCAACAACGCCGGGGTTGGCGCGGTGATGCCGCTGCTGGTCAGCCCGGTCGACGACATGGAAGCGATGATCACCCTCAATATCACCGCGCTGACCCGCCTGGCCTACGCTGCGGCGCCGGGCTTTGTCGCCCGCGGCAGCGGCACGGTGATCAACATCTCCTCGATCGTGGCCATCGCCCCGGAAATTCTCAACGGGGTGTACGGCGCCAGCAAGGCGTTCGTTCTGGCCCTGAGCCAGTCGATGCACCACGAACTGGCCGACCAAGGCGTGCGCATCCAGGCCGTGCTGCCGGGCGCCACCGCCACGGACTTCTGGAGCGAGGCCGGCAACCCGGTGGAAAACCTGCCTCAGGAAATCGTCATGTCCGCTCAAGACATGGTCGACGCTGCGTTGGCGGGGCTGGCCAGCGGCGAAGTGGTGACCATTCCGGGGCTGCATGACGGCAGCCAGTGGGAGCGTCACGAAACCCAGCGTCAGGTGTTGTCCGGGCTGTTCGGCAGTTCCACGGCGGCGCCGCGTTATCGGTAAACCGGTTATTTGAGCGCGTCATTGCGGCCCGCTCCCACAGGATTTCACTGACTCTGTGGGAGCGGCCCGCGATGGCCTGTTCAGCCACCTCGCTTGAACTAAACTTGAAGCAGGACCGCTCACCACGGAGCCCGTCATGCTTCACATCAGAACGCCGTTGATCCTGCATCCAGATCTCTCGACAGCGTCCCGCCGAATCTGGCTCAAACTGGAAAACCTGCAACCTTGCGGCTCCTTCAAACTGCGCGGCATCGGCTTGCTGTGCTCCCAGGCGGCGCAGCAGGGTAAACGCAAGGTCATCTGTCCTTCCGGGGGGAACGCCGGGTTTGCCACCGCCGTGGCCGCCGCCCGCCTGGGCTTGAAAGCCTGCATCGTGGTGCCCCATACGACCCCGGAATCCACTCGGGCCAGGATCCGCAAGGCCGGTGCCGAGGTGATCGTCCATGGCAAGGTTTGGGACGAGTCCAATCAGCGGGCCAGGGAACTGGCGCACGGCGCGGACACCGAGTACGTGCCGGCTTTCGATCATCCGGTGCTGTGGCAGGGGCACAGTAGCCTGATCGATGAGATTCTCGAGGATTGTCCGCAGGTCGACACGCTGGTGACGTCGGTAGGCGGTGGTGGTTTGTTGGCGGGACTTTTGACCGGACTGATTCGACACCAGCGTATGGACTGCCGGATCATCACCTGCGAGACAGAAGGCTCGGCGTCTTTCGCTGCGGCTGTACAGGCTGGACACCCGGTCAAATTGCCCCGCATCGATACAGTCGCCAGCTCGCTCGGGGCGGCGATGGTAGCGGCTTGGCCGGTGCAGCACATCAATGATTTTCCCCATCAATGCGTGGTGCTCAGCGATGAGCAGGCCATCATGGGCGTGGTGCGGTTCGCCAGTGATTTGCGACAATTGGTCGAACCCGCCTGCGGTGTTTCACTGGCCATCGCCTACCTCGATCACCCGGCGATCGCCAATGCCCAAGAGGTGGTGATAGTGGTGTGTGGCGGGGTCAGCATCAGCGCGCAACGGGTGGCCGGCTGGGCTGATTGAAGCTCAGGCAAGGCAGGGCTGAAGACGCGCTCCGGCTGTCAAAAGCCCCACCGCTGAGCCTGAAGGTATCTATTGATCGGCCGCGACACCGTCCTGGACAAGAATGGCACGGGCCAGATCTTCGTCGCTGGCATTGTTCAACTCAGGATGATCCTGCCGGAGTTGTTTGAACACCGACTCCAGATAAGCGCCGCGAATCGTACCGCCACTGGCCACGAAGCTGGAGGCGTCATCCCGGGCGGGAATCATCAGTTTGTGATCCTTGAAGGTCGAATACAGCGAAGCGGAAACGCCTGCCGACGTGGCAACGTCGCCGGCATCCACTTTGGCCATGGCAGAACCGAAGGGTAAACACAGCAGCAGGGAAGAAACGATAATCAGACGGCGCATGATGGTGTCCTCTGAACACGTGAAGCAAAAAGGAAGTACCTCACTCTTTAGGATGCACGGTGGTCGCCGAGAGTTCCCTGCCCGCGGTGCCATCAATCCGATGCTGTCATTCTCGACTGCATTGCGATCGCCGGAATCGGCCGCTGGGCCGCAGGAGCGAGCCTATCTTCATCGCAGGCAAGCCATGCTTCTACGGGATCGCCGCGCAGACGATCACCTCGACCAGCAACGCCGGGTCCGCCAGTTTCGCCTCGCCACAGGCCCGGGCCGGGGCGTGACCTGCCGGGACCCAAGCGTCCCATACGGCGTTCATCGCCGTGAAGTCCGCCATGTCGGCGAGCCAAATGGTGGTTTGCAGCAAGTGTTTGCGCGATGAGCCGGCCTGCTCGAGCAGGGCATCGACCCGTGCCAGTGCATCCCGGGTCTGGTCGGCAACGTCGTGCTGTGGATCACCGACCTGACCGGCCAGATACACCGTATTGCTGTGGATGACGATCTGGCTCATGCGCGGGGTGGTTTGTTGGCGCTCGATGGTCTGCATCAAAGGTTATCCTTTTAAAAGATTGCTCAGAAACGTTGCACGGAAAAGCTGTCCAGCCATTGCGGGGCTTTGCCGGCGATGCACTCGGCCACCAGTTGTCCGGTGGCCCCGGCCAGGGTCAGGCCCAGGTGCTGATGTCCGAAGGCGTAGATCAGGCGTGGCTCGTTCGGCGATGGGCCGATCACGGGCAGCGAATCGGGCAGGGAAGGGCGAAACCCCAGCCATCTGCGCGCCACCGGTTGGGTCAAGCCCATCACCCGACGAACATGGCGTTCGAGATAATCGAAGCGCTGTGGGTTGGCCGGGTCATTGATCGAGCCCAGTTCCACCGTGCCGGCAACCCGCAGGCGACCGGCCATGGGGGTCATGTAGAAGGCGCTTTCTACCGGGCAGCACGGGCGGTTGAGCAGGGTGTCCTGCAGGTCGAATTCGATGTGATAGCCGCGTTCGGTATCCAGCGGAATCCGGTCACCCACCTGACGCGCCAGTGCCGCCGACCAGGCACCGCCGCACAGCACCACGCGGTCGGCGCGCCAGCGTGGGCCTTCGGCGCTTTGCAGGTACAGGCCGTCACTTTTGCGTTGTACCCCGGTGATCGTTGCCTGATGCACGGCACCGTCGGCGATCAGGGGGGCGGCCAGCGCTTCGATGAAGGCGCGGGGATCGTCCATGTGCGAGGACTCGGGAAACAGAATGCCGCCCACCGCTTTGCCCGCCAGCGCCGGCTCCAGCTGATCGACGTCCGCTGCGTTCAATACTTGCTGGGCGATACCCAGCGAACGGCGCAGTTCGATGGCCGATTGCGCACTGGCCAGACCTTGTTCGGTACCGTAGGCATACAGGCAGCCTTTGTGGTGCAGATGCCCATCAGCCTGCGGACAATCGGCCAGCAGCGGCGCATAGCCGCTGTAGGTGCGCTGGAGAATCTGGCTCAACGCCTGGGTGTTGGCTTCACAGCGAGACGCCCGGCATTCATTGAGAAACCGCAGCAGCCAGGGCATCAGCCGGGGCAGGCGCGCCCAGTTGATGACGAAGGGCGACTCCTTGGCAAACAGCAGCGACGGAATGGCCCTCAACAGGGACGGCTGGGCGATCGGCATCACCCCATAGGGCGCGAGGGTGCCGGCGTTGCCGTAGGAGGTGCCGCTGGCAATGGCGTCGCGCTCGAGCAACACCACCTGGTAACCCTGGCGACGCAGCCAGAGGGCAGTGGCCACCCCGACCACCCCGGCGCCGATAACGGCGATTTCGCAATGAACTGGCTGTGTCATGTCCTCAGATCCGGTTGTGCATGTAGAGATGGCCCTGGCGCGCCAACTGGCTGATGATCCCCAGGGCTTTGACCAGTTGCTCGCGCGACAGCGCCGCCGAGATATTGATGCGCACGGCCTGCGGCGAGAGTTCCGGGCGCAGGGTGAAGGCACCGCCGGCCAGCAGCACCACGCCACGGTCGTGGCACAGGCGGGCGAAACGCGAGCCGGTCCAGGGTTGCGGCAAGACCAGCCAGGCATGGGTGCCGGTGGCGCTGTGCTGGAATTCCAGACCTTCGAGATGACTGGCCAGCAATGCCTGACGGGCGCGCAGTTCTTCGCGCTGTTCGGTAACCAACTGCTCGGCATGCCCGTCTTCGATCAGTCGCGTGGCAATCAGCGCAGTCAGCGGCGAGGTGCTCCAGCAATCGATGCGCTGCATGGCGGCGATGTCTTGCACCAGCGCCGGCGGGGCCATGACAAAGCCCATGCGCAACCCTGGCGCGATGCATTTGGAGAGTGCCGAAATGTAGATGGTGCGCTCCGGCATCAGCGCGGCGAAGGCGGGCGGCGATTGATCCAGCAGCGGGCGATACACGTCGTCTTCGATCACCAGCAGGTCGGTTTGCCGAATCACTGCGGCCAGTTCCTCGCGGCGTGCGGCGTCCAGGGTGATGGCGGTCGGGTTGTGGATCGACGGCACCAGGAACAGCAGCCGCGGCTGATGCTCGGCGCAGGCCTGACGCAGCGCTTCGGGGGACATGCCGCGTTCATCGGCGTCGACGCCCACCAGAATCAGCCCCAGTGATCGGCACAAGGCATTGATGCCCTGATAGGTCACGCTGTCGGCCAGTACGGTGTCGCCGCTGTTGGTCAGGCTGCGCAGGGTGCTGGCGATGCCGTGCTGAGCGCCTTCGACAATCAGCATCTGCTCGGGCTGGGCCTGGACCCCGGTGTGGCGCAGCCACTGGGCGGCGGCCTGCCGGGCCCACAACGGGCCTTCGGAAGGGTGATAGTCCTTCATGTCGCCGAACCGCGGGTCACTGGACAGTCGCGGCAACAGCTGCGCCAGCACGCGATTGAAACCATCGGTGGCCGGGCGATTGACGCTCAGGTCGACGGTGCCCGGGTCATTGCTCGGTGCCGATTGAAACTGCGCCGCCGGATGCCGCGGTTGCGCGACCTGCGTGCCGCGCCCGGGCCGGCTCTCCACCAGACCCTTTTGCTGCAGCACCGCCATGGCCTTGGTCACGGTGGTGATGTTCACCCCCAGCGCACTGGCGAAGTCGCGATGGGGCGGCAGACGCTCCCCCGGCTTGAGCTTGCCATTGGCGATGGCCTCGGCCAGCGAGTCGGCCAATTGCGCGTACAGGGTTTCCGCCTTGTCACGCTGCAAGGCCGCACTGGCCTTCAGTTCATCCAGCAGTTGTTCGAATTGACTCATGGTGCTTTATCCCTGCTTGTCATGCTTGTAGCAAGACAATGAGCAAATTTGTATTGCTTTTTATCCGATACAACGCCCATTGACAAGCTAAATAACCGTGATTAGTGTGTTAGTTGTAATGCTTGTCATGCAGCACAATAAGAAAATGGCTGCCATGCGCAGTTCAACGGGTACGCATATGACTATCAAATCGTTTCAGCCAGGCTCGGCCCTGGCTCCCCGACATCACCGACTCCCCGGCCCGGCAGCGGGCGGCACAGAGTATCCGGAAAGTTGTCCCCCTCGCGCAAAGTCTTCGATGAATTTATCCGGTCGCTCGACCCTATCCCTTACAGCACCCATACAGCGCAGGTGATCCGATGAGCAACGTTCACGCAACCGAGAAAAAACCGGGCCGGCAGCGCCTGAGCGGCGCGTTGCGCCAGCGCCACATCACCATGATTTCCCTGGGCGGGATCATTGGTGCCGGGCTGTTCGTGGGCAGTAGCGCGACGATACAGGCCATTGGCCCCGCCGCGTTTCTCAGTTATCTCGCTGCGGGCATCGTGGTGATGCTGGTGATGCGCATGCTGGGTGAAATGGCGGTGGCGCTGCCGGGTGTCGGCTCCTTCACCGAATACGCACGCATCGGCCTGGGCAACTGGGTTGGTTTCACCAGCGGCTGGTTGTACTGGTACTTCTGGGTGATCGTGGTCGCCGTGGAAGCCGTGGTCGGTGCCAACATCCTCGAGCAGTGGATACCGCTGCCGGCGTGGATGATCGGCTTGAGCCTGCTGGCGATCATGACCGCCATCAATTGCCTGTCGGTCAAATCCTATGGCGAGTTCGAGTACTGGTTCGCCTCGTTGAAGGTCTTCGCGATCATCGTCTTCATCTTTGTGGTCGGCGCCTACCTGTTCGGCTTTGCCCCGAGCACCAGCGACCTGCTGGGCAACCTGGTCAATGATCGCGGATTCATGCCCTATGGCGTCAGTGCGATTCTGGCCGGGGTGCCGACGGTGATTTTTGCCGTGGGCGGCGCCGAGATCGCGACCATTGCCGCCGCCGAGTCCGACGACCCGTCGAAAAACGTAGCGAACATGACCCGCTCGGTGATCTTCCGGGTCATCACCTTCTATGTCGGGTCGATCTTCCTGATTGTCTGCGTGGTGCCCTGGGGCCAGATCGTCGCCGGGCATTCGCCGTTCGTGGCGGCGCTGGAAGTCATGCGCATTCCCGGCGCGGCGATGATCATGCAGGCAGTGGTGCTGGTGGCCGTGCTGTCGGCGCTCAATTCCGGCCTGTACGTGTCGTCGCGGATTCTGTTCGGCCTGAGCCAGCGCGGCGATGCGCCGGCGAAACTGGCGGTGCTCACCGGGCGCAAAGTGCCAAGGGCCGCGGTGTTGCTCAGCAGTGTGATCGGCTATATCGCGATCATGGCGGCGATCATTTCCCCACAAGGCGTGTTCCTGTTTCTGGTCAACGCTTCGGGCGCGGTGATGCTGTTCGTGTACCTGGCGGTGGCGTTGGCGCAGATCAAGGTGCGTCGCCAGGTCGAAGCCACAGCGCCCGAACGGCTGTCGCTGCGGATGTGGCTGTTCCCTTGGCTGTCCTATGCTGTGGTGGCCGTGATCGCGGGTGTTTTGGTCGCCATGGCGTTCCAGCAATCGTTGCGGACACAGTTCCTGGCCAGCCTCGTCAGCCTCGGCGTGGTATCCGTCGCCTACCTGATCCTCAGGCGTCATCGACAGCACGCCGCCAAACCCCATGTCAGTGCGATCGACATCCTCGCGGGGTTGCCGACGCGGTGATGAATGCCCTCACCACAGCAACAAGGCTTGTACCGGTCAAAAACAATAAATTTGCCAATAGGTGATCTATGTCCGACTTCAAGTTCGATACCCAAACGTTGTCTCGCCGTGGTCTGCTCAAGGCCGCCGGCTACGGTTCATTGGCGCTGATGGCCGCCAGTGCCACGGGGCCGCTGCAATTGGCATTTGCTGCAGACAAACCGATCAAGACCGTGCGCCCCGGCTACCTCACCGCCGCTTGCCTGGGCGACATGCCCCTGGGCGCGCTGCGTGAGGGCGTGCCGGTGGGCACCGACCTGGAATTGCTCAAGCTGATTGCCGACCGTCTCGAGCTCAAGCTCGACGTGCTGACCATGGGCTTCCCCGCCGTGGTCGAAGCGGTACGGTCGGGCCGCGCAGACTGGTTCGGCGGCAACTTCGCCTGGAACCCCATGCGCTCGAAAATCCTGCTGCTGACCGACCCGGTGTTCTACACCGGTGCCTACGTGATCATGCGCGACAGCGAGCCGTTCGATAACACCATCACCGTCAACGACGTGAAGGGGCGCACCATCGGTGCCATCACCGGGTATTTCACCATCCCCGACATGAAGAAAATCCAGGGCGTGAAGGAGGTCAAGCTCTACGACAACACCGACTCGTGCCTTAGGGACGTGCGCGCCGGGCGCCTGGATTTTGCCGTGCTCGATGCGCCGACCATCGACTACATGATCCTTCAGGACCCCAGCCTCAAGCTCAAGCAGATCCCCATGGCCTACGATGAAAACTTCCCCAGCCTGACCGCCAAGTTCGAAGCGATCTGGGGTGTGCATCCGCAGAACCAGGATCTGTTCGATGGCGTCAACCAGGGGCTGCGCTGGCTCAAGGCGACCGACCAGATCAAACCGGTCCTGGCCAAATACGGCATCAAGAACCCCGACTACCTGGTACCGCCGGCGAAGGACCCGCGCATCGGCGTGGACCGTGACGAGAAGGGCAACCTGATCGGCCCGTTCGAGCACCCGCCCCGTGATTTCAGTCAGGCCTTTGCCTGAGACGAGGAGTTAGCGTATGGCGCAATCAACTCCACTGGTGCGTATCGAAGGGCTGCACAAGTCCTTCGGCAGCCTGGATGTGCTCAAGGGCATCGACCTCAATGTGCAACAGGGCCAGAAAATTTCCCTGATCGGTCCCAGCGGGTCGGGCAAGACGACGCTGCTGCGCTGCGTCAATTACCTGGAAGAGCCCACCAAAGGCGACATCTACATCGATAACCAACTGATCGGCCAGCGCCTGGTGGGTACCCGCAAGGTGCCCATGAGCGACAAGGAGCTGGCGCGGATGCGCGCTGAAATCGGCATGGTGTTCCAGCGCTTCAACCTTTTCCCACACCTCTCGGTGCTGGAAAACATCATCCTCGGGCCGCTCAAGGTGCAGGCGCGTAACCGTGCCGAAGCGGTGGAGCTGGCGCAAGACCTGTTGAACAAGGTCGGCATGTTCGCCAAGCGCGATGCCTTTCCGGAGCAGTTGTCGGGCGGGCAGCAACAGCGCATCGCCATCGCCCGGGCACTGGCGATGCGGCCCAAGCTGATGCTGTTCGATGAAGCCACCTCGGCGCTCGACCCGGAACTGGTGGGGGAGGTGTTGGGCGTGATGCGCAAGCTGGCGGAGGAGGGCATGACGATGATCATCGTCACCCACGAAATGAGCTTCGCCGAGAGCGTGTCCGATCAGGTGATCTTCATGGCCGACGGCAACATCGTCGAACAGGGGCCGCCGCGGCAGATCTTCCGCGAGAGCCAGGTCGAACGCACCCGCAACTTCATCCGCGCCGTGCAGGAGCATTGATCGATGTTCGATACCCCTGCGCTGCACAAAGCCATCGAGATGTTGCCGTACTTCCTGAATGTGTTGGGCCTTGGTGCCGTGACCACCCTGGGCCTGACGTTCGCCGCGTTCATCGTGGCGGCGTTGCTGGGGTTTTGCCTGGCGTTGATGCGGCTGTCGCGCAGTCGTGTGCTCAGCCTGATCGCCAGTGTGTACCTGGAGATCTTTCGCAACGTCCCGATCCTGACCCAGCTGTTCATCCTGTACTTCGGCCTGACCTACATCGGCATCACGCTGCCGGCCATAGGCGCGGCGATCATCGGTTTCGGTCTCAACGGCGCGGCGATTCTGTCGGAGGTGTTTCGCGCGAGCATTCGCACCATCGATCGCGGGCAGAGTGAGGCGGCGTTTTCCATCGGCATGACCCGTGCCCTGGCGCTGCGCCTGATCGTGTTGCCACAGGCGTTCAAAGTGGCGATTCCGGGGATGGCCAACTTCGCCATCGGGCTGCTCAAGGACACGTCCCTGGCGTCGGCCGCAGCGGTGCCGGAGTTGACTTTCAAGGCGAAGATGCTGGTCAGCGAAACCTATCAGACCAACCTCATCTACTTCCTGTTGGCGATGATCTACCTGGTGTTGAGCCTGGTGTTGTCGCACTGGGCGGGGCGCACCGAACGCCGGCTCAAAGTGGTCAAGGAGAACTGACATGGGCTATGGCGAGTTGTGGGAAGCGACCCATGTCGAACTGCTGGCGGCGGCCTGGGCGACGTTGCAGTTGGCCTTTGGCGCGCTGGTCATCGGGTTGATCGTCGGTTTGCTGGTGGCCTTGGCGCGGTTGTCGAACAGCCAGCCGTTGCGCCGGGCAGCGTTGACCTACATCGAGATATTTCGTGGCACGCCGGCGTTGGTGCAGCTGTTCATCGTCTATTTCAGCCTGACTGAAATCGGCGTTCAGTTCAGCTCGTTCCAGGCGGCGATGATCGGCCTGGGCCTCAATGCCGCGGCGTACCTGGCGGAGATTTACCGCGCCGGGCTGGAGGCCGTGCCCAAAGGGCAGGTGGAGGCGGCGAAAGCGATCGGCATGCCGCGCCTGAAGGTGCTGCGCTGGGTGGTGCTACCCCAGGCCATCCGCATTGTGCTGGCGCCGATCGGCAACGTCGCCATCTCGCTCTTGAAGGACACCTCGGTGGCGTCGTTGATCGCTGCGCCGGACCTGATGCTGCGGGCGCAGGATTTGAGTTCGGTGTACTTCATGCCCCTGGAGATCTACATCCTCGTCGGCGCGATTTACTTTGCGTTGTGTTATCCGCTGTCGCTGGGGGTGCGGTTACTGGAGCGCAGGACGCGCCATTGACGGCTGAGGAGGATCAGATAACCCGCGTTATCGTTGACCGCCAGCCTTGTAGGAGCCGAGCTTGCTCGCGATGGTCGTCAACGATGACGCTGGCCATCTGAATGCCCGCGGTGTCCTGACGTGCCTCGCGAGCGAGCTCGCTCCTACAAAGGAGGGGGGGGGCTGACGTGCTTCGCGAGCGAGCTCGCTCCTACAAAGGATAGGGTGTGGTCAGTTACCGCGAAAACCGGCTGCGATAATCCCGGGGCGAAACGCCCAGGTTGCGCTGGAAGGTCAGGCGCATGCGTTCCTCATCGCCGAAGCCGCACTGGCGGGAGATCTGGTCGATGTTGCGCTCGGAGTCTTCGAGCAGGCGGCGGGCGGCTTCGACGCGCATCACTTCGACGGCTTTGGCCGGGGTACGACCGGTCTTGTGTTTGTAGACCCTGGCAAAGTTGCGCGGGCTCATCTGCACCTGCTGGGCGAGGGTTTCCACCGTGAGGTTGGCGCTGGACAGGTTTTGCGAGATCCAAACGTGCAGCTCGTCAAAAGCGGCGCCTTCGCTGGTTTGCGACTTGAGCAACTGGCTGTATTGAGCCTGGCCGCCGGGGCGCTTGAGGAACACCACCATTTCCCGCGCCACCTGCAGCGCCACTTCACGCCCGCAATCCTCTTCGACCAGCGCCAGGGCCAGGTCGATACCGGCGCTGACCCCGGCAGAGGTCCAGATGGCACCCTGCTGGACGAAAATCGCATCGCTGTCGACGTCGATCGAGGGGTAGCGATCCTTGAGCAGGTCGCACATCAGCCAATGGGTAGCGGCACGCCGGCCTTGCAGCAGACCGGCCTCGGCCAGCAGGAAGGTGCCGCTGCACACCGAGGCGGTGCGCCGGACCTTGCCCGACGACTCGGCCAGCCAGGCCACCAGATCGAGGGAGAAGCTCATGGCCTGGAGAATGTTGGGTGCCCCCGGCGCGATCAGTGTGTCGATGGCACTCACATCGAAATCGCTCAGCGGCAGGGTATGCACCGCCAGCCCCTCGGCGGTGTGCATCAACCCGCCGCTCAGGCTGGCGGTGTGCAGGGCGTAGCCGGGCAGATCGCGCGCCTCCATGTAGCGGGATGCGGCCCAGAACACGGTTTGCGCACCGGTGAGGTCCAGCAGGCCCATTTCGGGATAAGCGAGGAAGACGATCAGACGCGGTTGGTCGGATTGAAGCTGGGATTGCGGCGTAGAGCATACGGCGGAGTTTGCGATGTCGTTCATGGTGTTCTGTTTCAGCGAGATGGAATAATGATAATTCGCAAACGTAATAAAGAGGCTGGCAACTGATCGGCTGGCCGGAATTCAGGGTTTTATGTCAGTCGGCCACTCGAAGTGTAGCCTCAACTGCCGCGGTGGGTCGTAGAGATTCGGTCCAGACCCCACGGGGGGGATGACCAACACTCATCCCCCGAACCATTGTTGTCATTTGTTTGCCCCTGACTGCGCCCAATAGAGTGAAGCGTGCGCGGTTGCGCATCCCTTTAATTGGAGTGATCGCCTGCCCAAATGCAGGCGAGGGAGTTTTTTGATGTCCGATATCCTCGGCCAGCAGTTCATCGACGGGCAGCGCAGTGCCTTGGGCGACGAAACCCTGCAGAGCCTTGACGCCAGCACCGGGCGCCCGTTGCCGTATGTTTTCCATCAGGCCACCGAGCAGGAAGTCGAGTTGGCGGTCGCCGCCGCCACCCGTGCCTTTGCGCCTTTTCGTCATTTGTCGGCGCAGCGTCGCGCCGAGTTTCTGGAGGCCATCGCCGAGGAAATGGACGACCTTGGCGACGATTTCATTGCCCTGGTCTGCCAGGAAACCGCGCTGCCCGAAGGCCGTATTCGCGCTGAGCGTGGGCGCACCACCGGCCAGTTGCGCCTGTTCGCCCAAGTGCTGCGCCGGGGAGATTTTCTTGGCGCGCGGATCGACCGGGCATTGCCACAGCGCACGCCGCTGCCACGGCCGGACCTGCGCCAGTATCGGATCGGCGTCGGTCCGGTGGCGGTATTCGGGGCGAGCAATTTTCCCCTGGCTTTTTCCACCGCTGGGGGCGACACCGCCTCGGCACTGGCGGCCGGTTGTCCAGTGGTGTTCAAGGCCCACAGCGGGCACATGGCGACGGCGGATCGAGTGGCCAGCGCCATCGTTCGCGCCGCGCAACGCACCGCCATGCCCAGTGGCGTGTTCAACATGATCTATGGCGGCGGTGTCGGCCAGGCACTGGTCAAGGCCGAGGGTATCAAGGCGGTGGGCTTTACCGGTTCGCTCAAGGGCGGTCGAGCCTTGTCCGACCTGGCTGCCGCGCGGCCCCAACCGATTCCTGTGTTCGCCGAGATGTCGAGCATCAACCCGGTGATCCTGCTGCCCGAAGCCTTGCAAAACCGCGGCCGGCAAATCGCCGAAGAACTGACCGCCTCGGTCAACCTGGGCTGTGGCCAGTTCTGTACCAGCCCCGGCCTGATCATCGGTGTGCGCTCGCCGCAGTTCACCGAGTTCCTCGACGCCTTCGCACAGAACATGGGCCAGCAACCGGCCCAGACCATGCTCAATGCCGGCGCGCTGAGCAGTTATCGTCGGGGCCTGGAGCACATCGCCGGGCATGGCCTTGTCGCTCATCTGGCCGGTCAGGCCCAGGGCGAGTCCAGTGCGCAACCGCAACTGTTCCGGGCCGACGTGCAGTTGTTGCTCGACGGCGACCCGCTGTTGCAGGAAGAAATCTTCGGCCCGGCCACCGTGGTGGTGGAGGTGGCCGATGACGTTCAATTGCACGCGGCGCTGCACAGCTTGCACGGCCAACTGACCGCCACGCTGATTGCCGAGCCGGCGGATCTGCGGCGTTTCCACGCGTTGTTGCCACTGCTGGAAGACAAGGTCGGGCGTTTGCTGCTCAACGGCTACCCCACCAGTGTCGAAGTCAATGACGCGATGGTCCACGGCGGGCCTTACCCGGCCACCTCCGATGCCCGCGGCACCTCGGTCGGCACCCTGGCCATCGATCGTTTCCTGCGGCCGGTCTGCTACCAGAACTATCCTGATCAATACCTGCCGCCGGCCCTGCAAGACAGTAATCCGCTGGGGCTCGATCGACTGGTCGACGGTCAGTGGAGCCGTGCGGCCCTGAGCTGATGTGCCGCCCACGTCGGCGACCTGCCGGCGTGGGCCTTGACGGCAAAGCCCCATGAACAGAGCGCCCCTTCAATAGAGCCCCCCTTGAACAGAGTACCCCATGACATGGTTCCATCACTTGGCAGCATTGCTGCACGCCTGCGCCTCAAACAACTGAGATTGCTGATCGCCCTGGATGATCGCGGCTCGCTGCACAAGGCCGCCGAGCAGATATCGATTTCCCAGTCCGGCGCCACCAAGGCCCTGCACGAGGTCGAGTCGCTGCTCGGCATGCCGCTGTTCGAGCGTCAGCCCAAAGGCCTGGTGGCCAATGAAATGGGGCGCTGCATGATTCGCTATGCGCGGCTGATCTACAGCGATGTGGAGCACCTGCGCGAGGAAATGCTCAGCATCATGCGCGGGCAGGGCGGGCGGCTGTCGGTGGGGGTGATCATGGGCGCGGTGCCCTTGCTGACCCGGGCGCTGACCGAACTGCGCCTCAAGCAGCCGGAGCTGTCGGTGGAACTGGTGGAAAACACCAGTGCGACGTTGCTCGGCTTGCTCGATCAAGGTCGACTGGACCTGGCGATCTGTCGCACCAGCGTCGGTCAGCGTTCGGACGCCTATGACTGCATCGAGCTCAGTGAAGAGCCCTTGGCCGTGGTCGCCAGCAAGGACCATCCACTGGCCGGTGCCGAATCGCTGCAACTGTCGCAACTGAGCGACTACCGCTGGGTGGTCTACCCCAAGGACATGCCGATGCGTCAGGCGCTGGAGCGGGAATTGAACGAGGCCGGTCTGGAGATACCGCGCTATCCGCTGGAAACCTCCTCGACCTTCGCCACCATTTTGCTGGTGCAACAGGACCCGACACTGCTGGCGGTGATCCCGGTGGAAGTGGCCGAATTCTGCGAACAGCACAACCTGCTGGCGAAGCTGCCGGTGTCGATGCGCGCCTTGATCGAGCCCTACGGCGTGATCAGCCGGGCCGGCGCCGACCTGTCCCCGGCGGCGACCCTGCTGATCGATGAGCTGCAGCGGGACCTGACTGCGTGATCACTGCAGTGACTGTTAACTCGTGCCCTTGTGGTGAGGGGAGGATGGCGACTCGTTAACGGGCCTATCTGATCGGCGAAAACTGCGCTGGCATCAGCAGTTTCGATTCCATTTTCTCGAGCATCGGGAAGGCGATCGGGACGAAGCCTTCGAGCCAGTCCGGGTCCTGGTACAGGGCGGCGCGTTTCTTGATCCGTTCGTCCAGGCTCTCGTAGGCCCACATGTGGATCACCTGGTTGAGCTCGCCGATTTCGGTGTACCACCAGCCCACCAGGGTGGCGTAGCGCGAGATCACTGGCAGGCCGTTTTCCTCGAAGTGCTTGAGGTAGGTCTGCATCGTGCCGATTCGCAGGGTGTAGGTGCGCATTTCATAAAACATGGGTGGGTCTCTCAGGAATGAAGGCCGTGGAAGGCGTTGCTGATGATTCGTTCGACATCGGCGGCTGTGGTCAGGCGCGGGTTGACCAGCACGTTGCCGCTGCGCATCGAGTCGCTGACCATCTGCGGCATGTAGTCCAGGTCCACGCCCAGGTCCTTGATGTTGTCGGGGATGCCGATGGCCTTGTTCAGGGCCTGCACGTGCGCCACCACTTTTTGCCCGGCATGGGCAGCGCTCAGGCCGTCGACGTCCTCGCCCATGGCGATGGCGATCTCGCGGAACAGCTCAGGGCAGGCCGGCAGGTTGAACTCGATGACGTAGGGCAGCAGCGTGGCGTTGGCGATGCCATGGGGAATGTTGAACACGCCGCCGAAGGTGTGGGAGATCGCATGCACGTTCCCCAGTTTTGATTGGGCAAAGGCCACGCCGGCGAGGAACGAGCCCAGCAGCATCTGTTCCCGGGCGTGCAGGTCGGAACCAGTGAAAAAAGCTTTGGGCAGGTGCGTGCAGATCATCTTGATCGCCTGCAGCGCCAGGGCCTGGCTGACCGGGTTGGCCTGCTTGGACACGTAGGATTCGATGGCGTGGGTCAGGGCGTCCATGCCGGTGGCGGCGGTGATCGACGGTGGCAGCTTGAGGGTCAGTTCGGCGTCGAGGATCGCCAGTTTCGGGAACAGCGCCGGGCTGATGATCACGGTCTTGAACAGTGTCCGGGTGTTGGTGAACACCGTGGAGGCGGTGCATTCGCTGCCGGTGCCGGAGGTGGTCGGAATGGCGAAGATCGGCAGCGGCGGGTTCACGAGTTTGTCGTAACCCTCGTAGTCGAGAATGTTGCCGGGGTTGGTGGCCATGGCTGCCACGCCCTTGGCGGTGTCGATGCTGCTGCCGCCGCCGACGCCGATCACCGAGTCGCACTCGTGGTCTTTCAGGAAGGCGACGGCGCGTTCCAGCACATCGGTGGTGGGGTTGGGCTCGACTCCGGCAAACACTTCATAGGCAATGTCGCTGTCGGTCAGCGACGCAAAAAAGGGCTGCATCACACCCGTGGCCATCAGGCCTTCGTCGGTGACCACCAGCAGTTTTTTGCGCACTTGGGGCTTGAGCAATGCACCGGCCTGACGCACCAGGCCGTTGCCGCTTTTCAACGTGGTGGGGAAGTAAAACTGGAACGGGTTCATGGGTGTCTCCGCTTGTGGTTCTTGTTCGTGGGGAAACAGTAATGAGCGTCGTTCGAGGTTGATAATGAAAAGGTCTGACCCGGTGATCACCCTTCGTCATCCCCGGGTGTGGCGCGCAGCGGTGGTAACGTGGGCGTTTTCAACGGTCAGGAGCATCGTCATGGATTTGGGTATTTCGGGGCGCTGGGCGATTGTCTGCGCGGCCAGCAAGGGCTTGGGCCTGGCCTGTGCGCGGGCCTTGGCGAAGGAGGGCGTGAACCTGGTGATCAATGCCCGGGGTGATGAGGCGTTGCAGCTCGCCGCCGGGGAACTGCGGCAACTGGGTGTCGAGGTGCGCACCGTGGCCGGGGACATCAGCGACGCGGTGGTGCGCGCCCGGGTGCTGGCGGCCTGCCCGCAGGTGGACATCCTGGTGAACAATGCCGGCGGGCCGCCGCCCGGTGACTTCCGCGACTGGCAGCGCGAGGACTGGCTCAAAGCGCTGGACGCCAACATGCTCACGCCGATCGAACTGATCAAGGCCTGCGTCGATGGCATGGCCGAGCGCGGTTTCGGGCGCATCGTCAACATCACCTCGGGTGCGGTGAAGGCACCGATCGATGTGCTCGGCCTGTCCAACGGCGCCCGCAGCGGCCTCACCGGTTTCATCGCCGGGCTGGCGCGCCAGGCGCGATTGGCGGGGAACAATGTCACGATCAACAACCTGCTGCCAGGGCCGTTCGAGACCGAGCGTTTGCACAAGACCCTGGATGCCGCCGCCCAAGCCAGCGGCAACAGCGTTGAACGTGTCGCCGAGCAGCGGCGCAAGAATGTGCCGGCCCAGCGCTTTGGCCAGCCGGATGAATTCGGGGCGTACTGCGCGTTTATCTGCGGGGCTCAGTCGGGGTTTCTGACCGGACAGAACCTGCTGCTCGATGGGGGCAGTTATCCCGGAACCTTCTGAGGGCCTGCTGTCTTTTGTGACGAGGCTGTTGTGAAGAGGCCATTGTGACGAGGCTTTTGTGGCGAGCGAGCTTGCTCGCGCCGGGCTGCGCAGCGGCCCCCAAAAACATGGCAGCCACAGATAGTGTGTGGAGTGCCGCGCACTCAAGCGGGAGCAAGCTCCCTCGCCACAGGTTTGTCGCTCATCCATCGGGGGATGACTGTCAGTGATCCCCCAAGCAGATCCCATCATTATTCAGTACCCCGGGCCGTGATTAGAGTGGGGGCGCTTGTCTCCACAACAATAAGAGCGCCCCCCATGAATAATCCGAGTGCCGAAAGCCTGGCGTTGCCAGCCGTAGCCGCAACCGAACGTGCCACGACCGTCCGTTGGCGCATCTTCCTCATCATGTTGATGCTGACCGCCATCAACTACATCGACCGCGCCTCGCTGTCGGTGGCCTTGCCGCTCATTTCCAGTGAATTCCAGATCCCGCCGGCCCTTGAAGGGTTGATGCTCAGCGCGTTTTTCTGGTCGTACGCGTTGATGCAGATCCCCGGCGGCATGCTGCTCGATCGCTTCCAGACCCGCCGAGTGATCGTGGTGGCCACCGTCGCCTGGGGCGCGTTCCAGGCCTTGGCGGCCGGGGCGCATAACTGGATCACCCTGCTGATCACCCGCATGGGCCTGGGCGTTGCCGAATCGCCGATCATGCCGGCCGGGGCCAAGCTCAACGGCGCCTGGCTGACGCCCAACGAGCGCGGACGCGGCGCGGTGCTGGTCGACGGTGGTGCGCCGCTGGGCAGCGCCTTTGGCGCGATCATCATCGCCGGGCTGATCGGCTGGTTCGACTCCTGGCGCATCGCGTTCGTGATCGCCGGCGTCGGCACCATGCTCGCCGGTGTGCTGGCCTGGAAGTACATCCGCAACCATCCCAGCGAACACCCCGGGGTCAACGCTGCCGAACTGGCGCACATCACCGAAGGCAACGCCACGGTGAGCAAGCCCGGCGCAGTCACCAGCATCCCGTTCAGGGAGCTGCTCAAGGACCGTTCCGTCCTGGCGATGTTCGCCGGCTACTGCTGCATTCTCAGCGTGTTCTATGGCCTGCTGACCTGGATGCCGAGCTACCTGCACCAGACCCATGGCCTGAACATCTCGGGCATGGGCGGCGCGACCTTCCTGATCTTCATGTGCGGCTTCGTCGGCGAACTGGTCGGCGGCTACCTGGGGGACAAATGGAAGTCCAGCGGCGCCTCGCCGAACCTGGTGATGCGCAGCATGTTCAGCGGCTCGGCACTGGTGGCGGCGCTGTGCATGTTGGGCACGGCCTACACTGCGGATGCGACCCAGGCGATCGGCCTGCTCTGCGTGGCGATGTTTTTCATACGCTGGTGCGGCATGTACTGGTGCATTCCGTCGATCCTGGGCGGCACCTCGAAGACCGGTGTGCTGGCCGGTACCATGAACTTCTGCGGCAACATGGCCGGGGTGATCGTGCCGATCCTGATCGGCCTGATCGTGCAGTTCACCGGCTCGTATTTCCTGGTGCTGATCTTCTTCGTGGTCATGGCCATGCTGCTGGCGATATTCTCCAGCCTGATCGATTACCGGGAGCGAGGGCTGGTTTGACATGAGCGTCGATATCGATGGCGTGGTGGTGGATGCCGGCGTGGTCGGGCGACGTTGTCGCCCACCTGTCACCGCACACCTCTTTTAGCCGCTGCCGGGGATGACCGATAATCCGGGCCCCGCGCCGCTTGGCGCGGTTAGCGCTATCCTTGGGAGATGCGCTCATCGCCATCGGAGACGTCTGATGATCAACGTACGCACCGCCCGCATGCTCGCCGACTACCGGACATGGGCCAATCAGCGTCTGTTCGATAACCTGGCGCAATTGCCGCCGGGGGAAATCGACAAACAGCGCGCCGGGATCTTCGGCAACATGATCGGCACGCTGAACCACATTTACGTGGTGGACTGCATCTGGCAGGCGCACCTCGAAGGCCGGGGACACGGCTTCAAGACCTCCCATGATCTGGTTCATGCCGCGCTGCCGGAGCTGCGCCGGGCGCAACAGGACGTCGATCACTGGTACGTCGACTGGACGGCCAGGCAGACCGATGCCTCGCTGGACAAACCGGTGCGCTTCACCTTCGTGTCCGGGGAAAGCGGCACCATGAGCGCCGGCGCGATGCTGATGCACGTGGTCAACCACGCCAGCTATCACCGGGGCTGGGTGATCCAGATGTACTTCGAGATCCCGGCCATGCCGCCCATGACCGACCTGCCGATCTACCTGCGCGAAACCGACCCCAACTTCAACTCGCTCAATGCCCCGGCAGTGGAGCCGACATGTGCTGGGCAATTCGCGAGCGCAACCAACGTTCTGCCGGATCGTTATCGTTGACGCCGTTCCAGACCATGGACAGTTCCGACAGGTTGATGTCGAACGGCGGGTCATCGGCGCGCAACTGGCTGCTGCCTTCGATCAGCGCGCAGGCCGCGTAATCCGGCACCGAGGCCAGCATGTCGGTGCCCGCCAACAAAGCCCGCAGACCCGCAAACTGTGGCACCGCCAGCACCACGCGACGGGAGCGACCGATGCGCGCCAGGTCATTGTCGATGGCGCCACTCAAATCCCCGGAAAACGACACCAGCGCATGGGGGCGCTCGCAGAATTCGTCCAGGGTCAGCGGGCCCGGACGATCATCGCCGCGCAACACCTTGACGCTCAGGTCCCGCAGTTTCTTGCGCTTGGCATTGGCCGGCAATTCGGTGGTGTAACTGATACCCACGGAAATCTCGCCGCTGGCGAGCATCGACGGCATCAACAGGAAATTCACTCGCCGCACCACCACCACAACGTTCTGCGCCTCTTCGCGAATCTGCTTGAGCAGGGGCGGGAACAGGCCGAACTCGGCGTCATCGGACAAGCCGATGCGGAACACGTCACGGCTGATGGACGGGTCGAAATCCTTGGCCCGGCTGACCGCACCGGAAATGGTATCCATCGCCGGCTGCAACTCCTTGAGAATCACCAGCGCCCGCTGGGTCGGCTCCAGCACCCGACCGTTGCGCACCAGCAACGGGTCATCGAACAAATCCCGCAACCGCGCCAGCGCCGCACTGACCGCCGGCTGCCCGAGGAACAACTTCTCCCCGGCGCGGGTCAGGTTCTTCTCGAACATCAGCGTTTCGAAAATCACCAACAGGTTCATGTCCACGCGGCGCAGGTCGTTGCGGTTCATGGGGCGAGCCTCGGGTCTTGGAGTCTTTTCAGTAAAGCACCAAACTTTGTGCAGAGATGGACGGCCGGGGCGCTATCTGCGGATGCCGCAGACGCGGGGGCGGTCGTTGCGTTGATTGGTGGACATGAAAGAACACCGACCTTGCGCCTACGCATCCGCGCGTTTGGACCACGTAATTGCGACAAGCCCGCACACTGCAAAGGCCATCCCCACCAGCGCCAATCCCTGCCAGCCGTAATACTCGGCGGCACTGGAGCCCAACGCCGAGCCCAACGCCCCACCCGTGAAGTAGGTGACCATGAACACCGTGTTGAGGCGGCTCACCGCTTCCGGCGCCAGGGACAGGATGCGCGCCTGGTTGGCCAACTGATTGGCGCGGTTGCCGATGTCCAGCGCCGTGGCGCAGATGAGGATCAGCCACCACAAACCCAAGGCGCCGCCCAGGTACAAGGCCACGAAAGCCAGCAATACCGCGCCGGTGCCCAGGTAGCTGAGCTTGATGCCGTACTGCTGGGTGAGGCGGCCGAGCGAGGAGGCGGCGACGATGCCGACGATCGCCGAGAGCCCGAACAGGCCCGCCTGGCCGCTGGAGTACTGGTAGGGCTCCAGTGCCAGCAATGAGGCCATCGCCCCCCAGAACACGTTCAATGCGCCGAAGGTCAGGGCACCGGTCAATGAGGAGCGGCGCAGGGTCGGGTGATCGCGCACCAGTTTCCACAGCGATTTCATCAGTTCGAAATAGGGCAGCGCGCTCGATGGCGCGGTCGCTGGCATACGCGTCAGGATCGCCACGAACAGCAGCAGGTCCATGGCGGCTGCGGCGAAAAACATGCCGCGCCAACCGACCCAGGTACTGACTGCACCGCTCAACGCCCGCGCCAGCAAACCGCCGGCGGACAGGCCGCTGACCATCATTCCCAGTACGCTGCCGCGCTGGGCCGGGGGGGCGAGGGCGGTGGCGGCGGGAATGATGATTTGCGCACTGATTGCCGACAGGCCCAGCACCACGCTGGCCAACAGCAGCAGCGAATAGCTCGATGCGGTGGCGGAGGCGAGCAGGCTGAGGAAATTCAGGCTCAACATGCCGAGGATCAACGTGCGTCGGATGATCCGGTCACCCAGCGGCACAAACAGCAACAGACCCAACGCGTAGCCGATCTGGGTCAGCATGGCGATCTGGCCGACGTGGGCGCCGGAGATGCTGAACGTGGCGCCAATCAACGGCAGCATGGTCTGGTTGTAATAGATGGTGGCGACTGAAAAGCCGCAACAAATGGCCAGTGTCAGCGCAAGGCTGACAGGCAACCCGGTTTTGCTGTCGGGCATCGGAAGTTTCCCCAGGGCATGACGAACGAGTGGCTCGTTTTACTCGGCCAACGTTAACAGGGTCAAAGCACAAAACCGCAGATTCGCTTGAGTAATTCTCATCGGTCGTCATCGGTCGGCGCTTCGCCGGCCCTTGCGATATCCAGACTACGCTTTGGCAGGCATTCGAATTGAGCCGGCCAGGCAAGCACGCGGGTGGCAGTAGTTCATCTTGTAAGACCTTCGGGGACTCAAGTGCTGCCAATCATGTCTTGGACGGTCAGGTCGTCACACTCTAGGATCTGCTCAACGGTCGGCCAATGACTTTTGAGCCTGACGGTTTCTGAACGTGCGCCGTTGCCCGATCGACAGATCGCAGCCTTCGGCAGCCCTTACATTAAAGGCGGTGCAGTATGAAGATTGATTTGACTGGAAAACTGGCGATTGTCAGTGGCAGCACGGCCGGTATTGGCCTGGGCATCAGCAAGGCACTGGCCGAGTCCGGCGCCACGGTGGTGGTGATTGGCCGTGAGTCGGCCAAGGTGGAGCAGGCGCTGGCGAGCATTCGTCAGCAGGTGCCCGGCGCTCAGCTGCGTGGGCTGACGGCAGACCTGGGGACCGCCGAAGGCGCCGAAAAATTGTTCGCCGCCGAGCCCCGTGCCGACATCCTGGTGAACAACCTGGGTATCTTCAACGACGTGGATTTTTTCGACACGCCGGACAGCGAGTGGACGCGCTTCTATGAGGTCAACGTGATTTCCGGCGTGCGCCTGTCGCGGCATTACGTGCCGGACATGGTCAAGCAGGGCTGGGGCCGGGTTATTTTCCTGTCCTCGGAATCCGGCATCGCGATCCCGGCCGACATGCTCAACTACGGCGTGACCAAAAGCGCCAACCTCGCCGTGTCCCACGGCCTGGCCAAGCGCCTGGCGGGCACCGGGGTCACGGTCAACTCAATCCTTCCCGGCCCGACCCTGACCGACGGCCTGGAACAGATGCTCAAGGACGCCACCGCGCAATCGGGGCGGAGCCTTCGCGAGGAAGCCGACGCCTTCGTGCGCAAGGCCCGGCCGACCTCGATCATCCAACGGGTGGCGGATGTCGAGGAAGTGGCGAACCTGGTGGCCTACATCGCCTCACCGCTGTCTTCGGCCACCACCGGTGCCGCGCTGCGGGTCGACGGCGGCGTGGTCGACAGCCTGGCAATCTGAATTTATTGATCTGGAGAGTATGCATTCATGGCAACAACCTCAGCATTCATCGACATCCCGGCTTCGGCCGATCAGGTCTGGCAATTGATCGGCGGGTTCAACTCGCTGCCGGACTGGCTGCCGTTCATTCCCAAGAGCGAACTGAGCGAAGGCGGCCGGGTGCGCAGCCTGCAAACGGCGGATGGCGCGGTGGTGATCGAACGGCTGCAAGCGTTCGATGACGCGGCGAAGACCTACAGCTATTCGATCTTGCAGGCGCCGTTCCCGGCCACGGCTTACCTGGCCACGATCAAGGTTGAGGCCCAGGGGCAGGGCGCGCGGGTGACCTGGTCCGGCCGGTTCGAGCCGGTGGGAGTGAGCGAGGAGGAAGTGGTGGCGCTGTTCACCGGGATTTATCAGGGTGGGCTGGAGGCGTTGCGAGCCAATTACCCGACCTGACAGACACCCTGTATTGCTGTGGGAGCGGGCTTGCTCGCGAATGTGGACGTGCAGTCGACCATGATGTCGCCTGACAGGACGCTTTCGCGAGCAAGCCCGCTCCCACAGGGGATCTTGATGGGTAGTGCGATGGGTTTCAGGTCTGGGGAATCAGGCTCTGTTCGCAATCGAGCACCAGCTTGGCACCGCCCAATTCGCTCGTTCCCACTTCCAGCTTGAACCCGTGCAGGCTGACAATCGCCGCGACGATCGACAGCCCGAGGCCGAAGCCGCTTTTGAGGTTGCCTGCCTCGGCACGGTAGAACCGCTGGAACACCGCCACCCGTTCCGCGTCGGGAATGCCTGGGCCGGAGTCGAGGACTTCGATGCGGGTGTGCCCGTTTTCATTGAGCCCGCGCAAAATCACTCGGCCGCCCGGTGGGGTGAATTTGATCGAATTACTCAGCAGGTTCGCCACCGCTTCGAACAGCAGTGCCCGGTCGCCATTGAGCGAGGGCAGGGTCGCCGGCACTTGCAGTTCGAATGTCAGGTCATCGTCTTCGGCCAGGGGCAGGTAAAACTCGTGCAGTTCCTGGAGCAACGGCACCGGGTCCAGTTGCACGAACCCGGAACGGCGCTGACGGTCCTCCAGTTCGGAAATGCGCAGCAGACCGCGAAACCGCGCCATCAGGGTGTCGGCCTCGGCCAGCACCAGGTCCAGTTGCGCCGCCTGCGCCGAACCTTCGCCCGCCTGTTGCTGCATGCGATACAACTGCGCACGCAAGCGGGTCAGCGGCGTGCGCAGGTCATGGGCGATGTTGTCGCACACGCCCTTGACCTCATGCATCAGCCGTTCGATGCGCTCGAGCATGGCGTTGACAATGGCGGCGAGCATGTCCAGTTCATCGCGGCGATTGGACAGCGGCAGGCGCCGGGTCAGGTCGCCGGCGACGATGGCCTCGGCGCTGGCCTGGATCGCACGGATGCGCCGCAGCGGACGGCGACGCAGCAGGTGCCAGCCGACGATGCCCGGCAGGATGGTCAGGGTCACGCCCCAGAACAAGGCGTGAAGGATGATCCGCGTCACGGCGAACAGCGAACCGTTGTCCCGCACCAGCACCAGCCAGCGCCCGTCGCGGGTCTGGGTGGCTACCGCATCGCAGCTGTCCAGCGGCAAGGTCGGATCGTCGGAGTCGGCGCAGTCGCTGAGCATGTGGATCTTGCCATCGAGGGGCAGGCCTCTGGGGATGTGGTCCAGGGCACCGTTGAGGTAACGGTAATGGGCATCGAACAGGCCGTAGGCGTCGATGCCGCGAATGTCGAAGGTCATGCTGACGGCGAGGGCGTCCACCAGTTGTTCGCCGGAAAAACGCGAGAACAGATGCTGACGTTGCATCAGCGAGTGCTTGGCCAGGTTGTCCAGGTAGGCGGACACCTCGTAATACATGACCCCCATGAGGATGCCGCTCCAGGCCACGAACAGCGCACTGTAGAGCGCCAGCAGACGGCTGCTGGAAGAACGCCAGCCTTTAGACGGGTTCGGCAATGACATAACCCGAGCCTCGCACGGTTCGAATCAATGGGGCATTGCCAGGTGGGTCGATTTTCTTGCGCAGGCGGCCGATGTGCACGTCGATCAGGTTGGTGCCGGGGTCGAAGTGATAGCCCCACACTTCCTCGAAAATCATCATCCGCGAAAGGATCTGCCCGGTGTTGCGCATCAGGAATTCCAAGAGTTTGTATTCGGTGGGCAGCAGCGTCAGCAGTTCGCCGTTGCGGCTGGCTTCATGACTGATCAGGTTCAGTTCCAGATCCGCCACCCGCAGTGTAGTGGCTTGGGCAGTCCCGGTGTTCTGTCGGCGCAGCAGGACCTCGACCCGGGCCGCCATCTCATCGGTGGCAAAGGGTTTGGTCAGGTAGTCATCGCCGCCGGCGCGCAGGCCGCGCACGCGCTCGTCGACATCGGACAGGGCGCTGATCATCAGGATCGGCGTGGACACGCCCATGGTCCGCAGCGTGGTGACGATCGCCAGGCCATCGAGTTCGGGCAGCATGCGGTCGAGGGTGATCAGGTCATAGTTGCCACTGACCGCACGTTCCAGTCCTTCCCGCCCGTTATCGACCCAGTCGACGTCCAGGCCGTGGCTGCTCAGTTCGGCGACGATTTCCCGGGCGGTCACGGCGTCGTCTTCGATGGTCAAGATACGGGTCATGGGGTTGGCCTGATGATCAGTTCATTTCGGAATGAAGGCTATTTTGCCAAGAATTGATCGCCGTTTAATAAATTAACTTTCATCTGTTTTAGCTGCTGCAGTGAAGATTGATATCATTGAGCCATAACCTCAACAGGAAGCTGCACTGTGCGCATTTTGACCTGCCGTGGCTGGATGCCGATTTTTCTGCTGTTGCTCTTTAGCGTCAGTCCATCAACGTGGGCGGCCAATACACCTTGTTCAGGGAAAAAAGGGGGAATCGATCGCTGCGACGGCGATTTGTTTCTGTGCAACGACGGCTCCATCAGCGGCTCGAAAAAAAGCTGTTCTGCAATGTTCGGCAACAGCAGCCGGGCTCGGCCGCAATCCTTCATACAGGATACCGATGGTTGCGCTTGTGGCACCGGTTCGTTTTGTACCGGACCACGGGGCGGGGTGTATTGCCTGACGCCTGGTGGCAACAAGAGTTACAAACGCAAATAGCGTTACCGCAATGCAGAAAACCCGCCGAACATAGCGATTCATTGCATATTGCCTGAAAGTAGGAAGTTCAATTTTTATAAGTTATTGATATTTAAGCATTTAATAAGGGGTCGCGACTGGCACGGTGACTGCAATTGTTCAGGCGAAGAGTTGTAACACCATCTTTCTGCCTGGAGCGACACAACAATGAATAGATCCTCTGATGGTTTCTATCCCGCCGCCGTCGATGAGTCGAGCACGCTGTCGGGCGTGTCATGGGGCGCGATCTTTGCCGGGGCCGCGGCCGCGGCAGCCTTGTCGCTGATACTGGTGCTGCTTGGATTCGGCCTTGGATTTTCGGCGGTTTCGCCTTGGGCCAATGAAGGTATCAGCGCCAAGAGCTTGGGGATCACCACGATTGTCTGGCTGGCGTTCACCCAGATCGTCGCGTCAGGACTGGGTGGGTACATTGCCGGTCGGCTGCGGGTGAAATGGACCGCCATGCACGGCGACGAAGTCTATTTCCGTGACACGGCCCATGGTTTCCTCGCCTGGTGCGTGGCGACCCTGGTGACTGCCACCCTGTTGGCCGGTTCGGTCAGCGGCCTGATCAGTGGTGGGGTGCAGGCCGGTGCGCAGGTTGCCGGTGGCGCAGCCAATGCCATGACCCAAGTGGCCGGTCAAGCGGCTGCCAACACCAACAGCGATCAATATGGCTACTACATTGACAGCCTGTTCCGAGACGACCGCCCAGTGGCCGTCAGTGAAGACGCTGCGCGCGGTACGGTGACGCGCATCTTCGTGCGCTCGTTGAGTGACGGCAAGCTGTCCGCCGAAGACCGGACCTACCTGGCACAACTGGTCGCTCAGCGCACCAACCTGACCCAGGCCGACGCCGAGCGTCGCGTGGATGAAGTCTATGTCCGCACGCAGAAAGCGGTGAACGACGCCAAGGTGGCCGCACAGCAAGCCGCTGACACCGCCTCCAAAATCGCTGCCTGGACCACCCTGTGGATGTTCGTTGCCCTGCTGCTGGGTGCGTTCTTTGCCAGCTTCGCCGCCACTTACGGTGGTCGCCGCCGGGACGCCGTGGTGTATCTGGAAACCGACACCTACGTCACTACCACACCTGTTCGCTAACCAAGGAGAATCACCATGCGCTCATTACTGTTGTTTTTTCTCGGCGTGCCGATCCCCATCATCATTCTGATTGCGTTGTTCATGCACTGATTCGACACTGAGGGTTATTCCTCTGCCGCTTCTGCCTTCGGGTCGAAGCGGCTTTTTATTGGGCGGTGGTTTTTGGTCGCCTGTTACGGCCTCTTCGCGAGCAAGCCCGCTCCCACAAGAGGAACGCATTCCAAATGTGGGAGCGGGCTTGCTCGCGAAGAGGGCCGATCGAGCGGTGCAGAACTATCCGTCAATCGGTGTGCTTTTAAACACCGCAAGCCCCTCGGCATATTCAGTAAACGCCGCGATTCGCGGATACTGCGCCACGGACACCTGGTCCGGTATCACCAAATTGGTAAAACTCCACGCCACGGCCAGGGTGATGCCCGCCTGGTCAATCGAGCCATCGGTCTGCAGCGGCTGTTTTTCCAGTTCACGCTCCAGCGCGCCATAGGCCGCTGCCAATTGCCCCTCGACCCGCTCGACCCAGGGTTCGAACTGAATGTCTGCCGGCCGCAGGTTGCGCTCATAATAAAGCTGCACCGACTTTTCATTGGCGGCCAATGCCAGGCCGATCAGGCGCAACGAGCGCAGGCGCTGTTCGATATTGCCGGGCATCAGGCTGCGTCCGGGGCCGGCCAGGGCTTCGAGGTAGTCGATGATCAGCGTGGAGTCCATCAGCACTTCGCCGTCATCCAGCACCAGGGTTGGGGCCTTGACCACCGGGTTGATCTGCTGGAACTGCGCGAACGTCCTGAAGACCGACACCGATTCGTGCCCGAGTTCGATGCCCAGGCATCTGGCAGAGAGGGCGACCCGTCGTACAAAAGGCGAATCCAGCATGCCGATCAGCTTCATTTAAACGCTCCTTGAGATTGCCGTTTGGCGAGCAACAACCTTAGCCGAGCCTGCGCGCCCTGCAAACGCAGCCGTTTGTCCTCTATATAGCTCCGCTCGATTGAATTTCTTGCTATAAACGCACTCCGATGACCGCCTGGATGCCTGCAATAGCGCATTTTCGAGGCCTTGTCGGACAAATTCGCTGTCTTTTCAGTTGCTGAGGCCTCAACTCGGCCTTAGACTGCCGCCCCTCGTAAATTGAGTGCCGGGTGGCGCTTGGAACAAACGGCGCCTTGCGATGACCTGAAGAGGTCCGTCGAAACGCTCCCTAATTCGCCTTAATGCACGTTTTTTTATAGAGATATCAATGACAAAGGACAAGTTGCTGGCCATGCCGGCGGATGACTACATGAATGCCGAGCAACATGCTTTTTTCTCCGAGCTGTTGCAGAACATGAAAGTCGAAACCCATGAGCGCATCGAACAGAACCGCATCGCCATCGAGAGCCTGGACACCCCGGCCGATCCGGCAGACGCGGCTTCCGTCGAAGAAGAGCGCACCTGGCTGGTAAACGCCATCGATCGCGACCAGCGCATGTTGCCCCAGTTGGAACAAGCCCTGGAGCGGATCAAAGAAGACAGCTTTGGCTGGTGCGACGACAGCGGCGAGCCTATTGGCCTCAAACGCCTGCTGATCAGCCCGACCACCAAGTACTGCATCGAAGCTCAAGAGCGTCACGAGCAGATCGACAAGCACCAGCGCCAGGCCTGATTTCGCAGCACCGCGCATCGCGGGCAAGCCTTGCTCCACCTGCATCGGTAGGAGCAAGGCTTGCCCGCGATGCTTTTTGTCGTCTTTAGAAAACACCGGACACTGGTATTGATCTGCTGCAACGCCCACGACTAAAGCCCCATGGATAATGGCTTTCTAGTGGCGTTTAATGCGAAGACAACAATTAGAAAATGTCCGGGGTGACGAAGATGACGAAAGACAGGTCTGTGGCTATGCCTGTGCCAGCGCTGTTGCCGAACAACCGCTGGCTGACACCCACGCTGCAAAGCATTGCCCTGATGCTGTTGCTGTGTGGCATGAGCCTTGGGGGCTGGGCTTTGTATGTCGGCCTGCCGGTGGCGGTGCTGATTGTCTGGCTGCCGCGCCTGCGTTCGCGGGCCGCTCCCGAAGCGGAGGCGGTGGATTCCCAGGACGCAATCGCTGCGCTCACCCGTGATCTTTCCTACACCACCAGTCACAACGCGCTGTCAGCCGCCGGCGTTGCTTTTTCTGTCCGGCAACTGGCCGACAAGCTGCAATCGCAGCTCGGCGCCGCGGCGCAAATCGTCAGTAACGCCGAAGTCATGATCACCACCGAACAGGCCACCTCGGCCCTCAGTCGCCAGGCCCTGAGTGCCGCGAGCGAGGCGCACCGCAGTGGCGCGGCCGGGCGTGAGCAATTGATCGAATCAATTGCCCGGATGCATCAGCTCAGTGAGCGGGCCAACAGCAGCCGCCAGTTGATCGAAGCCCTGAGCCTGCGCAGTGACGACATTCAGCGCGTGACCCTGGTGATCCAGTCCATCGCCAGCCAGACCAATCTGCTGGCACTCAATGCGGCGATCGAAGCGGCGCGGGCCGGCGAGCACGGTCGTGGTTTTGCGGTGGTGGCCGATGAGGTTCGTGGCCTGGCTGCACGCACGGCGACCGCCACCGGCGAAGTCGGCGAAATGGTGGCTGACATTCAGCAGCGCACCGCGCAAGTGGTGGAGCAGATCCGCCAGTTGTCCACCGACCTGGACACCGGTGTCCAGCAAGTCGAGCACACCGGGCAGCATCTGGAAAACATTGCCCGCCTGGCGGCCAGCGTCGAAGGCCAGGTCGGCGAGATTGCCCGGGGGGCCGAGACCAATCGCGAACAACTCGATGGCTTGTTCAGCGCCATTGAACAGATGCGCAGCGACCTGTCCGTCAGCGATCAACAGACCCGGCGTCTGGCCGAGGCGGCGGTGCAAATGGAAGGCCAGGCCGAAACCATCAGCGAACGCCTGGCCGAAGTCGGACTGGATGATTATCACCAGCGCATCTACGACCTGGCCCGGGAGGGCGCGGCGCAGATTGCGGCGCGCTTTGAAGCGGACATCGACGCCGGTCGCATCGGCCTCGACGATCTGTTCGACCGAAATTATCAGCCGATTGCCAACACCCACCCGGCCAAATACCAGACCCGCTTTGATCGCTACACCGACCAGGTCCTGCCGGGGATCCAGGAGCCCCTGCTGCCGCGCCACGAAGGCCTGGTGTTCGCCATCGCCTGCACCCAGCAGGGTTATGTGCCGACCCACAACAATGTCTTCAGCCAACCGCTGACCGGCGACGTGCAACTCGACACCCTGCAGAACCGCACCAAACGCAAATTCACCGACCGCACCGGGATTCGTTGTGGCAGCCACCAACAACCGGTATTGCTGCAGACCTACACCCGCGACACCGGAGAGCTGATGCACGACCTGTCGGTGCCGATCATGCTCAAGGGGCGGCATTGGGGTGGGTTGCGGTTGGGGTACAAGCCGCAGAAGCCGCGGTAGCGGGGGCGGGCAGGTGGTCGGCGTTATCGTTGACGATCATCGCGAGCGAGCTCGCTCTTGCAGGGGGGGTGATGTTCACAAAATCCGATTGTTACCACTTTGGAAAGGAAGATGTACAAAGCCGATATTGTTTCGGTCCTTTCGAACTCATTACCATAGCTACATAGTTAGGTTGCTAACGGAGTTCAAAGAGCAACATGCAAAGCAAAATCGATGTCGCCGTCATGATTGGCAGTGGCGTACCCGCCAGTTTGCGAGCTCTGGGTCAAAGTGTGTGCTGGGTGGTGCTGCTCAACGGAGAACGCCGCGGTACGGCATTTTCCAGTCGCGTGGAAGCGGAGGAATGCAAGGCTGCCTGGATCGCACAGATGCGCGTGGAAACACCCGACAGCCTGCATTGAATTGAAAATCAGTGCACCTGATGCATGCGCAGGTTCAGGTCGTCGACCACCCGCGCCCAGTCAGCGTCTTCACGCAATTGTTCCTTGAGGAAACCTGCCTGTTGCGGCGTCCAGAACTCCGCGTCAATGAGCTTCTTGTCATCAGGCAGCGGTGAATGGCTGGCAATGAAATCGTCGATAGCCTTCTGGGAAGAGTCCAGGCCAAGCTGGTCGAACAAACCTTTCAAGTCGTGGGTCGGTGATTCCATTTTCATCTCCTGGCAGGGTCAATCGGTTCGAGCCCTGAATTACGGCTCCATTAACTCTGAGGGGGCCGTGCTTCAGGAGTTCGAAAGCGATGCTCAAATGCAGACGTGAGCATAGACTGCAAACCTCGATTTCAGGCTTTCAATGCACCGCCATCGACTGCGGCCTTGAGTTCTTTCGCGGACTCCTGGGCGGCGAGCGCGGCGACGTCCGAAGACTTGAACCAGCGGTCTTTCTCGACCTGGTGATAGGTCACGGTTTTCAGGGGGGGCTTGGCGCGCATGACAATCACTGCCTGGAACTCGCCGTCGACCTCTCTGGCTTCGCCCCAAATAAAATATTCGCCGATATCAAATTCCGTCACGTAGCCGCCTTCCCTTGAAAATATATTGTTGTATTCAACGACGCCCTGCGCTGGCCGGGCGTGCTTGCTTGGATCGGCAGTATGGCAGCAGTTGTGGGCCGGCGGCTCAGATAAGTCACCGGCGTGACGAAACGCCTGTCAAGTGTGTGCCTCGAGGGAGCGGGCGAGGGCACAGGCTGCGTTATGGTCGGCGCGGAAACCTCTTACATGGCCGGTGGAAATTTCCTTGATATGGAAGAAGGCATTCCCGGCCAGAATCACCTGAAACCGCGGGAAACCGGGGTGAGAGAGCATGAACTCAGGGTGGGGCAACCTTGGCGGATGGGTAATCGCTGTAGTTGCCGAGGGATGAGCAAAGTGTGTCAGTGTGCACATATGAAGTCCTTTTCGTTGTTTTACCGACGTATGTACGTCGGTATGGGTAGTCTCGGTGAGCATGGCTGCTCTAGAATCAACCTCACTGGTGGGGTGAGTGATGTTTATCTAAAGCAATTTCTGGCCAGCGATATGTCAGAAAAGTGCTTTTTTTTGAGAGTTTTTTCCCTGAAGTTGATAGTCCGTATTTTTCTGGCCGCAGTAAGGGTGTTTTCCTTCAACCTTTGACGAACGTCAGGCAAGACGAGGCGAGCGGCGTCCAGTAGTCTGCTCAGGCCTCGGGATGAGTGAGCGTTCTGCTCATTCAGGATGTCGACCCGGGTTTATCTGTTGATCTTCGGCATTGCCGCTTTTTTCGGCTGTGCGCTTTTTTCGCGTGCGGCATCATTTTCAGATGTGGGGATGGTTCCTTGGCAGTAAGTAATCTCGATATGCATGCTTTGTTCGTGCTGGGTGATTTGCGCGCAAAGCTGGTCAAACTGTTTCAGTCGCGTTTTGTTTACATCACTGAGCAGAGTGCCGAAGGCATCTATGTGGCCGAGCTCGATACCGAGTCGGCGCTCGTGGTGGACGACAAGCCGGGGCTTAAACTCAAGGTCGGTGATCATTTCAGCGCTTCGGTGCTGCCCAGCCGCGAAGGCGGCAAGCTGGAAATCAAATTTCGCGAAATCAAACTGACGGTCTATGGCCTGGGCGACTACGCCTTTGTGTCCACCGCGGACGGTGAAGCCATCGTGTTCAAGGAAGGCCACAGCGCCGTGACGGTGTTCGCCGCCCACCAGCAGTTGCAGGAAGGCCTGACCAAGACCCTCAAGGCCGTGACCGCCAAGGCTGCCAAGTGGCGCAAGGGCGAGCTGGTGACGTTCAAGGCCAGCGAGTGAGGCGCGAGCTGATGCCTCTGCAGGACATTTCCGAAAATTGATTCGAACCCCTCGAAAGCAGGAACCTCTACTACAGTCAGTTGACTGAAGTTTCAGAGGCTTGCGGTCTTCTGCCAGGCCATCCTGCTATTGCTGTGAACAGCACGAGGTGCAAAAGCATGAAAGGTATTCGACGGTTGCTGGCCGCTGTACTGGCCACGTTAGCGGTGTCGGTGTCCCCCGTTCCGGTACTGGCCGCCGCCCAGGCGCCGATCCATTTCGCCGACCTGAACTGGGAAAGCGGCAGCCTGATCACTGATATCCTGCGGATCATTGTCGAGAAGGGCTACGGCCTGCCGACCGATACATTGCCGGGCACTACCATCACCCTGGAAACCGCCCTGGCCAACAACGACATCCAGGTGATTGGCGAAGAGTGGGCCGGTCGCAGCCCCGTGTGGGTCAAGGCCGAGGCCGAGGGCAAGGTGGTCAGCCTGGGTGATACGGTCAAGGGCGCCACCGAAGGCTGGTGGGTGCCGGAATACGTGATCAAGGGCGACCCGGCCAAGGGTATCAAACCAATGGCGCCGGACCTGCGCAGTGTCAGCGACCTGCCCAAATACAAGGACGTGTTCAAGGACCCGGAAGCACCGACCAAGGGTCGCTTCCTCAACAGCCCCATCGGCTGGACGTCCGAAGTGGTCAACAAGCAGAAGCTCAAGGCGTACGGCCTGGACGACAGCTTTGTGAACTTTCGCAGCGGGTCCGGGGCGGCGCTGGATGCCGAGATCAGCTCATCGATCCGTCGCGGCAAACCGGTACTGTTTTACTACTGGTCGCCGACGCCGTTGCTCGGTCGCTTCAAACTGATTCAGCTGCAAGAACCGCCCTTCAACGCCGAAGCCTGGAAGACCCTGACCGACGCTGACAATCCGAACCCGCAACCCACTCGTTCGCTTCCCTCGAAGCTGTCCATTGGCGTGTCCACGCCGTTCCAGAAGCAGTACCCGCAGATTGCCGAGTTCTTCGCCAAGGTCGATTTCCCCATCGATCCGTTGAACAAGGCGTTGGCTGACATGAGCGAGAAACACACTGCCCCGCGTCAGGCAGCGGAGGCCTTCATGAAGGCGCACCCGGATGTCTGGCAGGCGTGGGTGCCCAAGGAAGTGGCGGACAAGGTGGCGGCCGAGTTGAAGTGATGCGGTGAGGCTGCTGCCGCTTTCGCGAGCAAGCCCGCTCCCACACTGGATCTGCGGCGTTCACAAAACCTGTGGGAGCGGGCTTGCTCGCGAAGCTTTTGCTTTTAAAATCGCGTCTGCACGGCCAGCTCGAACGTGCGCGGCGTTCCCAGGTAATACGCCGGCGACACGTGGGCAAATTCGGCATACACCTCGTTGGTCAGGTTGCGCACCCGGCCGGTAACGGTGGTGTGCCGATCCACCTTGTAGCTCAGGAACGAACCGAACAGCGTGTACGACGGCACGGTCATGGTATTGGCGCTGTCGGCGAAAACCGACGCCACGTAGCGCGCATCCACGCCCCCTTGCCATTGCGTGCTGAAATCAAAGGTCAGCCACAGATTGCCCACACGGTCCGGCACATTGGTCGGGGTGTTGCCCTTGCGGGAAACCACCTGCCCGGCGGCGTTCTTCTCGGTGAATTCGTCGTACTGGGCGTCGACCCAGGCGAAGTTGCCTTCGACCAACAGTCGGTCGGTGACCCGCAGGGAGCTGGCCACTTCGATGCCGTTGGACGTCTGCTGCCCCACGGGAATACTCAGGGTCGGGTCCAGCGGATCGGTCACCGCGAAGTCCTTGCGCTCGATGGTGTATGCCGCCACCGTCGCCGATCCGCGACCTTGCAGATAATCGAACTTGCTGCCGATTTCCCATTGCTTGCCCGTGGAGACGTCGAAGTCCTGGGTGCCGTTCGGTTGCTCGGCGGCGGTGCTGTACTGCACGTAGACATTCGCCGAGGGGATGAACTGATAGGTCAGGCCGACCCGCCCGGTCACCGGCTCCCAGCTACGCTTGAGGTGCCGCGGGTTGCTCGCGGTCACCTCGCGGTGATTGGTCACGTCCAGGTCGATGTCGTCGTAACGCAGGCCGGTGAGCAGCGACAGTTTGTCGGTAAAGGCCAACCGATTTTCGATAAACAGCGCTTTGGTGGTGATCTGGTTGGTCTTGTCGCTGACGAAGCCCTGTCGCGTACCCGCAATATCGTAGAAATGCCCCGGCCGATAATCGTTCGGGTCGACGCTGCTGGCGCCTTTGACGTTCAACGGCGAATTGGTGGTCTGGTTGACCTTGTACTCGAAGCCGCCCGACCAGGTGGTCTCCAGCCCCCACAGTGAATTGTCGTGGCGCAGTTCGAACTGGTTGCCGTTCTGCTCGCCCTGGTGCCGAACCTGATAGGCCGTGGAGCGGTTCACGGCCGAGTTGTCAGCGTTGTACTGGTAGGTTTCCAGGTTGCGGTAATCGCGCTGGCTGTCGAGGTGATAAAGCATGTTGCGCAGGGTGGTGCTGTCGTTGATCCGGTAGTCGATGATCGAACGCACCCAGATCGTCCGTTGCTCGTAGCGGCCGTCCTCGACGTTGTAGTTGTTGAAGCGGTTGTGCTTGTCGATCTTCAGTTCGCCGGCCTTGGGATTGAGCACCGGGGTGCCCCAGTAGGGGCTGTCCTCGTGCTCGTCCTGATACTCGAGGGCCAGGGTGTGGGACAGGTTCGGGCTCAGGTCGCTGAGTACGGAAAACGCCACGCTCCAGGCATCCCGTTCCTGACGGTCGATGTAACCGTTGCCGGTGTTGTGGCTGACATCGAGGCGGGCGTAGTGCTGCACGTCGGCGCCTGCCTCGCTCAAGGCATGGTTGACGCCAAAAGCGGTTTCGGTGGTGTCGTAGGTGCCATAGCTGACCCGGCCTTCCAGCGCCTGCTCATCACGGGTGGCGAGTCTGGTCACGTAGTTCAGTGAGCCGCCCACGGAACCTGCGCCGTTGATCAATGACGAAGGGCCGCCCACCAATTCCACCCGATCATAAATCCACGCATCCACCGGCCGCGCCAACCCGCCGGAGACGTTGACGCCGTTGAACATCTGGGTGATCTGGCTGCTGGTGAAGCCCCGGTACGACACGAAACCGCCGAAGCCCGGTGGTGCGCTGGCGTTGACGCCGGGCAGGGTGTTGGCGGCGTCCTGGAAGTTCTGCGCGCCGTGGTGCTCGATGTCGTTGCGGTTGGCGATGGCCACAGAGGCCGGCGTGTCCCGCACGCTCAGGCCCAGGCGCGAGGCCATGCCGCTGGACTGGTCCAGGTTCAGGCCGGCTTCGGCGTCTTGATCGCCATCAATGGTGATCGGCGCCAGATCGACCGTGGATTGCGCCCAGGCGTTAACAGACAGGCAGCCGAACAGGCCGGCCAGCAAAGGAACATGTTTCATCGATGAATCCTGAATTCTTGTTCAAAAAGCAGCGCACAGGCCAACGCCTCGCGTGGGCGAAGTGAGCTGATCAGTCAGGGCAAAGAGATTCAGGCGAGCGGCGGCGCGCGCGGATTGGCCGAGGGCCAGGTGAAGCGGGCAGGGAGGTCGGCATTGGCGATCGGCGCCAGCGGCGGGCTGTGTTGCTCGGGCAGGATCGCCAGGGTCAGGCTGGAGTTGAACGCCGGGCCCATGCCACCGCTGGAGCACAGTGGGCAGCCGAACGCTTTGGACAGCGTTGGCAGTTGTTCATCGGAGGAGTTGGTCGAAACCGGCGCCTGGGTGGCCGGGTCGACCGTACAGAACTGGCCGCCGATGCCGTTGAGTTGCATCCCGACCATTTGTCCGTGACCGATGCTGCAGGCGAACACGTTGAGCAGGACGCAGCAGTAGAGCGTCCAGGCCAGCAGTGAGCGATCGGTGCGGGAGAATTTCATGGGGCGGCACTTTACTCCACCGCCGACCGGTCGTGCACTTCAAAAAATGCCGACTAGGATGATTTGACCTCATCCCTTTCAAGGATCTTCAACCATGACCTTTGCGTTGGCTCAATGGCTGGTGACGATATTTGCAGCGATCAGTCTGGTACACCTTTATTGGGCGCTGGGTGGCCAGTGGGCGACGGTGGCTGCCGTACCGCAGGTGCCGGTGGAGGGCAGTGTGCGCTTGAAACCCGCCTTCAAGCCCCGCGGCTGGATCACCCTGCTGGTGGCCGCCGCGCTGCTGATGATCGCCTTGCTGGTGTGTCTGCGGGTCGGCTGGTGGCTGCCGCAGATCGGGCACTGGTCGCTGCAATGGCTGATCAGTGCGATTGCACTCCTGCTGTTTGCCCGGGCGATTGGTGATTCCGAATTGGTGGGGTTTTTCAAGGAAGTCAAAGGCTCCCGGTTTGCGCGATGGGATACCTGGGTGTATTCGCCGTTATGCGTAGTGCTGGGGGGCGGGTTGTTGGCGGTGGCGTGGGTTTGAAATCAAACCTGTAGGAGCGAGCATGCTCGCGATAATCGTCAACGATAACGCTGGCGGCCTGACACCCTGCGATGTTCCGTCCGTCATCGCGAGCAAGCTCGCTGCTACATGTTTTAATTGCGCCTACTGCTCACCTCAGTCGGCACATCGTACGTTGGATTACTTGATAACAGTGTTAGCGCTCTGCGAAAACCCTCCACTCTGGAAGCATCACCTGCCCCCTGATGGATTATTACGCCATAAGCATAAGGTAGTAAGCCTTCTAGCCACTCCTGTGGATTGATCTCTATGCCGCTCTCCAGTGTCGATAAGACCCAATCCGGTAGCCACGATACATCTCGGTCCGAGTAGTTGACTTCGCCCGCGATCACTAACGCCACTGTGGTGCGCAGCGATGACTTTTTCTCCAATAATTTCTCTTGCAGCATCAGACACGCGTCTGCGTTATCCAGTAACGTGCGAAGGTCTTTGGGGGCGTTCAGTTTCAGCTCGATTGGAAGCAGCGCAGATATGAACGGCAGCGTGGCTATCCAGCGTTTTTGTACCTCTAAATCTATTCCGACAAAGTCCAGCGCCGGAGGCGTAAGTGGCACATTTCGTATTGCCGCGGGTATCAGATAGCGTAAGCGAAGGTTCATGATGTCCATAAAGAGCCGATCACTGGCACATAAAAACTCCACAGCAGGTGTAGTAGCTAGTTCGGTCGATGAGAGGTGGCCGATGATGAATGTCGCGTTGCGTCGGTGAGGTAGGTAACGAATGTCGCCCCAACTACCGTAAAGGCAGTGAGCCAGCCAAGCCTGGGGTGTTTGGCCGTTGAACGGGTCCAGGTTCATGGGGACGCCAAAACCGTTGAACACCAAATGACCGAAGGGGTTAAGGCGGCTCTTCAATAGTTGGTGGAACCGGTGATCAAACACGATCGGGGCATAACCGTTATGAGTGTAGAGATCGACAATAATGACATCGTATCGGTCGGGATTTACAACCAAGAACTGCTCGGCATCGGCTACCACACCATTGAAGTCAATATGCGCCGCAAGTCGGCTCTGATTGTCTAGGCTGCGCACGAGTGCAGTCTCATCCAGATCAACCGCCAACAGGCTAGCCACTCTGGTGCTGGCTCCGATCGGTGCCAATGCCACTCCGTCCGAAAGCCCCAGCATCAGTACCGAGATACGATCCTTCGATGGATCCCCCAGAAAGCCAATACAGCCCATGTCGTCGTAATATTGGCCGCAAAAGATCTGTTCATGTCGAGCATGATCAGGTGGATCTTTTAAGTCCTGCATGGTGATAGTCAACTCCGGTTGTAAAGGTCGGGGGATGTCGAGGCACGTCACTGTGCAAACGCTTCAGGGTATTTATTCAGGTAGGCATCGTTTAGCTGCGTATCTTGGGAGCGCATGAAAGCCTTGAAATTGGGAACTAGAAAGACCAACAGGGACAACATCAGCACCATGATGCCTAGCATTGCGATTGTCAGTGCGATTCCCAGATAGGCGATTAGCGTGTTCATCGCGAAACTGCCAAGAGGACTTGCCGACGCAGATAGAAATGAAACCGTGGCAAAGATTCGGTTGCGATGGAGTTTTGGCGTCGCCAGCAACCTCACTGCGGAGGTAGGAATGTTGATCAGCATCAGACCGACGCCGCCGCAGAAAAAGGCTGCGGGTACGATCCATGATGATGAAATTGTGCCGACCACTAGCAGGTTGCACCCTAGCAATGCAAAACCTGCGGACACACACGTGTCGCGGGGAACCCATTTGGATAGCCAGCCAATGATTTTGTAACTTCCCGCCAGAATGCCAAGCCCGAAGCACGAATCCAGAAGTCCGATGTAAGTAACCGGGTACTGAATGACGTCCTTGACATACAAAGGGATCAGGATGGTGAAAAACGGAAACAGGGCGAAGTTGATCAGCATTGCAATGATGGCCAGGTAAAATTCGACTTTCACTCCGTAAACCACCTTGAAGCCGGAATAGATCATGCGAAAGCTGCTGCCGCCGGGGGCGTTTTCGCCTTGGTTAGCGGTCCCGATGTGATTCGGTATGGTCGCGATCAACGCCGCGGCGGCAAGAATCGCAAACAAATCAGCGGCGAGGGCGAACGTGGTACCGAACGCGTAAATCAAACCGCTGGCCAGTGCTGGTCCCAGCAAAATAGATAAGGACGACATCACGCTTTTGGTCCGAAAGGCCAAGGAAACTTTATCGTCGCCTGCAAACAAAGGAATGATCGTCGCTTGGAGCGGGTCACGCACGCCGACTATCGCGCTGCTGACCATCATTAGCATGCCTATCGACCAAGGGTTGAACGACTCCGTGATTGACAGGATCAGCATCACCATAGCTACCAGCAGGCTGATCAATGAGGTCAGCTTGATAATCATGATTTTGTTGTACTTGTCCCCCATCCATCCCAATAGGGGTTTGGCTAAAACCTCAGCCGCGATGGAACAGGCAATCATGTTGGCGAAATAAAGCGCAGAGCCTGTCTCCTGCAAGGTCCACCAAGCCACCGCTAATTGATTGCACCGCCCGCCCAGAACCATCAGCAAAAAGCTGAATTGCACTTTCAGCAAGCGCCGGTCAATAGCTGGTGAGCCCCCCTTAATGCCTGAAAAATTTTCACTCATTGACATACCTTTAATTCGGAAAGGGTTACTGCGCGCAATCAGGGGCGCTCAAGAAACGAAGGGGTAGCGTTCATCAGGGTAGATCTTCAGGTACTCCTCGATACCGCCCTCAAGGCTATAAAGTTCCGCATCCGGGTTGACACCGCGAACCGTCAGCAGGGCCGCTTTGCTCCTGACTCCGGATTTGCAGTAGAAGACAATACGCCGTGTGGCATCGAGTTCATCCTGGCGCTTGATGATGTCTTTGAGCGGGATTAGTTTGCCACCCAGTGAACCCTGCTGTTGCTCGCTGATGTCCCGCACATCGACCAATTGGAATGACGCTTTTGAAGCTATCCAATCATGAAGAATCCTGGGAGGAAGCAAGTAGTCGTCGCGAAATGCAGGTGTGGTCAAAGCACCTAGTGTTTTCGTCGGGGCCTGATGCCGATTTTTTTTGTTGACATTTAGCAGGTGGAAATTGTTGTCAAGGCAGTCGATGCACAACAATTTCCCGCTCAACGGCTCCCCGGCATGGAGAATGAGCTTGAGTACCTCATTGGCCTGAAAACAACCGAGTAAGCCAGGTATGACGCCCAGAACGCCCGCTTCCGAGCAGCTTTGTGTCAAGTGCGGTGGAGGCGGTGTTTCGAACAGGTCGCGGAAGCACGGCCCCCGTTCTTGGGTGTGCCGATTGTAATAATTAAAAACCGATACTTGCCCCTCAAACTGACTGATCGAGGCATAGACCATGGTTTTCTCGCATTCGATACAGGCGTCGCTGATGAGGTATTTGGCTTCGAAGTTATCGGTGGCGTCGACGATGATGTCGTAGTCCGCAAGCAACTGCAGAACATTGTCCGGGTCCAGCGTTGTGGCAAGGGTGTGGACAACTATGTCGGGATTCAACTTATTGAGATGGCGTTTGGCTGCTAATACTTTCAGGTCGCCCACATCGTCCATCGTGTAGATAATTTGTCGGTGCAGATTGCTCACGTCGACGATGTCGTTATCAACGATGCCGATCGTCCCTACACCGGCACCTGCCAGATACTTGAGTACTGGGCAACCCAGCCCCCCGGCGCCAACCACCAATACCTTACTGTTTTTGAGGCGCTGTTGCCCTTGAGCGCCAACTTCACTCAGGACAATTTGGCGGGCGTAACGGGAGGTGGCCGTCTTCAGGTCGCATTCCATGTCAACCACCCGCCACTGCATTGATCAGTATTAATTGAGCGTTGCTGTTCAAGGGGCGATGGCGGTCATACTCACTGGTAACAGGTTTGCCGTCGACGAATAGTCCCACAAATGGCAGTGGGTATAGGTCCTCAGAGAAGACTGGGCCAATTAGGTCGGGAAACCGTACGGCCAGATTGCTCAGAACATCGTTTACACAAGAGCCTTCAGTGATGTATGTTTTGTGCTGATCAGTGAAGGGCAGGAACTGCCGTGGAAAGTGTATGACGGGCATAAGTCATCCTTCATTGGTGTCAGTTGTAAGAGTGCTGGCAAACGCCTCCAGCCTGGAAGTGATCAGTTTTCCAATTTCGGATAGTTCTGTCGATGCCTGAAGAGTGATCAGGCTTTTAAGAAAATACTGGTGTAAGAAGTCGAGTCGTTCGGGACGAGCTCGAATGGAACGACTAGCCAGCAACCGCTGGTGGTAGATCACAGCGCTGACCGCAAACAGACAAGCCAGCAAGACACCTCTAGGGTTTTTGCCACCGGTTCCTGATGGCAATATGTAGTTGTTTGAACTGTCTTTAATCTGGAAGTCGTAAATTTCGGCGATCAAACTGGACCATATATGGGACAGTTCATGTACTAATAGCTCTTCAAGGTCCGTCATGCTTGTAAACGCGGCTTCACCAAGAAACATTTGTTGTGGTAGTAGAGGGTTGGTCAGGCTAACTTGTTGAGACGATAACTTATGTATTTTAATTTGAAGGTCAAATAACTTGGACCATTCTGGCAGTAAAGATTTGAGATTGCTTTTCGCCTCAGCCAACATGGCTCTTTCTGCGTTACCTAGCGCTTGATACGACGGAAACATGGGTGCACCTTTGACGTGCCGATTATATAAAGTGGTGGCAAAGTCTGGGCGCAAATAGGTGGTTAACGGTAAATCGCCTCCATCAATGTTTTTACGTACGACGGCGACAAGCGTTAAAAGTTTTTTGCTATTGAATTGGGGGTTTACAAAAGGTAAGCCGTTTATTTCATATAGTATCTCTGATGGCGACATTCTATTTTACCGTCCTTGTCCATGGTTTTAGTTTAATAAACTCTATCAGGTCTAAGCTTTTTATTCTGTGGATAGAAAAATTTTCCATGGCGATGTCTATTTTTCTAGGGTTGATAGGGAAAGAAAGTAAAATGTCTCTCAAGCAATTTAATGTTCTATGCCCGTACCACATGTTTTTGAGATGGTGAACTATGCGTTGTGCTTGCTCTGGCGTGATGATCTGCTCAGTCGTGCACTTTCTTAAAAACTGTCTAATATGAATAAGTGGCTCGCTAAATGGAAGAAAAGGCTCCTGCGGTTGATGTATCAGGGTCACTTCGTCGTCGGACATGTCCGGATCGCTTGCGAACTGTCGATAAACTTCACCGAAACCAGTCATTCCCAGCGTATCCATTTCACAAGCACGAATGGCTCCCATGGACGACAATCCCCAAATGCGCCAGCCAACGTTTAAGGCGCATAGAATTTCCGCATGACCGACGGCTGGGGTTGTATGGAACACACCATCAACTATGGCGAGATTCGAAGGGGGCGATTGCGAAACTAGTTGTTCGATATCGCCGCGTTTGATTGGGGGGCGTATAATTAGATCTTCACCACAGAACAATTGACTGTTTATTCCTTGCAGAGAGGGGCCTGCAAATAGTGTGCATTCCTCAGGCGTTTTGTTTGACATACTCAAGTAACCTCGGACCGACCCTTTTCAAACCGGGTTCAAAAGTTTCAAGCCCCGGAATAATTATTCTGACCACAGTAATGTCGTCAATCGTATGACTGAGCAAAACCCTTAGCACGGTACTTAGTCCAACATCATGCAATCGCTTAATCAGCAACTCCCAAGCCGACTCGATCGTTGGAATTGCGGCTTCTTGGCAGTCGATGGAGGAGTAACTAATTATCTGGCTCCGAGAGGTGGCCATTGTACGCAAGCGTGAGATGGCCTGAAGTTCTACCGATCGCCCCTCCTTCTCGAAGTATTTGACGCGCTCGATGATGTCGTCCCTTCCCCCGTGTATGTGGCTCAAACGACTTTGGGCTGCCTCGCTAATGGCTCGGATCAAGGCGACTTCCTTGATGGGGTGGAATCCTGAGCCGGTAGCGACGGAGATCGGCGCATGGGATGACTCTTCCATGATAAATGCCTGAAAGTAAGCAAGGCCAAAACAGTTTTTAGTGAAGCGAACCGACAGACTCAATCCTGCGTTTTTGATTTTTGTAACGAGCGAGTAGGTGTCAGAACTTAAACGGTCTAGATCGACGAGACAAGAACGGTCGTGAAGGTGGTTAAAGGCTTGAACATCACGTTCCATAAGTTCGCAAATAGCGTGTACAGACGCCTCTACCAAATCATTACCTGAAGCTAGACCACTGGAGCTTTCTCCGAAAAGTCGCTGCCCAGGATTGTCGGGGTACGGAATGAACACGAGTTCGGCGGGTGCTAATACCGTTTTCTTACGCAATACATCTTGCACTTCGATGGCCATGATGAGTGAGTCAGCGTCGGCCGATAAACCGTACAACATGCCGAACTGATTGAACACTATATGCCCTTCGTGGCTCTCGATGATTTGTCGTGGGGTGGTTCTTAATACGTAAAGTTGCGCCCTATTGTATTCAGCAAGGCCAAATTCTATGGCTTCCATGTACGCGCCGACCTTGGCCTCTGCTGGTCTGAGCCCTTTTCCTGCGTTCACGCACAACGAACCTTTTAACGCGTCAGGTCTTATGCTGGCGTATACCGGAATACCAATACGGTCCAGCCATGTTGTGTCTGTGACCCGAGTTATACCCATGCGAGGGGCTATATCGTCGGCGATGATCTTTAATGTTTCTTCGGCAGTGCGGCGCCGAAGACTTGAACTAAGCCTCAACATAAGGGATTGCCTAAGAGTTATTGGATATGTAAGAGCGCATGATAGGCGGGAGGAGGGTCACCCCTCCCGCTTTGTTAAGCTACTTTTTTAAGGTCATCAGATAGAGCAAGACTTAATACGTTATTGTTCGACTGATGCGCCACAAAGCCTGCATGCATAAGGCTTTCATCATTCAAAATTACGGAGAGTTTCTCCGCAGTTTCGGTGTCGAGTTGAAGTTCGTAAGTAGCATCGTTTTCGGTGAAGTCCATTATGAGTTCCTTTTGGTTCTTGCATTTGAGGAGGTCGCTTTCGCAACGGATATAAGTTTTTGCAGGTGTTGGAGTGGGTGTCAAGTAATTAGTTATTTTTTTAATTTTATATTTTGTGGAATTTTCCTTCATTTAATAGGGAATGTTCCTACGGTTAAATTGGCTGGTTTATATGCTTGTTAAGTTTATTAATTTAAACAAAAAGATTGGCGTGGGGATTTTTGATTGTCTGCGAGGGGATAGCATGGACGATGTCGATTTGATCCTAAACCGCCTCTTGATGAAAGTGGATTGTCAATTGCCGTCAACAGAAGACGGCAATGGATCGCCCCGAACTGGCGTGAGGTGTTGCTCAAGGCGAAGTGACAATGAGCTGACTTCGCCGCTAGAACCATGCTGGAACGTTAGGCCAGTCGTGAGATATATCCGTTGGTAATCCGCACCTGAATGTTATGGTGCCGGGCGATGCGTAGATCTTTTCGCGTTTACTTGGCGTAGGACATGTAACTGAAAGCGATGACTAGATCTATCCACACACTTGGCGCATCTGTTTGTGGGATCCACCGGCAATCTTGAACCTGCTGCTCGCTCGAGCTATCGGCGATTTGTAACTGAGGGGGGCAACTTGGTAAGGACTGGCTGGTGGGATACCTGGGTGTATTCACCGTTTTGTGTGGTGTTGGGGGCGGGTTGTTGGCGGTGGCGTGTGTTTGAAATCAAACCTGAGCGAGCATGCTCGCGATGGACTCGAGAACACCGGGGGGCATCAGGTACGGAGCGTTTTCGTTGACGACCATCGCGAGCAAGCTCGCTCCTACAGGGGTTACGGCGCATCTGTAGGAGCGAGCTTGCTCGCGAAAAACGAGAGAACACCGCGGGGCATCAGGTACCTAGCGTTATCGTTGACGACCATCGCGAGCATGCTCGCTCCTACAGGGTGGCTCGATCAGTAAAAATTTCGACATTAACCACCGCTCTCAGTACGCCGGCTACTCACCTCCGCCGGCACATCATCCCCCGCCATGCGCTTGCGAAACAGCGCCGCCCGCGCCAGCAGCAAGGTCGTCACCGGCACGGTGATCGCCAACAGAATCGGAATCAGCCAGGCATGCAGCACCGGCGCCGACTTGAGCGCCGAGAAGTAGATGATCGATGCCAGCGCTACGCACCAGGCGCCCAGGGTCGAGGCCAGGGCCGGGGGGTGCATGCGCTGGAAATAGTCCTTCATGCGCACCAGGCCGATGGCACCGATCAGCGCGAACAGGCTGCTGAGCACCAGCAGGATCGCCACCGGGATTTCCACCCACAAAGACAGTTCAGCGCTCATTCGATCACCTCGCCACGCAGGAGGAATTTCGCCAGGGCAAAGGAGCCGACGAAGCCGAACAGCGCGATCAGCAACGCTGCCTCGAAGTAGGTATCACTGGCGTAGCGAATGCCCAGGGTCAGCATCATCAGCATCGCGACGATGTACAGGTAGTCCAGCGCCAGAACCCGGTCCTGGGCCGACGGCCCCTTGAACAGGCGGATCAGAGTCAGAATCATCGCCACGGAAAACAGGAACAGGCTCAGCACGATCGCATTCGACAGCAGCGCGCTCATTCAAATATCTCCATCAACGGGCGCTCGTAGGTCGCCTTGAAGTGCTCGATGAACGGTGCTTCGTCCTCCAGATCGAAGACGTGCAGCAACAGAATGCTGCGGTCCAGCGCCAGTTCCGACCAGACAGTGCCGGGCACCACGGTGCAGATCATCGACAGGGTCGCCAGGCCGTTGGCGTCGCGCAGGTCCAGGGGCACCTTGATGAAACGCGAGCGGGGCGGGCGACGGCCGGCGTTCAACACGCTCCAGGCCACCATCAGGTTGGACACCACGACATCGCGACCGACCACCAGGAACAGACGCAGGATCACCCCCGGGCGGCGAACGCGGATCGGCAGCGGGCGCAACTTGCGCATCATCAGCGGCGCGCAGAAGCCCAGCGCGGCGCCCAGCAGCAGATTGCCGGGGCTTATGGACAGGTTCAGCACCAGCCACAACAACCACAGGGCCAGCGACAGCCACGGTGCGGGAAACAGACGCTTCATGGCTTCACCTCCAGCATTGCGGCCCTGGCTTCGGGGCTCGGTACAACACGGGTGCCGAGCACGGCCATCACGTATTGCTCGGGATTGTTCAAGGCAGTGGCGGCGGCCTGGGTGTAGCGCAGCAACGGTTCAGCCTTGAAGGTCAGGGCAATGCTCAAGCCCAGCAACAGGAAGATCGGTACGCATTCCAGGCGCCGCAGTACCGGCGATGGCCGCTCGGCCGGGGTCCAGAAGCGCTGGATGCCCAGGCGGGAAAAGGCCACCAGCGAGGCCAGCCCGGAGAGAATCAACAAGGCCAACAAGCCCCACGCCGCATTCGAGATCGGCGCGTCATTGCCCAGGCCCAGCGGATTGAGCAGGGCGCTGAGCAGGCCGAGTTTGCCGATGAACCCCGACAGCGGCGGCATGCCGACGATCAGCAGGGTGCAGGCAATGAAGCTCAGGCCGAGGAACGCCATGGTCCAGGGAATCACCTGACCGACCACGGCTTTGAGATTGTCATCGAGGTTGACGCCCTTGGCCGGATGCAACGATTCCAGGGGACGAGGCAGCATCTCCTGTTCATCTTCCAGCGGGATTTCGTTGGCCGAACGCGAGCGCTCGATCAGCTCGGCCAACAGGAACAGCGCGCTCAGGGCCAGGGTCGAGCTGACCAGATAAAACAGCGCCGCACCGATCAGGTTGGGCTGGGCGAAGCCAATGGCCGACAGCAGAATCCCCGCCGACACCAGAATGCTCAGGCTGGCCATGCGTTCCAGGCGTTGCGCGGCGAGGATCGCCACGGCGGCGCAGACGATGGTCGCCATGCCGCCGTAGATCAGCCAGTGCGCACCAAAGTACGCCGATGCCCCGGCCTGGCCGGAAAACAGCAGGGTCCACAGGCGCAGGAAGGTGTAGACGCCGACCTTGGTCATGATCGCGAACATCGCCGCCACCGGCGCGCTCGCCGAGGAATACGCCGGCACCAGCCAGAAGTTCAGCGGCCACATCCCGGCCTTGGCCAGGAACGCCACCGCGAGAATCCCCGCACCGGCGTGCAGCAGTCCGCGATCGGCTTGCGGTACCAGGGGGATCTTCAGCGCCAGGTCGGCCATGTTCAGGGTGCCGGTGACGCCGTAGATCAGCGCCGCGCCGATCAGGAACAGGGTCGAGGCCAAGAGGTTGATCGAGATGTAGTGCAGCCCCGACGACACTCGCGCCCGGCCCGAGCCATGCAGCATCAGGCCATAGGACGCCGCCAGCAGTACCTCGAAGAACACGAACAGGTTGAACAGGTCGGCGGTCAGGAAGGCGCCGTATAACCCCATCAACTGGATCTGGAGCAGGGCGTGGAAACTCGAGCCGGCGCTGTCCCAACGGGCCATGGCGAACAGCAGGGCGCTGACGCCAATGATCCCGGTCAGCACCAGCATCAGCGCCGACAGGCGATCGACCACCAGCACCAGGCCGAACGGCACTTGCCAGTTACCCGGCAGGTACACGCCGATTGAACCGGGCACGCCGGTGGTCTGCGTCCAGTGCAGCAGCGTCACTGAGATACCCAGCCCCAGCAGGCTGGAGACCAGGTTGATTTTGGCCTTCAACGGACGGTGCTTTTCGCCAAGCATCAACATGATCGCCGCAGTCAGCAGCGGCAGCAGGATCGGCGCGGCGATCAGGTGCGTCATCGCATTCATTCCTTGGGCTCCCGGCCGTCCACATGGTCGGTGCCGGTCAGGCCCCGGGAGGCCAGCAAGACCACCAGGAACAGCGCGGTCATGGCGAAACTGATGACGATCGCAGTCAAGACCAGCGCTTGCGGCAGCGGGTCGGTGTAGTGCAGCAGGTCCTGGGGCACGCCGTCCTTGATGATCGGTTCCTTACCGATGAACAGGCTGCCCATGCTGAAGATGAACAGGTTGACGCCGTAGGACAACAGGCACAGGCCCATGACCACCTGGAACGTCCGTGGCCGCAGGATCAGCCAGACGCCGGACGCGGCCAGCACACCGATGGCGATTGCAATGACTTCTTCCATCAGACAGCCTCCTTGATGACCACGGGTTTGGGTTGAGCAGCGGTCTTGTGGCCCCGGACCGATTGGTGGGCCAGCGCCGTGAGGATCAGCAGCGTCGAGCCGACCACCACCGCGTACACGCCGATGTCGAAAAACAGCGCGCTGGCGAGGTGAATGTCCCCCAGCAGCGGCACGTCCAGATGCCAGGTGTGGGTGGTCAGGAATGGATAGCCGACGGCCATGGCGCCCAGGCCGGTGAACGTGGCGAACAGCAGGCCCGTGCCCATCCAGCGCAGCGGACGCAGGCTCATCTGCGCTTCGACCCACTGCGTGCCGGCGACCATGTATTGCAGGATGAACGCCACCGACATCACCAGCCCCGCGACAAAACCGCCGCCCGGCTGGTTGTGCCCGCGCATGAACAGGTAGACCGAAACCACGAACGCAATCGGCAGCAGCAGGCGCACCAGCACCGCCGGCACCATCATGAAACCCAGGGCGGTGTCGCTGGCGTGACGCGGGTTGACCAGGTCGGTGACCACGTCCGGTGCCAGCAAGCGCTGCTGGGCCGGCAACTGCAGGCTTTCTTTCGGCGGGCGGAAGCGTCGCAGCAGGGCGAACACGGTCAGCGCCACTGCCACCAGCACGGTGATTTCGCCGAGGGTATCGAAGCCACGGAAGTCCACCAGCATCACGTTGACCACGTTGCTGCCTCCGCCCTCGGGCAGGGCGCGGCTCAGATAGAACGAGGAAATGTCGTTGGGGGTCTGCCGGGTCAGCATCGCGTACGACAGCAGTGCCATGCCGCCGCCGACCACGGTCGACAGCAGCAAGTCGCGGATACGGCGGATGCGTGCCTTGCGCAGACTGCTCGGCAGCGGCGAGACCTCCTCGATCCTTCGCGGCAGCCAGCGCAGGCCCAGCAGGATCAGCACCGTGGTCACCACTTCGACCACCAGTTGCGTCAGGGCCAGGTCCGGCGCCGAGAACCAGACGAAGGTGATGCAGGTCATCAGACCGCAGACGCTGACCATGGTCAGGGCGGCGAGACGGTGGTACTTGGCCTGGTAGGCGGCGCCCAGGGCGCAGGCAATCGCCAGCAACCAAAGGATGACGAACACGATCGAACCGGGAATCTTCGGCCGGTCGCCCCAACTCAGGCTGCTGTGGAGCATCGGTATCAGGCCGGCGAGCACCGCAGCCAGGACCATCAGGAACAATTGGGTTTGCAGGCGACGGGTGCTGAGCCGCCGCGCCAGGCGCCGGGCCAGGCGCATCTTGATCGCCAGGGCGCGCTCGAACAGACGTTTGCCGTTGAAGCGGCCAATGAGCGGCGTATGAGCGAAGCGACCGCGCTTGAGCTGGTTGCGCAGCAGCAGGTACAGGACGATGCCGCCGGACATGGCAATCAGGCTCATGATCATCGGCGCGTTCAGCCCATGCCAGATCGCCAGGCTGTATTCAGGCAGGGTACCGCCGACTACCGGCAGCGCTGCTGCAGCCAGCAGGGGGCCGACCACTTGCGCCGGGAAGATTCCCACCACCAGGCAGGTGAACACCAGCAATTCGACCGGGGCGCGCATCCAGCGTGGCGGCTCGTGGGGCGTGTGGGGCAGGTCGGTGGCGGTCGGGCCGAAGAACACGTCGACGGTAAAGCGCAGGGAATAAGCGACGCTGAAAGTGCCGGCGATGGTGGCCACGATCGGCAATGTGGTTTCGATCCAGGCCGTGGCGTTGATGAACACGGTTTCGGCGAAGAACATCTCTTTGGAGAGGAAGCCGTTGAGCAGCGGCACGCCGGCCATGGACGCGCTGGCGACCATGGCCAGGGTGGCGGTGAACGGAATCAGTTTGATCAGGCCGCTGAGTTTGCGGATGTCCCGGGTGCCGCTTTCGTGGTCGATGATCCCGGCGGCCATGAACAGCGACGCCTTGAAGGTGGCGTGGTTGAGGATATGGAACACCGCGGCCACGGCGGCCAGCGGGCTGTTCAGACCCAACAGCAGGGTGATCAGGCCCAGGTGGCTGATGGTCGAATAGGCCAGCAAGCCCTTGAGGTCATTCTGGAACATCGCGCAGTAGGCGCCGAGCAACAGGGTGCAGGCCCCGGCGCCGCTGACGATGTAGAACCATTCTTCACTGCCCGACAGCGACGGCCACAGCCGCGCCAGCAGGAACACACCGGCCTTGACCATGGTCGCCGAGTGCAGATAGGCCGACACCGGTGTCGGCGCGGCCATGGCGTGGGGCAACCAGAAATGGAAGGGGAATTGCGCGCTTTTACTCAGGGCGCCGATCAGGATAAGCGGCAGGAGGATGGGGTAGAGGGCATGGGCACGAATCAGATCGCCGGCGGCCAGGACCTTGTCCAGGTCATAGCTGCCGACCACATGGCCGAGCAACATGACCCCTGCCAGCAGGCACAGGCCACCGGCCCCGGTGACCATCAGCGCCATGTAGGCGCCCCGTCGTGCATCGGCGCGGTGGTGCCAGTAGCCGATCAGCAGGAACGAGAAGAGGCTGGTCAGCTCCCAGAAGAATACGATTTGAATGAGGTTGCCGGAGATCACCAGCCCGAGCATGGCGCCCATGAACGCCAGGAAAAAAGCGAAGAAGCGCGGCACCGGGTCATCCGGCGACATGTAATAGCGGGCGTACAGCGACACCAGGGTGCCGATGCCCAGCACCAGCATCGAGAACAGCCAGGCGAAACCGTCCATGCGCAGGACGAAGTTCAGGCCCAGGCTCGGCAGCCACAGGAATTCTTCGCGGATCACACCGCCGTGGGCGATTTGCGGGTACAGGAGGGCGACTTGCACGGTGCCGATCAGGGCAACCAGGCCCGCCAGGAGGGATTCGGTATTACGCGCGTTGTGTGGCAACACCGCTGCCAGACAGCTGCCCAGGAAAGGCAGAAGCAGTAGAACTATCAGGGACATAGGCTTCTAATCTGCGGAAGTTTGTGAAGCATCATACGTGCCAGCTCCCGGATCACCAAACGCCAAGCTGTCGCAGAATCCTACAAGGTAGACGCAAAATTCCTGTTTCACATGGTTTCAGTGGGGGGCTTTTGGTCTTGGCGGTCTCTGGGCTGACCAGGCTTCGGGGTTGGGTACATATCCGTTGCTGCGGTAACGGCCGCTGATGGTTTCGCCCTTGCGGCGAGTCACTTTTGACCGAACGCCTCCAAAGTGCTCGCGATGGCGGTCTCAAGCCTGACGTGATCTTTCAGATTGACTCGATCCACTGTGGGAGCGGGCTTGCTCGCGAAGGCGGCCTGACAGACGACCTCGTTTTTGCGTATGCCCCAATTCCTGTGGGAGCTGGCCTGCCAGCGATGGCGGCCTGACAGCCGACCAGGCTCTGGCTGATTGAGTACATATCCATTACTGCGGTAACGACGGCTGGCGGTTTCGCCCTTACGGCGAGTCCCTTTTTCAAACGCCAAAAAGGAACCAAAAGGCTCGCCCCAAGCGTCCGGCCCCTCGCTTAGGCTCGGCGTACCTTCATTGCGGCATTCATCCGGGGGCATTGCCCTCCGGTTTGCTTCGCTGCACCTACATGCAATGTGTGCGGCTTCGCCGCACGGCGCTGCGCGCCAATCCCCGGATAAACGCCTCCACTCAGCCTGCCGAAAGGGGCGGGTGGATCAAGATCAAGTACAGGCGAGCTAACGCTCGGCCTCATGGCTGTACGCATTCTCCTGTAGGAGCGAGGCTTGCCCGCGATGGCGGTCTCAAGCCTGACGTGATCTTTCAGGTTGACTCGATCCACTGTGGGAGCGGGCTTGCTCGCGAAGGCGGCCTGACAGACGACCTCGTTTTTGCGTATGCCCCCAATTCCTGTGGGAGCTGGCCTGCCAGCGAAGGCGGCCTGATAGCCGACCAGGCTCTGGCTGACTGAGCACATATCCATTGCTGCGGTAACGGCCGCTGATGGTTTTGCCCTTACGGCGAGTCCCTTTTTCAAGCGCCTGTACAGACCGGACACATGGTGGACACATGTACGGGGGCATTGCCCTCCGGTTTGCTTCGCTGCACCTGCATGCAATGTGTGCGGCTTCGCCCCACGGCGCTGCGCGCCAATCCCCGGATGAACGCCTCCGCTCAGCCTTCCGATATAGGCGGGTGGATCAAGATCAAGAGCTGCAGGCGAGCTAACGCTCGGCCTTTTTCTCCCAAGGAGCTGCCGAAGGCTGCGATCTTTTGATCCTGCTTTTCAACTGCCGCTATCACTCTCCATCGTTTCTTCGACCTCGGCCACCGCGCTCTTACCCTTGGTCTTCAACTCGCTGACAATCACCGCCGCGACGATCATTCCCGCACCCACCAGGGCAATCGCCGGCAACCGTTCCCCGGCCATACGCCCGACAATCCCGGCCCACACCGGTTCACCGGCGTAGATCAGGGTGGCGCGGGTCGGCGAGACGCTTTTTTGCGCCCAGTTCATCGCTACTTGAATGGCCGCACTCGCTGCGCCCAGCCCCAGGGCGCTGCACAGCAGCAGCCAGGAAAAGTCCGGAATGCGCTCCTGGGTCGGCACCACCATCAGGAACGATAGCATGGCCGTCACGCCCAGTTGCACCACGGTCACGCGCTTCACATCGACCTGGCCGGCGAAGTTGCTGATCAGGATGATCTCTGCGGCGATGGCGATGGCGCTGATCAGTGTGGCGATTTCACCGGGGCTGAAATTCAGCGACGCGCCGGAGGGTCCCGACAGCAGCATCAAACCGGTGAACGCCAGCATGATGCCGATGCTCGGCATCAATCTCGGGCGACGTCCCAGCACCAGCCATTGCAGCAACGGCACAAAGGGTACGTACAACGCGGTGATGAACGCCGACTGGCTGCTGGGGATACTCTGCAGGCCCACGGTCTGCAGGCCGTAGCCGAGCATGATCGCCACGCCGATGAAGGCACCGGCCTTGAATTCGAACAGGGTCAGTTCGCGCAGGGTGCGCCACGAAAACACGGCCACGATGCTGGCGGCGGCGGCAAAGCGCAGGCCGACGAAGAACATCGGCCCGCTGACGGTCATGGCATGCTGGACCAACAAAAAGGTCCCGCCCCAGACCATGGTGATCAGCACCAATACGCACTCAGCCTTGCTGAGTCGCAGGAAACGGGAGGAGGCCTGGGGGGAGTTCGCCGACGTCATGATCTTGCACACTGTGTGGGGGGGACGCACAATGCGCCCGAAAGTTGGGCAGTATACTGCGCAACACCATCAAGTGAGCAATATAGTGCACAAAGATTCCACGCAACGGGCTTCGGTCCTGCAGCATGTCAGTCAGAACGTTCGCCGCTTGCGCCATGCGGCGGACATGAGCCAGACCGCCCTGGCGGAAAAGTCCGGGGTCAGCCGGCGCATGCTGGTGGCCATCGAGGCGGGTGAAAAGAACGTCAGCCTGACCACCCTCGATCGCGTGGCCGAGGCGCTGGACGTGGCGTTCAGCGACCTGATCCAGGCCCCCGACGTGCGTGACCACAGCCGCATCAACGAACTGGCCTGGGCCGGCACCATCCCCGGCAGCAAGGCCGTGCTGCTGGCCAAGGCCAACGCCAGCCGTGAAGTCGAACTCTGGGAATGGCGCCTGGAACCGGGTGAGCATTACCCGTCCGAGCCGGATGCCGACGGTTGGAGCGAGCAGTTTTATGTGTTTGAAGGTTGCCTGACGCTGATGATCGGCGATGTCCCGCACCGCATCAGCGCCGGCGAGTTCTACATGTTCGCCAGCAACCAGCCGCACTCCTATCGCAACGAGGGGACGGTGGCGGTGCGCTTCGTGCGCAACGTGGTGATCTGAACGGTTGCCTGCCAAACAGCGGATCGACAGTTTGTTGTTATGAAGCTGCTTTCACTTCTTTAGTGCTTCATATCTGTAAACGATGTCTGCGGTGTAAAACGTAAAGGATGTCTGCGGTTTCTACCGTTGCGATTCGCCAGGCGTCAGGAGCGATCAGCACGATGGCTGACCAGACAAACACTGAATAATGAGAACGGCATGATTGACATTCAAAGCGGACAGGCAACCGACGCCATCCGTCACGCGGACATCCTGATCATCGGCGGCGGCCTCAGCGGCACGATGCTGGCGGCGCAACTGATGCGCCTGCCGGGACGTCGCCAGGTGCTGGTGATCGAACCCCGGGCCGAACTCGGTCGTGGCGAGGCTTACAGCGCCGTGGAGTTGGGCCATACCCTCAACGGCAATGCGGCGCGCATGAGCGTCGACCCGGACAACGCTGACGACCTGACCCAATGGCTGACCGAATACATCGCCGGCGGTGGCTGGCCGGAGTCCGATGAGCAGCCTGTGCCGATCAGCGAACTGTTCCCGCCCCGGGGCATTTTCGGGCTGTACGTGCAGCAGCGGTTGGCTGAAGCGCAGGCGGTGGGCGCGCTGAACGGCTCGACGGTCGAGCATGTGCGGGCCGAGGTGGTGGACCTGCAGAGCGATGCCGACGCGGTGCGCCTGACCTTGAGCGACGGTCAGCGCTTGCACGGGGCTTTTGCGGTGCTGGCGACCGGCATGTTTGCCGCTGCGCGCACGCCGCAGACCGAATCCAGCGGCCTGAACGCGGCGGCGCTCGACCCGTGGGATGTGACGGCGATGCGTCAGCTCGATCCGCAGTCGACGGTGCTGATCATCGGTTCGGGCCTGACCATGGTCGATGCCGTGGTGTCCCTGGAACAGGCCGGTCATCGCGGGCCGATCGACGTGTTTTCCCGCCATGGCCTGCTGCCCCATGTCCGCCGGCAGCCACCGGCCTGGCCGGACTTTCTTGCCGAGGATCACGGCATCCGCACGCCGCGGCAGCTGGTTCGGGAACTGCGCCGACAGTGTCGGCAGGCCATTGAACAGGGCATTGACTGGCAGGCCCCGCTGGACACGGTGCGGGCACACATCGGCCGCCTGTGGAACCAGGCCAGTGACGTGCAACGCCGACAATTCGTGCGGCATGTGCGGCCATGGTGGGAGAGCCATCACCACCGCTCGCCGCCCTTGAGCGCTGAACTGCTGGCGCGCCTGCACGCGCAAGGACGATTGCGTATTCAGGCGGCCTCGTTCAAGGGGCTTGAGACTTCGACGAACGGTGAGGTGAGTATCCGCATTCGTCGTCGCGGCGTGGCTCAAACGGAGGTTGTCAGTGGCGCGGCGTTGATCAATTCCAGCGGCATCGAATATGACTGGCGCCGAGTGGCGCGGCCGTTGCCCCAGCAATTGCTGGCGCGCGGCTTGATAAAACCGGGGCCGTTGGCGTTGGGGATTGCCGCCCAGGCAGATGGAGCGGTGCTCGCTGCCGACGGCCAACCCGCCAGCCGCCTGTTCGCCATGGGCCCGCCGTTGCGTGGGATGTGGTGGGAGAGCACGGCGGTGACCGATGTGGCGAGCCAGGCCAAGGCGCTGGCTGCCCGTCTGGCTTAACCAAGCGAGGCGACACCTGTTTCAAGCTGAACACTGCCCCCTGTAGGAGCGAGCTCGCTCGCGATGCACGCCAGGGCAACGCGGGGTATCAGGTCCCCCGCGTCATCGTTGGCCTCCATCGCGAGCAAGCCCGCTCCCACAGGGAAGCGCGGTCAACTGTAGGAGCGAGCTCGCTCGCGATGCACGTCGGGACACCGCGGGGCATCAGGTCCCCCGCGTCATCGTTAACGACCATCGCGAGCAGGCTCGCTCCCACAGAGAAACGCGGTCAACTGTAGGAGCGAGCTCGCTCGCGATGCACGTCGGGACACCACGGAGCATCAGGCCCCCCGCGTCATCGTTAACGACCATCGCGAGCAGGCTCGCTCCCACAGAGAAACGCGGTCAACTGTAGGAGCGAGCTCGCTCGCGATGCACGCAGGGTCACCGCGGGGCCTCAGGTCCCCCGCGTCATCGTTAACAACCATCGCGAGCAAGCCCGCTCCCACAGAGAAACGCGGTCAACTGTAGGAGCGAGCTCGCTCGCGAAAAACGCCAGGGCAGCGCGGGGCATCAGGTTCCCCGCGTCATCGTTGGCCTCCATCGCGAGCAAGCTCGCTCCTACAGGGGGTGTTCACGAAACCGTACAAAAAACAAACCCCGGCAGGACGTGATCCCCCGGGGTTTGTTGTTTCAAACAGCCCACGGCTGTTGATCAATAACGCTGGTACTTGGAACCGAACTCAGGACGGTTTTCCGCGACGTAGAGTTTTGCTTTCTGGACATCCTGACGGTCAGTGCTGACGGTGTTGACGTTCAGGGTGGCCGGTTGGCTGACGGTGTTTGCTGCAACGACTGCCTGGGTGGCGTGGGGGGCAGCGATGGCCGAAGTGGCGCCAAGGACCGAGAGGGCGAAACCGATACCGATGATGCTTTTCATGATGTGCTCCAGAGGTGTGGTGAGAAGATGGGTCTACTGTAGGGCTGGAGCGCCGAGATGAGAAAACACCCTTGGGAATAGTTGTTATCGAAGACAGTGATCTTGATCCATCACTGGGTCTGTAGGCCTGTGCAGGCGTTGGCGGGTGCAACGGGGCAGCGATCGTTCAGACGCTTCAAGGCCTGACGCGCAAACCATCCGCGGCAAACACCACCGGCCCGGCAAAGCTTCGGCCAATGGATCGGCTCACGGCATCGTGGGCTTCATCGACATCCCGGGACAGGTGGCTGAGCAACAGCCCAGACACCCGGGCGGCCGCGGCGATGCGGCCGATGTCAGCGGGTGCGGTATGCAGCAAGAAAAGCGCCGCTGGCGAATCCGGTGGATCGAGCACGGGATCGTTGAACACCAACAGGCTGGAACCCTCGGCAATCTTAGTCAGCGCTTCGTGGCCATTGGCGTCGATGTCGCCGCTGAAGGTGATGCTGTGGCCTTTGTAGTCGACGCGGTAGATCACTGCCGGCGCATCCCGATGGTGGCCGGCGATGGCGCGGATCACCAGGCCGTCCTGGCTGAGCAGGGTTGTCATCTCGGTGAGACCTTGCAGGTCGGTGGTGTCGAAGCCGACGCTGCCGGCGAAGTCCTGCAGGTACGCGAAAGCGCCATCCTGGCCGAACATCAGGTCGATGTAGCGCCGGGTCGATGGGAAGGGCGCATCGCCGCTGGGGCCGAACACCTTGAAGCGGATGTCCGCACGCGAGGCGACGGCCCGCGCCTTGACTATGCCCGGCAGCTCCGCCACATGATCCACGTGCAGATGGGTCAGCAGCACGATATCCAGTTGACCCAGGTCCAGGTGCGCCTCGCCCAGGCGGACGAAGGTGCCCGGTCCGGCATCCAGCAGAATCCGCGGCGTGCCGTCGAGCAGCAGCACATAGCCAGCCCCGGCACGACCACCGGCGCCGGGGCCGCCTGAACCAAGGACCAGCAATTCCAGAGGCTCTGCTGCTTTTACCGGGCCGACGCACAGCACCGCGCCCAACAGCAGGCCGGTGCAGAGCCGCCGCACGTCAAGCCTCAAGCATTTCCACCGGGAAGGAGAAAACGTAGCCCTCACTGCGCACGGTCTTGATGTAGGCCGCTTCGCGGGAGTCATCCTTCAGTCGTTGGCGCAGGCGGCTGACCAGCAGATCGATGGAGCGGTCGAACAGATCGGCGTCGCGGCCCTGGGTCAGGTTGAGCAACTGGTCGCGGCTCAACACCCGCTGCGGATGATCGAGGAACACCCGCAGCAGGCGGTATTCGGCGCCGCTGAGGGCCACCAGGGTGTCGTCCTTGTCCAGCAGGTGACGGGCGGTGGTGTCCAGGCGCCAGCGGCCGAAAGCCAGCATGCGGCCACTTTCGGTGACCAGCAGGTTGGGTGGCAGCATGCGCGTACGACGCAACACGGCGTTGATCCGCGCCAGCAGTTCGCGGGCGGCGAAGGGTTTGGTCAGGTAGTCATCGGCGCCCATTTCCAGGCCGAGGATGCGGTCGGTTTCGTCGTTGCGCGCAGTGAGCATCAGGATCGGCGTGGCCTTGTGCTTGCCCGAGCGCAATTCGCGGCACAGCACCAGGCCATCGTCGCCGGGCAGCATGATGTCGAGCACGATCAGATCGACCTGGTTGGTTTCCAGAAAATTGCGCATCTGCCGGCCGTCGGCAACCACTGTCGTACGCAGGCCGTTCTTTTTCAGGTAATTACCGACCAGTTCGCGAATCTCGCGGTCATCGTCGACGATCAGGATGTGGTTGACGTGGTCCATGGGACGATTCTCTTGTTCTTCGTTGGTTGCATTTTAAGGGAACGCTGGGGTTTTGTTTATCGCGCTGCCTCCCGCATGTTACCCATCCATTGTGGGAGCGGGCTTGCTCGCGAAGGCGGCTGCACATTTAACATGGGTATTGACTGACCCGACGCTTTCGCGAGCAAGCCCGCTCCCACAATAGATATTCGTTGAAGCTGAAATCTGCGTAGAAACAACAAGCCGAAGCAAAGGCTTCGGCTCGTGTTCTATCCCTTCACAGTCAGGCAACCACTCGATAACACGGCACATACGCCGCGCCGCCGGGCAGTTTCATGCGGTGCTGGGCGACGAAGGCTTTGAGCAGCAGGTCCAGCGGCTGCATGATCGCTGCGTCGCCACGGATCTGGTACGGCCCGTGCTGTTCGATCAGGCGGATGCCCTTGTCCTTGACGTTGCCGGCGACGATGCCGGAGAACGCGCGGCGCAGGTTGGCGGCCAGTTCGTGGGGCGGCAGGTCGCGGCTCAGTTTCAGGTTGGCCATGTTTTCGTGGGTCGGGTCGAACGGGCGCTGGAAGCCTTCGTCGATTTTCAGCAGCCAGTTGAAGTGGAACGCGTCGTTGCGCTCGCGACGGAATTGCTTCACCGCCTTGAGCCCGGCGGTCATCTGCCGCGCAACCTCTGCGGGGTTGTCGATGATGATCTGGTAATGCTGCTTGGCCGCGTCACCCAGGGTGGCGCCGACGAACGCATCGAGTTGCTCAAGGTACGGCGCGGCGTGTTTGGGCCCGGTGAGGATGACCGGGAAGGGCAGCCCCGCATTTTCCGGGTGCATCAGGATGCCCAGCAGGTACAGAAACTCTTCGGCCGTCCCGGCGCCGCCCGGGAAGATGATAATGCCGTGGCCGACGCGCACGAAGGCTTCCAGGCGTTTTTCGATGTCCGGCAGGATCACCAATTCGTTGACGATCGGGTTCGGCGCCTCGGCGGCGATGATCCCCGGTTCCGTCAGGCCCAGGTAGCGGCCGCCGTGGATGCGTTGTTTGGCGTGGGCGATGGTGGCGCCTTTCATCGGGCCTTTCATCACGCCGGGGCCGCAACCGGTGCACACGTCCAGGCTGCGCAGGCCCAGTTCGTGGCCGACTTTCTTGGTGTATTTGTATTCCTCGGTGTTGATCGAGTGGCCGCCCCAGCACACCACGATCTTGGGCTCGACGCCCGGGCGCAGGGTGCGGGCGTTGCGCAGCAGGTGGAAGACGTAGTCGCTGATGCCCTGGGAGGTGCTCAGGTCGATGCGTTGGCTGTCGAGTTCGTTCTCGGTGTAGACGATGTCGCGCAGGGCGCTGAACAGCATCTCGCGGGTACTGGCGATCATTTCGCCATCGACGAAGGCGTCGGCCGGGGCGTTGAGCAGCTCCAGGCGTACGCCGCGGTCTTGCTGGTGAATGCGGATTTCGAAGTCCTTGTAGGCTTCGAGGATGGTCTTGGCGTTGTCGACGTGGGCGCCGGTGTTGAGGATGGCCAGGGCGCATTGGCGAAAGATGTCGTAGGTGCTGCCGGATCCGGCTTCGCTCAGTTGCTGCACTTCCCGTTGCGAGAGTGTTTCCAGACTGCCTTTGGGGCTGACCGAAGCGTTGATTACTTGTCGTTGGGTCATTCAGTGATCCTTAAAACGATGCCATTGCTGAACAAACAACCAATGGCATCCGAATAGTGTGTATCCATGAAAGAAGATGGCACGAACTGCGCGGTCTCGCCATGTCCCCGATTGACGATGAAAAGATGAAAAGGAGCCCCAGCATAGCTAAATCCCTCGATGAGGCGATAATGCGCGCAGTCTTTTTGCCTGCCATTGAAGGAAACCCGACGTAATGTTCGACATCCAGCCGATGAACGCCCAGACCTATCGGCAACAGACCCGGCGCAGCACGCTGATCATCGCCGTGATTTTCCTGGCGCTGGCCATGGTGCTCTCGACCTCGGCGGTCACGGTGTTCGGCGAACCCGGCGGCGACAACCTGCGGTTCAATATCGGCGGCGTGTTTGCCGCGGTACTGGTGATGGCCGCACTGATGCGCAAGGTGTTCTGGACTCAGCCGTGGATGGCACCGGCGGTGTACGGCTGGCAGCTCAAGCGCAGTCTGATGAGTGTCACCAATGTCATGCACCACGTGACGGCAGCCGTGGAGGCGGGTGATCCAAGCGCGATGAAGCTGCTGCGTTTCTACCACCTGGGGTTGGACCAGATGCACCAGTTGGACGGCAACTCCAGCGATCATGGGCAATTGCGCCGGGAAATGGAGCAACACGAGGCGCGTATGCAGGCGTTGGGCATGGACACTGACCAGACACGACTGGACCCGGCGTGGCTGGAGGCAGTCAAGCGGACATCGGTCTAGTCTTGTTCGCCGTTACCCTTCAACGCTTCAACTGCAGGAGCGAGCATGCTCGCGAAAAACCTGAGAGCACCGTGGGGTATCAGGCTGCCAGCGTTATCGTTGCCGACCATCGCGAGCAAGCTCGCTCTTACAGATAGGAGAATCAGGCGGGAAGCCTGACTTTTCATAACAATCACGGAGAAGCGTCATGGGGCAACCGGCCATTTACCAGCGTATCGAAAAAAACCGACCCGGTATCGCCCGGCTCAAGGTGCGCTCGGCCGTGACGTTGTTGGTTGCCGTGTGCCTGTCGATGGCACTGATCGTGATCTGGCAGGCCTGGAACTCGCGGCAGTACCACCTGCAGGACAAGCAGGTGGCGATGTCCAACCTGGCGCAGACCCTGGCCTCCCAGGCGCAGGCGTCGATCAAGCAGGCCGATACCTTGCTGTTTGCCCTGGTCGATCGCCTGGAAAACGAAGGGAGTGGCCCCGACCAGATCAGTCGCCTGCAGCGCCTGCTACGTGCCGAGCGCAGTGAGTTGAGCCAGCTCCATGGCCTGTTCGTGTATGACGAAACCGGGCAGTGGGTGGCCAATTCCAATGGCGCCGAGGTCAGCGTCGCCAACAATTCGGACCGCGAATATTTCATCTATCACCGTGACCACCCGGACCGTGGGCCGCACATCGGCCCGGCGATCAAGAGCCGCTCCAGTGGCGAGTGGATCATGACCGTGTCGCGACGGGTCAACCATCCCGACGGCAGTTTCGCCGGCGTGGCCTTGGCGACGATCTACCTCAGCCATTTCCTTGAGCTCTACGACAGCATCGACATGGGCAACAACGGCGTCATCAACCTGATCGCTGACGATGCCAGCATTATCGTCCGTCGTCCCTTCAATGAAGCCGACATCGGCAGCAGCCTGGCCAAAAGCCAACTGTTCACCCAACTGCTGCCCCGCGCCAGCGCCGGCACCGCGACCATCAAATCGATCATCGATGGCGTCGAGCGAGTCGTGGGCTATCGTCGGGTCGAGGGCTATCCGCTGATTGTGTTCGCCGCGCTGAACAAGGACGAGGTCCTGGCCAGTTGGCGTAACGAGTCGATCCTCAGCGCGCTGATCGTGTCGGTTCTGCTGGCCTTTCTGGGGGTGCTCGGCTATCGCCTGATCAAGCTGATGAGGCAGCAGAACCGCATTCAGGTCGAGCTGCTCGGCTCCCAGGAAAAACTCCTCGAGCTCAACCGCAACCTGGAGTTGCTGGCGCTGGAGGATGCGCTCACCGGGCTGGCCAATCGTCGCCAGTTCGATCTGTTCATCCAGTCGGAAACCGGCCGAGCCCTGCGTAATCTCACCGGGCTTGCGCTGTTGATGGTCGATGTCGATCACTTCAAGGCGTTCAACGACCACTACGGTCATTTGGCCGGTGATGCCTGCTTGCGCAAGATCGCGGACATCATCACCGAACACATCAAGCGCCCGGGCGACCTGGCCGCGCGCTTTGGCGGTGAAGAGTTTGCCGTGGTGCTGCCCGGCACCGACTACGTGGGGGCATTTCTGGTAGCGGAGAAAATCCGTCGCGCGGTGATGGCGGCCAGCCTGCAGCATGTCGACAGTCCGGAAGGGGTGATCACGGTCAGCGTCGGCGTGTGCGGTTACGATCCTGTGGCGCAGACCAGCACCGAGGCGTTGATCGGCGCCGCCGACAAGGCGCTGTACGTGGCCAAGGCCAGTGGGCGGAACATGAGCGTGATTGCCAACTGAGCTTCAGGTGAACGCGTCTATGCCCTGCACCAATCGATTGGCCAGGTGGGGCTGCTTGAGTTTTTCCAGCCACCAGTTCAGGGCCCGCCCGTCATGATCGCCGCGCCAGCCGGCATACAAAATGTTCGGCTCCCGTGGGTCGGCCATCTGCTTTTCGATCAGGGTACCGTTGCTCAACAACGAACCGATGCGGTGCCTGGGCAGCCAGCCCACGCCCAACCCCGCGCATTGGGCGAGGATTTTCGCGCGCATGGTCGCCACCGCCAGCACCGGTTGCCCACCCGAGACGCCATAGGTTCGACCTTCGGTGGTTCGGGATGAATCTGCCACCACAATCGCCCGGTGCTGTGACACCGTGGCCCGGGAAATCGGTTCCTTGGCCTTGGCCAGTGGATGCTTGGGCGAGACGGCGAACACCCACTCCATGACCCCCAGTTCCATCCATCGCAAGGACGCAATCGCCGGCGGTTCGTTGGTGGCGCCGATCACCAGGTCCGCACGGCCCTCGCGCAACGCTTCCCAGACGCCCTTGAGTACCTCCTGGGTGACCCGCAGCGGCACGCCGGAACCCAGGTCATCGAACGCCTGGATCAACGGGATAAGGCTTTCGAACTCCAGCAATTCGTCGGTGACGATCCATAGCCGGCTCTCCCAGCCATTGGCCACTTGCTGCACCCGCTGGGTCAGGCGCGAGACGTCTTCGATCAGCCTTGAGGCTTCGTTGACCAGCAGCTCACCGGCGGGCGTGAGTTGCAGGCGATAGCGGCGGCGGTCGAAGAGCAGGGCGTCGAAGCGCTCCTCCAGTTGCCGCGCGGCGTAGGACACGGTCGACGGTGCCTTGCCCAGCCGAACGGCGGCCCGGGACAGACTGCCGGTTTCGCGGATGGCTTCGAGCAGGGTGAGGTCTTCGATCGACAGCATGTTTGGGTTCTCGGGAGATCGTGGGCGGTAGCGCGCGAATCGACAGTTTCATGGCAATGCGCAAGATTGTTCAAGCCACGGCGTGCGACTGCTGGCACAGTCTCAGGTCTTTCTCCTGGTTGTAGAGCGTTATGTCCAATTTACATCTGCCGCGCACGGCGTTTCTGCGCGGCGCCGCGGCGATCATGCCGCTGTCTCTGGCGACCGCGCCCTGGGGGCTGCTGGCCGGCTCCATGGCCATCGAAGCCAACCTCACCCCCCTGCAAGGCCAGGGCCTGTCGAGCATCGTGTTCGCCGGTGCCGCGCAACTGGTGGCCATCGGCATGCTCAAGGGTGGGGCGGGGATTTTTTCGATCCTGCTGACGACCTTGCTGCTGACGTCACAGCATTTGCTGTACGGGATGAGCCTGCGTTCGGTGATCTCGCCGTTGCCGGGGCGCTGGCGCATCGGGCTGGGTTTCCTGCTCACCGACGAGCTGTTCGCATTGACCAGCCAGCACGACAAACAACAGTTTGACCGCTGGTATGCCCTGGGGGTGGGCCTGACCTTCTACGTGGCCTGGAACCTCTTCACCCTGGCCGGGATCGTGCTCGGCAGCAGCATTCCCGGGCTTGAACACCTGGGCCTGGACTTCTCCATCGCCGCCACCTTCATCGCGCTGATCACCCCGGTGGTGCGCAATGTGCCGACAGTGGTCTGTGTCGCGGTGTCGTTGTTCTGCTCGGTGCTGTTCAGCTACTGGCAATGGGGCTCGGCGCTGGTGCTGTCGGGGTTGGCGGGGATGACCGCCGGGTTTGTCTGCAACAAATTCTACGGTGGACGCACATGATGGTCTGGGCAGTGATTTTCGGCATGGGTGTGTTGGTCTTTCTCAACCGCTATGTGTTTCTGGAGCCGCGCCTGCCGGTGCGCCTGAGCAGCAATGCCCGGCAGTTTCTCGGTTTTGCCGTGCCGGGCATGTTGACGGCGATCTGCGGGCCGATCGTGTTCATGCCCGAAAAGCAGCTGAATCTGCAGTGGGACAATCCTTATCTGATCAGCTCGCTGGTGGCGGTGGGGCTGGTGTTGTACACCCGTAACACCTTGCTCAGCATGCTGTTGAGCATGGGGTTTTTCTTTTTGCTGCGGTGGTGGTCGTAATTGAGTTTTGCAAAGTGCTCTACGCTTTAAGTTGATCAACAGTCCCTTCAGGAAGAGAGGTGAACATGGCCAACGAACCCAAGCGTCCTGATCTGGATGAAGATGTGGATGAGCCTACGCAAGAGGAGATCGAGCGACAGAAACGGGCGGAGAAGACGTGGAAACATGATGACAGTCGGGAGTTGTCGGACCGCGATGTCGAGAGGCCGCTGAAGCCTTGATTGGGGGTTTGTGGACATATCCTTTGGTTTTCGACCAAGGTGAACGCATATCCCTGTAGGAGCGAGCAAGCTCGCGAAGAATGTCAGGACACTGCGGGCATTCAGGCTCCCAGCGTCATCGTTGACGACCATCGCGAGCATGCTCGCTCCTACATCAGTCCTCTGGGGACGCATTGCAATCAAAAGTCGTCCAGCGACAATACTTCGGGGTGTGAGGCCCGGTAGCCCAGGGTCTTGTCGATCCAGGCATTCAATTCATTGACCATCACTGGCGGCCTGCCTGGATAGTCTTTGAGTGTCGAACTCAGGACATTGTCGATGTCAGGGAGTGACTGCAGGTTTCGGGTTCTGATGTATTGGCCGATATAAGAGTCGAGTTGGTAGTGTTCTGTCGGCGAAAGATATACGCGCGACAGACTCACGACTGGATTCATTACAAAATCGTCGCGCAATTTGGTTCTCTGCAAGGCTCATTGTTTACGGGATTTCAATGGAGGCTGACTCTTCGGTCAATTCATGACGCCAATAGAAATGCGGCCCGAATGCTAGCGGTAGTCTTTGCAAATGTAACTACGAGCTAAAGATTGTCGGACAAGCGGTAATGCACGAAACGTGTGCGTTTTAATAACTGTTAATGAGTTGAAACAGTAGTTGTAACGTTTCCCATTACTGGCAGATCAGTTATTGCTCCAAGGCTGTCGTTATTGCCAGCTCAAACGAGCTCTTCAATTAATTGCGCACCCTGATTCCTCGTATTGCCAACCGCTTTGTCGACCCGGTACCACTCGAAGACATCGCTGTCTTCCCCCTGCAAAAGAGCCATTTGCTCGGCGCGCTCTTTAGGCGTGGCCGGGTCCAGCCATTCCCGAGCCAGTTCCGCCGACAGCACCACGGGGCGCCGGTCATGAACGTCCAGCATGCCACCGGCGCTGTTGGCGGTGATGATGACGAAGCCATCGTCGTCACGGGGGGCCGCGCCGCGCTCGGGGTATTGCCCGATCGCCGCACAGAAAATCGGCTGGCGGTCGCGCCGTCGAATCAGCCACGGCTGGCGCGTGCCATCCCCGGCGTCGACCCATTCGAACCAGTTGTCCACCGGACAGATCGCACGGTGTGGCCAGATCGAGCGGAAGAATGGACCGTGGGCCACTTTCTCGACCCGGGCATTGATCGGTGCCGCCCGGTCCTTCGCCCAATGCGGCCGCCAGCCCCAGCGCTGGGAATCGGCGTGCAGGCCGTCTTGGTCCAGATGCAACAGCGCCAGCTGCGTGGTGGGCGCCGCGTTGTAGCGGGCCAATGGCTGGTCGCCGACGTGATTGATCAACGCGTCGGGGATGCTCAGCACCGCGACGAAATCGTGAATGCCCCGGTATTGCGACAAGCGACCGCACATCGAGTGAATCCTCCGGTTGGAGTGTTCAGCATAGATGCTAGATGTGGGTGGCTGGCTTTGGATGGGCGGTGATCCAGAGGGCGCCTTCGCGAGCAAGCCCGCTCCCACCGGGGGAATGCGTTTCAAATGGGTGGAGGCGAGTGTCTGGCTTTGGGTGGGCGGTGATCCGGAGGGCGCCTTCGCGAGCAAGCCCGCTCCCACAGGAGGAATGCGTTTCAAATGTGGGAGCGGGCTTGCTCGCGAAGACGTTGGCCAGATCGCTATCGCCAGCCAGGCTATGTGACGCCTTTCAGATCACATGCGCCCGCTGCAACTCGGTCAACGACAGCGCCTTGAGCTGCGCCAGCAGCGGGTCCCGACGATCCCTGGGGTGAGCCAGCGGCACTGCCACTTCCTGGCGAATGCTGCTGGGCCGATTGTCCATGACCAGCACCCGGTCACTGAGGTACAGCGCCTCATCGACATCGTGGGTCACCAGCAGCAGGGCGATGGCATGCCGCTTGGCCAATTGCAGCAGCAAGTCCTGCAGTTTCATGCGAGTGAAGGCGTCCACCGCGCTGAAGGGTTCGTCGAGCAGCAACACTTGCGGTCGCGAATACAGACCACGGGCGATGGCCACGCGCTGGGCCATGCCGCCGGACAATTGCTTGGGCAGGGCCTGGGCAAAACCGCCGAGGCCGACTTCCTCGATCAACTGTGCGACCCAGGCCTTGTCGTAGCGGTCGTCGGCGCTCAAACCGATGTTCTGTTCCACCGTCAGCCAGGGCATCAGCCGCGGTTCCTGGAACACGAACGCGACTTCGCCAGCGCCACGGCGCAGGGTGCCCTGGAAATCCTTTTCCAGCCCGGCGACGATGCGCAACAGGGTGCTTTTGCCACAGCCGCTGGGGCCCAGCAGGCTGACGGTTTCCCGGGGTTGCAACTGCAAGTGGATGTTGTTGAGCACGGTGGTGCTGGCGAAGGTTTTGCGTTCGACGTGGATGTCCAGCAAGTGCTCGGTCATGGCTCGGTCCCCTGGCCGTTGAAGGTGTCGCGCCAGGCCAGGCAGCGTTTTTCCAGGCTGGCGAGCAGGCCGTCACTGAGTTTGCCCAGCAGCGCCAGCACGATGATCGCCGCCAGCACGATGTCCGGGCGCGAGGTTTCGCGACCGTCGCTGAGCAGATACCCCAGGCCTTTGGTCGCCGCGATCAGTTCGGCGGCCACCAGGAACATCCAGGCCAGGCTCATGCCACTTCGCAACCCGGTGAACAGGCCGGGCAGGGCGGCGGGCAACAGGATCCGCCGCACCAGCCGCGCGCGGCCGAAACCGTACATCTGGCCGACTTCCACCAGTTTGCGGTCGATGTTGCGGATCGCCGCGACGCCGTTGAGGTACACCGGGAAGAACGCGCCGATGGCGATCAGGACGATTTTCGAGGTTTCGTCGATGCCCAGCCACAGCAGGAGCAACGGCACCCACGCCAGGCTCGGAATCGAGCGCAGGCCGGCGAAGGTTGGCTCCAGCCAGGCTTCGGCTTCACGGCTCAAACCGACCCAGGCGGCGAACACCAGAGCCAGGCCGGCACCGATGGCGAAACCCAGCAGCACCCGCAACAGACTGGCGCTGATGTGTTTCCACAGCGCACCTTCAGCGAGGTCGCGCAAGGTCAGGGCGATTTCGCTGGGGGCGGGCATCTGGTAGGACGGCAACCAGCCGATGCGCACCACCAGTTCCAGGACCAGCAGGATCAGCGCCGGTAGCGCCAGGCCTTTGAGGCGCAGATGCCAGTGTTGGCTGAGTCGATGCGGTGCCGGCAATGCCAGGGGCAGCGATTTGGTTTTGCTGGTCATCAGAGGCTCCAGACACGCGCAAAAAATCGCAGCCCGCGGCAGCAGGCGGCGATCCTTCGCTTTTATTGACGGGCTACGGTTTCTTTGAAACCGGTGTCAATCAACTGATCGATCACCTGATCGACATTCACACCCCGCTTGACCAATTCTTCGGACACCAGAATCGGCGCGGCAGCCTTGGAGGCAATGACGTCCCGGGTGCTCAACTGCGGATTGCTCAGGTCGGTGCGCGACAGTTGCAGCTTGGCCACTTCCAGCGGCAGGCCGGATTCGGTCGCGAGCAGTTGCGCCAGCTCTTGCGGATTTTTTACCGCCCATTCCCGGGCCTGCTCGTAGGCCTTGAGCACGGTGTCGATGGTCTGCGGATGCTCCTTGGCGAAGGTGTCGGTGACGCTGACCACGCCGTAACTGTTGAAGTCGGTGTTGCGGTACAGCAGGCGCGAGCCGGCCTGGACCTGGCTGGCGGCCATGTGCGGATCAAGTCCGGCCCAGGCGTCGACATCACCTTTTTCCAGGGCGGTGCGGCCGTCCGGGTGCTGCAGGTGCACCAGTTCCACATCGTCCTTGCTCAGGCCGGCCTGTTGCAGGGTGCGCAGGGTGAACAGGTACGGGTCGGTGCCCTTGGTGGCGGCGATTTTCTTGCCCTTGAGGTCGGCCACGGTTTTGAGCGGCGAGTCCTTGCGCACCACCAGCGCGGTCCATTCGGCGCGGCTGTAGACGTACACCGATTTGATCGGGCTGCCGTTGGCGCGGCTGAGCACGGCGGCGAGGCTGGCAGAGGAGGCGAAGTCGACGCCGCCGCTGTTGAGGTACTCCAGCGAGCGGTTGCTGCCTTGGCTCAACACCCAGCCGACCTTGGTCTGGGGCAGGGCCTTTTCCAGAAAACCGAAATGCTTGAGCACCAGGCTCACCGGGGAGTAGTAGGCGTAATCCAGATGCACTTCGGCTGGCGGCGCTTCAGCGGCCTGGGCCACGGGTTGCAGGCTCAGCGCCAGGGCGCAGGCGCTCAGCACAGACCTGATGAAAGGAAAACGCGAGGTGGGTTTCATGGGACGGCTCCGGGCAAGGCGGCGGGTTTCTTATATCCAGAAAATTATTTTCAGCGAATTCTTCCTGCATATCGGGAATATTGCAGGCTCTGTGCCATGTGCCTGGAATCACCAGATTCCGGGGCTTTGCCACGGTTATGGCGCGGGAGAGATGTTGGGTGGGCAACAGTGTGTCCATCCACTGTTGCTGGGTGAACACTGGACGGTAGGGGGGATTAGCTTATGCAAAAATCGAATTTAAAAATCGATTTATAAGAGCGTTATGGTCTATGTCATCCACCCTTGAGGAGCCTCCAGTGAACCTGTCCCGATTCGTGCGCGGTCTGTTGACCAGCGCCCTGTTTGCCGCGCCCCTGGCGCACGCCGCCGAACCTGTCGTCCTGCACATCGGCGACCAGAATTACTACAACATCCGCGCTTCGGTGGAAGCCTCGGGTGTGCTCAAGGATGCGCCCTACACCGTCGACTGGAAGCACTTCCAGGCCGCCGCGCCGCTGGCCGAAGCGCTGAACACCGGGGCGCTGGACCTGGGCTTTCTCGGCGATTCGGGCTTTCTGTTCCTCGCCGCCAAACAGGCGCCGGTCAAGCTGATTGGCGTGTCGCGGCAGAACCCGGACACCATCGCCTTGCTGGTGCCCAAGGACTCGCCGGTGAAAACCATCGCAGATCTTAAAGGCAAGAAAGTCGCCTATTGGCCCGGCGCCTGGAGCCAGCAACTGACCCTGCGTGCCCTGGAAAAAGCCGACCTGCCGGAAAACTACGTCGACTTCGTCAAGCTGATGCCGATCGATGCTGCCGCCGCGTTGCCCCAGGGCAGCATCGACGCCTTCCCGGTCTGGGAACCCTACATTTCCCAGCAGATCCTGTTCTCCGGCGCGCGGCCGATCCTCACCGCCAAGAACCTGATGCCCGGTTTGAGCGCCATCGCCGCCTCGACGCCGTCGATCGACAGCAAGCGTGAAGCCATTGCCGACTTCCTCGGGCGTCTGAAAAAGGCTCGGGCCTGGGTGGATGCCAACACCGATGAATACGCCGACCTGTGGGCGAAGAAGGCCAACCTCGATCAGAACGTCTCGCGCCACTGGTTGCGCCAGGCGCACATGACCGTCGGCCCAGTGGATGCTCAGGCCGCCAAGGACCTGCAAAGCACCGCCGACTTCCTGTTCAGGGTCAAGGCGCTGCCGAGCGAACTGGCCACGGCGCCGATCATCGACGGCTCTTTCCAACAGGCCCTGGCCCAGTAGGTTCGAGCGCAGGAACCAAACACTGTGTACCCTTATCCAACCTCGGCCCGCAGCTGCCTGCGGGCCTTGGCAGGATGAACGGGCGAAGGATTTTTGCCATTTGAAGGGTTGACCGCGACGGTCTGGCTTAAGGCAAAACATGAAACAGTGGGTCAAGGTTCTAACGGCGTGCGCCATGGCGGTCAGTCTGCTGGGCTGCATTGCCGCTCCCATCGAAATGACGCCGCAGACCGAACAGCGGCTGCACGCTCAACCACCGGTGCGCTTCCTGCTGACCTTCGACGACGGCCCCAGCGCCTCGAGTTTCTGGAACCCCACCGACACCGTGCTCGACAGCCTGGCGCGCAATCCGCTGCAGCCGGACATCAAAGCCGTGTTTTTCGTGCAGACCCGCGCCACGCGGGCCGGCAACAGTGATATCGGTCGTGCGGTGATGCACCACGAACGTGACGCCGGGCACATCCTGGCCTTCCACACGGCAACGCCTTCGCACACCAATCACCGCTCCCTCGATCCCCAGGAACTGGAAGAAGCGCTGACCAACGGCAGTGCCGACATCGCCGCTATCACTGGCGCACCGCCGACGCTGTTGCGACCGCCATTCTGGAACTATGACAAACGCACGTTCGCGGCCTATCAGCAGCATGGCCTGCACGTGCTGTTGACCGATCTGAGCGCCAATGACGGCAAGATCTGGGGCTTCAACGCCAGCCCGCGACGCCGGGCGCACTTCCTGCGTTCAATGTCCGAAGTGCGTGAGCGTATCGCCCTGGGTGAGTTGCCGGTGGTCGACGGGGTGATCCCGGTGGTGGTGACCTTCCACGACCTCAATCGCTACACTGCCCGGCATACCCGCGAGTACCTGCAGATCCTGCTCGACAGCGCCCAGGCCACAGGGGTCAAGGTGGCGCAGCAGCCGTTTTACGACGACACCGCCGCCCTGCAACGGGCAGCGATGGCTCGCACCGTGCGGGACAGTTCTGAGCCGGTGAAACTGCCGGGTTTCTGGAACTGGATCTGGAACCGCAACGCCGATTGAGAAAACCCTTGGAAAGTGAGAAGTGGGTAGCATTTTTTTCTGGCGCAAAGAGAGCAAAACGCATCTATTCTCATTGGATCTGATCAACCGTCACCCGAGGCACCGGCCATGCTTCCCATTTCAGTGCTTTGCAACATTGTGGAGTCCGGATTCACACCGTTGTCCTGCGAATGCACCGAGAGCGGCGGCCTGCTGCGAATCGAGGTCTATGAGCCTGTCAGCGGGCGGGTCGAACTGCTGATCAGCGGTGTCTCCACCGAACAGTTGACCAGCGTGCGCGCCATATCCGAGCTGGTGGGGGAATTGCGCACCGAGATGAACGCGGGTCGCCGGGCGTTTGCGGGCTGACGCCTGACACCCCATTTCTTCAGGCACATCGCATGCACAGGCCTTGCGACTGCTGCGCAGCCGGACGGGAGTAAACTCCCTCGCCACAAAAGCAATTGCTGCATGAACTCGATGTTTGATCCAACCCCCGTGGCGAGGGAGCTTGCTCCCGCTGGGCTGCGAAGCGGCCCCAAACCCTGGCATTCCATTTTTTCAGGCACACCGCATGCACAGGCTTTACGACTGCTGCGCAGCCGAGCGGGAGTAAACTCCCTCGCCACAAAAGCAATTGCTGCATGAACTCGATGTTTGATCCAACCCCCGTGGCGAGGGAGCTTGCTCCCGCTGGGCTGCGAAGCGGCCCCAAATCTGCCACCCCATTTCTCCAGACACACCGCATGCACAGGCCTTGCGACTGCTGCGCAGCCGGACGGGAGTAAACTCCCTCGCCACAAAAGCAATTGCTGCATGAACTCGATGTTTGATCCAACCCCCGTGGCGAGGGAGCTTGCTCCCGCTGGGCTGCGAAGCGGCCCCAAA
>Ga0208788_1000030_pt1 | contig 114810 bp, 118 predicted proteins | sample Wag4_2014_7_11_3_FD_187363 | JGI IMG/M metagenome (GOLD analysis project Ga0208788, IMG submission 187363) | Fresh water mixed with fracking chemicals microbial communities from Ohio, USA - Utica-2 Time Series FC 2014_7_11 (SPAdes) (version 2) ... | reverse complement strand
ACCACCAGCAGCTTGTAAGGAAAGTTCATGGCATCTGGTTCGGAAATCCCCATTCACGCATGCTACTAAGTGGTTAAAGCGCCCCCAATTGCCGCAATCCCTCTCCGTGGAATTACTGATTCAAAGCCGTGACCTTCAATGGGACCCTTGGAGTCTCTTTCCTCAAGGAGCCTCTGTCATGACCCTTAAAAAATCCCTGTCGGCCCTCTTCACTGTCGGAGCGGTTGCCCTGGCGACCTCCGCACAGGCTCAGAATATTGCAATTGGAACCGGCGGCACCGGCGGCGTTTACTACCCCATGGGCGGTGGCATTGCGGCGGCGCTCTCGAAGCACGTACCCGGCATGCAGGCTACAGCCGAGGTCACCGGTGGGTCTGTTTCAAATCTCCAACTCATTGCCACCGGCAAGCCCTACATCGGCTTTGCCATGGTCGATGCTGCCAAGGACGCAGCCAACGGGGAAGGAAAGTTTAAGGAGAAGGTTCCGCTTCGAACGCTGCTCATTCTTTATCCAAACCGCATGCACATCGTCAGCACCACCGCGACGGGCATCAAATCTCTGAAAGATCTGGAAGGTAAGCGCGTCTCTGTCGGGTCTATTGGCTCTGCAACTGAAGTGATGAGCTCACGCGTGCTTGAGGCTGGCGGCGTAAACGTACAGCGTGAGCGTCTGAGCGTGGCCGAGTCGGTCAACGCAATGAAGGATCGCAAGATCGACGCGTTCACTTGGGTGGGAGGCCTCCCAACAGCAGCCGTCAACGATCTTGCCAACACGCCCGGTACAACCATTCAAATGGTCGATCATGCGGAAGTCATCCCTGCCATGAACAAAAAGCATGGCAATTTGTACTACGCGGACACCATTTCTAAGAGCGTGTACAAGGGCATGGCTACCGACAATAAGATTGCCTCTATTGCAAACATCTTGGTCGCCTCCGCCGATATGTCTGACGAAACCGCTTACAAGATCGTCAAGACGATTCTCGAGAAGCGTGAGGACCTGAAATCGGTTCACAGCGAAGCCGCGAACATCAAGCCCGAGAACCAAAAGCAGGCTGCATCGCCAGTTCCCTTCCACCCTGGCGCGCTGAAATACTTCAAGGAAAAAGGCATCAAGGTCGACTGAGCCACTCTCGGAGTTTATGCACTGCCTGACCACAGACCCGCCGTGTGCGGGTCTGTTCTTATGAGGATTGCTCAGCACCATGTCGAACCGTACTCAAAACACCCCCGACCAAGATCCAGAAGCTGCAGCGCTTCAACGGAAGCTCGATGCCCTGCTCGAGGAGGAAGAGGGTACGCAGAGCCGGTTCAAGGGGTTCGTGGGCGTTTTCGTAACGCTTGCGTTGGTGGCGATGTCGCTGGTGCACCTCTATGCAGCCTACGGCATTGTGCCTGCCTCAACCCTGCGGCCGCTGCACGTGGCCATGGTGATTGCCCTGGTCTTTTTGATCTTCCCGGTTTCGCGTCGGTTTCGCGACCGAATCATGTGGTGGGACCTCATTGCCGCAGGCTTCTCACTGTTTGCCATTTACTACCTATGGACCGGGGGCGAAGACCTACTCGAGCGCAATACTGCACCAAGTAACATCGATCTCATTGTGGGCCTTGGCGTGATTTTCACAATACTAGAGGCTCTGCGCAGAACAAATGGCTGGATTCTGCTCACCATCACCCTCCTATTTTTGGGCTATGCGCTGTTTGGCGACGAACTGCCTGAACCGTGGACCCACCGGGGTTATTCAATCGACCGACTGGTTGGCCACATGTTCATGACCCTAGAGGGTATCTATAGCTCAGCCATTGACGTATCGTCCTCACTGATCATTCTGTTCACCATCTTCGGAGCCTTCCTGCAGTTCACGGGCGCCGGCAAGTTCTTCATCGACTGGTCGTTCTCCATGCTGGGCGGGCGACCCTCCAATGTAGGTCGCACCGTTGTGCTCTCGTCTTTCTTGTTGGGCGGCCCGTCGGGCTCGGGCGTTGCCACAACCGTTACCGTTGGCTCCGTGGCAGGAAAAATGCTGCAAGAGATGGGCTACGAGAAAAACGCTGCTGGGGGCTTGCTCGCTGCAGGCGGTCTTGGCGCCATCATCTCTCCACCGGTCCTTGGGGCTGCAGCGTTTCTGATCGCAGATTTCCTGGGCATTACCTATCTTGATGTGTTGGTTATGGCCACCATTCCAACCATCCTCTTTTACTCAGGCTTATTTGTCATGGTGGAGATCGACAGCCGAAAGTACGGCATGTCAACCACCGCTGGGCAGCAAACCGAGAGCGCACTCACCTTGGCATTGCGTTACTGGTATCACTTTCTGTCACTCATCTCGATTGTGGTGTTCATGCTCATGGGCTTCTCTCCGATTGCGAGCGTGTTCTGGGCGACAGTGCTGTCCGGTGTTACGAGCATGCTTAGACGTGAGACAGCGATCCTCCCCTGGGAGCTCTTTACCGGCGGCATTTCACCGCTCAAGGGCCTATATGAATCCCGTCTGGTGCAGGCACTCGCTGGCGGCACCCGTGAAGTCCTTGGAATTGCCACCGTCTGCGCTGGTGCTGGATTGATCGTTGGAGTGGTCACGCTCACTGGGCTCGGCCTCAAGTTCTCAAGCATTGTGCTGGACTTGGCTGGGGGCAGCCTCTTTCTGACAACACTGTATACCGCCCTCATCGTGTGGGTCGTCGGTCTGGCCGTGCCTGTTACGGCGTCGTACATTATTTGCGCGGTGATCGCAGCGCCTGCACTCATCAAGCTGGGCGTCCCAGACTTTGCTGCACACATGTTCATTTTTTACTACGCGGTGCTCTCGGAGGTCTCTCCACCCACTGCGCTTTCGCCCTTCGCAGCTGCAGCGATCTGTAAGGGGAACCCCTACAAGACGACGCTTCAGAGCTGGAAGTATGTTGCTCCGGCCATTCTGATTCCCTTCATGTTTGTCCTTGACCCGGCGGGCCTGGGGCTCCTACTCATGGGTTCCTACGAGGCGCTCGGAGAGGCGGATTGGTCCATGATCGCGCAGGTCTCAGGCAGCGCGGTGCTCGGCATCGTCTGCCTGGCTGGCGGCCTACAAGGCTGGTTCTTGGAAAAAACCAACCTCATCGAACGATGGGTCATGATTCTTTCGGGACTGGCCCTCACCTACCCAGGGTGGCAGTCAGACATAGCCGGTCTCATCGGCTTTTTTTTGGTGCTGGCCTATCAGTTCAGTAAGCGTCGGCGTCGACTAGCCTCTGCATAACGGCTTGGGCAATCGCCAGACAGCTCGTGAGGCCGGGCGATTCCATTCCAAAGAGTTCAACCAGCCCTGCAAAGCCGTGCTCCTTAGGTCCATCGAGTCGAAAGTCCGCCGCGGGCGCGCTTAGGTCCGCGAGCTTTGAGCGGACCCCCGAATAACCCGGCTGAACCCGGTCGCGGGTGAGATCTGGCCACCAGCGCTGCACGTCGCGCACAAACGCATCGAGACGCTCGGCATCGACCTGATACGAAATGCTTGCATGACTGGTCCCAGGTTCTCGCGCAGGAGAGACCGGTCCGAGCCACTCCACATCGGGACCAAACTGCGCCTGACCACCCATGTCCAGGGTCAGGTGGGTGCCGAGCCCTCCGGGCACGGGCACTGGGTAGATCAGACGTGAAAATGGTGCTGGGCCCGTCAGGGTGGCGTAGTTCCCTTTGGCGAAATAGACCTGGGGCACACGACTTCGTGACGGCCCCTCGATGCGCCACGCAACGGCATCTGCGTCTAGGCCTGCTGCATTCACCAAGATCCGCGACTCAATCTCGAGGTCACCATCGGGCGAGCCTACCCGGCTGGCCCAAGCACCCGCCGCGGTGGGTGTGGCCCCCAGAAATCGGCTTATGACCGCCACCATGCCACCCGCGTCTGTGAGGTCCCCCTCGAGCGCATGCATCAGCCCATGGGCATCCATAATGCCCGTGGATGGCGAGAACAGGCCCAAGCTGGCGCGAAGCGCAGGCTCCTTTGCACGCAAGGCTTGGGCAGTCTGCCATTCGAGGTTGTGAACCCCTGCTCCTTGCGCACGCATGAGAATTTTTTGAAGTGCAGGCTCATCGGATTGCTCTCCAACAATCAGCTTGCCGATCTGGCGGTGCGGGACTTGGTGGCTCACCGCGTACTCATAGAGCAAAGCGCGACCCTGGACACACCACTGAGCCTTGAGAGACCCCTCCGGATAGTAGAGTCCGGCATGGATGACGCCGCTATTGCGGGCACTGGTGCCCGTGCCGTGGCGCGATTCAGATTCGAGCACGATGGTGTCTAGCCCTGCCTTGGCCAGAGCACGGCCAATGGCCAGACCAATCACGCCGGCCCCGACCACTACCGCATCGACCCGGTCCACTAGAAGAACGCCTGAATGCCCGTCTGCGCCCGCCCAAGAATGAGGGCATGTATATCGTGGGTGCCCTCGTAGGTATTCACAACCTCAAGGTTCACCATGTGCCGCATCACACCGTATTCGTCGGTGATGCCATTGCCTCCCAGCATGTCTCTGGCCAGGCGCGCAACCTCGAGTGACTTGCCACAATTGTTGCGCTTAACAATGGAGGTCGCCTCGACCGAGGCAGTCCCCAATTCTTTCATGCGTCCTAAACGCAGCACGGCCTGATAACCCAGGGCAATCTCGGTTTGCATATCTGCGAGCTTGCGCTGAATGAGCTGGTTGGCTGCGAGAGGGCGACCAAACTGCTGGCGATCAAGCGTGTACTGTCGCGCCTTATGCCAACAGAACTCTGCCGCTCCGAGCACACCCCAGGCAATCCCGTATCGGGCTGAGTTCAGGCAGGTGAACGGCCCCTTGAGCCCTTTGACCCCGGGCAAGAGGTTCTCTGAGGGCACGAAAACTTCATCCATGACGATCTCGCCAGTAATCGAAGCGCGCAGCCCAATCTTGCCGTGAATCACCGGTGCGGACAGTCCCTTCATGCCCTTTTCGAGAATAAATCCGCGAATCTCGTCTTCATCGTCCTTGGCCCAGACCACAAACACATCGGCAATGGGCGCATTGGAAATCCATGTCTTGCCGCCAGAGAGGCTGTACCCGCCAGGGACCGATCGCGCACGGGTGACCATGCTTCCCGGATCCGACCCATGGTTGGGCTCTGTCAGACCGAAGCATCCGATGTACTCGCCCGTTGCAAGCTTGGGCAAGTACCTCTGCCTTTGCGCTTCCGAGCCAAACTCAAAAATGGGCAGCATGACCAGAGAACTCTGCACGCTAAACATGCTGCGATACGCACTGTCGACGCGCTCGACCTCATTCGCAATCAGTCCGTAGGCCACATCGGACATGCCTGCGCCGCCGTACGCCTCCGGAATGGTGGGGCCCAGCAGGCCCAGAGCTCCCATTTCCCGAAAGATCTCCGGCTCTACCTTCTCATGGCGAAAGGCCTCAAGAATGCGAGGTTCGAGGCGTTCCTGACAGTAGTCGGCGGCAGCCTGGCGCGTCATGCGCTCTTCTTCGGTGAGCTGATCTACCAAGAGGAATGGATCCTCCCAGACGAATTTCGCGTGCTTCTGTGCCATGGAGCCGACTTCCTTTCGTGATGTGAGCGCTGGGCGTTTTGACCTTAAACGGAGGCGATTGCGCCGCCATCGACGCGAACCATGGAGCCGGTCATGTAGCTTGCGCGGGTACTTGCCAAGAATGCCACTACATCGCCGTATTCTTGAAGTTCTCCATAGCGACGTGCAGGAATTGTGGCCCTCGAGCGCTTCTCCACCTCCTCGAGGGCAAGCCCCTCTTTCTGGGCGCGGGTCTGGTCAATGAAGGCTGTGCGATCGGTGGCAATGCGACCGGGCAAAACCATATTGACGGTAATGCCCGATGCTGCAACCTCGTTGGCAAGGGTTTTAGACCAGCCCACGAGTGCACCGCGCAGGCTATTGGACATTGCGAGATTTGGAATGGGCGTGATGACACCACTCGAGGCATTGGTGAGCACCCGCCCCCAGCCTTCCGCCCTCATGCTCGGAAGCACGGCATCGGTAATGGCGATGACCGGTGCCACCAAATGATTAAACTGGTCTTGCCACGTTGCAATGGCTTGGCCGAGTGCAGGACTCGGGGCGGGTCCGCCGCCGTTGTTGAACAGAATCTGAATGCCTCCGCCCGCCAGCGCCTGCGCCTGGTCCAGCCGCTCTGAGATGAGATCGAGTTGCCGAACATCCCAAGCAATGGCATGCGCCTGGCCACCACTTGCTCGAATGCGGCTCGAAGTGGCCTCGACCTTCTCAAGTGTGCGGCCTGCACAGATCACCACTGCACCCTCTGCGGCGAGGCTCAGGGCAGCCGCTAAGCCGAGTCCCCCCCCAGCTCCGAAGACCAATGCGCGTTTGCCGGTGAGTCCAAGATCCATAGTGTGTTACTCCTGAGTGCTGGGTTGAGAGGATGGGGTCTTGAGTGAACCCTTGGCAAAAAAATGCTGCAGGTTTTCGATCACGAGATCCTCCATTGCACGGCGGGTCTCTGCCGTACCACTGCCAACATGGGGCAACAGTACGACCTGCTCCATCGACATCAGCGCAGACGGGACACGCGGCTCGTCCGTAAACACATCGAGGCCCGCTCCCGCCAACTGCCCGCTTTGCAGTCGACGAATGAGTGCGGGCTCATCGATGACCGAGCCACGCGCAATATTAATGAGGAAACCCTCTGGCCCCAGGGCATCGAGCACTGCATCTGAGACCAAGCCTTGGGTCTGCGGGCCGCCAGAGACGGCCACCATGAGGAAGTCTGACCACTGCGCGAGGTGGGCTGGTGAATCCATCCAGGTGTAGGCGGCACCTTCAACTGGGCGACGATTGTGATAACGAATGTCCATAGAGAAGCCCGCAGCGCGGCGGGCAATGGCGCTGCCAATTTGGCCAAGACCCAAAATGCCCAAGCGCTTTCCACTCACGCGCGTTGCCAGGGGAAATGGCCCCTTGAGCCAGTGACCAGCGCGCACAAACCGATCGGAGGCCGAAAGGCCACGAGCGGCATCTAGCAAGAGGCCCATGGCGAGGTCGGCCACACAGTCCGTGAGCACATCGGGGGTAATAGAAACCTGAATGCCCATTCGCGCTGCCGCATGGAGGTCGATCTTGTCGGTGCCAATGCCTCTGCAGGCAATTACCTTTAAGCCAGGCATGCGCCGCATCAGAGCCTCACTTGCGCCGACTGGGGCGGTCGTCACGAGGGCCTGAGCCTCGCGGGCTGGGCCCGACCAAAATGCTGCTGAATTCGCCGCATCTGGCGCCGGCGGAACGAAGACATCAAAGTGCTCACGTAGACGCGCATCACCCGAGGCGGATAGCTTGCTGACTTGAACAATACGGGCTTTGGTCAACATTTACTCCTTTGCAATAATTTATGAGCATCCGGGAAATTGGCGAGGACGTCGATCCTGAAAAGCACTAGGCTGTTCACATCTGCCACAACTGTTCGTATTTAGAGCCTGAATCCCATGCCCATCATTGATCGCATCGAAGTAGCCGCCGTCGAGGTCCCCCTCGACCGCGCCACCTCTTTCTCCACTCGCACGGTACACGCCCGTCACTATGGCTTGGTAAAAGTCATCAGCCGCGAAGGGATCGAGGGCATTGGATTTTGCTATGTGGGCAGTCGCGCAGGGGTGCTGGTAAAGACGGCTGTCGAGCATTTACTCGGTCCCCTTCTGATTGGCCAGGAGAGTCATTGCACCGAGGGCTTATGGCAGAGGATGTATCAAGAGGCTGTGCTGCAGGGTCGGGCGGGCTCCGTGATGCGGGCGATTTCCATTCTTGACACTGCGCTCTGGGATTTGAATGCGCGATCGGTGGGGCTCCCCTTACACCGCTACCTCGGAAGCGTTGTAGATTCCGAGGTTCCTGCATATGCCAGCGGGGGCTACTACCTAGAGGGCAAAGGTCCAGAGCAGCTTGGCGAGGAACTCGCGGGCTATGTGGCCCAGGGCTTTACTGCTGTGAAGATGAAGACCGGGCGCCTGAGCCCAGCCAATGAGGAGTTGCGCATTCGTGCTGCCCGTGACGCCATTGGTCCAGATGTCTTGCTCATGCTTGATGCAAACAATGCATGGTCTGACCTACCCACGGCGCTAGACTACATGCGGCGGTTTGAGCCCTACGATCCCTATTGGATCGAGGAGCCTTTCTCCCCAGATGCGATTGACCTTCATGCTCGCCTGGCAGAGAGAACCACCATCACGGTAGCCACTGGCGAAATCGAGACCGGTCGTTGGCGCTTTCGGGAGCTGATTGATAGCGGCGGAGCCGAGATCCTTCAGTCCGACGCCGCCGTCTGCGGCGGTATTTCAGAGTGGCGCAAGATTGCTGCCTATGCTGATTGCAAGGGAGTAACTGTGAGCCCGCACTGGTTTCACGACCTTCACACCCCGCTAGTCGCGGCCACCCCAAATGCACGATTCGTAGAATTCTTTTTGGATGATCAAGTCTTGAACTTCCGCCGACTGGTGGGGCAACAGCTCGAATTTGCGCGCGGGATGGTGCAGCTTCGCCAATCACCAGGACTCGGGTTTGATTTTGATGAGACTGCGGTCTTGCGCTATGGTGGCGCAAAGCCCTGGGCTACAGTTCGATAGAGCATTTAGCGAGGCACACTGACCTGCTGCATTCTGCGCTGAATCACCTGAGACTTCTGCGCAATCCAAGGCGCATCTCGCCTGCGGTCAGCGCGCTTTGGCGCGGGGAGAATGGAGGCAAGCCAGGCGGCCTGCTCCTCGTTGAGAGCAGCAGCGCTTACTCCGTAGTAGTGGCGCGCGGCTGCCTCGATTCCGAAGATACCAACGCCCCACTCAGCCACATTTAAATAGATCTCCAGTATTCGGCGCTTCTCAAGCGTGAGCTCGATGAGGCCAGTAATACCGAGCTCAGCGCCCTTCCTCAGGTAACTGCGATCTGCTGAGAGGTACAGGTTCTTGGCAAGCTGCATGGTTATGGTTGACCCTCCGCGCTTGATCTTGCCCTTTGCAGCGTTGGCCTTAATGGCCTGCTCTATCGCGTTCCAGTCAACCCCATCGTGTTGAGTAAAGGCAGAATCCTCTGCCGCCACCACAGCGCGCTTTGCCGAGAGGCTGATTCGGCTATAGGGAACCCAGATGTGAGTGATGCCCTTAGGTGGTTTGGCCAGTTCCAGGCGCTCGCGCTCTGCATCCATAAATGCCGTGCTGCTGGGGTTTCGCCAGTTCAGACTGGCGACCAGAAGAGTCATCGCAAGCCCAAGGCCCACGAATGCCATAAGGCCCCACCTGAAAGCTTTCCAGAACAAAGATCGCATTCAGATGAGTTTAGCGTGCCAAAATATTAGCTATGAAATTTTCACAACCAAGAGAGACTTGGAACGCGCGTTTCGATCGAGATGACTACCTCTTTGGGCGAGAGCCAAATGCTTTCCTTGTGGGTGAGATACATCGACTCTCGCAGGGACGCACCCTATGTGTTGCAGATGGAGAGGGACGAAACAGCGTGTATCTCGCCTCCAGGGGGTATGAGGTGGACGCTTTCGACCTCTCCGAGGTCGGCGTGGACAAGGCTCGGCGGCTTGCCGCTCAGGCGCAGACTACCGTGCACTTTCAAGTCTGCGATTGGCGCTCTTTCCATTGGACCACCGAGCACTACGAGAACGTCGTTGCCATATTCATTCAGTTTGCAGATCCGACAGCGCGGGCGGAGCTCTTCCAGCGGATGCAGGAGACCCTTCGCCCCGGGGGAAGAATATTGCTCCTGGGCTATGGGCCCAAACAACTGGACTACAAGACCGGTGGCCCCCCCTTTCTCGATCATCTTTACACACGCGAGCTTCTGGAAAACGCTTTCTCTGCATTTCAAACTGAGCTGCTCATGGCCTTCGAGGACCACCTCTCTGAGGGCGAGGGGCACAAAGGCCAATCGGACCTGGTGGCCTATATTGGCCGCAAGCCTATCTAGAAGGGAGCAACCTTGATCTCCAAGACTTTCGACGGCCAGGCCTTCACGGAATACCTCGATTTTGAATCCATTGAGCAAACAGGGTCTGACACCGTAAAAGTGGAGGAAATTCAAGACCTTCACGGTGCGGCGTCGACGAAGAGCGGCAAGTCCTATGCGTCACTGCGCGTAACGGCGGAATATGACCTCAAACGGCAAATCCGCAGAACGCTAGAGAAAATGGCTTGCTCCGAGGCGATGGGAGGGGGCGATCTTGTGCTGGTCGACCGAACACAGGGGACTTGGGCCCCTGTGGAGCCAGGCTCGAACCACGCGGAGAAGGTGGTTGGCATTCAGAAGGCTAAGAAGCTCGGGTTTTGGTGAAATGAGAAACTGGTTCCTCGTTGGGTGGTTCGCAATCTTCGTCGTGCTCGGCCTCATGGGCTGTGCCGACGAGACCACCTCGAGCGCGCCAAGCGCTGACTTGCGCATCCACATGCGTGGACCCCAACCAACAGCCATGCTTCAAGATACAAGCCGCCCCTTCATTCGGGTGGGGCCTAGCGGGCTTCCCGAGGGAGAGCTGATCGCCGAACTTATCAAGCGGTCGGTTTTCAAGTGTGAGGGAACCGTTCCAGAATGGCTGGTAGAACACGCTCGCGCAGAGCTGATGACTCTTGCAAGCCTTGATAACTATCGTCGGGCTGCCATGGGGTTCTGCGCCATCGAGTTTGAGACAGAAAACCGGCGCGCTATTGGTAATCCGATGATGCATTTTTTTGACTCCGCCTCGAACGCAAAGCTTTGTCTTGTGAACTTCAAATGTTCGGGCGCCCGGAACGTCCGACTCGTAGCCCGTCAGGATGGGCTTTATCGCAGCTACTTTATGTTTGACCAAACCGGGGGGCGGTACTCCCAACACTGCGTGACGCCAAGAATGCTCTGGGCGCCCGGAGCCACCTGCTACACCGTCGAGTCTCCTGTTATGGGCTACCGGCTTGGGCGTTAAGGCGGCTCCTGAGCCCTTTGCAGGACTTTTTGCCAGACGCTATACTCCGTCCTTCATTCCTCGATAGCTCAGTCGGTAGAGCGCCGGACTGTTAATCCGTAGGTCCCTGGTTCGAGCCCAGGTCGAGGAGCCACATTCAAAAAGCCCAGCAGAGATGTTGGGCTTTTTTATTTTGAAGCGCTCGTCAAGCCTAAGTGGTAGCTTAGGAGCCAGTAATCGACATCGGTTTTGGGTATCGAACCTCACATCTACGCCAACATGTTAAGTCGCACCACCCCCATCCTGCGCAGCTTCGACGAAGTGAAGGCACGAGAGTTTTACGTCTTTTTTCTTGGGTTCGAGGTGGTATTCGAGCACCGGTTCCACGACGGTGCGCCCCTGTACATGGGCATCCGTCGAGGCGACTGCTCCCTACACCTGTCTGAGCACCATGGCGATGCGACACCTGGCTCGTCCATGCGCATCCAGGTCGAGGACATAGATGCGTTCTGCGCCGAATTGCACTCGCGGAACTACTCCTATACCCAACCAAGGGTAGAGAACACCCCCTGGGGCACGCGTGACTTCACGGTATCAGATCCCTTTGGGAACCGCCTCACTTTCACCAGCGCCATCAGCACCTGAATTCAAACCTGATTCACGACCCTCGCCTCTCGACGGAGTGTGGTCTTTACCTAGATTGAGGCATTTCTGAGGCGGACTTTTCTGTTGATTGGCAACACTGGGCGACGCATCTCCCAAAGGCCCAGGCCGCGAATAACCAGGACAGTACATAGGTCCCGGTAAACACCCAGACGAATGGGCGGGATTCCCAGCCAAGAGACCAGGCCAGAACACCAAGGAGCAATTGAATTCCGGCTGCCCAACCAGCAGCTCGTGCCAGAACGACGGGCTGCCCCCGCCCCCGGTAGGCCGATATAAGAACCAACACATAGGGGAGAAAAAGGAGGAGATTGACTGGGTTGTCTTCACTACCAATGACACCCACCGCGAGGTTTGCCCAGACCAGAAAGAAGAGTGAAGCGATCACTGCGGCCCAGGCGAGGGTGTAAGGCTGTGGGCTTGACCTCTGCCTCACCCAGCGGATTCCAGCCCAACTCAGCCCTAACATCCCCGAAAATACTAGAAAGTCCCAAATGCTCCAATTCATAGGGTCGAGTGTATCGCAGGCGAAGTCCGCCTAAGCTCGAAGTCCGTGGCTCCAGAGAGCCACGCTCGAGCCGTTCCCTTAGGAACATCACTCAGATGAACAGGGGCGCTGCAGGGAGGAGAAATCCATCATCGATGATTCCCACCAAATCAATCGTTCCGTCTAACTCGAGGTATTCCCCGCGAGTCTCGCCCTCAGCAACTTCTACCCACAGCCCGTCATTGTCATCATCGAGAAAGAGGGCGAACTCGACTGCGCCATTAGATTTTTGCTCGGTAATGACCACGAAGGCGTCACCATTCACCTCCAGAACAAACATGTCCTCACTCTGCTGCTGATGATCGACCTTCCAACCGCGCCGCCCAAGTTCCAAGTGTGTAGCAACCTGATCTCCCTCGTAAGCCATCTCGCCCGTCAGGACCTCCCCATCAAGGAGCCTAAACGAATGACGCTCAGCATTTGACGAGGCGAGGTCGTTTTGAACCTCGATCTCAAAGACCTCCTGGAAGACTCCGTCCAGATTATCGTCAGCAAAGACAGAATATTCAGTGTCTCTTGAACCGGACTTTGTCTGAACAAATTTCTCTCCATCACTCTCCCATTGATCATCAGATCGGACTCGAAGAGAGGTCTCTCGCCCCCCACTTACTCGGATGACGCCCGTCACCATGTCATCACTCACATCAAAGCGGTATCCAGATTCATGGGAAGAAACGCCGAAAGGCGTGGATGGGCTCGATACAGGATAGGACCATAAGTCGGAGGAAGTCGCACTCTCGAAATGCTTGGGACCTCTCACAAAAATCCCATCTCCATCCGCATCAAAATATGTGCTCACCTCAAGGTGGCCGTCATCCATCTCCGTTTTTGTAACGGTTCTACCGTCGCTGGAGATACCCCAAGTCTCATCACTTTCAACTCTCTCTCGCTCGACCTTTCTTCCCTCGAACTCGAGTACTGACCTGACCTGACCATTAACGATCTCGAATTTATATTGCTTTACTTGATTGCTCATTAAAACCTCCGATATGTGTTTCGAAAAATCGAACTAACAATGACTGCGCTTCCTTAAGTTCACCTTAATTTGCTCTCCGAACGCTGCATGACAACCCATCCCGTCACCATCGCCCATATTAGGTTGCGGCCTTTGAGCCAACTGAAAAGCACTGCAGCGACAATATGGGTTGAGACCAACACGATCAGCAACGACGAGAGCAACTCGTGGACCCCTTCCATGCTCTCGGCCCAATCGATCGCGGATGAGGTGGAAATTGCACCCGTGACGGCCAAAAGACACACCAAAGTCATGAGGAACAACATCAGCAGTCCACCGATTGCGCTATGCCCGAGCTCACGGTCCGTTGATGCCGCGCCAATGAAGCCAAGAATTTCGTGCTTGAGACGGCCTGGGGAAGGAAGAAAGTACCCCAGGCTCGCATAACCCCCTGCATGTAACCCCCACAGAACACGTAGGATCACGAGGACTGCAGCGGAGTACCCTATCCACATATGAACCAGCTCAAACTCATCTTCCAGAGCAAGATTTGCGATGACTAGTAGGGCAAGCAGCCAATGAGTCGCTCGTACGGCCCAATCCCAAACTTTAATTCGCTCGAGGCTCATTTTATTCACGCTCCTGCTTGAGAATCTTCAGGGTGACTGGGTCAACATAGAGCTCCACCTTTACCCCATCTGAGCGCCGCGCATACACCTCGTAGCAGCCCTTTGAGGATTTCACCCGTCTCACTTCAAAGCCCTGCTCTTTGAGGTGCGCGGTGACCTCCTGCTCCGACTTTGAGGGTCCTTTTGCTACCTCACACCTCGGGCTGGCGAAGGCAGATGATGAAAGAGCGAAGATGGCGATTAACGTTATTTTCTTGAGGTACATATCTATCCTTTGTTTCGATGATTATGTTGAAAGCGTGCTGACTTCGGCACAGGCAAGATTGGATTTCGACGCTGAAGATTTGCTTAAGATGTGATGGCAGAAAATTAATGTGGGGTTAAGAAATTCCCAGTAATGTAGGAATGTGAAAGCCATCCTGATAGAAGACGACCCCTCACTTGCACTCGCGTTACGTCGGTTTTTTGAGACGCATGGCTTGGTACTGGAAGTTGCTGCATCAATAAAGTCCGCCTCGGCAAGATTGCGCGCTGAGGAGTGGGATTTTGTTTTGCTCGACCGAATGCTTCCGGACGGCGACGGCCTCGGGCTCATCCCGGAAATTCGTTCCCTTCGCCCATCAGCATCCATCCTTGTTATGACCGCTCGCGATCAGATATCAGATCGCATTCAAGGATTAGACTCGGGTGCAGACGACTACCTTGTTAAGCCATTCAATCCAGATGAGCTGCTGGCACGCATGCGAGCCATCGAGCGGAGGATTCACAGTCAGCTCGTCTCGTCTGTTCTGGCTCTAGACCACCTCGAAATTGACCTAGGCAAAAGGTCAGTGTGGTGTCATGGAAAGCCAGTCGAACTCACAACTAAACAATGGTCAGTTCTTCGAACATTGCTCTCACGTCCGAACAGAATTGTGACCCGCCAACTGCTTTCCGAGTCGATCTATCACTCGGGAGACGAATCGGAGTCCAACACAATCGAGGTATTCATTCACGCGCTCCGAAAGCGACTACAAACCAACAGAATTGAGACGATTCGAGGCATCGGTTACCGAATGAACACCCTGCAAAGCGGAGAAGATGGCTAGCCTTTCCAGAGTTGTAACAACGCGACTCATTTTTGCAATCCTGTTGGTGTGGATTGTTATGGCGACCATACTCGGGTTTCATGCTCGATCGGAGATCGAAGAAGGGCTAGACAACACCTTGGTTGACGTGAGTCACCGACTTTTGGATCTTGCCATCCACGACCTCCAAGACGGGGAGGACGGGGAAGACGAGGAAGACCTTGACACTTGGCGTCAGCGCCCACTCAAGCCGATGGTCCAACGGGGGGACCGCAGCTATAGAGACGACTATTTGATTTACCAGATACATCACCGGGATGGCGGCGTTGTTTTAAGGTCAGAGGATGCCCCGGAACACCCTCTGATTGATGATCAATCACCAGGGTTTGTCTCCGCTGACCGATGGCGAGTCTATACGTACCGGCACCCCGAGTATCCTTTCTATATTCAAGTTGCTGATTCGCTCGAACACAGACGAATTGCCACATTTGAATCTGTCATCTTCCTAGTGGGCCCCCTCCTTGCATTTTTGCCTCTTGCGGGAACCCTCATATATTTTTCGGTAAGAAGTGCGCTCAAGCCGGTTGGTCGACTGGTGAAAGAGATTGAGCACCGGGATGGGGGGAGCCTCTCGGATATTGATCTTTCACGGATGCCCACAGAACTCGCGCAAATTGGTTCCGCGACCAATTCATTACTTGGCCGTTTGCGCGATGCGCTCGATGCGGAGCGCACATCTTCCGCTCAAATTGCCCATGAACTGCGTACCCCTCTGGCTTCAGCAATCATTGAACTTGCAACTGCTGAAAAGCTTGCCAAGGGATCTGGGTTGGTCACAATGATCGAGAACGCAAGAAAGTCTCTGATGAGTCTGAGCCGGCGATCTGAGAGGCTTCTAGAGCTATCGCGCGTTGAGCAGAACACCATCACACAAAGGCGCGAATTCAACTTAGTGGGCCTCTGCCAGTTATCTCTTGAGGAGTACTGCGACGACGAGACCATGACGGATGCATTTTCGCTCGTGGTTCCCGAGAATGCAGATCAAATCGTAGGCCTTGGAGACTCCGACAGCGTTGCAATAATGATTCGTAACCTGCTTGACAACGCTTATTGCCACGGCCGCTCAGACAAACGAATCGAGATACGCTTCATGCGACCTGCAACGGTTTATGTCATCGACTTCGGCCCAGGAATCCCTGCCGAGAGAGTCGATGAACTAACAAGACCCAGTAGACGTGGCTCAGCCGAAGGGAGCGGCTTTGGCTTGGGATTAACAATTGTGAAGCGCCTTGCGAGCAGAATGAAGGCAGTTGTGCGTATCAAGGCGACAGAGCCAGAGTCAAATAGTGGCTGCACCGTATCAATTGAGTTCGAATCACCTGTGTAGGGCTGAACGTCCACTGGACGCTCCTCCACCGTGTCAACAGCTTTGGTAACACCCTTCTACGTTAGCGGTGTCGAGGACTACTCACCAGCACCAGGCAACATCGCCGCAAGCTGATTCAAATAGGCCTGAAAGGCTGCTCGGCCCCTTTGCGTGAGTGAATAAGTTGTCACGGGCTTCCGATCACGAAACTGCTTCTCTGCGTTGATGTAGCCAGCAACTTCGAGCTTCTGAAGGTGCGTTCCGAGATTGCCATCAGTCGCATTCACCAACCGCTTGAGGGCAGTGAAATCGACACGATCAGCACCAGCAAGACAAGCCATGATTGCAAGCCTCAATCGTGAATGAATGAGGTCATCGATCTCGGTATGGTCAAAGGCGCTCAGACTGCGCCCCTCTCGCCCGCGGATAGCAACCGCCTACGCTCAACAGTCAACAAGACGCCTGGGATCACTTGCAGCAACATGAGGGTGGCAGCATACGCCACCAGAGTAATAGACCCCGAGAGCAAAAATAGTGGAATCGCGGCAAGCCACCAGAGTGCCCCCACGAACTTGAGCCAGCGAATGCCGGAGAGTGTGCCGTGCAGGAAGAAAGCCATACCAGTGATCGTTGCGTAGATTCCCGATAGAGAGCGGCCTGGTATTGCACCTAGTGCAAGACTACCGATCGCAAAGAGTAGCCCGCAAATACCAAAGGCCGCCCAGACCGCCCCTATCAGGAATCCGTCGCGACTCTCAGCGCCCTCAATGAGTCGGTCGCGGGATTTCGCCCAGAAGGTGTAGATCCAGCCAATCATGAGGACGACAAACCAAATGACAGACGCATTGAGCTGCGTAATGAGAGAGGACTCGATGAGCGACCACATCGCTGTAAGACCAAGGGAAACCAAGAGTCCCCAGACAACCAAATAGTGCCCGCCAAGCACGGTGATGCGGCGGCTGCGCTCCATCAGCTGCCGTATGAAAGCAAGATCGTCAGTCGTTTGCATGGGCTCTATTCCTTATTTACTCTTAAATTCAGAGTACTCTGAATTTATATGAGTCGTCAAGTGCGTCCCACGCACACGCGTTCAGGCATCACTTCGGTATGCCACCCCAAGCGTATGGAGGTGTTACGCTCTTCCCCGATTGGGAGCTCAAAACCATAGCGCTAAATGACAGAATCAGAATTCCGCTCGCTGACAGAGGACCGAGATGAACTCGCCTCTCGAGACTGGCCCCCTCACCACGAAATCCCCCTGCACGATCACCCTTTTGCGCTTAAGGCGCTGGTCACACGGGGGCTGATGAAGCTGAGTGTTGACGGCCTTGAGCGAACCCTGCACCCGGGTGATTTCTTCGAACTGTCTTTCGGCCACCCTCACGCCGAGCGCTATGGTCCTGAGGGCGCCACCTACATGGTCGCTATATATCGAGAAGACCGAGCTGTGCAGTCTTAGGTCCGGCTGCTTGAGCCTCAAGGGTTATCGTCGGTGGTGTCAGGAGGGCCATCGGGTCTGGGAGATCTTCACACAGCCACCCAATCGGCTCGTTGAGCATCACCACAGTTCGTTTCTCATCATCTGGGCGATGAAAACGCCTCATCAGTGCATGGTCATCTGCATTGGTGGTGATCATGGTGAATGACAGCACTCGCTCGCCGGTGGTCGGGTCGGACCATGCATCCCACAAGCCGGCAATTGCCATGGGGGTGTGGTCCTGCCTGCGAATACCCCAACGGACCGCTCGACCTGATTCATAGTTTGGCTCGAAAATGACATCAGCAAGCACAAGGCAAAACTGACGCCTTTGCCATGCATCGCGAAAACTGGGCTTATCGGCAACGGTCTCGCATCTTGCGTTGTAGGTGTGCCGCCCAATCTTGAGATCTCTGGCCCAGTGAGGCACAAGCCCAAATCGCGCCAAGTCACACTTGAGCATAGAGCCATCCAGGCGATACACAATTGGTGCATCGTAGCCAGGGAATATTTCGTCCCGAAATGGCGCCTCAGGGAGTTCGACACCCAATTCGGACTTCACCCATTGATGGTTTCTTGTACTGACGTAATGGGTACACATGATCAGTCCGGTTGCAGTGTCACGTGATCGATTCCATGCCCATGTAACAGGGCCTGGGCTTGCTCAAGCGTCCGAGCCCAAAGCTGCAAATCTTCAACATGAAGGTGTGCGGTTAGGGCAATTTGCCCAGGCGCCAGCTCCCAGATGTGCAAGTTGTGGACGCTCATCACATTCGGGATTTCCGCCAGGGCGTGCGCAATCTCCTGGCCGCTCACATGACTAGGGGTACGCTCCATCAGGACCAAGAACGCAGACGACGTGACCACCCAGGCAGCCCGAACAATGAGCACGGAGATAAAGAGAGAGAGCAAGGGGTCAACCCATAGGGGCGCACCTGCCCAGATGGCGACACCAGCAGTAATCGCTGCGACCGATCCGAGCAAGTCGCCCATCACGTGAGCGAGCGCAGCCTTGGTGTTAAGGTCATGCCGATCTCTCGAGAGCGACCATGCAACCAACAGGTTTACAGCCAAGCCCAGCACAGCCACAGTCAGGAGGACACTGACTTCAATCTCGCCTGGACTCTGAAACCGAGTATAGGCCTCGAACGCAATCCAGACTGTTAGACCCATCAGGAGCAGGCCATTGAGTAATGCAGCAAGTGCCTCAATGCGACCAAATCCATAAGAGAACTGTTCCGTCGGAGGCTTGCGAGCCAGTAGCTGAGCGAACAATGCAATCAACAGCGCACTGGAGTCTGTGGCCATGTGGCCTGCGTCAGAGATCAAGGCAAGAGACCCGGAGTAGAGCCCGGCAAAGAGCTCAACAAACCCAAACAGGGTAGTAATGACTGCAGCCAGCCCAAGACTTCTCAGGCCAAGTGCCTGGGATCTGGAGTGCCCAAGGGCGCTGTCATTGGGGCCATGATGGTGATGAGAGCTCATCAGCATGAGGTCTATCGAGTTGGGGCTTCGAGCCCGTAAACCCTCACAGCGTTCTCATGAGCGACCATCTTCAAGGTCGTTGGCTTGAGATAGGGCAGCAACGCGGTTCGAAACTCTTGCATCACGTCGTCGTATCGATACTCATCGGGTGCATGCGTGTCGCTCCCCAGCATGAACCGATCTGGGAACTGTTCAATGGTTGAGAGCCAATACCCCTTGGGTCCGCGTACAGCATCAAATGCCTGGGCAGCCTCCTTCTCATTCAACACAGCGCCTTTGCGCGAGAGTTCAAGGAACAGGTTTGGGTGTTGAGCGAGCAAGCTCCTCAGAGGCGGCTGCTTCGAATACGGTAGGGCATGTGAGAGCACCGTTTTCGCGTTTGGAAACGCGCGAAGGTAGCGACTCAATGCGGCCAGGTTCTCGTCATCTGCCTGCATATGGACCTGAATAACGCATCGATGCCTCTCACACAAGGTGTACATCTGGGTAAGCACCGGGTTGTCGAATGGAATGCGTCTTGCGAACTGAACGGTGCTAAAAGACTTCGAGTTATCGACATGCAGCTCACCAAAGCCATAAGCCAACCGGCGCTCAAGCAACTGATCCGCTGCGGAGAACATCTCAACGAAGGCCACACTTGCGGGGTCCACCAGACCCTCAGCTCCAGTGGAGTAGAAAACGCGCGTGAACTCCTCTTGCCCAAGCGTGAAGAAGTACCTGGAGCCCAGAGCCTCACGCAGCTCGTCATGAGATCTCCCATGGGTGCCAGCCTTGCCTACTCCACCGCCCCAAGAAACCCGGTTGCGGTCCATCTGAGCCCGATGCTCGGATGCAGATAAGTCGACCACATGCATGTGGACATCTGCAATAGGGACCGTCTTAGCCAACTCGATCGATTCTGAAACTCGCTCCGCTGCTGATGCGAAGGAGATTCCCATCAGCATGAGTGTCAGCCATAAAATGAAGGATTGCTTTGTAGACATGGAGGCGTCGCCAGTATGAAGTTTCTGATGTCTGTCATTGATCATGAGACGGGCTCTAGCACCGCAGAAGAAAACGCCCAGATCGATCAGTTCAACGATACATTACGCGCAGGTGGGCACTGGATGTTCGCGGGCGGGCTTTCGGCACCTGTGCACGCGCAGGTCGTCGACAACCGCGCGCGTGCTCACAAAGTAAGCTCGGGTCCGCTTGTCGCGGATGAGGAATACCTCTCTGGATTCTGGCTGATTGAGGTGCCATCAACAGAGAAGGCAATGGAGCTTGCACTGCAGGCATCACTTGCTTGTAACCGGCGCGTAGAGCTCAGAGCACTGCTTGGGTAAGCCCGTACGACTATCGACCCGAGCAATGCCCGCCACTAGATGCCTGCCCACTGCCCAAAATCACAGCAGGTGGCTCTGGGCGGGGTCGATCGTTAGCGATGAAGTCAAGCATGAGCCCGACAAGCAAGACCGCCCAGAGCAACAAAATCGATTGAATTCGCTTCATTCAGCGCACCCCCAAAGGCGCGCGCAATCGCACGCCGACCAATGAGCCTAGGAAGGCCATCGCAAACCAAACCCACCCATGCAGGCTCGCGGATGCAGCCCCGCCAAGGAAGGCGCCGATATTGCAGCCAAATGCGATGCGCGAGCTGTATCCCAAGACCAAACCAGCCAGGAGGCCAACGACTAAGGTGCGAAGACCCATTGGGATATGTTCATTGGCGGTTGTACGCCACCTGGCTGCTGCCATGGTGCCAAACAGCAAACCCAAATTGGTGAGCGTGGTGATATCCCAGAGTACGGGCTGGAAAATTCGATCAGCGTGTGGCGCAACCCCCCAGAACGCATCTTGGCTAAGGTCCACACCGATTCCTGCTGCAAACTTTGCGCCCCATAAACCCAGGCCATAAACAATGCCCCAGGGCTGGCCGGCCACCATCAAGTGGACCGCATAGAGCAAGCCAATCAAGAGTCCGGCCTTGAGTAGATTTTGGGTAATCAGCGGGGCATCACGGTCCGCTGATGCACGTCGAAAGGCCAAAACAACCCCCGCGCAGAGGACGAGCGTCAGCACGATGGATCCGGGTAGTCCGAGTGTGGAGAGCATATCGACAGGCCGTGCTACTCCACCGGAGAGAGCATCAAAGGGCCCGCCTAGGGATACCCAACCGGGTTGATGCGACGCGCCCAAAAAACTGCCTGCGATGAACCCCGGGAGCACGGCCCACGAGTAGCTGTTCCCCGTACCCGCCTTGTGCAAGGAACCAGAGCCGCACCCGTCTGCAATCTGCATGGCCACGCCAAAGACAAAAGCCCCCACCAGAAGGCTCCATGTAAGGGGCGCCACCGCTCCGCTCAACTCACTCGGGTGCAGAGCCAGCAGAGGAAGACTCAAAACTGCTGCCACCGAAATGAGCAGCATGTGCGAGGTGATGCCGGAGGCGTCGCGGTGGAGAATGAACCGCCTCCACCCACCCGCGAATCCAAAACCATATCCCTGAAGGCACAGCCCAAAGCCAAGACCGATTAGAACCAGAAGCCCTGCCTGCACGCCTGCGAGCACGGTGACGACAAGAGTCCCCAGCAGCGCTAACAGGGCAATACCCACACGTTTAAACATGGAGGATGCCTACTTGGGAAGGCCAGTTCCGAGCAACTGACGCATCAACACCGTAGCGCGTCCTGGCTCGTTCTGCATGGGTAAGCCAGCGTTGCTCCACGCAACCATTGACTCTGGATACAGGCGGGTACCCGACTGGCCGAGTAGTTCCGAGAGAACGAACCAGTTGGTTGCGGCCCAATGACCCGTGTTGCAAAAGGAGACATTGTCTTGGGTGCCGAGCAGGCCCTTAGCCTGAGCAATACTGCGAATCACATCTGGGGACTTGAGCACTCCGGTCTTTGGTTGAAACCACGCCTCGGAATCGAAGTGATTTGCTCCCGGCAGGGTTCCCCAGCGTGCAGCGGCTGGATGCCGAGTGTCGCCTTTGTAGAAATCCTCCGGGCGCGCGTCGAGCAGCTTTGCGCTGCCACCAGCATTCTGGGTGAGCGCCTTGACCTGCTCCACGGTGACGACCTGACTGCGATCGAAGGTCACCGATACGGGCTTGGGCGTAAGGGTTGGCATGCCCACCTCTAGGGGTCTCTTGGCTGCCGCCCAGGCAGCATGACCGCCATCAAGCAGCGCAAGGTCCTGGAACCCTGCAATCTTGAGCGTCCAATACACCCTTGCAGATGCACCAAAGTCTGTTCCAGTCTTTCCCTCTCCAACGACAACAATAGGCTTATCTTTAGATACACCGAGGCCGGAGAGAAACTCGCTGAACTCCTTCTCAGCGGGAAGCTGACCCGGATTGTTCTTTGGCCCACGGAACTTCCCATAAGGTGCCGGCAATGCAGTCGGTATGTGTCCTGCAGCGTATATCTGCGTCTTTTTGTCTTCACTCACGAGGGGACGAATATCAATGACCGTGACTGACTTCTTGTCGATCAGGGCTGATAAGTCCGATGCTGAGATGACGGGATTGATCAACACCTTCGCCGTTGCGGCCACGGTGAAGGTAGCGCCCAGAAGCAACAGCGTGGTGCGCAATGCAGAGGAAAAGAGTTTCATAAGGCACCCAAAAATGAAGTTGGAATGGGCTAATCTTAATGGCTCTCCTTAGAACCCCAACACATATTCATATTCAGAGGTCACCATGACCAAAGCACTTCTTATTGACCCAAACACCCAATCCATTTCGCAGGTCGAACTCGACCAAGGACTTGAATCCATTCAAGCATTGATTGGACAGATCAGCATCGACAGCGATGAAGTCGGACAAGACGGCGATAGACTTTTCTTCGACGAGGCGTGCTTTATTCGAGCGACAGCAGCCTCAAAGCGCTTTAAGCTCGATACGCTTCCACCCGTTGCTGGGATTGGTGTGGTCGTGGGGCAGCAGGCTGATGGAACGCTCAAAGATGTTTTGGTCAGCCCCGAAACGCTTCAAGGTCGCGTGCGCTTTAGCTAGACTCAGAGGCCGCCGATTCGACCAGACGTGTCTCTCGATAAAGCAGCCTCCAACTGGATCCAGAGCGGGTCCAAACGTGAGTGTAATCAGAGTAGATCGGCCGAAAACTTCCATTCTCGCTAAGCTCCAGCGCAAGACGACCGGCGGTCACCAAGGTGTCCCCACTGAGCGTCTGTAGACGAAGCTTCACGATCGGGTTTCTCACCTGCGTCTTGCCTTGCTTCAAATGGTCGATCAGCTGCTGCCGCCCAAGCAGGCTACTCTGAGTCGTCTTATAAATGAAGGCTGAATCTAGGAGTGGCATGAGCGAGTCGCCACGATTCGCAACAGACGCAAAGAACGCAAGATCGAGTTCGTATCCGGGTTGATCAATGCTTTGTGCCTGGGCAATCGGGCCGCTCAACGCCGCGCAAATGGCAGCAGTAACAATGCGAAGAAATCTTGTCATGTGGTCCGCCTCGGGTCCAGCATGAGATGAAAACTGAGGTCGCCCTCAAGGTCAACGGGCAAGTACCTACGCTCTTCAAAATGCCAAGTCGAGTCACGCAGCTGAAGCCGATCTTCGTATCGCCCTGTGGCGATGACTTGCAGGGGAAACCCGGGGACCGCCTGTAGAACAGTCCATTGCGAGCGACAGGTGGCCGTCTCTCCTCCCTCCGAGAGATGAATCTGAGGATTTGAGATCAGATGGCGGGTTCCGGGTGTTCCATCGTCATAGAGGCGAATGACTTGTCGCCAAAAGGCCACCATGTCCTCTTGCCTATCGATGACTCTCTTCCCTACGATGAGACGACCGTACCGGAACATGCTGGCCGCATCATCGAATTGCCCTGCATCGATATAGTCCGCGTATCGGTACAACAAATTTGGAATGTCGAGCGCAACCATGATCGAGAAAACCTTTTCTACGGGAAGTATTCGCAAGCTAACCTTCGACCCAGCCACCCGTCAATTAGAGATCGAATGGCAAAACAAGCGAATACGTGCCTTTAAGCCAGTGCCCGAGGAAATTGTCCGCCGCTTATCATCCGCACCCAATCCAGACACCTATTTTCACGATCGGATTGTTGAGGAATACGCAGAGGTACAGCCCAGGACACCCGCCACAGAGCAAAACCCTTTAAGCGCGCTCAACGACCTATTTGGGTCGAGCAAGCAAGACGGCACCTAGAAGGCGACCTTCTCTGCCTCCAGGTAAGCAAGGCTCGTGTACTTGCCGATATTGGAATCGAAGCCTGCGGTTCGCGCCGCACGGCCTGCGACCCGGGGGTCTTTCAGCACCAGGCCTTTCGCGGCCGAGAGGTCCTTGCCCTCCTCGACGGCTTTAAGACAGGTCTCCCAAATTCCCGCCATCAGTTCGCCGTAGTCTTTCAACAGACCAACACCGGGACGTCCATGGCCGGGTATCCAGAGCTGCTTTCCCGCTTGCTTCTCGAGGGCCGCATAGTACTTAAACGTACCCGGGTAGGAGCCATCATCTATATTGGCAATGCGGTTTTCCATTGCAATGTCGCCAATGTGGGTCACCTTATCTTCCACAACCTCTACGCTGAGATCGCATGGCGTATGTGCGGTGCCGTAAAAGTGCATCTTGAGGCGCGTGTCTCCGAAATCAATGACCTGGCCACTCTGCACAACGGTGTTCGGAGGTACGATCTTTGTACCCAGCGTGGCCTGATTGGTCCAGCGCTCGACGAGGCTCAACCAAAGCTTTCCTTCAACGCCCTTGATGCGCTCGATATTTTCTGCCAAAGAGAAGATTGGCAGCGCTGGGTATGCATTGACATAGGCGTGGTTAGCGAGCCAATGGTCGCCGTGGTAGTGAGAGTTAAATACGGCAACAACGGGCTTATCGGTGATGGTTTTAATCATCCTGAGAACCATCTCACCAATCTGCAGAGAACCACCCGAGTCAAGAATCACCACGCCCCTCTGCGTAATGACGAAGGTGACGTTACACATCATTCCCTTGTTCTCGGGCGTGGGAAAGCTGTCGGGGGAGTAGATGAGCCAGACACGCTTACTGAGCTGCTGTGGCTTGATATCGTCAACAGGGGGCCCGCGCAGAAAATCGTCTGCCTGTTGAGCGAAAGCAGCCATCTCGGGCTGGGCCGATGCTGCCAAACCGGCCGCGGCTGCGGAAAACAAAAACGTGCGTCTTTTCATTATTTTCTCCCTCTATCGATTCTACAAAAACCGACGCAAACGCGATGAACTCTTGTCTGGTTTTCAGGTCCGAATGGCACTATTTCCTATTATGGAGTCTGTCCCATGAAATGCCCTGTATGCGTAGAACCACACCTTGTGATTGCCGAGCGCCAAGGAATCGAGATCGACTACTGCCCTTCTTGTAGGGGAGTTTGGCTTGACCGCGGAGAACTAGACAAGCTCATCGAAAAATCATCGTCAGTTCCCCATCCCACAGGGCGCGCACAAAGCTACGATGACCGAGGCCATAGCCCGCAGCCGCACTACAAGAAGCAAAAGTCTTGGCTCCACGAAATATTTGACTGACGCGTGGGGCAGGAGCCCGATTACGTCTTTCAGTTCCGACTGCAGCCCGCCGTGGGCGACCCAAGCCAAGTCACTGTGAGTCGTGTGCCTGTGAGCCGCCCGCCCATACGAGCGGGCGTTCAGTGGATTTATGAGCGAGCAACGCTCCGAACGCTGCTGCCCTTCGAGACCTGGCAGTCTGTTCGTTAGCGTCGCTCCATAACGTTTGCGCTATTCCTCGTCTTGCTCGAGGGTAATCTCATTCCAGGTGTTGTCTAGATCGAATGCTAGTTGAGGAGAGATGCGTATCAAGGTCTCTTCATCATCGTCCTCGGCCTCTGCACTGGCCAGCAAGCTCAGCATCAGCAGGTCGTCAACCGCAATCTCCACCGCCTCGACACTATGAGACTCAAGATCTTGGAGCAGTTCGGACAATGAGATCCACGCGCGCGTGCGCAGGTGCTCTTCAGCCAGCCGCTTGAGAACCGCCTTACCAACCTCACTCAACACCGAGAGGGACTGCACCCACTCTAACGACATCTCAATCTGGTCTTCATACGTCGAGTTCATTTGGCTTCTCCTTTAAATGTTGTTCATGCTCTCGCGCACAGTTGACAGGCATGCAACAAAGCTGTGAATTCAGCGTGACAAGCACCACCCTACAATCCCAGTATGGACATTATTTTTGATTTCGGTGTAGTTGTATTTACCTGGGAGCCCAGCCGACTCATTCGAGAGGCGATCCCCGAACTCATGCTGAGGCAGCCTGAAGCTGATCAGGCCGCTCGGGATATTTTTCAAGGACACAACCCTGAGGCCGATTGGTCTGCCTTTGATCGGGGGGACATTGATTCAAGGCAAGTCATCTCACGCATCAGCCAGCGATCCGGCTGGAACGCATCGCACCTCGCGCGTATTCTCGCGGCCGTGCCAGAACATTTGCTCCCCAAGCCTGCCTCGGTGGATCTCATCGGACGCCTCTCTCAATGCGGGCATCGGCTCTTTTATCTCTCGAATATGCCTGCCCCGTATGCGGACCATATCGATCGGAGCTATGCATTCATGAGTTACTTTCGAACCGGAATCTATTCCTCTCGAGTGGGCCTCATTAAGCCAGAGCCGGCGATATTTGAACGGCTTGATGCACTCAGATCCAGCTCAACCCAACCCATTTTCATCGACGACTCCGCAGCGAATGTCTCTGCGGCACGAGAATATGGGTGGGAAACCATCCTTTTTGAATCACATGCGACGCTGGAACGTCGCCTTGTCCATTTAGGGGCGCTACCGATACCCCTTGACGAATAAGTACAGTACAACATGGGTTCATCTTCAAAAGGAGCCTTCATGAACTTTGTTCGTCGATTTACACTGGGTGCCGCCCTCTGCCTGTCCGCAGCCACACTCGTGCCTGCCATGGCGGCTGCCCCCTCGGTCAAAGCGCCGCAGGTAGAGAACCCCATGCGCGTTTTGTTGGTCGGCAATAGCTATCTGTACTACAACGATAGCTTGCACAACTATTTGCGCCGCATGGTTGTCGCTGCAGACCCCTTAGTCTCTAAAAAACTTGAGTACAAATCGGCCACTATCGGCGGCGCCAGCCTCTCGCACCACAACATCGACTGGCTCACCAAGCCAGGGCAAATCGGAGTAAAGGAACCGTTCCAGTTGGTTGTTCTGCAAGGCCACAGCGCTGCTGCCCTCTCAGAGGCCCGCCGCAAGTCTTACAGCGAAACTGCCAAATCATTTGCGGAGACCATCCGCTCTCGAGGCGGTCAGGTTGCCCTCTACATGACACATGCCTATGTGGCACCCCATAAGCAGGCCAAGCCCGAAAGCATTCGCGATATCGAGCGGTTCTATGTAGAGACAGGAAACGCCTTGAATGCGCTTGTCATACCTGTGGGGCTTGCTTTTGAAGAGGCTTACAAACGCCGCCCTGATCTAAAGCTACACAAAGACTATGACGGAAGCCACCCTGAACTGGCAGGCACCTACCTCGCCGCAGCAGTCTGCTACGCGTCGATTTACGGGAAGAACCCAATTGGAAACAGTTTTGATGCGTTCGGCAAACTCGACCCCGAGCTCATGAAGTTCCTCCAAACCGTCGCATGGGAGACGGTTCAGAGCTTCCAGGCTAGGAACTAAGCCTTACTCTGATCGCGCGTCCAGCGGTCCACCCTCACACTCAGATCCTTGTAAATTTTTCGGCTCTTGTCTGTGGGGGTGACGATTCGGCGGCGGCTGTCTTCAGGATCGACCGTAAAACTCAAGAATCCATTTCGGTCGAGTATTGCGAGGCACTTGTGAACCGTGGCCGGAGAGGCAACACCAGACCCGGTTACCACATCCTGCACGAACATGGTCCTCACCGGATCCTGTGCACTTACCACCCAATCCAGAATGCGCTGAGAACGCTCATCAAGGCGCCCATACTCATGGGTGTCTCTCACAACGTCGAGAAACTTCTGAAGGGCAAGCCAGCTGTTCACGATAGGTTCCTAAGTAAGCTTTAAACGTACTCTGGTTTATAACCGATCACCTGAGGGGTATCGAGCGAGCCAATTCTCTTATCCCCCCTGCTCTGCGGTGCGCATGATTCGCTCTACGCGCTGAGTCCGTCCCATATCAGCTTCACACCCGTTCCAAAGAGCAAGAGATAGCTCACCTGGTAGAACATCTGCTCTGAGACGCGCTTATGCAGCCACACGCCTAACCAGATCCCGAGCGGGGCGAGCGGCGAAAACAGCAGCGAAGCTCCCAGATTTGAAAGATTGAGCTGACCGAGGAAGTAATAGGGGCCCAGCTTCGCGTAATTCACCACCAGAAAATACAGAGAGGCGCTTGCGACCAGAACGGTCTTATCGGGCTTGAGTGTCATGACGTAAACGGCGAAGGGAGGACCGCCTGCGTGGGCCAGCGTGCTGGTCACCCCAGAAACGACTCCCCAAAAATACCCCGCCCTTACACCCATCTGACCAGGGGCGCGTTGCAGCCACGATGCAATGCGAGCCGCGACTTGGAACCAGTTATTCAAGACAAAGACCACCGCAATACTGCCAATGATGAGCCTGAGCTCCTGGACCGATAGCGCCCGGAAAAGCAAGGCACCCACAACGATGCCAACCAATGCACCAATCAGGACTGGTCGAATCAGCGCAACCGACCATCGCCCCCAGTAGGCCTTGGTGCCAAAAATATCCATGGCGCAGAGGATTGGCAGCATCACACCCGCAGCAACAGCCGGCGAGACCCAAATCGCCATAATAGGGACCGCGAGACCCCCAGCAGCGCCGCCAAACCCGCCCTTGATGATTCCGGTCAAGAGAATAGCGACTGCCGCCGCCGGATAAAAGCCAAGTGGGAAATCAAGGTTTAACATGCTGGCGCCCACTATCTCACGGTTGCCCCGTATCAGGAGAATTGACATGCCAATGGACGAAATCGACTACAAAATATTTGGAAGCGAAATGCAGTATGTCGAGGTTGAGCTCGACCCCGGCGAAGCCGCAATTGGTGAAGCAGGCAGCATGATGTTCATGGAGTCTGGGATCGAAATGGAAACGCTCTTCGGGGATGGCTCGGACCAGCAGGGCGGCATTTTCGGAAAGCTCCTTGGCGCAGGCAAACGCTTGCTCACTGGCGAGTCACTCTTCACCACTGCCTACGTCAATCAGGCCCAAGTGAAACGACGCGTGGCCTTCGGAGCACCCTACCCAGGAAAGATCATCCCCGTCGATCTGAGCGAGCATGGCGGACAGCTCATTTGCCAGAAAGACAGCTTCCTATGCGCAGCCAAGGGCGTCTCGCTCTCGCTTCACTTCCAACGCAAAATGGCGGTCGGATTTTTTGGAGGTGAGGGCTTCATCATGCAAAAACTTGAAGGTGATGGGCACGCCTTCATGCACGCTGGAGGGACTGTGACGCGGAGAACGCTGGCAGCGGGAGAGTCGCTCATGGTCGATACGGGCTGCCTCGTCGCGCATGCACCTTCTGTGGGATTCGATGTTCAGTACGTTGGAAAAATCAAGACCGCACTCTTTGGCGGGGAAGGGCTGTTCTTCGCACGCCTGGAGGGGCCAGGTGACATTTGGCTGCAGAGTCTGCCCTTCTCTAGACTTGCCTCACGTGTTTTTGCTGCCGCCCCTCAGAACGGCGGATCCCAGGGCGAGGGCTCCATCCTCTCAGGTGTGGGCGGGGGATTGCTTGGCGGCATTCTTCACGGCGATCGAAATTAACGACAGCGCAGCAAGAGGACACCCACATGCAATCGCCAAATAGAAAAAGATGCGCTGACAAGTCGGTGCAATAAACTCAGCCTAGGATTCCCCTCAAAAAAAGGGGAGCTGAGATGTTTAACGACAGTGAAATCATAGATGCGCGAGGCAAGCTCCTCGCGTTGGACCGCTCACAGGCAGTCATTCAATTCGACCTGACAGGCCGTGTTGTAGAGGCTAACGAGAACTTTCTGCGCCTCTTCGAATACGAGCGCGACCAAATCATTGGCTCTCACCACTCACTCTTTTGTGAGCGGGATTACGTAGCCTCTGAGGAGTACGCCGAACTCTGGCGCAACCTAGCCTCTGGTAAGAGCGATGCGGGACAGTACAAACGCGTTGCCCGCTCGGGGCGCCCTGTTTGGATTCAATCCTCTTATAACCCCATTCTTGACCTTCAAGGCCGTCCGGTGAAGGTCATCAAATTCGCCACTGATATTTCAGAACAAAAGTCGGCAGAGCAAGCGCTTGCAGAGGCCAAGCAAAGAGCTGACGCTGCACTGCGGAGCAAAGAGCAGTTCTTATCGACCATGAGTCATGAGTTACGCACGCCCATGAATGTGATCATTGGGCTGGGCCAGTTGCTCATAGATGACCCAAGCCTCAGCGCGGACCACCGAGAGCAGATTGACGACATGGTCAAGGCCGGTGGGCATCTACTCTCACTGATTAACGATGTCCTGGACCTTACCCAAGTGGAATCAGGCCTCACCGCCCTCAAATCCGTCAATGTGCACCTCGATGAGGTTATTCGCGACTCTATTGCCATGATCAATGTGTTGGCACGATCTAGGCAAATACAGGTCCTGCCATTTACGCCAAGCGCCCGCCTTGTGCGGGCAGATCCCTTTCGACTCAAGCAGGTGCTCGTCAATCTGTTGTCCAACGCCGTGAAATACAACCGAATTCATGGGTCCGTGCAGGTCAAGGTCAATGCCTCTGGTCCTTTTGTTTGCATCGCAATCGAGGATACCGGCCTTGGCATTCCAAGGATCAAAATGGACCAACTCTTCCAGCCCTTCAGTCGGCTCGGCGCTGAGCAGACAGAGGTTGAGGGAACAGGGATTGGGCTGAGCATATGCAAACGCATGGTGGAGGCCATGCATGGCCGAATCCACGCAGAGAGCGAGGAGGGCAAAGGCAGTTGCTTCTCGATTGAGCTGCCGGCACTGGATGCGGTGGGCGTGCCGGATGAGGCCTCACCCCATCAATCGCAAGGCGCAACGAGAGTCAAACAGGAGGTTCCAGTCTCAAGGCCGCACATACTGGTGGCTGAAGACCATATCGTGAACCAGAAGTTGATCCGACGACAGCTCGAACTCCTGGGCTACACCTGTTCGGTGGTCGGCCATGGGGCAGAGGCAATGGAAGCCTTGCGCGCCCAGGACTATGCGCTGCTCCTGTCTGACATCAACATGCCTGTGATGGACGGATACACGCTCGCAACTCAGCTCAGGGCCAACGGCTACCCCCCCGAGAGACTCCCGATTGTCTTTCTCACGGCCGATGTGTTCAATGCAGGCAATGACAAATGGAAGACCTGCGGGGGCAATGCCTACCTCACCAAACCGACCCAGGTGGACGCCCTCGCCCAGTGCCTACGGCAAATCCTTGCGCCCAGCTAAGACGGCTTTGGTGCTTACCGGGGGTGGGGCGAGAGCTGCCTACCAGGCAGGCGTATTGCGCTCAGTGGCCAAAATTCAGGCTGCGCATGGGCATTCCGCAAATCCCTTTCCAATCATCTGCGGCACCTCGGCAGGTGCGCTTAATGCTGCCGCAATCGCCTGCGGCGCAGATCAATTCGGCGCCGCTACCCGTGCCCTTAAGCAAGTCTGGACAGAGCTACATGTCGAGCAGGTCTATCGCGCCTCGGTAGCCGACATGATCGAAGGCGGGTTTCGTTGGCTCTCCCTGATGGGCATCGGGTGGCTTATCGCGCGCGGAAAGTTTGCTCCCAAGAGCGTGCTCGACAACACGCCACTTGGCGAACTGCTGCGCATGCACATTCCACTCAGGCGCTTGCCGGATTTACTCGAGACAGATGCGCTTGATGCGCTGGCCATTACAGCATCAAGTTACAGCAGTGGAGAACACGTCACCTTCTTCCAGGCCAAACAGTCTGTCTCCGCTTGGCGACGCAACCAACGTATCGCCATTCCGACCACCATTCACTACGACCACCTCCTCGCAAGTGCTGCAATACCGCTGATCTTTGCCCCCGTGCCCCTTCCCCTCAACGGGCCCAGGGCCTATTTCGGAGACGGGTCTGTTCGGCAGACGTCTCCCCTGTCGCCAGCCATTCATATGGGCGCGGAGCAGCTTTTTGTGATCGGAGCGGCCAAGCCGCCGGAACCGAGCGCCTCAGGCCACGAAGACGCCCCGGCGCCAAGCCTCTCTGAGGTCATTGGGCATAGCCTCTCAAGCATCTTTATCGATGCACTCCCGGCCGATATTGAACGACTTGAGCGCGTCAATCAGACCCTGAGTCGCTTGCCAGCGGGATCTGCTCAGGTCAATGGGCTTCGTCCCATTCAGGTCATGACGATTTTTCCCAGTGCGCGCATTGACCAATTGGCCCAAGCCCACATGCAATCGCTGCCTCCCAGCGTGCAGAGGCTTATGCGACTGCTTGGAGACCAACGAGGGCGTCCCAACCGGGCGAGTCGGGGTGGCGCCCTTCTCAGTTATTTGCTTTTTGAGTCCGCCTTTACGCGCAGCCTGATTGCGATGGGAGAACAGGATGCCTGGAACCAGCGTGAGGAGATTGCACGCTTTCTTGGATTCTCAGACTCCGTTGAAGATCACGGCCACCCCACAGGCAGCGAGCCCCCAGAGCAGGGCCGCACGCAGTCGATCTAACCATCGGTCCCGAATCTCTTGCCCTGCCATGACCGCTTCAACCGTAGCGTAACCTGTCCACATGGGTCTCAGAAGATTCTGCCCGCGTCGCACGCGATAGATCAGAATCGCAAGCAGGTGCAGCGCAACCAGCCCCAGCAACACCGGCTCTGTCGCGAGGTGAATCCAGCCGGCCCACTCTACCCAGATCCCAGGCAAAACAGAGACCAAAGGGCCGTCGTATGCAATCTCGTCGGAGGTGGCCAGACCCGCCAGCGCCTGCAGGGTAAACACCCCAAGCAACGCGATCACCGACAGAGCACCAAGGGGGTTATGCCCCAGCCGAGGAGCGGCCATTCCCCGTAGGTATGCAAGCAACTGACGTGGGCTCGGAATAAACCGAGCAAAGCGCGCCGTTTCTGAGCCCCAGAAACCCCAAAGCAGTCGAAAGAGTAAGAGCGAGAGTGCAAATCCTCCAATGCGTCCGTGCCAATCCATGAAGCCAAGCTTCACCGTGATAAGGGACCCCAACACACTTGCAGCCAAGAGCCAATGAAAAGTGCGTGTGGGGAGATCCCAGATTTTGACTAAGCGTTGACTCTGACCAGACCCATGGTTGTTCACTGGGGTTTTCTCCTATCTGCGTGCCCAAGTTAATCCGAGCTTGCGTATCATCGACCGCTATGAAAATCTCACAAATACTGCTGTCAGGCCTTTCGACTGCCCTCTTACTGCTTGCTCAACCCGCTCAGTCGACCGAGGTCCGGCAGGTAGAGGGTATTCAAGAATACCGCCTCTCCAATGGCCTTCAAGTGCTGTTAGTGCCAGATGCCTCCAAACCAACGACAACCGTGAACTTGACCGTTCGCGTGGGCTCAAAGCACGAGAGTTACGGCGAGACAGGAATGGCTCATCTCCTAGAGCACCTGCTCTTTAAGGCATCCGATAAGTACCCAGATGCGCTTGCAGAATTCAGTCGACGCGGGTTTCGCGCAAACGGAACCACATGGCTAGACCGCACCAATTACTTCGCGAGTTTTGCTGAAAATGAAACCAACCTGAATTGGTATCTGGGCTGGCTCGCCGACGCCATGGTCTCGGCGAAAGTTGCGCGCAAAGATCTCGACACAGAGATGACCGTGGTACGCAATGAAATGGAAATGGGTGAGAACAGCCCGTTTGGTGTGCTCTTCGAGCGTACGGTCGCGACCATGTACCAGTGGCACAACTACGGAAACAGCACGATTGGGGCTCGCTCAGATGTGGAGGGTGTCAGTATTGAGCGGCTTCGCGCGTTCTATAAGCGCTACTATCAACCCGACAACGCCACCCTCGTCATTTCCGGCAAATTTCAGCCTGAGCGTGTGCTCGCAACGCTGAAAAAGACGTTCGGTGTCATTCCCAAACCCAAGCGCGCATTGCCACCGCTCTACACCCGTGACCCCGTTCAGGATGGTTCGCGCGAGGTCACCATCAGACGCGTGGGTGGTGTGCCGCTGCTGCTGGCCGGCTATCACATTCCTGAAGGCGCCCATCCTGACACGGCGGCACTTGAACTGCTCAATCGCATGCTCAGCGAGGCGCCGGCGGGAAGGTTGCACAAAGCCTTGGTCGAGCAAAAACTCGCGGCTGAGGTCTTTGGATTTAATGCAAATCTCGCCGATCCTGGGTTTCTGCTGTTCGGGGCACAACTCGCCCCCGATCAAGACCCCGCCGCCGCTCGCAAGACGCTCATTGACACCGTAGAAGGACTCTCAAGCGCAGCGCTCACGGAGAGCGAGCTGGCGCGTGCGAAAGCAAACTGGCTGCGTGACTGGGATCAACAGTTCACCGACCCGGAGAAGGTTGGTGTGGCCCTGAGCGAGTCGATCGCACAGGGAGACTGGCGGCTCTTCTTTCTGCTCAGAGATCGCGTCAAGGCTGTCGATCTGGCGACCGTGCAGCGAGTTGCATCCGAGTGGCTCCTACCCGATAACCGCACCCTTGCGCAGTACCAGCCCACACCGAAGCCGATACGCGCACCAGCGATTCAGCCCCTCGATCTGCAAGCGCAACTGGCGCAGTTCAAGCCTGTGAAATCCGTGAGTCAATCGGAAGCCTTCGACGTCAGTCCAGCCAACATCGCCAAGCGAACAGCGTTGTTAAAAGTCTCGCCAGGGCTCACCGTGTCGATGCTCAGCAAATCAGTGCGCGGCCAGGCGGTGAAGGCAAACCTTACCCTCTACCTCGGCAGCCTGGCGTCCCTTCAGGACCAAGACATTGCGGGCACTGTCCTCGCCATGATGCTCGACAAGGGCACCAACACACTGAGCCGACAGGCGCTTCAGGATCGTCTGACGTCCCTTCAGAGTACGGTTCAGTTCGGTGGCAATGCAGAGCGGATTTCCGCCTCTATCGTCTCCACGCGCGAGCGCCTTCCCGAGGTGATTGCACTTGTGGGACAGATGCTCCGGGATACACGCATCGATCCCGCAGTCTTTGAGGAGGTGCGCGCCCAGGCGCTCTCCATGATCGCCGCCCAGAAAGATGAGCCAGACGCACGCGCGGACAATGCCCTCGACCGTTGGAATAACCCCTACGCCAAAGGCGACCCCCGTTATGCAATGGACTTCGCAGAATCGGAATCGGCGCTCAAGTCATTAACGCGTGAAGCGGTCGTTGCCTTTCACCAGCTCATGCTCGGGCTCTCTCATGCCCAACTCTCTGTCGTGGGCGATTTTGACGCGAAGGCTGCGGAAACGGCCATTCGCCAAGCCCTCGAGAATTGGGCTCCCCAGACGGCCTTTCAGCGCTTACCACGTCCGCATGTCGCACCCAAGGCAACACGCATCCAGATTCACACACCAGACAAACAGAATGCTGCACTGGCCTTGAGACTGCCCATCGCCATTCAGGAGTTCGGTGCAGATCACGCTGCGCTCTTGGTCGCAAACTTTGCCTTTGGCGGCTCGACCAGCGCACGCCTCTGGATGCGTGTACGAGAGAAGGAGGGCTTATCGTACGACGTGCGTTCCCGGCTGGTCATGAATCCCTTTGAGCCAGCATCTCGGCTAGAGGGCTGGGCAATTTTTGCTCCGCAGAATCGCGCGAAGGTGGAGAACGCGTTTGCCGAGGAGTTTGCTCGTGCGCAGCGCGATGGATTCTCCCGAGACGAGATCGAGGCAGCAAAGCGGGGGTTATTGAACTTTCGCCAGCTTGCGCGTGCTCAAGACGACCGCCTTGCCTCCGACCTCTCAAGGCATGCAGATATGGGTCGTGCTTACGCGCTGGAGGCCGAGTTCGACCGGCAGATTGCCTCAGTCACCCCTCAACAGGCCTCTGCAGCCTGGAATCGATACATCAAGCCCGAAGGACTTGCCTACGCGGTGGCGGGTGACTTTAAGTAGCGACCCGTGCACCTGTCTGCCCATGCCGCAAGAGGGCCTGCTGTACGAAGCCGCTCGCCTTTGCCCATTCGACAAAGCGCGAGAGCGCAGCGTGGGCATCGGAGCCTCTTCCTTTTGGGCAGCCCATGGCCTGCTCAATCACCATGAAGGGCTCCGTTATGAGCCGCAAGCCTCGGACGCGGGCCAAATCAAGCTGAAGCTGCTCGCGCACCCCCGCTGCAATGTCCGCACCTATCGTTAGGAAGTTATCAACGACAGCCTGTGAGGTTGCAACCCGGACCAGCGTTGCCTCTCGGATGGCACGCGTCAGATGAAGGTCGTAGGCGCTGCCTTGGCCAACCACAATTCGGTGCCCCTTGCGATCGACCTCGTGAATCGACTGGAGGCTACTCTCTTCCCTCACCGCATAGCATCCTTCAATGAGAACATAAGCAGGAGAGAATAATATGGACTCTCCCCGCTTGGGGTCGATCGCAAAAAATCCAATGTCCGCTGCTCCATCCGACACGGCTTCAACGGAAGATATGGCCTTCTCGTATGGCTGGAGCGCGACTGGAACCCCCAGCTGCCGGCCCAGTTCGCAGGCCAAATCCACAGTAACTCCGATAGGCTTACCCGATGTATCGCGACCCGCCAAGACAGCATTGCCAAGATTTATGGCTGTGCGAAGTATGCCCTCCGGAGCGACAGAATGAGACCATCGGGAGAGATCGGTCATGGGGTCACAGCCCCCTATAGGCAGATGCAAGACCCAAGGTCTTGGCCTCTTTGAGCGCAGCTGCCGCGGACTCCGTGAGGTCCATCACAGTCCGGCCAGCACTTGGAGAGACTGCGACTCCGAGACGGATACCCTGCCAATGCTCAATTGGCATGCACTCGAGGCAGCTTAGCACGCGAATCGCGACGCGCTCCGCACTCTCTGGGCTTGGAATCTGGTCGAGAAGGATCATGAACTGGTCACGCTCCAATCGAGCCACGAGATCTTGTTCCCTGAGCTGCAGGCGCACCTTTGAGGCGACCTCAAAGAGAAGCTCGTCTCCCAGTTCATCTCCTAACAAAGAGTTGATTTTTGAGAAACCGCGCACATCCAACATTAAAACTGCAAGACTGCGCCCCTCAGCCTGAGCGGCCTCAAGGCGCTGCACTGCAAATGCCATAAAACTCCTGCGATTCAGGACTCCAGTGAGGGTGTCTTGAGAGGAGGCCTCTCGAAGTGCGTTGGACAAATGATCGACCTGTGTGAGTGCGTCCAACCAGCGCTCAGTAATCAGCACTAAGAAACGGCCCGCTTCGAGTGTCTCGGGCTCTGTGTCAGTCGGATCAATCAGCTGAATCGACCTCCCCATCGAGCCACTGACCAATACGTATGTGCCTTTCTCTGGCGCGGACTTACCCAGCGAAAAGCGAGGGGCAGGAGACCCAACAAAGGCTTCGCTCGCTCCATGGGCCTCGCGGAGCGCTTCTGCAAGCGCCTCAATCGAGGCTTGGACCGAGACTTGTTCGGTGATAAGCAGCGTACGTTGAAATATTTCAATCATGGTGATTGATCTTACTGAAACCTATTAGACCAGGGCAAGGGCCAAGCTGTCTTTAAGTCGTCATCTCTGTCTGTTCCACTTCCACGCACAAGCATTGCTTTGGTCAGGGGGGCCAACTTATGGATGCACTAAGTTTTCTGAATTTTCGTCGTGAGCTCAGCTCGCGAGGCATTGTTTTCTCTTACAGCGGTTACCTGAACGATGACATTCTCACAGGCATTGGGAATGCGCTTCGGACGAAGCTGGCGCTTGACCATACCGACGCGAAAATCTCTCGCGGCATTTTCTCTGCCTTTGTTGAGCAGGTTCAAAATGTCATTCGCTATTCGGCGGAGTCGCGCGGACCCGAGTTAGACGAGGAAGGTGAGCCCGTTGACGATCCGTACCTTCAGGAGATTCGCTACGGGCTCGTCGCTATTGGAGATCATCCAGACGGGGTTCGGTTCGTAACCTGTGGAAATATGATCGAGACACAGCACGTTCCGCGCATCAAAGACGCCCTTGAATCCATTCGCGGTCTCGACAGAAAAGAGTTGACAAAGCTCATGCGTGAGCAGCTCAAAGATGGCCCGCCAGAGGGCTCAAAGGGCGCAGGCGTTGGCTTTATCTCAATCGCTCGAGAGGCAAACGGCCGCTGGGAGTACGACATCCTGCCGACCGACGACGCCAACTACTGTTTCTTCTGCTTTGAAGCCTACTTCTGAGAGAACGTTCATGGAAAAAATTTCAATTTCATCGACGGCCCGCACGCCTGCGGTCGAGTTTGATCCTGTGGCCCGCACGTTTGTTCTGAGTGGCGAATCCTATCCTGAGGATCCGTTCAAATTCTTCGCAGATCCCCTTGCTACCGTCAATGCCTTTCTCGAGGAAAAGCACGAAGGCCCCATTCACTTCGAATTTCGTCTGACCTACTTCAACAGCTCCTCCGCAAAAGTGCTCATGGACCTCTTTTGCAGCTTAGAAGAAGCGGCCTCCAGAGGAAACGACGTCTCCGTGGACTGGGTCTATGCGGAGGATGATGACAACATGCTCGAGTTGGGCGAGGAATTCTCAGAGGAGCTGTCTGCCGCGAAATTTTCGCTCAAGGCGATCGCTGAGTAGCTGTGTCCTCCGAACTGCTTGCACAAGAGCTGGAGACGCTTGCCTGGTGCGAGCGTCTCATGGAGGAGGTCGAGGGCAAATTTCCGAGGGATGATTTTGAGCGGCTCCACAAGAGCTACAAGCGGTTGCTCAAAGACTTTAACCGCATCATCCGGATCAGTGACCGGAACGAGCTTCGGCTGCAGAACCTGTCGGAGGAGTTGACCGAGGAGAAAGCAAAACTCGAGGGCCTCGCCAATCAGCTCTCCAGCTACTTGCCCCGCCAAGTCTTTGAATCAATCTTCGCCGGCAAACAGACGCTTGAGATCAAAACCAAACGCCGGCTGCTCACGGTTTTTTTCTCCGACATTCAAGGGTTCACCCAGATCTCCGAGGCCCTCCAGCCAGAGAAGCTCACCCATTACCTCAACCAATATTTTTCAGAAATGTCCCGCATTGCGCTTAAGCATGGCGGAACGATCGATAAATTCATCGGCGATGCAATGATGGTCTTCTTCGGAGATCCCGAGACCAAAGGTGATCGGGAGGACGCACTCGCCGCCGTGGCCATGGCAGTTGAAATGCAACAGCGCCTCGCCTCTCTCAACCTGCAATGGCAAGGCGAGGGGCTTCAATATCCGCTGATCACCCGCATGGGCCTCAATACAGGCTATTGCAACGTGGGGAACTTTGGCAGCGCGGATCGCATGGCCTACACGATTATCGGTGGCGAAGTGAATCTGACTGCGCGTATAGAGAGTGCATGTGAGGCAGGAGGCGTTCTACTGTCCTACGAGACATATTCGCTGGTTCAAGACCACATGCTGGCAATCGAGCGAGAACCACTTACGCTCAAAGGCATTGGCCGGCCCGTGCGAACGTTTGCAGTCACAAAGTTTTATGGCTCAGCGACCCATGTTAACGAGGAACTGCCCGTCAAGCTGAGACTTCCCGGCAACCCAGAGGGGGTGGAGATCCATCCATCAGAACTCTCGATGCCTGATCGAATTGCCCTTGTGGCCAATCTCCGATCCATTGCGGATCAACTTGAAGGAGTGAGAGATGATAAGCACCAAACTGATTAAATCGATTCTCCGCGAGCAGTGGGCTGTCGAGGAGCACGAGGTGTGTGGTCCATTCATCAGCCGAATTCGCTCACTCGAAGACGTTATGATCGTGCCAGTGGTCGACCGACATGGTGTTCCGATTGGTCTGATCGAAAAGGGAGCAGCGCTCAACTTGGCGGCGAATCCACTGCACTACTCGGTCTTCGAGAAGCGAAGTGTGAGGATGCTCATGCAAGACGAGTTCGCATCATTCGAGTCGAACATTTCGATCGATGAGGTGAGTTCTGCTTTACTCGCTCGGGGTGGAAACCTCAGCCGAGGTGGTTTTTTGATCACTGAGGACGGCAAATACGCGGGGATTGGGCTGAATACGGACATGTTGAACTACCTCGTTGAAGCCAACGAGGAGAAAGCTCATGCACTCGCGGAGATCAACTCTGAGATTATGGATTCAGTGAACTACGCAAGCCGGATTCAGAAGAGCCTTCTGCCCAATGACGACTTTATGCGCCAGGACCTTCGGTCTCTTGGAATTCTGTGGGAGCCACGAGACATCGTGGGCGGCGACGTCTATTGGCGGTCGCCAGCGCACAATAACTGCTTCACGCTCATTCTGATCGACTGCACCGGACACGGCGTGCCAGGCTCACTAATGTCCATGCTTGTCGTTACATCTCTGAGCCGTGTTTACGCTGAAAACCCCGCCATCCGGCCTGGAGAGGCTCTAGCGCGTGCCGGTGACCTCGTTCGTCGCTCTCTAAATCAAGACCGCGAAGATGCAGCGTCAAATGACGGCTTTGATGCAGGTGCCTGCATGGTGGATCTGAGTGCGCAGAAGGTCGTATTCGCTGGGGCACGTACCAATTGTTTTGTAGTGCCCAAGACAACAGAGTCAGTCATACGACTCGTAGGAGACCGTATGGCTCTGGGCTATCCGGGAACCGCACCGCATGAGGCACTCGAAGAAGTCGATGTTTCGCTCGCTGATTGCCATCTTTTTGCGATGGGATCAGACGGTATATTCGACCAGCCAGGCGGCACTAACCGACGGGCCTTCGGCCCCAAGCGATGGATCGAGGCCCTCGAAGCACACCGTCATGAGTCCGCCGAGCGCCTGGTCCATCGACTCCATGAGGTGATTACAGCGTGGAGGGGGCAGGAGGTCCGACGCGACGACCTCTCAGCACTCGCCTTCTCGCTCTAGGGTTTGCGGTTCTAGTTCTTTGTGGTTAGGCGCGGACAGACGGTCCTCAGAAGGATGCCGTCTGGCCCGCCCTCCCCCTTAAGCGCGCGCCAGCTCGAATCAACCCTCGCGATGGATGTAGGTCGGCCAGTGGCGCGCTTTCCAGAGTAGCGGCGCTCGCTTCGTGTCCTTGCACGACGCCCCACACAGTCGATTTCCTCCAGGTACAGCTTTGAGAGGTGCCCCATCATGTCTGGGTGCCTAAAGTCGTCAACACGCCACACAAGCGCGCCCTCCGTAGTCCTTCGCAACGAGAAAAGCTCTGCATAAGAGACGCTGCCATCACCCTTATCGAGAATGACGTAGTCGCGCGTGAGACCTTCGACCGGCCATAGCAATCCCAGTAAAACTACGAAAAATGCGCCCATGTCACTACAATCGTCCTCATGCGACTCGCCTTTAGCCTCATTCTCTTATTGCCCCCGCTGCTTGTCAGTGCACAAGAGGGCAATGAGACTCCTCCGCCCCTGCCCAACTGCAGCGTCGCAGCGTTTCGCACCCTTGCGCTAGAGTCTCCCGAGAGTAAGCGCGGCCGTGTAGTGCTCGGTTGGCTCAAGGCAACCGGGAAGAACTGCTCCCTAGATCGTCTCATTCTGATTCGAAACAACCGAGTGCAGTGGCTCGGGTCGGCCGACTCAGCAGCAGTTGCGGGAGAGATTGATCAGCTTATTGAGTTGGCCCTCAAGGATGACGCGGGAGCGCTCGGCCAGCTCTACCGTTCTCCTGAACCAGTGTCAGCGCCCGCTGCCAAACCTTGAGCCTCTCTGAAATCAACCCCCTCACCGAGGCCATTCAGCTCGCTGTGGCCCCGGTGTTTTTATTAACTGGGGTTGCGGGCATGCTCAATGCACTGGGCACACGCCTCGCTCGCGTAATCGACCGTGCGCGGCGTCTACATGAACTGGTTGAGGCCTCCCCGGCACCTCATGAGGCTCGCCTGAGAGGGCACTTGGAGGAGCTGCAAAGCCTTCATCTTCGAAGTCGCGTGATTAACTGGGCGACGGCGCTCATGGTCATTTGCGCGGTGCTCATCGGCTTAACCGTCATGGAACTTTTCTACGCGGCTGGAATTGCCGGTCGGCTCCAGCTCTCTCGGTGGGTGTCGGTCACATTCCTCGGTGGTTTTGGCTTTTTTATCGCTGCTTGCCTGCTCTACCTGGCTGAGATCCTGATTGCCTCTCAGAGTGTCAGAATCACGCGTTCGCCACCGCATCCATAAGCCACTTGCCTACGCTGAGGGTACGAGCATCCTGGTATGGTCCTGCGACGATCTGCACGCCGAGCGGTAATCCGTCTTTATCGCTAAACAAGGGCACATGGAGCGCGGGAAAGCCCAAGAGACTCCAAGGGGTGCACGGTCGGGGGTCGCCGGTATTTTCGGGGCTCTCTGGTGCGGAATCGAGTGCACTGAGCGTGAGGATGACATCGAAATCATCAAACGTGTCTTGAAAAGACTGCCTCGAGCGGTCACGAAATGCCATGGCCTTGAAATAGGCACCGGCCTTGAGCTCACGCCCGCGCTGCATCTGCTCAGCCACGCCCCGCGGCACAACCTGAGGGTCGCGGTTCGCCAAGTGGTCGTACTGATGGGCAATTTCTGCAGCGTGGATGACGGCGTGGGCCTCTAAGCAGTCTTCAATCAGATAGTCGTACTGAACACTTTCGGCGTTGTCACCCAGGAACGCGAGAAGCTCATCGAGGGCGTCCTGCATGCTGGAACTTGGCTTGCCAATCGCGGGGGGGATCACCACGGCAAAGCGAGGTGGCCGAGTCCATTGCTCTTGTAGTGCCCGACGCAACATAAGATGTGGCGCGCCCCTGCTGGCTGCATCTTCTCCGTCATCGCCGCTGAGGCACTCGGTCAAACAGGCCAAGCCGTCGAGATCTCTTGCGAAAAAACCAACCTGATCGAGCGTGGGAGACTGCATGAGCACCCCCGTCCTCGGGATCAGCCCGAACGACGGCTTTAAAGCTGGGACGCCACAAAAGGCTGCGGGACGAATGACGGATCCATTCGTTTGGGTCCCGATCGCAAGCGGCGTGAACCCCGCGGCAACGGCAGCTGCCGAGCCGCTCGACGACCCCCCAGGCCCTCTCCTGGGGTCTAGTGGGTGGCGGGTTCGAGACGGTTCTCGGCTCGCCAAAGGCGTGGTGGTTGTCTTCCCGAAGACAAGCGCGCCAGCGGCACGGAGCCTTCTCACAAGCGTGGCGTCTTTCAATGGAAAGTGTTGCGCTCGCTGGGCAATCCCGTATCCAGTCGGGTACCCCGCCACATCGATAATGTCCTTTACGCCGACAGGAAGGCCAAAAAGGGGGCCTAAGTGGTGCCCGAGCCGACGCGCAGTGTCCAGCTTCTCGACGGCCTCAGTCAGCTGCGCCTCATTCAGATCCTCAAAAGCGCCAACTACAGCATCGCGGGTGCGAATCATCGCTAGCGCCTCAAGCAAATAGTCCTGAAGGCCAAGCTGACCCGAGGCCAGCGTCTCGCGGAGCATCATGGTCTCGTGGTTCATTGGCGATAGAGCACCGTGGGCAGCCACATGCCAATCTCTGGCATGAGATATAACAGCACCAAGGCAAATAGCTGAATTCCCATGAAGGGAATCATGCCCGCAAAAATCTGGTTCAGAGTGACATGTGGCGGTGCTACGCCCTTGAGGTAAAACGCCGACATTGCAACGGGGGGGGACAAGAAAGCCGTCTGAAGATTGAGCGCAACCAAGAGCCCGAAGAAAAGCGGATCGACCCCGAAGTTATCCAGCAGCGGGATGAAAATCGGCATGAAGATGACGATGATTTCTGTCCACTCGAGAGGCCAGCCCAACAAGAAAATAATGACCTGGGACAGGATTAGAAACTCGAGTTTGGTGAGCCCAAGCGAGAGGACCCAAGCCTCGACCAATGCCTGCCCACCCAACAAGGCAAATGCTGCCGAGAAAATAGAGGATCCGACAAACAACCAACAGACCATGGCCGTCGTCTTCCCCGTGAGGAATACAGATTCCCTTACAACGGGTAGATTCAAATGGCCATAGGCAAGAGCAAGCAGCGCACCTCCAAGTGTGCCGACTGCCGCGGCCTCCGTTGGCGTTGCAAGTCCAAAAACGATACTGCCGAGGACTGACATGATCAGCACTGCGAGTGGAAAGAAACTGCTGAGGAGCAGCTTCAACACCTCGAAGCGAGCCCAATTCATGAGCAAGTAGGTTAACGAACCGATTGCCACACCAATGCCAACCACAACCCAAACCCACAAAGGCGTCACTGCCGGCTCACCCGACGATGACGCGGCTGTGCGCTGGTCATTCAACGAGCCTACCTGGGCTGAGAGAGTGGCTTGGGAGCTAGCCTCGGCAGGCTGCTGCGCCAGGTTTTGGTCCTCCTCGGAGACCGGAGGTTCTTGCAGCCCGCCAAGTTCCGCAAGCTGCTCTGGCTCATCTTTCTCGGCCAAATCGTCTCCGGGGAGCGCACTCAAACCCGAGTTTGGCTCTGCAGGCATTTCGCTCTCAGCGGGCTCAAGTGACGTGCCGCTCATTTCAACGAGGGCACCACCATCATCCGTAGGCATGGTTGCATCTGTCCGCCCCCAGATAACCAGAGCGAGTATTACTGCAATCAAAGCAGCGGGGATCAAGGCTTGAAGAGCCTGCCCTGCTACTGCGGTACGCCGAAGCCCACCCGGCAAGGGACGAAAAAGTCCCTGCAGTAATCCGAGAACGGCATGCGAACCGAAACGTTCAGAGAGCGCTAATGTCGTCGATGACAGCTTAGGTCGCCGTGCCTCTTCTGAAAGGGCGGGCATGAGACTTGGGTTGATTTTTGCCAAAACAATGACATAGAGCACGTAGAGCCCAGCGAGCATCAGGCCAGGAAAAAAGGCCCCCGCGTAGAGCTGAACAACGGACACGCCAGCGGTTGCGCCATAGACAATGAGGAGCACTGACGGGGGGATGAGAATACCCAAACAACCCCCTGCCGTAATGACCCCTGCGCCAACTTTTTCGCTGTAACCGGCTTTCAGCATCGCTGGGTAGGCCAGAAGACCCATGAGGGTCACCACTGCCCCAACAATACCGGTAGCTGTCGCAAAAATTGCGCAGGTGATCAGCGTCGCGACTGCAAGCGAGCCCGGGACCCGAGCCATTGCCAAATGCATAGAACGAAACAGCCGCTCAATGAGGTTCGCTCGCTCCACAAGGTATCCCATGAATACGAAGAGGGGTATGGAGATCAGCACGTCGTTCGTCATGACCGAATAGGCGCGCTGCACCATAAGATCTAGTGACTGCTGAACAGCCGTGTCGGGCGAGGACATTCGATAGGCAAGCAACGTAAAAATCATGCCCATACCCATCAGGGTGAAGGCCGTTGGGAAGCCCAACATGATCGCAACAACAACCAGTGCGAGCATGAGAAGACCGAGGTGGCCCGACTCTAGGGCCGTCCATGGAGTCAACAAAAGTGCGGCAAGGACTACGGCTCCCATAATCGACAGGCCGAAAACCAGTTCTCGTCTCACGCTGTTCCCTTTCGCGAATCAACAGCCTCGATTAGGTCGTCTGCGTGAACCATCTCGCGTAGTGCGTCTACATTGACCTCCTCAACATCAGGTTCCCGGGATGGCCATGCACCTTGTTGAATGCAGATCACGCATCGCAAAATTTCCACAAGGCCTTGGAGCAGGAGTAGCGACCCAGCCAGAGGAATAATGGTCTTGAAGGGATAAATGGGTGGGCCGTCGGCGGTAATAGACGAATGCTCATTTATTGCCCAAGACTCTCCTGCAAAAATCACCCCAGCATAGGCGAGCGCCGTCACGCCCGGAATGAAGAAAACGATGTACAGGATAAGGTCAATGAGGGCTTGCTGCCGATGGGAAAGGAATCCGTATAGGATGTCGCCGCGCACGTGGCCGCTCTTAGCGAGGGTGTATGCCCCTGCCATCATGAAGACGCTGCCGTAAAGCATCAATTGAGCATCGAACGCCCAAGCATTGGAGCGGTTAAGAAAATATCGAGCGAATACCTCGTAACAGATCATGAGGGTAAGAGGAACCATCAGCCACGAGAAAGCCTGCCCAATACGGGTTGAGAACGCATCGATACGGAAGAAGAGGTCTTGTAGTTTTTGCATGTGTTTGACGTCCTTGAAACACTGATCGTCCCTAACAAAATGGCCCTTCCATGTCTGGAAGGGCCATTTTAATTGCTAAAAGCGTTACGACTTTACTTCTTTGCAGGTGCTGCCTTCTTCGCAAACGTTTGACGATAAGCCATCCGCATATCTACCGAGGTGTCGGTCTGCCAAGAGCCAGCACGCTCAGCGAAATCACGCATAGAGGCGTAAGTCTTCTTAAATAGCGGGTTCTCCTCTGACTTCGCCTTCACCACATTGTCCCAGGCATCGAGTTGAGCCTTCAGTACGGAATCGGGAGTCTTGTAGAACTTGACGCCCTGCTTCGTCCGCATCTCAATATAGTCCTTGGAATAACGATCGATTGCTTTCCAAGACATATCTGCTGATGACGCCTCGACCGCATTCGCGATAATCGCGCGCATCTCCTCCGGCAGCGAGCGGAACTTAGCGCCTCCGAATAGAATCTCGAACTGCTCTGAACTCTGGTGAAAGCTCTGCAGCATGCAGACCTTCGATACATCTGGGAAACCCAAGAGTCTGTCTGAGGAAGCGTTGTTGAACTCTGCTGCATCGAGCAAACCGCGGTCCATCGCAGGCACGATTTCGCCTCCGGGAAGTGCGTTAACCGTTACGCCAAGCTGCTTGTAGATGTCGATTGACAAGCCCACGGTGCGGTACTTAATTCCCTTGAGGTCGGCAGGTTTCGTCACAGGCTTCTTGAACCAGCCGAGGGGCTGGGTTGGCATTGGGCCGTAAAGGAACGAGACGACATCCATATTCAGGCTCTTATAGATTTCGTCGAGCAGGGCCTTGCCGCCACCGTACTTGTGCCACGCCAAAACCATGTTTGCGTCCATGCCGCAGGCTGGCCCGGAACCCCACAGTGCGAGGGCGGAGTTCTTACCATACCAGTACGCGACAACCCCGTGTCCGCCGTCGAGCGTGCCTTTGCTTACGGCGTCTAGTAAGCCGAACGCGGGCACCACTGCACCGGCGGGCAACACGTCGATCTTGAGCTTTCCACCCGACATGGAGTTCACTTTCGCCGCGAAATCGGTTGCATACTCGTGGAAGATGTCCTTGGCAGGCCACGTTGACTGAAAGCGCAACGTAGTTACTTGTTGAGCCCGAGCAATCATTGGGGCTCCGACGATGGGTGTTGCAATAGCTGCGGTTGCAGCTTTACCAAAAAACTTGCGGCGACCTGCTGCGACTTGTCCTTCGGCTGTGGCCTCGACGGCCGCTACTTCGTGTTGGGATTGCTTCATCGATGTCTCCTCGATTGGAACCGCAATAAAAACGCCGCACGGCTGTACGGCCCTTCCCAGAGTCTAGCGAAACCATGCCCAGACGGGAGGCTGGCCTTGCTCGGTAGTTTCCCCATATCGTCAGATAACATGTTTGTCGCGCACGAGGAGGGCATAGAGCGCAGGCAGCGCAAGCAGGGTCAGGAGTGTTGCCACTACGAGGCCGCCCATGATGGCTACAGCCATGGGCCCCCAGAACACACTGCTTTGGAGCGGGATCATGGCGAGGACCGCCGCAGCCGCAGTTAATGTGATGGGCCGGAACCGTCGAACGGTTGCCTCGACAATGGCTTGCTTGATGGGCCTGCCTCCGGCACGCTCTCGCTCAATCTGGTCGATGAGAATCACCGAATTGCGCATGATCATGCCCATGAGGGCAATGACGCCAAGCATCGCCACAAAGCCAAAGGGCCGATTGAGCAAGAGGAGAGCGCCAGCCACACCGGCAATACCCAGAGGGGCTGTGGCCAACACCATGAGGCTGCGCGGCGTGCTCTGAAGCTGCAACACCAAGAGCGTAAACGTAATAAAAAGCATGACGGGCAGGCCTTTGAAGATCGAGACCTGACCCTTACCGCTCTCCTCGGTTTCACCGCCGACCTCCACTGAGACACCCACAGGGAGTTGACCCAAGGTCGGCTGCAGCTGCTGCATGATTTCCGCCTGAACAGACGGGCCCTGCCTGCCCTCCCGTACTGTCCCCTGCAGGGTCATGGCAAAACGACGATCTTTGCGCCACAAAATTCCTGGCTCCCAGACCAGCGAGATGGAGGCCACCTTCTCGAGCGGTACCAACGCCCCGGACTGCGATGACAACAAGAGCTCTCGAAGGTCTGCCAGCTGATCGCGTTCAGATGCGGGCAGCTTCATCTCGATCGGCAAGAGCTTATCTTCATCGCGAAACTCTCCAACCAAAACCCCCGAGAATCGAGCCTTCAGCGACTGCGCAACGGCAAGTGGGCTCACCCCAAGCTCCCGAGCGCGAGCAAGATCGAGATCGACCTTCGCGACGGGCCGAGACTGATTCCAATTGCTATGGAGACCGAGCAGGTCCGGATGCTTGCGCATGACCGATTCAACCAGGGGCTGCGCGTTTCGCAGGGCCTCGACCTGGTCGGAGACCAGCCGAATCTGCACCGGATATGGCACCGGGGGACCATTCGGGAGCAGCTTGGCTCGGATTCTGGCCTCTGGCGCGACCCGTGTGAGCTGCTCGGACAATGCCTTCACAATGTGCTTGCGATCGGCCTTTGGTTTGGGCAGCACAATCATCTGCCCCACGTTCGCCTGCGGAAAGATGACATCCAGTGGCATGAAGAACCGGGGCGCACCAGATCCAATCCAGTTCGTGACACTGGCTACACCCTCAACGCTCAGTGCCACAGCCTCAAGGCGCTTGGCAACGGCCTCGGTCTCGGCCATGCCTGTGCCCTCTGCCAGCGTGAAGTCGACCAGAATTTCTGGGCGCGATGAGTCCGGGAAAAACTGCTGCTCGACTTTCCCCATGCCCATGATGCCCACGAAGAATGTAAGGATCGTCAAGAGCAACACCAGCAGGGGGCGTCGGACACACCAACCCAGCACGCCTCGGAAGGCGCGGTAGAAGCCACCCTCAAACTGGGCGTCCTCGGAGTGCGCCTGTCGGGCTCGCGGTGCGCGCAGCATCCAGTAGCCCAGACTCGGAACAAAAATGACCGACACCAGCCACGAGACTAAGAGCGCTGCAGCCGTGACTGCAAAAATCGCAAAGGTGTACTCACCCACAGCCGACTTTGCGATGCCAATTGGCAAAAAACCAACCGCGGTGATCAGCGTGCCTGTCAGCATGGGCAGCGCTGTGAGCTCATAGGCTGCAGTCGCAGCCTCGAGCCGGCTCGCGCCCTCCTCTAACTTGCGCACCATCATCTCGACCACAATGATGGCGTCGTCAACCAACAAGCCCAGCGCAATGATGAGAGAACCCAACGAGATCTTGTGGATTCCCACACCCCATATATTCATGACGAGGAAAGTGACTGCAAGCACCAAGGGAATGCTGATTGCAACGATCAGCCCAGGCCTTGGGTCGAGCCGCAATGGCTTTGCATGCAACCCGAGTGCAATGAGGCTCACACCCAAGACAATTGCGATGGCTTCGCCCAGCACCGTTAAAAACTCCTGCACTGAGCTCGCGACCACCTTGGGTTGATCCTGCACCCGGTCAAGCTGCACCCCGATTGGCAAGGACTCCAGGATTCGCGGCAACTGCGCCTGAAGCGACTCGCCGAGGCTAATGATGTTTCCACCCTTGCGCATAGAAACCCCCAGGACCAGCACCTCTTGACCATTGAATCGGACCTTTGGAGTCGCTGGATCAACCACCGCTCTTCGCACCCGCGCAATATCCGAGAGCCGAAGGACCATGGAACCTGCGCGGATTGGCATCTGCTCTAGCGCAGGAAGATCGACAAACTGACCTTCGACTCGGATCGGAATCTCAAAGGGCTTGGTTTGTAGCCGGCCTGCATCGGCCACTGCATTCTGTTGGCTGATCTGTTGAGCAACGTCGTCGGAGCTGAGTCCATAGCGCGCCAGCTCACGTCGGGCCAGCTCAATGAATACGCGCTCTTGCTGTTGCCCGAAGACCTCTACCTTGCCCACGTCACTGACGTTCAGGAGCTGGTTGCGCACCGCTCGTGAAAAATCAGAGAGTTCTGCCTGGGAATAGCCCGGTGCAGAGAGGGCAAACATGACCCCAAACGTGTCACCAAAGTCATCGTTAAAGTAGGGACCCTGAACCCCCTGGGGGAACGTGTGGGCCGCGTCGCCAATCTTCTTGCGCACCGCATAGAAACGATCAGTGACCTCATCGGGGTTAAAGTCGTCTGCCAGTTGATAAATGACCGTGGTGTGCCCCGGCTTTGAAAAACTGACGATCTTGTCGCCGTTTGGGACGTCTTGAATGATCCTCTCGAGTCGATCTGCGACCTGCTCGGCCATCTGCGTTGCCGTTGCGCCTGGCCAGTTCATTTGAACCACCATCGCGCGAAAGTGAAACGGCGGGTCTTCGTCTTGCCCGAGGGAGAAATAGCTGCCAATACCCAGGATGAGCAACGAGACCATGAGGTATCGAATGAGCGCCGGATGCGCAATCGCCCAGCGGGATAGATTGACTCGCATCATGAACCCGGCGACTCCAAGAGACGAACGGCCTGACCCTCCACCAGGAGGTGCGCGCCCACGGCAACTACGCGGTCTCCAGGGGTGAGGCCCGATACGACCATAGCTGCGCGGTCATCGACAGCGCCCAGTCGAATCGAACGGCTAACGACTCGGTAGGTGCCCGGTGTGTCGCCAGCCAAAACCACCATCACCCGCTGGCCATCGAGCAGAGCCGTCGTCGGCAACATCATGCGTGCAGATCGCGTGGATGGGGCGGTAACCGTCGGTCCAATCTGTACGGGCTCAGCCACTGATTGCAGCGAAACCAGGGGCATTCCCCCCGATACCACCTGACCAACTTGTACCCTCACCTCCGCCACACGACCCCGACGGCTGGCCCGAAGGGTATTTACCCCCAGCCGATCGAGTGTCGCCTCATATTGGGCTCGGGCCACAGCCAAGGCGGCCTGACGCCGGCCAAATTCGGCCTCCGAGATAAAAGACTTGTCGCGCAGCTCTGTGTAGCGGACAAAATCGGCCTCCGCTGTTGCGAGCTCCGCACGCGCAGCGGCGGCTTGGACGCGGGCTGCACTGTCGCTGAGCTGAGCATCTCGCGGATCCAATCGAACAAGCGCCTGACCAGGAAGCACTGGATCACCCGGCTTCACCAGAATTTCCATGACGGTGCCCGCAAGCTCAGCCTTGAGTGCTCGTGACGTTTCCGGAGCAACAGAGACTGCCCCGCGGGAGGAGAGCCCTCCGTCCGAGACCGTCAGGACAATCGTCTTGACCAGGGGAGGCTGCACGACCGGTGCCTCAGGTTTCGAACAGCCCAAAAACGTTGCGGTGAAGATCACCATGGTCATTCGTGTCAGTCGCGTCATCCCGTCTCTCCCTTAGGGCGTCGGACCGCCGCCCACAGCAAAGCAAGCCAGCCCACAATCATGAGAAAACCGCCGATAGGTGTTACGGCGCCCCAAGCCGGCGAGGCCGTGAAAGCAAGTCCGTAGAGGCCTCCGCAGAATGCCAGCACGCCAAGCGAGAACGCCACGCCAGCCACCGCGGCCCCGATCCTGAAGAGCGTGAAGTTCACCAACGCCGCACACCCAAGTAATGCGAGTCCGTGCCAGAGCTGGAATTGGATTGCAGTATTGAGCCAACCGAGTTGGCGGGCAGGAAGATCCGCAAGTAAATGCGAGGCTGCAGCGGCAAGCGCGACGGCCGTTACGCCAAAGAAGCCCGAGAGTCCGAGAAAGACCCGGGTGTAGAAAACGGACATCATGCGCGTCCTTATTTTTATGCGAGTGCTGAGGAGGTTGATCGCTCGAGCGGAAAGGCTGCGTCCATCAGGAGCTGGGTGTAGCTATGACGAGGCTGACCAAACACGTGCTCGGTGAGCCCCGATTCTACAATGTTGCCCTGCCGCATGACCACCACCCGATGACTCAATGCCCTGATTAACGGGAGGTCATGACTGATCCAGATCAAGGTGAGCCCCTGTTGCTGCTGCAGGTGCACGAGTCGCTCGGCAATATCCGACTGGGTCTGCCAATCCAGGGCGCTGGTGGGCTCATCCAATACCAAGATCTCGGGTTCAGAAATCAGGGCGCGCGCAATGGCTACGCGCTGCCGCTGTCCGCCAGACAAGGCGGCGGGCAGACGTTCGAGCAACTGGGGCTCAAGCCCGACATGAGCGAGCGTCTCTTCGCAGCGGGCGAGGCGCTGCGAGGGAGAGAGGTCTCTATGATGAAGAAGCAGCGCCTCTTCGAGGGATTCTCGGACCGAGTGCCGGGGCGAGAGGCTGCCCGCCGGATCTTGAGGCACCCATTGAAACCGGCGCCGCTGCGCTCGGAGCTCGCGGCTAGAGAGCGCCATGAGGTCCCTCCCCGAAATCTGAATCTCTCCAGACTGCCGACCACCAGCAAGCCTCAGCAGTGCAAGCGCGAGGCTGGTTTTTCCGCTACCGGAGCTCCCGATAATGCCCAGAGTCTCGCCCCGACTCGCAATAAAGCTGGCCTGATTCACCAGAGCGCGCACCGGCTTTCCGACCAGCCAAGGACCCGGAGGAGACATGAGGGTGAGCCGACGCACGTCCAAATAGCCGTCGCGCGCCTTGGGTGGGGCAATTTGCGGGTCTATCCGTCTACTCAGGAGCTCGCGCGTAATCGGATGGCTCGGCCGATCGAGCAAGAGTTCGACCGGGCCGGTTTCAACAATCTCGCCATGCGCAAGCACGGCCATGCGACCTCCGACGGATCGCACTGCATTGAGGTCATGTGTGAGCAGCAGCAGACCCGCCCCCCGCGCGCGAATCCATTGCGTTAGGCTCTCGAGCACGAGGGACCGGAGTGGCAGATCGAGGGCCGAGGTGGGCTCATCGGCAATGATGAGCTTCGCCCCGCAGGCGAGTGAAATGGCAATGAGCGCTCTTTGACGCTCGCCACCTGAGAGCTCATGCGGAAACTGCTGGGCCTGTCGCTCTGGATCGTGGAGGCCGGCTGCAAAGAGAACTTCGTGCAGGGAGGTAGCCTGTGCGCCACCGGTCGTCAGCGCCTCTTGAACCTGCTCACCAATGCGCTGCACCGGATTGAGCGCCAGATCTACATCCTGAGGGACCCAGGCGATGTCACTCCCGCGTAGCCGCGCGCATGCAGCCTCATTTTGAATGTCGATGTCCTGACCCTGCCAATTCAACACACCGGATCGTCTCGCACCATCGCGCAAGCCCATGAGTGCTCTGGCCAGGCTCGACTTACCAGCACCCGATTCACCCACCAAGCAGAGCACCTCTCCTGCATCGAGCGAGAGCGAGAGCCCACGGAGTACCGGGCTCTCGGCCTCATATTCGAGCGTGAAGTCCCGTAGGCTCAGCATCTGGGGTGCTTCTGAGCAGAGGATGAACCAAAAAGACCCGCTGCCAGACTCAGCGCGAGTAGCAAGATAAATAAGACGCCGACGACGAAGCTAGTTTGCCACCAGGCGCTCTGCGTGGTCGCAGCCTCCGCCAGCAGCCCGCCCAAGGTTGGTGCCTCAACACCCCAGGACACCCCAAGAAAATCAAGACTAACCAGCGAGAGCACCGCGGCCAAAACCCTGAGGGGCAACACCGAAAGTGCAGGCGCAAGGCTGTTGGGCAGCAGGTGTCGCGTCACAAGCTGAAACCCGCTCAAACCCATGGCGCGGGCCGCAGTGACATAACCCAAGTGCCGATTCTTGAGCACCTCTGCGCGCACTTGCTCGGCCACACCCATCCAGCCGAACGCCAGCAGAATGAGCCAGAGCAGACCGAGGTGCGGCGTAAAGAGACTCGCCACAAGCAGTAATACGAGCAACTCGGGCAGTAGGCTCCAAGCCTCCGTAAGGCGCTGCAGAATGAGGTCTACCCATCCCCCTACATAGCCCTGAAGGGCACCCAATCCCGCACCAACAACGAGTGATCCCGCGGCCAATGACAGACCAAACAGCACGGAAAACTGGAACCCCTCTACGACCCGAGCAAAAAGATCGCGACCCTGAGCATCGGTTCCGAACCAATGCCGTGCGTCGGGTGGTGACGGAAACGGGGTAGCACTCTCTAAATCGATCGTCTCGGCCGAATAGGGATTGAGCGGAAACCATGCCCAATTCCCCGGCCGACTCAGAACCTCCTGAACCCAGGGGTCGCGGTATCGGGGTGCGCTCGGCAGCGAGCCGCCAAGGGTTCGCTCCGATACCGACTCGAGCATGGGCCAATAGGTAACGCCATCGACGCGCATCACCAGAGGCTTCTCACTGGAGATCGCCGGCGCCAACAGCGCAATCATGAATAGCACCATGAGCACCCAGCCTTGTCGAAAAAAACGCCACAAGGCCATCATGTTGAACCCACCTGAATGCGAACCCTTGGATCGACCCACCCGTAGGCTAGGTCGATGAGCAGCTTGACGAGGAGGCTCACCAGACCCGCGACCAAAACACAGCCGAGCACCACGGGGTAGTCTCTGCGCGCAACCGCCTCGACCGCCATGAGCCCCATGCCCTCGACGCCGAAAAGGGTTTCAATGAGAAGAGACCCCGATACCGCCGCTGAGACGAACCAACTCGGCATGGCTGCCAAAATTGGCAGCAGCACATTGGGCAAGACATGCTGGGTCAGGACGGAGCGAAAAGACAGTCCCTTGGCCTGAGCCGTCCATACATACGCTTGGCCCATCTCGCGAATTGCGGCAGCTCTGGTGATGAGCGCAAGGCTGGCCAGAAATCCACTCGACAAACAGACAACAGGCGCCCAACCGAACCCGGAGCGCACCGAAAACCACTGCAGGAGCAATGAACCCAGCACAAAACCAGGAATGGCATACAGAAACAAGGTGAGCAAAGAGAGACCGCGATCGACGGAGCGCCCCACCCTCAGGGCCTGCAATAGCCCGAGGGGAATTGCGAGTGCGCAGGCGAGCACCAAGCTGGAGAGCCCCAGCAGTGCCGACACCGGGAGTCGCTCCATCAGGAGATCGAAGACCGGGCGCTGATAAAAAAGGCTCTGGCCTAAGTCACCGGCCACATAGCCCGATACGAGCTGAAAAAATTGCATGACAGGCGGTAGGTCCTGGCCAAGCTGGGCCCGCAGCTGTGCAACCTGCTCTGCTGTGAGCGCCGTTTGCACGGCCTGAACCGAGGAAGCACCCATTTCTGGCATGGAGACAAGGAGGTGATCGACAGGCCCCCCAGGCAGCAGCTGCACGAGCCCAAACACGGCGGCCAATAGCAGCCCCAAGGTTGGAAGGCCAATCAGCACGCGGCGGAGAAAGTAGCTCGTTTCTGGCTTCACTGCTGTTGTCCCCACCAAGCTGAGGTCAGCAGCCAGATCTCGGGGTCCATGATGTCTGGCGGCTGTTGGGGCATTCGAAGACCCCTACGCAGTACGATGCGATGCGCTGAATTGTGCCAGAGACCCAGCACCAACGACTGTGAGCGAAGCATCCTATCGAGCAGCCGCGCGGCGGTCTGACGGTCCGTCATGGATCTAGCCGATAAAACGGCCTCAATCGCCAGATCGACCGATGGGTCAGAGAGGCCCACGACGGCATCAGTGCCGGGCTGGCTTGCAGATGCTGAGGAAAATCGGGCCCGGAGTTCGGGACCCGGCCTCGTCGAGCTCAGTTGTAACTGACTCACGAGGTGGTAGCGTCCTTCCATAAGCCGACGTCGATGCGCAACGGGATCTTCCGTCAGCAAGACAGATTGAATCCCCAAACGCGCCAAGGCGCTCTGCCAGACACGGAGGGGTCCAGCGAGGCTGTGATCATGAAGCGCCACTTCGAGCACGAAGCTCGGCTGGCTGGCCGGGTGCAAGCGCCCACGGGTCCACACCCAACCAGCGCTCTCGAGTAGTCGCACGGCCTGAGCCCGGGCCTCGACCGGAGACATCACTGCACCGGTCAGGTCAGTGGTCAACTCCTGTGGCACGACCCGCCCAAGTGACCCAAAAATTCGCTGGGCAAGTGCCTGCTCAGGCCCAGTCATTCGGCCACTCGCCGCCATCTCGGTGTTGGAGAAAAACGACTCGCTGCGGACCTTGCCGCCACCCATCACTTGCCTATTGAGCCAGTCAAAATCCAGCAGAAGCGAGAGCGCTTGTCGCACCCGAGGATCCTGGAGCTCGGGACGCCGCAGGTTGTAAAAGAGCCCCAACATGCCGTTCGGGTTCGTGTTGGCCATGGTGTGCACCTGGGCACCGCTGGGCAGGTCTGTCAGCCGCTCGGTCTCTGGCAATGACCACAGGTCGATCTGACCCGTGTTAAGCCACTGCCTGAGGGCGGAGGCATCTCGGGCATAGCGAAAGACGACAGAGTCGAAGTGAAACTGTGCTCTCCGTGGGAGTCGATCAAATCCCCAATAGAGAGGATTTCGCTGGTAACGAACCATACGGCCACGCACCCATGCACCGACCGTGTATGGGCCAGAGCCGACCAAGGCCTCGTCTGCATTCCAACGAGAGACTCGGAATACCGGAAGCCCTGCAATCAGGAATCCGAGTTCCGGATTGGGTGATTGAAACTCGAAACGCACGGTTCGCGCATCGGGGGTCACCACCCGCGTCACACCGTGCCAGTAATGCTTCCAAAACGGACTGGCCTCTGCGCTTGTAAGCCAGGCGTAGCTCCTACTGACATCTTCGGCCGTAACGGGCTCTCCATTTGAGAACCGCGCATCAGGGTGCAGTCGAAAACTCATCGACCGCCCATCGCTTGCCAACAACATCGACTCAGCAAGCAGTCCATAGAGGGTCATGGGCTCGTTGAGGCTCGCCATGGCGAGGGGCTCAAAGACCAGTTCCATCATGCCGCGAGGGCCACGCCCGCCGAGCATGAAGGGATTGAGGCGATCGAACCCGCCCAAAACCCCAAGCTGTAACTGCCCCCCAGGTGTACCGGACGCGGACACATACGGAAGCACACCATCGGGGGCCAATGCTGGCTTCCCTTCCAGGGCAATGGCTGCCACCCACTCTCCGGGCTTCGCCAGAGCGGCACCACCTGGCAAAGCTGTCAGTAATGCGGCGAGGAAGAGAAGTGCGAGGCGAGACATGGAGGTGCAGTGTAGCGATAACGATAAAATGCCGATTCAGACTCGAAAGGTTCCCGTCATGTCATTTCTGCACGGCAAACGCATTCTTATCACCGGCCTGCTCTCCAATCGCTCCATTGCCTATGGCGTCGCTAAGGCTTGCCATGCGCATGGCGCCGAACTAGCCTTCACATACCAGAACGAGCGATTTGAGACCCGCGTCAAGGACATGGCCGCCGAGTTTGGCAGCAGCCTCTGTTTTCCGTGCGATGTCTCGGAAGACAGCCAGATCAATGCCCTCTTTGAGGCGCTCGGGCAGCAATGGCCCCAGCTCGACGGCTTGTTGCACGCGATTGCGTTTGCGCCTCGCGAGGCGATTGCGGGCGAATTCCTCGACGGCTTGAGTCGCGAGAGCTTTCGCATCGCCCACGAGATTTCGTCCTACAGCTTTCCAGCCCTTGCAAAGGCAGCGCTCCCCCTCATGCAAGACCAGGGTGGTGCTCTGGTCACGCTGAGCTACTTAGGCGCAGAGCGTGTCGTCCCTGCTTACAACACCATGGGCCTTGCAAAGGCGAGCCTTGAAGCAGCAACCCGCTATTTGGCCGCCAACCTCGGGCCCATGGGCATTCGAGTCAATGCGGTCTCAGCCGGGCCGATCAAAACCCTTGCAGCCAGCGGAATTAAAGGCTTTGGAACCATCCTCAGCGTCGTAGAGAAGTCGGCTCCGCTGCGCAGGAACGTCACTATTGACGACGTTGGCAACGCCTGCGCATTTCTGCTGTCCGACCTCGCAGGTGGCATTACCGGCGAAGTCACCATGGTGGATGCAGGCTTCTCTCGTGTCAGTTTTGCCCTCAACGATGACGGACAAGGCTAATGCAGCCTTACCTTGAGCTGATGCGGCATGTGCTGCACCACGGAACTCCAAAATCCGATCGCACAGGCACGGGTACCCGATCCGTATTTGGCTGGCAAATGCGCTTCAATCTCGCTGAGGGCTTCCCGCTGGTGACCACCAAGAAGCTCCACACCAAAAGCATCATTCACGAGCTGCTCTGGTTTTTGCGGGGCGAGACCAACATCGCGAGCCTTAAGGCGGCGGGGGTCAGTATTTGGGATGAATGGGCCGATGCCGAGGGCAATCTCGGCCCGGTGTATGGCAAGCAGTGGCGCGCCTGGCCTGCCCCTACGGCGGAGGACCCCAAGGCAGCCATTGATCAGATGCAGCAACTGCTAGACCAGATCAGGAACAACCCAGACTCCCGGCGGCTCATTGTGAGCGCTTGGAACGTGTCCGATATTCCGCAAATGGCCCTTGCGCCGTGCCACGCATTCTTCCAGTTCTATGTGGCGGGCGGACGTCTCTCTTGTCAGCTCTACCAGCGCAGCGCAGACATCTTTCTCGGAGTGCCCTTCAACATCGCCAGTTACGCACTGCTTACGCACATGGTGGCCCAACAAACCGGACTCGAGGTCGGAGACTTCGTTTGGACCGGTGGTGACTGCCACCTCTACGAGAACCACCTCGAGCAGGCCCGTGAGCAGTTGAGCAGACAGCCCTTTGCGCTGCCGACACTTCTGATCAACCGCAAGCCAGAGAGTCTCTACGACTACGCATACGAGGATTTCACGATCCTCAATTACCAGTGTCACCCGGCAATCAAAGCGCCGGTGGCGGTCTAGGGCTCGTCTTGAGGCCACAGGTCACTGCAATTGCTGCCTTGGCGAGCAATCGTTGCATCGGACTCCAGAATGCGCTCCCCTGGCACGTCCCTGAGGACTTACAACATTTCAAGGCACTCACCGTAGGCAAACCGGTACTCCTCGGTCGAAAAACCTACGAGTCGATTCTTGCCATGCGCGGAAAGCCACTGCCCGGCCGTCCCCACCATGTTCTGACTCGACAGGCGGATTGGCAGCCTTTACCCGAACACAGGGAGCAGGTCCGGGTCGTTCGGTCGGTTGAGGAATCTCTCTGGATCACCGAAACCACAGGTGAGCCCGAACTCATGGTCATTGGCGGTGCAGAGGTCTACGAGCAAGCCCTCTCAATGACCGATCGACTGGAGCTCACCTGGATTGATCAAGCCGTTGCGGGCGACGCGTTCTTCCCAGAGCTGCAGGCTGATGTGTGGCAAGAACACGCGGAGACAGCGTGGCAGACGTCATCGGGAGGCCTTCGGTTTCGGTTTCAGACCCTAAATCGGGCCCGCCCGATCATGTCTTTGGCAGGGTGACGCCCGTCTGGCCCTGGTACTTCCCGCCACGGTCTTTGTAGGAGGTGTCACAGACTTCGTCGCTCTCGAAAAACAACATCTGTGCGCAGCCCTCATTGGCGTAGATCTTGGCCGGCAAGGGAGTGGTATTCGAAAACTCAAGCGTGACATGCCCCTCCCACTCAGGCTCGAGCGGGGTGACATTCACGATGATTCCGCATCGGGCATAGGTGGACTTACCCAGGCAGACCACCAGGGTACTGCGGGGAATCCGAAAATATTCGACCGTTCGCGCAAGGGCAAACGAGTTGGGCGGAATGATGCAAACGGGGCCCTTGAAGTCCACGAACGAGCCTGTGTCGAAGTTCTTGGGGTCTACGATGGTGCTATTGATGTTGGTGAAGATCTTGAATTCATCTGCACACCGCACATCGTATCCATAGCTTGATGTGCCATAGGACACAATCTTCTGTCCGGAGACCGCCCGAACTTGGCCTGCCTCAAAGGGCTCAATCATGGCCCGGCTCTGGGCCATTCGGCGGATCCAGTGGTCGCTTTTGATGGTCATGAGGTAATTATGACCGAAGCGCTAAACTAAGAGGCTATGACTCGTCGCGCTTTCTTCATCACGTCTGCCCTCCCCTATGCCAATGGCGCCATTCACTTGGGCCACATGGTTGAACACATTCAAACCGATATTTTCTCGCGATTTCAAAGGCTTCAGGGCCACGATGTGGTTGCAGTCTGTGCGGACGACACCCACGGGACTCCCATCATGCTGCGGGCTGAGAAAGAAGGCATCTCACCCGAGGCCCTCATTGAGCGGGTCTGGGCCGAGCACAGTCGGGACTTCGAATCCTTCGGCGTAGCCTACGACCTTTACTACACGACCCACTCCGCCGAGAACCGAACACTCTCCGAGCAGATATACCTCGCCCTGCAGGCGCAAGGCCTCATTGAAGTGCGCACCATAGAGCAGATGTACGACCCCGTGAAATCGATGTTTCTGCCAGATCGGTTTATTAAAGGTGATTGTCCGAAATGCGGCGCAAAAGACCAATACGGTGACTCCTGTGAGGCCTGTGGCGCCACGTATGCGCCGACCGATCTCAAGAACCCTGTCTCTGCTGTCAGCGGGGTACGTCCAGAGACACGCGAGAGTGAGCACCACTTCTTTCGGCTATCCGATCCTCGCTGCGTGGACTTCTTGAATCGCTGGGCACTCGAGGAAGACCGGCTCCAGCCCGAGGCGGCCAACAAGCTGCGCGAATGGCTCGGCACAGACGAGCAGGGGCAGTCTCGCCTAGGCGACTGGGATATTTCACGTGACGCGCCCTATTTTGGATTTGAGATTCCGGGGGCGCCAGGCAAATATTTCTACGTCTGGCTTGATGCGCCGATTGGCTACTACGCAGCCCTCAAAAAGTGGTGCGAACAACACGGACGAGCATTCGAAGATTTCGTGAGACCAGACTCGTCCGTTGAACAGATACATTTCATTGGCAAGGACATCCTCTACTTTCATACCCTCTTCTGGCCTGCCATGCTCGCGTTCTCAGGCCACCGCGCCCCATCCCATGTTTATGCGCACGGATTTCTCACCGTCGATGGCGCAAAGATGAGCAAATCTCGCGGCACCTTCATCACCGCGCAGAGCTACATCGATCAAGGTCTCAACCCAGACTGGTTAAGGTATTACTTCGCGGCCAAACTTAATGGCAGCATGGAAGACCTCGACCTGAGCTTCACCGACTTCATTGCCAAAGTGAATAGCGACCTCGTTGGGAAGTTCGCAAACATTGCGAGCCGCTGTGCTGGCTTCGTTGTGAAGCGATTCGAGGGACAGCTCTTGGGCGATGCCCGAGATGAGGGCTCAGGAGAACACGCTGACCTCGAGGGGCTCTTTGCGCAGCGCGAGCAGGGCATCGCGCACGCCTATGAGACGCGCGATACGGCCAGGGTGGTTCGAGAGATCGCAGCGCTCATGGACGCTGTGAACGGATATGTCGACCAATACAAGCCCTGGGAATTAGCCAAGCAAGAAGGACAAGACGCGCTCTTACACCGAGTGGTGAGCACCAGTCTGCGCTCCTTCGCTCGTCTTGCCATCTTGCTCAAGCCCATCTTGCCGCGAGCGGTGGCTCGGGCCGAATCCGACGTGTTCGGTCTTGCCCAACCCTGGGCCTGGTCAGACCTCGACCGCCCTGCACTCGCGCATGTACGGCCTTTCCAGCACCTGTTTTCGCGCGTCGATCGAGAGCAGATTGACCGCCTCATTGAAGCCAACAAAGCCAGCCTCTAGGAGCCCACGATGCCCATCTTCTCTCGCCCACACTACGAGTCCGAGGCGACTCAGTTTTTGGCAGACCTCAAGCTCGCCAAGCCGCACCTTGAGCAAAGCCAGCGAGAGGGTCGCGCCAAACTCTGGGATAAAGACCCGATCGACCTCGATGCCTTCGAGCGCACCCAGCGTGCACGTGTGCCCCAAAAACCCTACGTGTATCAAACCTAAGTCGCTGTGACGTCTATACACCCTCCCCCGAGCCCGGAGGTTGAGGCCATTGCCCGTCTCTATGGAGAGCCGCTGGTCGACTTTCCCAGAGACCTCTACATTCCCCCCGACGCGCTTGAAGTCATACTCGAGGCCTTCGAAGGGCCGCTGGACCTGCTGCTGTATCTGATCCGTCGTCAGAATTTCAATATCCTCGACATTCCCATGGCCGAGGTCACCCTGCAATACCTCAAGTACATTGATGAGGTGCGCGAGCATAACCTTGAACTCGCAGCAGAGTACCTGCTCATGGCCGCCATGCTGATCGAGATCAAATCTCGCATGCTGCTGCCGGTGCGACCTAAGGCAGGTGAGGATGAGCCCGAAGACCCCCGAGCCGAGTTGGTGCGACGGCTTCTGGAGTACGAGCAAATGAAGCTCGCAGCCCAAAAACTCGATGACCTGCCTCAGGCGGGTAGAGATGTCTTTGCAGCCCAGGTCTTTGTTGAACAAACGCTTGCACCTCGCCTGCCGCAAGTGAATGCAGTCGACCTGCAACAGGCATGGCGAGAGTTGCTCAAGCGTGCCAAGCTCGTTGCGCACCATCAAGTGACGCGTGAGGCGCTCTCAGTTCGAGAGCACATGGCCAAGATTCTGCGCCAACTCCGATCGGTCGCCTTCGTCGAATTCCAAGATCTCTTCGAAGAGGCCATTCGAGCGGGTGGGGGCATTCCCGTCGTAGTCGTGCATTTTCTTGCTCTCCTGGAGCTGGCTCGCGAAGGGCTCATCGACCTTACGCAGGCGGCCCCTTTTGCACCCATCTATGTCCGGCTCTCCAGTCAGCCCAGCTGACCTTACCCAGCTCAATACCCTTGGGCTTCCTGCGTTTGCGCAAGCGATCGTCACGCTCAAGGACAGCCTTGCATTACCTGCATTGAGCGAACAGCTCCGAGGTCAGCCAAGGTTGATTCTGGGAGGTGGCAGTAACGTGGTCATGACGGGGGATGCCCACGCGCCCCTGCCAGTCACGGTCATTCACAACCAACTTCGGGGACTGGTGCGACTCGAGCAAGGTCCGCATGGGGTACTTGTGCGATGTGCAGCCGGCGAGTCGTGGCATGCCTTCGTCATGTGGACCCTCTCGCAAGGCTGGGCAGGGCTCGAGAATTTGGCGCTCATTCCGGGCACGGTTGGGGCCGCACCGATCCAGAACATCGGAGCTTACGGTGTCGAGGTCTGCGACCGAATTGACACCGTTCATGCGTGGGACTTTCATGAGCAATCCCATGTGAGCTTCTCTGCAGACGCCTGCGGTTTTGGCTATCGCAGTTCACGATTCAAGGATCCGAGCATTCAAGGCCCCTGGGATCAGCCTCGATACCTCGTGGTGGCTGTTGATTTTCGCTTGCAGACCGGGCGACATCCGAAGCTTGAATACTCCTACGCAGGGCTTGCCGGTGAAGTTGAGCGACTTGCACACGGGCACCCGCCCTCTCCCATGCTCATTGCTCACTCGGTCATGTCGTTGCGCAATCAGAAGCTTCCATCGCCAGAGCAGCAGGGCAATGTTGGGAGCTTCTTCATGAATCCGGTTGTACCCGTGGGCTTCGCAAACAGTCTTTCGGAGCGGAACCCTGAAATGCCCTATTACCCAATCAACGAGGCTGAGACGAAGCTCTCAGCGGGCTGGCTCATTGAGGCCTGCGGACTCAAAGGTTTTCGTCGCGGGCAAGCAGGCGTCTCAGACCGACATGCGCTGGTACTCGTGAACCACGGGGGGACGACTGGATCAGAGTTGCTCTCACTGGCTGGACATATTCAGCGCACCGTCTTGGCTAAATTCGGTGTGTGGCTAGAGCCTGAACCGCAGTTCATTCCGCCGCGCGACGCCGGCGAAAGACTGGCCTCTCCGGTGCGCTGATTCCCTTGATCCAGCGGTAGCCCTCAAGATCAAACCCCGACAGGTCGGATACCTTCAAAATGCGTTGTTCAATGACAAATCGAGCCATGAGGCCCCGCGCCCGTTTCGCAAAGAAACTCACCACCTTGTAGCTGCCACCCGGCTGCTCGTCCTCAAACACCGGCGAAACCACCTGCTCTGCTTGCAGGCCCGGGCCTCCCGGATCAACATCCGTCTGGGGACCAGGCTTGAGCCGCAGCACTTTTGCGTACTCTTGCGACGCAAGGTTCAAGAGCACCGCGGGCTCTCGCTTGGCCTTGAGTGCCTGCAGTTGATCATTGATGGCGTTCGTGACGCGATGCCCCCAGAACGCGTACAAGTCGGCCCCACGCTCCGTCGCAAATCGCGTCCCCATCTCCAGCCGGTAGGGTTGAAGGGCATCCAGCGGGCGCAACGCGCCATAGAGGCCAGAGAGAATGCAGAGATGCCCTTGCGCCCACTGAAGATCCGACTTCTTGAGCGACTGCGCATTTAGACCATCGTATACATCGCCATTGAAAGCCAGGATCGCATGACGCGCCTCAGGCGGTGTCATGACACCGGGCTCCCATTGCGCGAATCGGTCTGCATTGAGATGGGCCAGCGATTCACTCAAGCTCATGAGTTGTCGGATGTCAGCGGGGGAGAGGCGCTTCAATTGCTTGGCAAGCAGGGCCGCCTCTGACTCGAACTGTGGAATGGTCAGGGCAAGGCTTGGGGACGGGCGCTCAAAATCGAGCGACTTGGCGGGCGATAACACCATCAACATAGGACTAGCTCTCCTGGGGTTTCTGACGCGCGAGAAGGGTTGCCGCACTCGAGGCCAACACCAACCAGAGTGCTGCTCCCATGGGGAAGATCTCCTCTGAGAGACCCGCCTCCTCTCTCGCGGTCAGTAAAAGCAGCACGGTAATGAGCCCTCGGGGACTGACCCACATCAATTCATGCGGATAGGGCGCTCGCACCACCCATAACAACGGACGTCGAATCAGAAAAATTGCTGCAAGCGCCAACCCCGCCCAGAGGATGGCATCGAGTGCAAGCAGGCTCGGCAGGTCGGCCCAAATGCCCAGAAGAATAAAAAAGATAGATCGGATGGCAAAGGTGAATTCCGTGACCTGCGCTTTAAATTCATTGACTGCGGTGGGGAAGTCCTCAGATCCGATTGCCGCTAAGCGAGGAGACCACGCCTGCAGCAGTGCGATATTGCTCAGGAAGAGCCCGAAAGCAAGCACCAGCAGCAGAGGCGAGAGGTTTAGCGCCTTGCCTGTGGCGTAGAGAAGCAGCAGGCCTGCCATCATGGGGACAAACCGCACATGACCAGTCAATCGATTCATGAGCCAGTACAACCCCAGAACAAAAACCACTGACAGCAGAATCGAGAGCAGCCCCCCTCCTACCAAGTTGTAGGCAAACCCCGAGGCTAGCCCCTGCGAGGTAAGCCATGCGTAGAAAAGCAGAACACCCAGAATGTCTGCGAAAGCACTCTCATAGGTGATGAACTCGCGTGCATCATCTCCAAGCCGCTGTGCAGCTGGAATAGCGACTGCACTGCTGACCACCGCCAGAGGAATCGCCACCAGCCCTGCCAGATAATCTGTGAATCCAACAACCCAGACCAGGAATAGACCGATGAACATGGAGAGTCCGGTCACAGCCAGCAGCGCCGCAACGAATGCCTTTCCCATGAGGTGGAGTCGATCTGCGCGAACATCGAGGTCCAGAGCAGCCTCGAGCACAATGAGAATAAGACCCAGCGTGCCAATGACCGGGAGCGCGCTCTCGATCAAGACAGCTGACTTACCCATGCCTCCGGTAAAGAGGTTGATGAGGAGTCCGAGTGTGAGGAGCGTAAGCACAGCAGGGAACTTCCACCGGCGGGCAGCAATTTCAATGACGTACGCCACCAGCAGGAGTAAAGACCCTCCCAGCAGAACCAAGGTTGTCGTTGACACTGCTACTACTCCGCGCCGAGAACCCAGCTTGCGAGAGAGAGAAGACTCTCTCCCTGTGCAGACGGGAGGGTATCGAGCTCGTCAAATGGAAGATGGACCCGATTCACCCAGTAGGCTTGCATGCCCTGCCATCTTGCGCCGGCGACATCCCAGGCATTCGAAGAGACCAACACGGCCTCCTCGGGAGTACAGTCTGCAAAAGACCACGCAAGCGCATATACGCGCGGGTCAACCTTGAAACACCCAACCTGTTCGGCAGAGAGCACGCCATCAAAGAAGGGCTTGAGCCCCGAGTGATCAAGCGCCTGATTGAGCATGTCGATGTTGCCATTTGAGAGCACGACGAGCGCAATACCCGCCTGCCTCAGCGAGGCAAGCGCAGCAGGGGCCTCGGCATACGCCGCGATCTGAGCATAAGACTGCATAACGGACCCCAGGACGTCCTCATGCAGTGTCTTCTCAAATGCGCGAAGCGTAAAGCGCAACGCATCCTGCGTCACCTGCCAAAACGGTTTGACGTGCTTTCCGCCTGCAATCGTACGAAGCCTGCTGTACTCGAGTTGTTTGTCACGCAACATCTGCGCCATGGCGCGGCCACTGCCAGGGAAGTATTGCTCCAATCGTTGACTGACCGACAGCACATCAAACAGTGTGCCGTAGGCGTCGAAGGCCAGGACTTTGGGAGGTGGATTCAGAGCCATGCTCTGAGTGTATTACTGATCTGTGCTGCGAATAAGACGCTCGAGAATTGGGGCAGAGCGCTCAATCTGCATGGAGCTCCAGTTCAACTCGGGAAGGCTATGAAAGGCATCTTTCAGAAGAGAGCCCCAACGATGACGAATATTGTTGAAATAGGCGTCGTCATCCTGAATCGTCACAAAGCGCCCCACCCGGAGGTCTCCGGCGTGGTACACCAAGAGATCGAGTGGCAGGCCCACCGAGAGATTAGAGCGAACCGTCGAGTCCATGGAGATCAGCGCACATTTCGTGGCCTCATCGAGCGGCGTATGCGGCGTGAGCACCCGATCCAGGATTGGCTTTCCGTACTTTGACTCACCAATCTGGAAATAGGGCGTCTCTTGGCCCGCCTCTATGAAATTCCCAGCGGAATACACCTGGAAGAGTCGGCAATGCTCCCCTGCAATCTGCCCACCCAGGATAAATGTGCAGTTGAACTCAATGTTGAACTCGGCCAGGGCCTTATGATCGCGATCAAAAACGGCTCGGACCGCATGCCCAAGGACCTCTGCGGCCTCTGCCATGGTGCGGGCAGACCAGAGGGTTTGGCTCTCTGCGCTCTGGGAGAGGATCTCTCGAACGGACTGCGTAATGGCAAGATTGCCCGCGCTCATGAGCACGATCAGCCTGTCCCCGGGACGCTCGAAGACGGTCATCTTTCGAAAGGTAGAGATCTGGTCCATGCCCGCATTGGTGCGGGAATCGGACAAAAATACGAGCCCCTCGTGGAGGTTAGCCGCAACGCAGTAAGTCATGAGGGCAGTGTATCGCGTTCGAATCTGAGCATGCTCAGGTGCTCACCGAAACGGCGACACGCATCGACTCCATGCCACCACCCTGCCGAACCCCTCGGACCGGAGAGACTGCATCGTAGTCAGGCCCAACAGCGAGCCTTAACCAACGATCTCCGGGTTCGCAGCAGTGGGTTACGTCGAGGCCGCGCCACCGGTCTTGAATCCAGACATCGACCCACGCGTGGGTTGCCTCACTTGCACGGGCCTCGCCACTGACATATCCACTGACATAGCGAGCAGGAACTCCCAGGCTTCTGCAGCAGGCTAACATCACATGGGCATGATCTTGGCAGACGCCGGCCCCCTTTCTCCACGCGTCCGCAGCAGAGGTATAGACCTCGGTCACGCCTGGCGAATACACGAGCCGTGACTCTATGGCGCAGGCAAGCTGCAAGAGGTCCTCGAAGCGCCGGTCTGCAGCCTGCTCAAGCGCGAATGCCGCCATATCGGGTGTCGGTGTCGTCAGTGGTGTGGTGCGAAGGTAGAGTTCAAGGGGAGGCTCGCCGCTTGGTCTTCTTGCATCTGCCCAAGCGCTTTGCGCGCGAGCATGATCACATTCAACTTCGCCCAAAACATAGATCGAGACGGACGTTGACGGTGCAGAGACGACGATGGTGCTCACCCAGTTCCCATAGGCGTCACGCTGATGGCTGATGGGGTGGTCCGACTTGGTTTCCCATTGCAGCACGCGCTGACCCGGCTCATCTCGAGGGGTCAGATAGACCCGTTGAATGGCGTAGTGCAGAGGACTGTCGTACTCGTAATGGGTCTGGTGGTCTACTCGCAGCCTCATGAGGCTTCTCTCCAGTCTTGAGCAATCAGCGGAACCAGAAAATCTTCACTGACGGCGATTCCAAGTGCGTGTATGGACTGCAAGAACTCGGTCAGAAAGAGATGAATGCGGGGTTCAAAATGTTCATCGACAGCAAGGTACTGCAGGTTGGCGCGCATACGGCCCGCCAGGCGAATGGACTGCATGCCGGCCCTTGGTGCAACCTGTTCAAGGTTGAGGAGCAGCTCGTTGAGACACGCAAGCAGTGAACGCGGCATGTCAGGCCGCTGGATCAGTAGTTCCGCAATGCGAAGTGGACTGACGACATCTCGATAGACCTTTCGATAGATCTCAAAGGCCGACAGAGAACGCAGAACGGACGCCCAGTAGTAGTAGTCGGCCCGTTCTTGGTCGTGCCCCTGTTGACCTGCATGCGCCACAAACTTCACATCGAGAATACGAGCCGTGTTGTCGGCCCGCTCCAAGAACGTCCCCACGCGCGAGAAAAAATAGGCCTCGTCCTTGAGCATGGTTCCAATCATGACGCCCCTAAAAAGATGGGATTGCTGCTTAACCCATTCGAGGAGACGGCCAGGATCTCGCGTCCATCCGGGCGTGCGAAGCTGCGCACGCAGCTCCAACCAGGTGGAGTTCACAGCCTCCCAGAGCTCTGGGGCCAGGACAACGCGCACAGCCCGCGCATTCTCCCGAGCCGCTGCGAGCGAGCTCACGATAGAGGACGCGTTGTCGGGGTCTGCAAGCATGAAGCCAAGGACTCCCTCCGCAGAGACCACCTGTCGGTTGGCTCGGTAGGCATCCTCGAGTTCGTAGAGCTCCAAGAATGCACGCCACTGCTCTTGAGCTTGCACCTGACCGCCCGCCAGCATGCCCGCCTGGCTCTGGGCATCGAGGAGCCTCACCGTGTTCTCGGCACGCTCAATGTAGCGAGACATCCAGTAGAGGCTATCGGCCCAGCGACTCAGCATCTCTTAATACCCATGTGTCTTTGGTTCCCCCACCCTGGGAGGAGTTCACCACCAGAGAGCCCTTCTTGAGCGCGACCCGCGTAAGTCCACCGGGGACCAGAGAGACCTTCTGTCCACTTAATACAAAGGGCCTCAAGTCAACGTGGCGCGGGGCAATGCCCTCCTCGACCATCGTCGGGCATGTCGAGAGCGCTAGAGTTGGCTGTGCGATGTAGCCCGATGGGTTGCTGAGGAGCTTTTGTCGAAACGACTCGAGCTGCTCCCGAGAAGCCATGGGACCAATCAACATGCCGTAGCCCCCCGCACCATGGGTTTCTTTCACGACGAGCTTGTGAAGATTGGCAAGTACATGTTCGAGCTCTCTCGGGCGCCGACAGAGAAAGGTAGGCACATTATTGAGCTCAGGTTCCTCGGAGAGATAAAACCGAATCATGTCCGGTACATAGGGATAGACCGCTTTATCGTCTGCAATGCCAGTGCCAATCCCATTGCAGACCGTGACACGCCCCTCTCTTACACAGGCCGTCAAGCCTGGTACACCGAGCGCAGAATCGGCCCGAAACACCAAAGGATCGAGAAAATCATCGTCGACGCGCCGGTAAATGACGTCTACACGCTGATGGCCACGCGTGGTCTTTGCGTACACTCGATGAGACATTACAAAGAGGTCTCTCCCCTCCACCAGCTCCACGCCCATTTGCTGGGCCAGATAGGCATGCTCAAAGTAAGCACTGTTGTATACGCCGGGGGTTAAGACCACAACAGTCGGGTCGTCAACGCCTTGTGGTGCGACGGATCTGAGGTGCTCGAGCAAGAGGTCTGGATAGTGTTCGACGGGGGCCACTGCATGCAATGCAAAGAGCTCTGGAAAAAGTCTCATCATGACCTTACGGTCTTCAATCATGTAGGACACACCCGATGGAACCCGCAGGTTGTCCTCTAGAACATAGAATTCGCCCTGCCCAGCCCGAACCAGATCAACCCCGCTGATATGCGCCCAGATATCAAAGGGCATCTTCACCCCATGGATCTCTGGACGGTACTGCGGATTTTGGTAGATGAGGTCGGCCGGAATAATTCCTTCGCGAATGATGCGTCCCTCGTGATAGATGTCCTCTAGAAAGGCATTGAGAGCCGCAACGCGTTGCCTTAGTCCGCGCTCAAGTTGATGCCATTCCTGCGAGGGAAGAATGCGAGGAATCAGATCGAAGGGGATCAACCGCTCTGCGCCTGCCTCATCACCATACACATTGAATGTAATGCCGACCCGACGAAACAACAGGTCGGCGTCCTGTCGAGCGCGCGCAAGTCCGTCGCTGGATTGCCTGGACAGCCATTCCCAGAACGCCAGCGAATGGGGGCGCGGTTGGCCATTGCCACTGAGAAGCAGCTCATCGACCGGGGGCATCGCAAGGTGTGACATGAGGCTCTCCTTGGCAAGTCCCATGCCAGATGTGAGATGCTCCGGCGCATGCCCAGCACGCAAGTCAACGCCGCAAGACGCACCAAACCGAACCAGCCGGCCTCATGGTGGTGCAGTGGGCTCGCTGTGCTGGGGCAGGCAGATCCCATCATGGGACAGATCATCCAACGGGTTGGAGCGGAGTGCCTGACCTCCCGCGGTGATGCCTTCACCACGCTCGCGCGAGCGATTGTGGGGCAGCAGATCTCGGTCAAGGCAGCCGACTCTGTGTGGACCAGGGTGCAGCAAGCCTGCGCGACAAAGACCATTCGATCGCCTCTCACCCGGACACTCACCCCGACACAGGTCCTCCAAGCGAGCGCTGGAGACTTGCGTGGAGCGGGCCTCTCTCAGGCAAAGACGTCCTACCTGATCGCACTTGCTGAGTGGTTCCATCAGACGCCGGGACTTGCACTGAGCCTCGCACGCGCAGAGGACTCCGAGGTCAAACGCCTGCTTATTGCGCGGCCGGGCATTGGGCCTTGGACTGCCGACATGTTTTTGATTTTTACGTTGATGCGCCCCGATGTGTTTCCCGACGGAGATCTGGGTGTGCTCAAGGCCATGGGGTTGCTCTACTACAATGGAACCCTGCCGAGTCGATCTCAGGCCACCGCACATGCTGAGCAATGGCGCCCCTACCGAACTGCAGCAAGCTGGCTGCTATGGCGTAGCCTAGACCCCATTCCCGTCACCTACTAGGATCTCCTTTTCGCATGCTCTCTTATCGTCATGCCTTTCACATTGGCAATCACGCAGATGTCCTGAAGCACTCGGTTCTGCTCTACTGCCTGGACTATCTTCAGCAGAAAGACACCCCCTTTCTGACGGTCGACACGCATGCCGGAGCGGGCCAATATGCGCGCGAGGCAAAACTCGTGCGCGGCAAGGACGAGCTCAATACGGGCCTTGGGCGCCTCTGGCCCATGCACAGAGCAGGTATGCCCGACTTGATCCAGCGATACCTTCAGGCCATTGCGCAGGCGCAGCCCAGCACAGATGCGCTCACCATCCTTCCGGGATCGCCACTGCTGATTGCCCAACAACTTCGCTCAACAGATAGCTTGCGTGCCTTTGAAATTCACCCCACTGACTTTCCTCTCCTCTCTGAGACACTGAGCGGGCGGGGTCGTCGGGTCAGGGCGGAAAAGGCCGATGGGTTCGAGCAGCTCAAGGGCCTGCTGCCCTGTCCCAGTCGTCGCGCACTCGTGCTCATGGACCCACCTTACGAGATGAAGTCGGACTACATCAAGGCCACCCACGCCATGCGTGAGGCATTGCAGCGACAATCAAACACCACACTCCTGCTCTGGGTGCCCATGCTCGCTCGCTTCGAGGTGGAGCGCATTCTGCGTCAAGCCTTCGCGGTGCCGGATATGGAATGTCTGCGTGTGAGTCTCAAGGTCAAGCGCCCGCTGGCAGACGGCCTGGGCCTGACGGGGAGCCACATGCTCGTCTTTAACCCTCCCTATGGCCTACAGCAAGCATGCAAAGCGGCCATGCCATGGCTCGTGCAGCAACTCGGTCAAGACGATCAGGCCGCCTGGGAGATTGCGCTGTCCACTGAGCGTGCTTCCGCTCTACCGCACAAAAAACAAAGGGAGGCCGATTAGCCTCCCTTTGCAGAGCATCTGTTGCGGGTCTCGCCTCAGACGCTGTTCTCCCGGCAGTTGGTCAGCCTGATGAAGCTGCCAACCTGCTCCTCCTCCCACTGAATGGGTTGTTGTCTCCTGTGCTGTCTGCTTAAGCGACTTTTTTTCCGTCAAAGAACTGCTCGTCTTCTGTAGACCCCTTCAATGCAGCCGTGGATGCCTCACTCTCGATGGTCGTGGTGACGGCATCGAAGTAACCCGTACCCACCTCGCGCTGATGCTTCACTGCGGTAAAGCCGCGCTCAGCCGCAGCGAACTCTGCCTGCTGGAGTTCCACAAATGCGGTCATGTTGTCGCGCGCATAGCCATAGGCGAGATTAAACATAGAGTAATTTAGGCTGTGGAAGCCGGCCAGGGTGATGAACTGGAACTTGTAACCCATAGCACCGAGCTCACGCTGAAACTTGGCAATGGTCGCGTCGTCCAGATTCTTTTTCCAGTTAAATGAGGGCGAGCAGTTGTACGACAGCAGCTTTCCAGGGAACTGCTTGTGGATGGCCTCTGCAAAGGCACGTGCGTAAGCTAGATCGGGCGTTCCGGTTTCACACCAGATCATGTCGGCATAGGGCGCATAAGCCAGGCCGCGTGAAATGGCCTGGTCAAGACCGTTCTTGGTGCGATAGAACCCTTCAACGGTACGCTCACCCGTGAGGAACGGAATATCGTTCTCATCGACGTCGGAGGTGACCAAGTCGGCAGCCTCGGCATCGGTGCGTGCGAGCAAAACGGTGGGGACGCCCATGACATCTGCAGCCAAACGAGCCGCAACCAGCTTAGCCACTGCCTCACGGGTGGGCACGAGCACCTTACCGCCCATATGGCCACACTTCTTCACGCTGGCCAACTGGTCTTCGAAGTGAACTCCCGCGGCACCCGCGTCGATCATGGCTTTCATGAGTTCGAATGCATTGAGCACACCGCCAAAGCCGGCCTCAGCGTCGGCAACAATGGGGAGGAAATAGTCGATGAATCCATCATCGCCAGGATTCTTGCCCTCCATCCATTGAATCTGATCTGCGCGGGTGAGCGTGTTGTTGATGCGGCGAACGACCTGGGGTACCGAATTGGCGGGATAGAGCGACTGGTCGGGGTACATCTCGCCTGCGAGGTTAGCGTCACCGGCGACCTGCCAGCCTGAGAGGTAAACCGCCTTGAGCCCTGCCTTTGCCTGCTGCATGGCCTGGTTGCCCGTGAGCGCACCAAGAGAATTGACAAAGGGCTCGTTGTTGACCAGATCCCAGAGCTTCTCCGAGCCGCGACGCGCGAGGGTGTGTTCTACCGGGAGAGAGCCGCGAAGACGGATGACCTCTTCGGCGGTGTATCCGCGTTTGATTCCGCGCCAGCGGGGATTTTCGGCCCAATCTTTTTGGAGTTTCTGGGCTTCTTGTTCACGGGTCGTCATGGAATGCTCCTTAAGTGGAAGAATTTGGTGCCTCCATGCTACGGAAAACTGCTGCTTAGCATCAGTTTTTTGTCCAACCTATGAAATATTTTTTTACCCCATTAAATCAATCATTTAGTATTTATATTTTGCAATACGGAATTCAGAGCTACTCTATGAAACCGAATCACGATGCTTCGCAACAGGCATATTTCAAATTGTGAAAACACAGTTTCTCATCGCGAAACCATGACCCCGGAAGGGTCACTCTGACGAAGTGCGGCGATGGCCGGCTGGCGCAGCACCGGGCGAAGCGCCAAAAGGCCAGAAAGCAGGGTAAGCGAGACTCCAATAGCCCCGCCCAGGACCACCATCCAGCCATTGATCCCAACGGGGAGATCAAAAAACTGGCTCGCAACGACAGCCCCCAGGATCTGGGCCAGCATGGCCGAAGCCCCACCTGCGATCAGACCGACCAGGGTCAGTTCGAGGGCCTGGGCCCAAGCGATTTGTCGGCCTGTGGCCCCGAAAGCTCGCAACAACGCGGCCTCCTGTGCCCGCTCGGCACGACTGGCCACCAGCGCAGCCCACAACACCAGGAGCCCTGCAACCAAACTCAGAACAAACAGAGCCTGAATGGCCGTGACGACCTGAGTGAGCACTCTGCGCAGTTGCGCCAGGACTGCATCGAGCTCAACAATCGTAAGCCCAGGGTGTCGATCGAGCAGCGCATTCGAGAGTGCTGCGCCTGCATCGTTGGGCACATAGAACGAACTGATCCAGGTCTTGGCCTGGTCTTCAATGAGGGCAGGGCTCAGGACCATGAAAAAGTTCACCGACAGCGAGTCCCATCGAACCCTGCGCAGGCTTGTTACCTCGGCCTGAATGGCGTCACCAGCCACATCGAAGCCGAGCCGATCACCGATCTGAATGCCGAGTGTTCGGGCAATCCCCTCCTCAACCGAGACCTCAGCACGTGCAGGGTTCAAGGGACTGCCGCGCGTCAGTCGATTGTAGCTGGGAATCTGATTCGCATAGGTGAGGTTCATTTCTCGATCGAGCAGTCGCTTGGCGCGCTCGTCTTGAAATTGCTCTGGAGAGAGGGACTGGTCATTGCGAGAGACCAATCGCCCGCGGACCATGGGGGCGAGATTGGGCTGGTCAACACCGGCCGCCTTCAGAAGGCTCAGCACGGAGGCCTCCTCTCCTGGGAGCACATTGAGTACAAAGCGATTCGGCGCTTGCTCGGGGAGACTCCGTCCCCAAGCATCGATCAGATCGCCGCGAACAAAAGCCAATAGAAACAGCGCCGAGAGCGCAAGGCCAAGTCCCAGCACCTGTGCCGCCAGACCAGCAGAGCGTCGCAGGAGGGCACGCTTGAGGCCTTGCAGCAGCCAGGGCAGCTGCGGGCGTGAGGCTAGCAAGAGACCCAGCGACTTGGTGAGACCCATGAGAAGGAGCCAGACCAGTAGCCCCATCAGCGCGAAACCCGCGCACACCCAGATGGCGAGCTCAATCTGGCCCGAGCCAAAACCCATCACGGCAGAGAGCCCCAGCCACAGGAGCAGCAATTGGCCCAGACGCTGTAGGCGCCCCCCCTTGCTCGACCACGGGGCATCCAAGGCCGAAGGGCCTCTGAGGCTCTCGAGTGCAGGGGCACGCAGCGCCTGCGCGACCACGGGCCAGGCCAAGAGCGCCAGCAAGCCTGAGGTCAGTCCAAGACCCTGGGCCACCGTGACCCAAGCCGCAGGTGGAAACGTGGGAAGGGGAACGGCCAAGATCCCAGCGAGCAGCTCAGCCACGGCCTGCTGCACCACGAATCCCACCACCAGGCCAAGCCCACCGCCCAGCAGCACCAGACTCAGCAGCAGCCGCAGCACCACGCCCCGGATCAGCGGGAAAGACGCACCCAGCGACTTCCATACGGCCACCCGAGGACGGAGACCGCGAGCGAGCTGACGTGCGGCCAGCCAGAGTGCTGCCGCTGCTGTAAGCACAGCAACCATGCCCGTGAGCGAGAGAAAGGTTTGCGCACGATCGAGCGTCGCCCGAAGCTCCGGCCTTGCGTTATCGATGGATTGAAATCGCTGGCCCGCCCCGAGGGTGGGCTGAATCTCTGCATCGAACGTGCGCAATGCATCGGGCTGACTCGATGAGGCCCAAAGTCGATAGGAGATGCGGCTGCCTGGCTGCTCGAGACCGGTTGCGGGGAGGTCTTCGTGCCTGATCATGAGCCGAGGAGAAAAATTGACAAAGGCCATGCCACGATCCGGCTCAAGCAGGAGTCGCGCTGTGACCCGAAAGCGCGACTGCCCAAGCTGCACCTCATCGCCCAACTGAATGCCCAGGCGCGAGAGGACAGCAGGATCCGCCCAGGCTTCTCCGCGCTCCAGCATAGGTCGTGCCGAGGGCGTCAGGGCGTCAATTTGCACGGCTCCGCGCTGTGGATATTCCATGCCGACCGATTTCACCGAGACCAAGAGGGAGCTCTGACCCGATCGTGCGACGCTGGGAAACGCGCTCCCCAGGCCAATCTGCAGTCCGAGGCGGGTCGCAGACTCTACCCAGGCTGCGGGCACCGTGCGATCGGAAATGAGCAGCCGGTCCGCTCCCAAACTCGATCGCGCGTCAGACAACAACGCATGCTCAACCCGACCCGCAAAGAAACCCACTGCACTCACAGCGGCAACTGAAATCACGAGTGCGGCAAACATAAGTCGCACACTCGCCGTGCGCCACTCACGCAACGCCATGCGGTTATGCGGCACGAAGCGCCTCGACAATGGCTACACGAGAGGCACGAAGGGCCGGTAGCATGCCCCCCGCTACCCCCATGCCCACTGAGAACAACAAGGACTGGACCACGATTTCAGGGGTGAGCACAAAACCAAAAGCCAACTCAGAAAAGCTCTGAAAGTTCGTCGTCGAGAACTCGAAAGCCTGCATGGCACTCGCAAGGGCGAGACCGATGCAACCCCCAACGAGCGCAAGAAAAATAGCCTCCAATAAAAAAGCCAACAGAATGTCCCTGCGCTGAAAGCCAAGCGCTCTGAGCGTGCCGATTTCGGCCACGCGCGTGGCGACAGCGGACTGCATCGTGATGGTGGCCCCAATGACAGCACCAATGGAGAAAATGACGGTTAGCGTGAGACCAAGAATCTGAATGAAGCGCGAGAGCGTCTCGGACTGATCCTCGTAGAACTGGCGCTCCGGCTTAGCCTCGAGAGGCAAGCGAGGGTCGCCCTTCACCCGCTTTGCAAAATCCGCCGCCATCGACGGATCGCTCAATCGCACCACGAGTGAGGAGTAAGACACCCTCCGGAAAGACTGCCGAATCATGTCTCCATCGGCCCAGAGCTCGCTGTCGAATCCGCTCCGGCCAGCTTCGAAGACGCCCACCACGCGCCACACACGGCCACCAAACTTGACGGTTTCGCCGATGTTCATGCCCTGGAATTGGGCCGCAGCGTTGCGGCCCACCATCACCTCGTCTGAGCCCGGTCGAAAGCTGCGTCCCTCGACCACCCGGACCTGGCGTCGGAGTTCGAGCCCTTGCTCTCCGACGCCGCGCACGACTAGGTTTGAAGGGCGACCGGAGTCTCTCTTCTTGAGATTCACCAAAACCACAGTCTCGCGTGAGACCAGGGGTTCGCCTCGAACAGCGACCCCGGGCAACTGGGCCACGATGTTGGCCTGTGAACCATCGATCGAGCTTTGCACCTCACTGACCGAGCCCTGTCTAAAAACAAGCATGTTGTCGGATTCGCCCGTTCCAACCAGCGTCTTCTTCAGACCAGCATCTAGCATGAGCACGGCGGCAAACACATACACCACCAAGGACATGCCCATAGCCGTTAGCAGCGTCGTGACACGACGCACCCAGAGATTCCGAAAGCTGTAACTCAGGGGAATGGGCATTACGCGATCGCCCTCAGGCCTTCAACAATACGAATGCGTCGAGCCTTGAGTGCTGGCACCAGTCCTGCCACGACACCCGTTAAAACAGCGGCGCCAAGCTGAAGCCAAGTGGTCTCTGGGGACACCATAAAGCTCTTGAAAAGCGTGCCGGTTGCAGCGTGAAAGGCCGAGGCCACCGGGAATGTGAGCAGGATCCCAATGCCCCCGCCAAGCAGCGCCAAGAGCAACGACTCTCCCATAACCAAACGAGCAACGAACCCCGGCGAGAACCCGAGCGCTTTGAGGGTGGCATATTCACTTGTTCGCTCGCGGGCTGTCATGGACATGGTGTTGGCCATGACAGCCATGATGATGAGGATCACCACAAAAGATACGGCCCGAATGGCCACCACGATGGTCTCGATCATCGCGACAAATCCGAGCTGGAATGCCTTCTCGGTCTCGGTCAATGTCTCCTTTGCAGAATTCGCAAACAGGCCATCGATGGCAAGCGCGACCTCCGCTGCGCGACCAGGTGATTCAATAGCGGTAATAAACACTCCAACACTTTCCGGGTCTCGAGAAATACCCCGGCGCTTGACCTCTTCGTTCAGATAGGCCCAATGAAAGTACATTTTCCCGGTGTCTGTCGACTCCTCCGCACCCTCATAGATGCCGGCAATCAGGAACTCCCAGCTGCCGGGAAAAATCTGGCCCCGCAGGGTGACGATGTCGCCCTCTTTGAAGCCATATTGGTCGGCGAGCCGGCGCCCCACCACTGCGCTGCGGCGATCGCGAAAAAACCGAGACCTGACCGCATCGGAGAGTCGGTACTCGGGGTAGAGCCGAAAATAACTCTCGGGCTCGACAGCAAATTGGGGAAAGAAGTTACGGGTGTCCTTATAGACCCCACCGAACCAGCGCGAGTAGGTCATGTCTGCTACGCCATCGGTTCCTCGGATACGCTCCCCGTAAGAAAGCGGTAGGGGAAAAATCAGTGAAATGGCACTGCGCGTGATGAGCCTTGCCTGGCTCGCCTGTTCAGCGCCTGCGTACCAAGCCTTCACGACGGTGAGCAGGAGTCCGAAGGCAAGTACAGCCACCACCAGCCCCAGAAGCGTGAGCAGCGAGCGACCCTTGTTTCGCCAAATGTTGAGAAAGAGCAGCTTGAAGATCAGCATGTGGTCTCGAGCTGACCTTTCTCAAGATGAATGATGGCTCGGGCCGCATCGGCTGCTTTCGGATCGTGAGTCACCATGAGAATGGTCTTCCCCATGTCTCGGTTTAAACGTTGAAGCATGGCCAAGATATCTTCTGCAGATGCGCGATCGAGGTCGCCAGTCGGTTCGTCGGCCACGATGAGGTCGGGATCGGTGATCAGCGCGCGAGCAATTGCCACCCGCTGTTGTTGCCCGCCAGAGAGCTCATTGGGCGTGTGGGTCATACGGTCTGCAAGCCCGACGGCCGTGAGTGCTTGGACGACCCGCTGCTGACGCTCCGCCCGAGACAAAGAGGTGAGCTGCAGGGGCAACTCAACATTCTCGTAGGCTGTGAGGACCGGAATCAGGTTGTAGAACTGAAAAATAAAACCCACGTGGGCCGCTCGCCACCGAGCCAGCGCGGCGTCGGAGAGCTGACTGATATCGGTGCCATCGATCGAGATGCGTCCTGACGTGGGACGATCAATGCCCGCAATCAGATTGAGCAGGGTGCTCTTGCCCGAGCCCGAGGGACCCATCAGAGCAATGAAATCCCCTGCAGCCACATCGAGGTCAAGGTCCTTGAGTACCTCTACGTCTTGATCGCCACGCCGATAACGCTTGCAGAGTGCGCGAATCTCGATCACGACCGCTCCAGTTGAACGGACTGGCCTTGCTTGAGCTGCTCGGACGGTCGCAGCACAACCGATTGCCCCTCACTGAGCTCTGCAGCCAACACCAGGTCCTCACCAAGTGCCTGGGGGTTGGCAAGCGTCACCTGCTTGACTTTGCTCCCCTCCAGCAGAAAGACCACCGACTTTCCGTCACGCTGAACCACAGCGGCCTTGGTGATTGCCTTCACAGGCTGTCGCTCGCTCTCCGTGAGCGGGCGGGGCAGAAAGGCAACCTTCGCTGACATGTCGGGAAGGATGCGCGGGTCAATGGTGTCGAACTGGAGCTTAACCATGCGAGTCGCCTTTGCCCGATCGATGGTTGGGACCATACGGGCAACCCGTCCAGAGAATCGTTGATTGGGCAGTGCATCGAGCCCAATATCCACAGGCTGATTAACCTGCAGCTTTGACATGCTCGATTCAGAGACATCGGCCTCAACCTCGAGGGTGCGCATATCAGCAATGGTGACCACCGCCCCCTTGCTATCGGCAGCCGAGCTGAATGGCGTAATGTTGTCGCCCACGTTAGCGTTCTTGGTTAAGACAACGCCTTCAAAGGGCGCACGAATCTCAGTCTGCGAGAGTGCCGCACGGGAAACATCGCGGGCGGCCTGCGCAGCACGGACCTGGGCGCGGGCCTTGTTCGCGCGCGCGAGCGCAGCGTCGTATGACGCCTGAGAAATGTAAGACTGCGCGAGCAGGCTTTGGGCTCGCGTCTCTGCCCTCGCTGCGTCATCGAGCTCAGCCTGCGCGAGGCCAAGCTGTGCCTCGGTCTGGGCTAATTGAGCGGTGAGCTCAAGGGCTTCGAGCCGAGCAATGACCTCGCCTTGCTTGACGCGCGTGCCCTCTGTCACACCGAGCCATTCGAGCCGCCCTTGGGCCTTGGTTGAAACCGCTGCCTTTCGCTGCGCAACGACATACCCACTGGCATTAAGAACCGAGAGCGCTTGGCTGGGAAAAACAGTGACAACACGGGTGACCTGTACGGTGGGTCCCTGGCCCATTCTCCAGACGACGACAGCGCTTGCCACCACAATGACAAACAGCGTGATTCGGAACCAACGGATCTTTACATCTGACATGAGGAGAGCATCTTTCTTATGGTTTGAAACATCTAAATCCAATATACGCCACTCGCGTGTCACGGGGCTTTGTTGCAAGGTCATCTTCACGCTGCCGCTCGGGGCCATACCACCAGGATCCCCCGCGCGTAATGCGCTGGTCTCCCTTGCCCCCATCGACCCACTCCCAGACATTTCCGCCCATGTCGTAGAGGCCATTCACACCGGGCTGGGTCGTGCGCACTGCGACATGCCCCGTTCCCCGGTCGAGCGTTCCGGTGGGGGCGAGCCCCTTTCGATCAAGACAACCAGCAAGGCAATGGCTGCCCATTGCTGTCGGCCCATTGGGATATGGATAGCGAACACCCCGAACCAGGGGCGCAGGCGGATTGGCACGCTGCTCAAGATAGGCGGCTGACGTCCACTCCGCATCGGTGGGCAAGCGCTTGCCAAAGAAAAGACAGGCTGCTTTCGCCTCATCGAAGGTCAGGTGGACTGCAGGCTCGTCGTCGCTGGCGGGCGCGCCATAGGGGGCCTGCCAAGTCCAACCTTTTCGCTGCTCCCAGCCAAATCCGTAAATCATGCCGCCCCCCTCTCGCTCAGCGCGGGTAACCATGCCGGTTGCCTGGGCGAACTGCCGGAATTGGCCCACGGACACCTCATGCACGTCCATTTGGGCATGAGCTGGCATGGCGACCAGGAATAGAGCCAAAACCCTTGCACGCAGCGGGTTTCGCGTGTCACACTTTTTGGGGTTGAGGGTTGTCATCGCATTTTCGCTTCTGAAGTGGAGACGTCTGTATGACCAGCAAATGGATTTCAGTTCCCAGTGCAGATGGTCGTGCATTTGATGCGCGGCTCAGCCTGCCGCCAAAAGGCCAAGGGCCCGGCCTGCTGTTGATTCAAGAAATTTTTGGCGTCAACGGGCACATCCAGGCAGTTGCGGATCAATACGCTGCCGACGGCTTTGTGGTGCTCGCGCCCGATATCTTCTGGCGACAGGCCCCTCGACTGCAACTCGGCTACGACGCAAAGGGGTTCGAGCAGGGGCTCTCCTTACTGGGTGGGCTTGACCTGAACCTGACGGGATCTGACCTTCAGCGTGCCACCGAGGCCTTGCGCAGCCATGAGGCCTGCATGGGACCCATTGCCTCGCTCGGGTTCTGCATGGGCGGGCTTCTGTCTTTTCTGGCTGCAGCCCGTGCCGGCGTCGACAGCGCAGTTTGTTACTACGGCGGCGGCATACACCAGCACCTCGATTGGGCCGAGGACATCTCCTGCCCGCTGCTGTTGCACTTCGCCGAGCATGACGCCTACATTCCAGCAGAAGCCGTCTCGGCCACGCGCCAAGCGCTCTCTGGCCGCGAGAATGTGCGCTTGATTGTGCACCCGGGCGTTGATCATGGCTTCAATTGCTCTGAGCGACCTGCCTGGCATCACGCCACTGCCCTGCGTGCTCGAGGGCAAACCTTGGTTCACCTATCAGAGGGTCTTTAGGTACTCTCGGCGCCTTTCACACGCCAGAAACGCTCTGGACGAATTGGAAGGACCAATAAAAGATGCTCTAGAAGGCTCAGGCTAAAAAGTGACGCTACAAATGCGTCTCGCGCCTGTGCCCACTCCGGTTGCAGACTCAAGGCCCGCTGCCATGCAAATAGGGTCAGGATAAGAACCAGGGTTGCGGTCACCGTAAAAAGGGCCGTGAGCCCGCGCTTTCGGAAGTAACTGCTCAGGTGGCTTGTCGGGCCAGGCAGAAATCCCTCATAGAAATTTCGAACCCCCCAGAAGAGGTTGAGTTTCGTGCTGAGCCGCATGGCGTACATGACCAGAAAGATCTGAGCCGCAGTGTTGTTTTCTGCATTCCAGCCCGGCAGGCAAATGGCGATTCCCGCGACCAGCAGTGCAATCTCATGGTGGAGGATGGCCTGTATAGCCATGCGCAGACGCGGCCATCCGCCCGTCTGCGGGGGACATGGGTGTCTGTTTGGGCCTGAGACCCACCCCAATAAGAATGCCAGTTCAATCCAGCACCAGACCAGGAGGACACTCGCAAACCCAAGATAACTACCCAATTGGCTTGCCATCGATGCGCTCTCAGCAGCAATGATGACACCCACGACGCAGCCGAAGGTGGCAACCACCATCGACTGACGCTGTCCGGAAGGCCGCCTATGCGAAGCCCACAAAACAGCCCCAGTCAGCGACCACCAGAGTGCGATGGCCAATGCGAATGGAGCAAGCAGAATGAGGGCATGCTCCATTGCTGTCGTCTACCAACTCGGCGCGAGGCGCACATCGGTCGGCAGCGCAGCCTTGCGAACGGGTAAAAAGTAGAGCCGTGTGAGGGTCAGTGCAGCCCGAGCCGCGCAAGTGGCCTGCGTCAATTTTCCCAAGACTCCACCGCGAGCCCGCGCAGCATCGAGTTGGCTCTGAATCTCACAGAGCCGATCGAGACCCGCCTGAAATGCCGGACTGTCGAACCGAAGGGTGACCGGAAAGACCTGTTGGCAAATCTGGCTCGTAATCTCAAACACTCGGTAGTCATAGGCCTTGGTATCGAGACCCAGGGCGCGATGCATGACTGGGCGACTCTGGTCGCGCACGTACATGGTGGCGAAGACGGCCAATTGAAAGAATCGAATCCAGTACACATTCAGGCCCGTGAGCAGCTTGGGGTTGGCACGCATGAGCAAGGCAAACGCCTCCCCGTGACGAAACTCGTCGTTGCACCACTTTTCAAACCAGAGAAAGATCGGGTGAAAGCGCAGTTCAGGATGCTTCTCAATCTGCCGGTAGATGGCGATGTAACGGGCGTAGCCGATCTTCTCGGAGAGATAGGTTGCATAGAAAATGAACTTCGGTCGGAAATAGGTGTACTTCTTGGCCTTGGTGAGAAAGCCCAAGTCCACACCAATACCAAAGTCCTTGAGCCACTGATTGATGAACCCAGCATGGCGTGACTCATCCCGCGCCATGTAGCCGAACACATCCCTCATGTCGGGGTTCTGCACCTTCTTCTTGAGCTCGGCATAGAGCACACAGCCTGAAAATTCTGAGGTAATCGAGCTCACCAGAAAGTCACTGAATTCTTTGTAGAGCTCCGGCGGAAGGTTTGAATAATCCTGGCCCACCATCTCCGCTGGACGTTGAAAGTGGTCGTCGTTGTTATCGGCTGCGAACTCTGCCATGAGCGCATCCCACTCCTTGCGCAAGGGCTCAACCGAGATGGCATTAATCTCGGCGGCATTCGTCGTGTAAAACCGCGGGGTCAAGAGCGTGTCTTGGAGGGCCTTTTGGGTTGCCTCGTTGGTTGCACGCTGGGCACGAGCTTTGGGGTCTGGTCTGGCCTCTAAGGCTGCTGTGGCGACGTCGTCATATCCGCTCATGGTGCATCTCCCTTATGAATGTTGCGCACTGGCGTCTGCAAATAAATAGAAAATACGGCGGCGTTGGTGGAACCCAGTGCCGTGAGGTCTACACCACGTTGCGTTAGCGGGTCATGAATATGCAGGCTATCGTCTGCGCCACGCTGAAGGATGAACGGGGCAGAAGGGTCTCCGCCTGCGCGAAGTCTAGCCTGGGCGAGCGATCGAAGCACCGAGCGCGCGAAGCCCGCTTCACCCACGATGGGCGCTAACGCCTGGCCTGTGCGCGCATCCGTGACAAGAATGTCGCTATCGGGGCCGTCGGCGAATCGCACGGCACGCTCTGCAAGGCTTGGGACCATGGTCCACTGCGAGGATTCCGCCTGCGCTTGGCGTTTCTGATGGGCAGACCATCCGGCAAAGACAAGCGTGCTCAGTAACAAGAGCCCGATGGTAGCCAGCGGCCAGCCCTCAACGCGCGGTCTGGAGATCAGTCTCATGGGGCGGGGTTGCGGCGAGCGGAATGGCGCGAAGGATACGCTCCGACACACTTTGAACATCGAGGAGGCCTCGCATCATGGGTTCTGGATGCGAGAACCGCCAGGGACGTGCGTGAGGCCAGAGATGCAGATAGGCAATCTTGTCCTCCGTCACCAGCCGAAATGCAATGTCGCCTGATCCGTTGCTGCGCAGCCGAAGGTCTGCAGATGCAATACGCGTCCAGGGCACATTAAACGTGACGTTTAGCACGATGCCGATGCGCATGATGAGCCGCTTCGTGGTGACGGTGTACACAGTGGTCCTTGCAGTGAGCCAAGCCATGAGCCAGAACAGGCCCAATGCCAGACCAAAGACAATGGCCATTCCAGCGGCCGCGGCTGCTGTTGCACCCGTTGCTTCGCCCTGAGCTGGGCTCAAGACCAGCCGCAAGGCGAGCATGGCGACAAAATATGCCGCCAATGCACGGCCATGAAAGACCGTCTTGAAGACCTCGGTGGCCACGGGTGAGCCCTGCCAGACAATACGCTCATCTGAGGGCAGCGCCTCAGGAAGGCCATACTGTGGCTCAAGCTCATGCTCGTGGCCGTTGTGGTGGGCTCTCATGCCAGCGGATCCCGGCGACGTGGGTCCGCAAACAAGGTGCCTGCACCGTAGTAAGCGGTGATCTTTTCTTCCTCGAGTAGGGTCACAGCTTGAGGAGAGGCCGTCGCAGGAACACCCTCAAATTGAGCCGCCATGATGGCTTCGACCTCAATCCACGAGGGCTCAAAACGCCGATGGTGAATGGTCAGGAAGTTCATGGGAAGGAGGACGGTTCGACCACCTGTTGTGCGCATCTCCAGGTAGCGAATCATGTGCTCGGACCGATCGACCCATGCATCCGTGACGGTGCCTGCCGTGTGCTTGTCTGCGCCTAAAACCTCTAGTCCAATGGGGTTCGTGTCCTGGTGAGCCAACGAGAAGCCTGTGGCAATGCGAAGTGGCACGATCTTGTCGCGACCGTCGACGGTTTTGTCCGTGACGTCCATCCGCATGGTGTAGGCACCGGGTCCAAGGTCGGCGAACATTGAATCGCCGATGGGCTCCAGGGGGGTACCCGGCATGCCACTTAAGGACTCACCCTTCACCACAGGAGCCTCCATGTCCCGGCCATGCGGCGCAAGGAAATCACCGTGAAACGCAGTCTTGTAGACCTTGGGCTCAGGAATCTGGAGAAGACCAGACTCATAGCGAATCGAACCGTCGGGCCGAGCAGTCTCGAGGGGAAATCCCTCACGCTTGCTCTCCAGGGTGAGATAGATGACGAGTCCCGCAAAGAAAATCCAGAATACGTAAAGGACCAGCTGCGCGACATCGATGTAACTCGTAATTGCTCCAGTTCCCATGGTGTTCTCCTTGTATTGAAGTCAAAGACCTAGCGTGGGAAGTCCGCCAAGCCAAAGGGATGCCGGGTCGGCTTCTGTACCCATACTCGCTTCACGAGTGGGCCCAGCGCTGCCAGGCTGATAAACAACAAAACCAACTCAATCTGATACACCACCGCGTACCCTGTTGCGGGGTCCTGCAAAACGGGACCGAAGCCGCCAGACATGGCGTAGCCTCCAACCAGGTCGCGCACGGCGCCCCCAGCAGCAATCGCCAGGCCCATGCTGGTTGCCTGCACCGCACCCCATGCACCAAGGGCCATGCCGGTGAAGCCACCATCCTCCAGATTCATTGCACTCATCAAAGTACCAATCGAGACCATTCCGGCACCGAAGCCAATTAAAACCGTACCGATCCGGAAAATGGTGGGTGCGCTCAGGGGCTCCGACAGCATGACCAACGAGAATGCGAGAAGCCCAGCCATGAGGCCCAGGGTTGTGATGAGGTGCGGGTTTAAGCCTTTGTGACTGAGGGCAGCCGACAACCCAAAAGCCCCCAAGGCGCCCAGGGCCATGAGGACCGTCAGAAAGCTGGTGGCCGAGACAGAGAGCCCAAGAACCTCTGCCCCATACGGCTCAAGAATGATGTCTTGCATTGAGAATGCCGCGGTCGCAGCAAACACGGCCAGCATAAAGCGGCGGTGACCCGGGGCACGCATGAATCCGCTCCACGCGGTCTTGAAGGTGGGGCGCGCGTCTTGTGGCCGAGTGGCCTCTGGGCGACGCGGCTCCTGCTTCCACATGGCCACAAGATTCAGGACCATAACAACAAAGGCTGCACCCTGCACAACCTGAATGAGTTTGAATTTGGAGAACGGATCCAGCAAGAGGGACAAGCAGGCACCGCTAACCAGCATGCCAGCGAGCAGCATGGCGTACATCCAAGCCACCATACGTCCTCGACTCTCCGGGGCTGCAAGGTCTGTTGCAAGTGCCAGCCCAGCCGTCTGGACCGTCTGCGCGCCAAGCCCAATCATCAGAAACGCCAATGCCGCACTGAGGGGCCCGATCCACAGGGGCCAGTGGGTATCTCCGGAAAGCAAGATCAATGAGAACGGAAGAATGGCCAGGCCACCAAAGCTCAGCAGCGTTCCCACCCAGAGATAGGGCAAACGCTTGAGACCCAGAAAGGAGCGATGGGTATCGGAGCGAAAACCAATGAGTGCTCGAAAGGGAGCAACAAGCACGGGCAGAGCCACCATGCTTGCCACCAGCCAGGCTGCAACGCCGAGTTCAACGATCAGCACCCGATTGAGCGTCCCCACGAGCAGGGCTGTAATGAGCCCAACGCTAACCTGAAAGAGCGACAGCCTCAACAAACGTCCAATTGGCAAGTCGGGCGTTGCCAGATCTGCAAATGGCAGCAGCCGAGGGTCTACTTGAGACCATCGACGGGGATTGAGCATGTTGAGCAACATCATGGACGAACAAGCTCCACCGCTTGTGAGGTGTAAAACCCGCAAGAGACGCGATGTGTTCGTGCCCATTTCCATCCGCTCAACGACGGAGCTTGTTCAATTGACTCTCTCAGCCATTGCAAGGAGACCGGATGAATCGCGGGAGACCGATCGCCACGAGGGAAGAGTCGACCCACTGCCATCATGGCCATCAGCGGCCCCGTGCGCGGCGCGAAAGTGAGAACCATGGACCGATTCACCCTTGGGGCCAGTGCAGAAATGGCTGCCATGGCCTGATGCGGGCTGTAATGAATCAGAGAGTCCATCGCGACAACATGGTCAAACAGGCCAAGTTGCTCATCGAGCATGTCCCCAGCGAAGAATGTCACCGACCCTCCACCCAAATCTTCGGGGAGCCTTTCACGCGCCAGCTGCACCAGGTTCGGCGAGAGATCGACTGCTGTTACGCGCGCACCCTGTCTGGCCAGGTCGATGGCGAGCATGCCAGTGCCGCAGCCAGCATCAAGTACACGCCGGCCACGAATGCGCTGGACCACAGGCGGACTGCTTGGTGCGAGCTCGCGGCCATCGGTGTGGCCCGGCTCATCGCCAATCCAGCTGCCAATGAGGCGTCGCATCTCGTCACGGCCCTTGCGCACGGTTGCACGCACCCCACTGACCGGCGCGTCGGAGGTGAGCCTTGCCCAGGCCTGAACAGCCGTTCGGTCGAAGTAGTGTTCGATCTGACTGCGTCGATCGGTATAGCGTCCGTCACCCATCAGTCGAATCCCAGAAGGTCAAAAATCTCTCGGTCCTTGAGCGACTCAGGCGCCAAGGGATCTGTTCCGGCCCAGAGCTGAGCCGCCAATCGCAGGTATTCAGCCTTCACAGCCTCGAGCTCTGGAGAGGGCTCCATTTCAAAGAGTGTTGCCTTCTTGAGGCGACTGCGGCGGATGACATCCAGGTCAGGAAAATGAGCCAGCCGGTTGAGGCCAACCCGATCCGCAAAGCGATCGATCTGATCCGTCTGCGCACTGCGGTTTGCAATCACACCACCGAGCCGAACCTTGTAATTCTTTGCCTTCGCACCAATGGCCTGCACGATGCGGTTCATTGCAAAGATCGAATCAAAGTCATTGGCCGCGACAATCAGCGCACGATCAGCGTGCTGAAGGGGGGCAGCAAAGCCGCCGCAGACGACATCGCCAAGCACATCGAAGATCACCACATCGGTCTCATCCAGCAGGTGGTGCTCCTTGAGCAACTTCACGGTCTGGCCGACCACATACCCACCACAGCCCGTCCCCGCCGGGGGGCCCCCGGCCTCAACACACATCACGCCGTTGTATCCCTCGTAGACAAAGTCTTCGATGCGCAGCTCTTCGGTGTGGAAGTCAACCGACTCCAACACGTCAATCACCGTCGGCATCAAGGATTTAGTAAGGGTGAAGGTAGAGTCGTGCTTGGGGTCGCAGCCAATCTGCAGGACCCGTTTACCCAACTTAGAGAAGGCCACACTCAAGTTGGAAGACGTGGTGCTCTTGCCAATGCCACCCTTGCCATAGACCGCAAATACCTTGGCATTTCCGATCTTGAGGTTTGGGTCGAGCTGCACTTGAACACTGCCCTCTCCATCGGGCGGACCTGCACGGCGAATTTCAGAAAACGGAACGCTAACGGTGTTCATGAGCCTGCTCCCTGGGCAATGCCCTCGAGTCGATCTTCAAAGAATTCGCCCGCCTTGAGCAGCTTCTGACGGGTCTCTTCATCGGGTGTCCAATACCGACGCTCCGATGCTTCAAGGAGGCGTCCGGCTAACTTGGCTGAGGCTGCTGGATTGAGTGCGGCCAAGCGGTCTCGCATGGCCTCGTCTTGTATATACGTCTGGGTCAGCTGCTGATAGACCCACGGCTGCACCTGGCCTGTGGTGGCGGACCAGCCCATGGTGTTGGTCAGGTGGGCTTCAATCTGACGCACGCCCTCATAGCCATGCTCCAACATGGCTTCGTACCATTTGGGGTTGAGCATGCGCGTGCGGGTCTCGAGTGCAACCTGCTCAGACAGTGAGCGGACAACACCCTGACCGGAGGTCTGGTCGCCAATATAGACCGGCGTGTCCCGGCCCCCTTTGGCCTGCCGAATGAGACGTGACACACCCCCGAGTGTGTCGAAGTAGGTGTCTACCGTGGTCACACCCACCTCAAGCGACTCCAGGTTTTGGTAGGCGAGTGACACATGCCGGAGCGTGGACTGCAGCAAGGCGGGCTGACGCACAGGACGGCCATTGCGGCCATAGGCAAATCCCTTCCGTTTGGCATAGCAGTCGGCAAGTTCATCCTCGTTCTGCCAGCATCCCTGCTCGACCAAGTGATTCACATTTGCTCCGTAAGCTCCATCTGCATTCCCAAAGACCCTGAGCGCAGCAGTCTCGAGATCGTCCCCGGTATCGGCCATATGCAAGAGCGCATGCCTGCGAATGGGGTTGCATTCCAGCGGCTCATCGACCGCACTTGCAGCAAGAAAGGTTGCCTCTGCGAGCATGCGAATCTGTAGCGGCAAGAGATCGCGAAAGATGCCAGACAGCGTGATGACCACATCGATACGTGAGCGCCCCAACTCCTCGAGCGGAATGAGAGACGCGCCCGCAAGGCGGCCGAATCCATCGAAGCGGGGTTTCGCACCAATCAAGGCCATGGCCTGCGCAATGGGTGCGCCCTCGGTCTTGAGGTTGTCGGTGCCCCAAAGCACCATAGCAATGGACTCTGGCGTGCCATGGCCATCTTCATGGAACCGGGCAATGAGCCGCTCTGCCTGCAGGCTGCCATCTCGCCACGCCGAACGACTGGGCATGCGAAACGGATCAAATCCATGAATGTTGCGACCTGTGGGCAGGACGTCTGGGCTTCTGAGCAGGTCACCCCCTGGGGAGGGCCTTACAAAGCCACCCTCCAAGGCTCTCGAGATCGCATCAATTTCAGGATTTGCGCGCAGCTCATGCTCTACCCGGGCAAGCATTTCAATCAGCTCTTGACAGGCCTGGTGCGCACCACAGATCACCCCTCCAGCATCGACGGATGCGGCCCTCGTTGGCGCCAGTTGGATGGCAGTAATGAGTCGATCGAGTTGCGCAGGAGGCACGGGGTCGGCGTGGTCGACCGCAAAGGCCTGAGCCATCGCTCGCAAGACATCGCAACGTTCTTGTAGGGACATGACCTTGCCAAGCACATGCAGCCCTGTGGGAATCAGTGTGTGACTGATCGCGGAGAGACTGGCTGAAAGGTCATAGAAGACCCGATCGAGTTGCTCGCCTGAATAGCGCGAGACGCAAGACGGTTCTGGGCACTGGAGCTCCAGCGCACGGGCTTGCTCGAAAATCACCGAGGCCAGGGTCTCGGCCTCAGAACCACTGACCAAGGGCTCCGCACCTAAGGGGGGCTGGCTGCGCCAGCGATCGAGGGACTGCTGAAGGTCAGCGAAGCCCCGATAGAGCCCAGCCTCGGTGATCGAAGGCGTGAGATAGGAGAGCAACGTCGCATTGGATCGACGCTTCGCAATCGTGCCCTCTGATGGGTTGTTTGCGGCGTAGAGATAGAAGTTCGGTAGGTGACCAATCAGCCGGTCAGGCCAGCAGGAGCCTGAGCCTCCAGCCTGTTTGCCCGGCATAAATTCAAGTGCCCCGTGGGTGCCAAAGTGCAGCACTGCATGTGCCTGGAAGACCGACTTGATGTAGTGATAGAAAGCGGCAAATCCATGGGTTGGTGCGAGCCCCCGATCGAAGAGCAGGCGCATGGGATCTCCCTCTACGCCAAACCCAGGCTGAAGGAGTACCTCTACAGATCCGAATCGCTCACCCAGCACAAACAACTGGCGACCGTCGGTAAGCTGGCGGCCGGGTGCACGGCCCCAACAAGATTCAATCTCGGCGAGGTGCGGCTCCATGCGCATGTAATCTGTCACGCTTAGGCTGGTGAGCACATTGGCATCGGTGCCATAGCGGCTTGAATTTCCCCCGAGCAATTTAGACCGCAGGGCATTGGCATCGGCGGGGAGCTCGACCGAATACCCCTGCGACTGCAGAGACACCAGCAATGCATGCAGCGATTCAAACACTGCGAGGTGGGCTGCCGTTCCAACCGATCCACCATTGGGCGGAAAATTAAACAAGACCACAGCCAAGCGCTTCTCATGGGACGCAGCACGGCGCAGCTCGACCATCTTTTTGACCCGAAGCGCCAGTTGTTCTGCTCGGTCGGGGCAGCTCACCATGTCTTGAGCAGAACGCACCTCTGTGAACGTGCAGCCCCGTTGGCAGCCCTTGCAGACCGCACCCGCAACACCCGGTCGCCCGCCGTACACCATAGGCGCTGTCGCACCATCGAGCTCGGGAATCGCCACCATGATGGTGGACTCGACGGGCATGAGCCCGCGCTCCGATGCGCCCCAATCAGAGAGCGTCTGAAACTCGACCGGATGCGCTGCCACGTAAGGCACATCGAGTCGCGTGAGCATCTCCTCGGCTGCCTGTGCATCGTTATAGGCCGGCCCACCCACCAGTGAGAACCCCGTCAGAGAGACCATGGCGTCGATCGTTGGACGCCCGTTCTCGATAAAAAAGGACTCGATTGCCGGGCGGGCATCGAGCCCCACTGCAAAAGCAGGGACCACAGCCAGCCCCTGCGCTTCAAGGGACCGAATGACCCCATCGTAATGCGCAGTGTTTCCCGCGAGAAGGTACGACCTGAGTAAGAGTAGGCCCACGCGCGGCCGATCTGCCCGAAGTTTGAGTAGCTTTGCCTGCGAGGAGAGTCTGCCTTTGAGATCGGGGTGGTACACCCCAAGCTCCGGATAGTCGATTGGATCTTTTGGGGGGAGTTGTCCCTTGAGGTGCTCGCGCGGTCCTGCGGCGTACCGGTTGATGAGCATTCGGGTCATGCTCACCATGTTGTCCTGTGAGCCCCCAAGCCAATACTGAAGTCCGAGGAAATAGACACGAACATCTTGGGCCGTGCCCGGAATGAATCTGAGAATCTTGGGCAGCCTGCGCAGCATGCGCATTTGCTGCTCACCCGAGCCGCCGCGCGCACTGCGCCCTGAATCCCCCGCCTCTGGCTGCTTGCCCCGCAATCGTTTGAGAAAGGCCATCGGGCCCGTGGCCGGTTTGGACATATCGAAGCGGCCCAAACGCGTGAGCTTGACCACCTCCGCAGCAGACATCGCGCAGAGCATGGCATCGCACTGCGCACGTCTGGCTTGGAGCGCCCCGAGCACGGGCAGAAAATGCTCCTCGAGAAAGAGCATGGTGACAATGAGAATGTCTGCCGCTGCAATATCAGCCAGAGCGCTGGTTAATGCCTCTGGGTCTGCGGTGTATTCCGCTGCAGCGTGCATGCGCAGCTCAACACCCGGGGCATCCTGCGAGAGCATCTGAGCGGCATGTGCAGTGGCCGATGACAGGTGAGTGTCCATGGTGATCACCACGACCCGCACCGGGGCCTGGGGCTCGGCAGCTCTGGCCTTAGCGCGCATAGTGAGCCTTGGCCTCGTAGAGGACATCGAGCGAGATTGGGGAGAGATTCCGCTCCCTCGCGAAGGTCTCTGTATTTGCGCGGGCCTTCTTGCGCACAAAGAATGGGATTTTTTTCAGCGCCTGCTCAGCCTCATCACTCCAGACCAAGGCGCCATGAAGGCCCTGCTCCGGCGGGGCAAGTTGTTCTGGCGCTGCGGCTGACCGGGAAGCAGACCCTAGATGTGAGGCACCTGCCTGCTCGTGAAACTCGAAGTCCTCCTTGAACATGGACAGGAGGTGTTCTTCAAGGCCCATCATGAGCGGATGAACCCAGGTATCGAAGAGCACATTGGCCCCTTCAAATCCCATCTGCGGCGCGCGCCTGGCCGGGAAATCTTGGACATGCACGGGCGCAGAAATGACCGCGCAAGGCACTCCCAGCCGTTTGGCAATATGGCGCTCCATCTGTGAACCCAGCACAAGGTCCGGGGAGGCCTTGGCAATGGCCTCCTCAACGGCGAGGTAGTCGTCCGTGATGAGGGCCTCGAGTCCATGGGTGGCGGCCTCGGCACGAACCTCGCGTGCGAACTCACGGCTATAGGTTCCCAGCCCCACCACGGTAAATCCCATTTCATCGCGCGCAACTCGGGCTGCACCCATCGCATGCGTGGCGTCCCCAAACACAAAGACACGCTTACCGGTTAAATAGGCCGCATCGACAGAAGCCGAGTACCAAGGCGCCCTGCAGGGTTGCGCTGTCCTTGCGCGCCTGAGGCTTTGCTCTGGTGAGAGTCCGGCCAACTCGGCAACTTCGCGAATAAACGCCTCGGTCCCTTTCGCACCGATGGGGATGGTCTGGGTAAAAGGCTGACCATGTTGGCGTTTGAGATAGGTCGCAGTGAGACCCGCAATCTCAGGGTAGAGCACCACATTGAAGGCTGCACGCGGCAGCTCGGCAAGGTCCTCGACCTTTGCATCCCAGGGTGCAACAGTCTGAACCTCTACCCCAATCGCCTCGAGGATTTCCACCACCGCATGCAGATCGTCTCGATGCCGAAAGCCCAGACCCGTCGGCCCGAGAATATTGCAGCTTTGACGCGGCCGCTCTGCAGTGGACGACGAATCTCGCGCGGGACACACGCGTCGCACCAGCTGGTACAGGGTCTCGGCTGCGCCCCAGTTTTCCTTCTTTTGATACGCAGGCAACTCAAGCGGAATAACCGGAATGGGCAGGTTGAGGGCCTCTGCAAGGCCGCCAGGATCGTCCTGAATCAGCTCGGCTGTGCACGATGCACCAACCATTAAGGCTTTGGGTTGAAAGCGCTCCACAGCAGATCGGGCCGACTCCTGAAAGAGGGCCGCAGTGTCTTTGCCAAGGTCACGCGCCTGGAAGGTGGTGTAGCTCACGGGGGGTCGACGCCGAGCGCGCTCGATCATCGTGAAGAGCAGGTCCGCGTAGGTATCGCCCTGAGGTGCATGCAACACGTAGTGCACATCGCGCATGGCCGTTGCAATGCGCATCGCTCCAATGTGGGGGGGCCCCTCGTAAGTCCAGAGAGAGAGTTGCATCAGTGTGCCCCTTCTTGGAACGATCCAATGCGATCCGTGCGAAGGAACGACCGAGCAAAAAGCGCCGCCAGATCTGCTGCCTGCTCGAACCCGTGGATTGGAGAAAAGACAAGCTCAATGGACCACTTGGTGAGCTGCCCTTTGGCCTCAAAGGGATTTGCCAACCCAAGTCCGCAGACAACGAGGTCGGGCCGAGCCTGCTCGCAGCGATCGATCTGATGCTCAACATCCTGGCCCTCGGAGAGTGCTGTCCCTGCGGGAAGGAGATCGAGCTCTGCCGACATAACCTGATGGTTTAAATACGGGGTTCCGACCTCGACGAGCTCCATATGGAGTTCACGCGCCAGAAAGCGTGCCAGAGGAATCTCGAGCTGAGAGTCGGGAAAGAAGAAGATGCGCTTGCCCATCAACCGGGCGCGCCACGGCTCGAGCGCGCGCTCGGCGCGCGCAAGTGGGGCGGCCAGGACCGACTGCGTCCGTCTCGCGTCAATATGGAATGCCTGTCCTGCAGCCTCAAGCCAGCGGCGCGTGCCCTCGGCTCCAATTGGGAAAGGGGCGACCAGCACATCGGCACCTCGGGCTGTAAGCGCACGGGCGGTGTCATTCAAGAAAGGCTGTGCCAAGAGCACCCGCGTACCTGGACCGATGGCGGGCAGGTTCTCTGCACGGTGGCCCGGGAATGCCTGAACCAGCGGAATACCCATCTCACGGGCAAGCCCTAGCAGTTGGTCCTCGACCAGATCGGGCAGGCTACCGGCAACCAAGAGCTGATCCTGATCGGAAGACGGTGCCAATGGAACCAATGCAGCAAGGCAGGCATCCTCGCCCTGAGTGAATGTGGTCTCAATGCCACTGCCCGAGTAATGCACCACGCGAACCCGGCCTTGATGTGCAAGCGTGAGGCGCTCTGAGGCTCGCGAGAGATCGAGCTTGATGACCTCAGACGGACAAGAGCCCACCAGAAAGAGCGTCTTGATGTCTGGACGCCGAGCAAGGAGTGTCTGTACGACGCGATCGAGTTCCTCGTTGGCATCGGCCAGTCCTGCGAGGTCGCGCTCCTCCATGATGGCCGTGGCGAACCGCGGCTCAGCGAAGATCATGACGCCGGCGGCACTTTGAATAAGATGGGCACAGGTTCTTGAGCCCACCACGAGAAAAAATGCGTCCTGCATTTTTCGGTGCAGCCAGACAATGCTGGTGAGGCCACAGAACACCTCGTGCTGACCGCGCTCGCGCAGTGGCATCCAGCGAACAGGCTGAAGGCTCTCTGGAGGCGTCTGGGCATTCATGCCGATTCCAGCCTTGCCTGTCGGAGTTTCCAGAGAAACTGCGCGGCGTTCACGACGTAGAGGGCATACGCCGCCAGCGCGACCCACATCTGGCTCTCGACCTGAAGCCATGCATCACCCTGCAGCCAGGCAAATAGATAGAGGGTGTGCAGTGCAATCACCCCCATGCTGACGACGTCTTCCCAAAAAAAGGCCGGTGCGAACAGGTAGCGACCAAATACGACCTTCTCCCAGATTGCACCCGTCACCATGATCAGATAGAGGACAAGGGTTTTGATCACGACAGAGCCCGCGGCCCACACCTGGCCCTCGCCCGTCTGCAGGAAGTTCAGCACCAGGCCGAGGCTGATGAGAAAAACCAGGAATTGGAGCGGAGCCAGCACCCCCTGGACGAGGGTCCAGATCGTCTGATCACGACGAAACCGCTGCTCCGGTGTGTAAATCCGACTGGACGCTTTGGGGGCTTCAGTGGCGGGGGAGGGAACTGCAAACTCTGTCATGCCGGCCTGTCTCTCCGTCTTTTGGGGGGCTGTGCCTGACTCTAGGACGGCGCCCGAAGAATGTCAATTTTTATTGACATCCATTTTAGTTGACATAGACAAACGCCACGCGCACACTGAAACACACAGTTCGCGGAAAAAGGCGCACCATGGGAGCCCGGACCAAGCCAGGCATGAGGGGATGTAAATGAAGGATGCAGACCGCCAGAACGGCAACGGTGGGACCCAAGGAGACGCACAGTCAGCGCTCGGGTCGCTTTTAGTCCAGGCCGTCATCCCGACCCTCGCCCAGGTGCACGAGACCGGTCCCATCGACAACGGAGCCGCCTGGGTCACTGGAGCGCTCGGTGAACACAAACCCAACCCCGCAGCCATCGAGTTGGCCCAATTGGCGCTTGCGGGTCGACTGGAACCCTGCCTTGCGTTTGTTGAGCAACAACGTGCCACCGGCATGTCCCTCATCGAGATCTTTCTTGGTGTTTTGCAACCTGCAGCGCGCCACCTGGGTCAAGGCTGGGAAGAGGACTCCTGTCGATTCACCGATGTCACTGTTGGCCTCTGGCAGTTACAGCAGATCTTTATGCGACTCGTCCCAGAGGTCCACCAGGGCTCACTGAATCGGGACCGTCGCTCCCGTCCAACCATCTTTCTGACGGCGATGCCAAGCGCGCAGCACCGCTTCGGCGTTCAAATGCTGGGAGCAGTCTTCTTCGCTGCGGGCTGGTCTGTCACGGTGAGCGAGTCGCGGGAGCCCGAGGGGCAGATCCTCGACGCAGCGCGGGCGAATCCGAATGTCCTCGGGATTTCCCTCTCCTGTGAAAAAGACTTACTGCATGCACGTAAACATATACAATCGCTGCGCAATGCGTGTGAGCACTCCCAACCTTTTGTGATGATTGGCGGCCCGGCGGTTCACCTCTTTCCCGACCAGGTTCAAGCCCTCCAGGCCGACGCAGTCTGCGGGGACGCGCCCGATGCGCTCCAACAAGCCACGCAACTCGTCGCGCTAGGACTCGCCCGTGGATAGAACGGGTCGCGTCGACCACCCTCAGGCCACTTTCGACGACGAAACTGCTGCCGCGCTGGTCGCCGCAGCTTCCGACATCACCCTGCTGGTCACGTACGATGGCGTCATCGAAAACGCGTCTGGCGATTCCCAGATCTGGGAATCGGTGCCGTTTCAATCTTGGGTCGGGAAAAAATGGGTCGACACCGTCAGCTCGGAGAGTCGCGTCAAAGTCGATGAAATGCTGCGCGATGTGCGCTCTGGTGAGCCTGTCACGCGCTGGCGGCACATCAACCATCGTGGTCATGAGGGACAAGATATTCCCGTCCTCTTCTCCCTGGTCAAGACCGGCAAGCCCAACCAGTACGTCGCCATTGGCAGAGACCTTCGCAGCGTGGCCGAGCTCCAAGCACGACTCTTGGAAGCCCAGCAGTTTATGGAACGCGACTACCTGCGCCTGCGCAGACTCGAGAACCAATATCGGCTGCTCTTCGACCTCGTCAATGAGCCCGTGCTCGTGTTGAGGCTCGACAGACTGCAAGTCCTCGAGAGCAATCGCGCGGCCGGCCTATTTTTCGGGCAGGAGCCCGAGCAGTTGGTCGGCAAGACATTCGAAGGTCTGATGACGCAGCAGAGCGTGGGTAACTTTCAACAAGCCCTTCGGCAGGTCGACACCTCTGGGCGCAGCACCGAGACCACCCTGCGCTTTTTTGGCAAAGAGTCCGCTCACACGGTTTCCGTCTTTCACCTCAAGCGAGATGACGGCTCTGCATGCCTGATTCGAATCGATGACCGCGTGGATCCCGATCATGTAGGAACCGCAGCACTCCTGCAAAGCGTGGCCCACTCGATGAGTGACGGGCTTGTGATCTGCGACGCCAAGGGAGGCATACAGTTTTCGAATCAGGCGTTCGTGGAAATGGTGCAGGCCGGTCATCACGGGCAGCTCATCGGAGAAAATCTCAATCGCTGGCTGGGCCGCGCGAATACTGACCTGCTCGTGATGCTCAACTCACTCTCGCAGGGCGGCCAAGTCCGCCTGTTTGCGACACAGCTGCTGTCTGAAGGAAAGAGTGCCTTGCCCGTCGAGATCTCCGGCGTGGCCATAGAGCAGACCAACGGCAAGGTCTTTGCGTTCACGGTCCGTGAAATCGGTCGTCGCCTCGGACGAGACGCCAAGGCCAGTCCCGTTGGACGCTCCGGCGAGGATCTCGCTGCACTGGTCGGCCGTATGCCCCTGAAAGAAATCGTTGGGGAAACCGTCGACATCATTGAGCGCCTCTGCATTGAGAGTGCCCTCACCATGACCAAGAATAATCGGGCCTCGGCAGCCGACATGCTGGGCCTCTCTCGACAGAGCCTCTACGTCAAGCTGCGACGATTTGGCATTGATGGTGGGCAGGAGGATGACAGCGCCTGACCCCACCATCTTGCTGGTCTTGGTGCGTTGGCAACCGGCATCGAGGCTCTGGGGCATGATGAGGCTTCCCCTGGCAGCAGTTCTGCCACTGCGGGCCCCTGGCCTTCTCTTTCATAAGGTTCTGGGTTCAGGCCGAGATGGTGGGTTTGGACTCGCACCGAGTCTCTCGCACCAGGGACTTTTCACCGCTTTTGATCACGAGGCACAGGCTCGCGCTTTTTTGGAAGAGGCGCCTGTCTTAGATCGCTATCGACAACGTGCCGCGGAGTTTGCATGGCTGCTGCTCAAGCCTTATTCCGTGCGTGGCTCCTGGTCTGGATTCAGCCCAACGCCCAATAAACCAGACTCCGAGAGCAAGGGGCCCGTTGCCTCGCTCACACGGGCCAGCATCCGCCTGCAAAAAATGCATGCCTTCTGGTCACAATCCCCCGCAGCCGAGGCTGACCTCACGCAGGCTGAGGGCTGTCAACTTGCCGTTGGATTGGGTGAAGCCCCCCTGCTGCGCCAGGCTACCTTTAGCCTCTGGGATAGCCTTGATCATATGAACGCCTATGCCCGATCAGGCGCCCATTTGCGCGCTATACAGACCGCCTATCGAGACGAACACTTCAGCGAATCGATGTTTGTGCGTTTCTCGGTGTCGTCTGCTGGAGGGGAATGGAAGGGAACACCGCTCCGTGGTTAAGCCCTTTAAGGTCATTGTGGTTGGAGCCGGATCGGCGGGCCTGAGCTGCGCAATTGATCTTGCGCGAAGAGGCGTGGAGGTGGTGCTGCTCGAGCAACACCATAGCCCCGGCGGAAAGATCCACCAGACAGCACTCCATGGCCACTTGATTGACTCTGGCCCCACGGTCATGACCATGCGATGGGTCTTTGACCAGTTATTCGATGCCGCAGGGCTGAGCCTCAATGACTATGTCTGCCTTCACCCCTTGGCCGTACTCGGTCGACACCACTGGCCACACCGGCCAAGCCTCGACCTATTCACAGACGCACAGCAGAGTGAGGCCGCGATCGAGGCCTTTTCAGGCGGAACGTCTGCGGCCGAGTTCCGCTCCTTTGTTCAGACTGCCAAGGCCTTATACGACCGCATGGAGCCCATCTACATGCGGGGCGAGCGGCCAAGCCTCTTGAGCATGACGGCAGGCTTAGGCCCCAGTGGCCTCGCACAGCTCGCTCGACTCGGCGCCATGCCCTCCCTATGGAGCCGCCTCGGTCAGACATTCTCCGACCCTGAACTGCGCCAACTCTTTGCGCGCTATGCAACCTATACAGGCGGGTCTCCTCTTGCAGCACCTGCAACGCTCATGCTCATCGCCTATGTTGAGCTCTGCGGTGTCTGGGTTGCAGAAGGTGGCATGCAGGGACTTGCATCAGGCATGTTGAGCGCTGCTCAAGCACTCGGCGTTGATGCACGCTTTAACACCGAGGTTGACGCACTGCAGGTCCAATCCGGTCGCTGCAATGCCGTTTCGCTATCCAATGGCGAGGTGATTCAGGCTGATGCGGTAATTTTTAATGGCGATGTACAAGCACTGGCAAAGGGTCTGCTCGGAACACATGGGTTGTCGGCCGTGACACCGCAAGAGACCAACCCTCGGTCTTTGTCAGCCCTCACGTGGAGCATGCTCGCCGAAGTACAGGGCCCTGCGCTCCATGTGCACAACCTGTTCTTTCAGCCGAACTATCCTGACGAGTTTCGTTCTATTTTTGAATGTGGCCAATTGCCCGAACGCCCCACGCTCTACCTCAACGCCCAAGACCGCGGCTATGGACCCGAGGCCCTGAGCAGCCCTCAAGGTACTGAGCGCCTTTTTCTCTTGGTCAATGCCCCAGCCCGTGGCGATGCTGCCACACCTCACGAACAGGATTTCCAGCAATGCGAGGAACGCGTCTTTCAGCACCTGCAGGCCTCTGGCCTATCGCTCCAAATCTCTGCACAGCACAGGGCAACGCCCAGAACGTTTCACAGTCGGTTTCCGGGCTCGGGGGGAGCGCTGTATGGGCGCGCCCCCCACGGCTGGATGTCGGTCTTCCAACGCGCCTCTGCTCGGAGTCGACTGCCGGGTCTCTATTTGGCGGGGGGCACGGTGCACCCGGGAGCGGGCGTCCCAATGGCAGCGCTCTCGGGCCGTTTGGCGGCAGAGGCCGTGATGGCGGACCGGGATTTAGCCAGCAAGTCAAGCCGGGTGGTTATCTCTGGTGGTATGTCGACGGCATCAGCGACTGTGGCCAGCACGGCTTAACCATCATCATTTTTGTCGGGAGCGTGTTCTCACCCTATTACCACTGGTCCCACCGGCGCGCGCTCCAGCAGGGCCGCCAGAGCGCGCCAGAGGACTTTTGCGCTGTAAACGTGGCGCTCTACAGCCCTGGGAATAAGCGCTGGACCATGACCGAGCGCAGTGCCCAGTCACTTGAACGCTCTGAGTCCCACTACCAACTGGGCCAGAGCAGTGCGCATTGGGACGGGCACGCGTTGGTGATCACCGTCGACGAATGGAACTTGTACCCCATTCCACGTAGGGTTCGGGGTGAGGTGCGCCTTGAGCCTCAACAGCTGTTTCGCTTTCAGACCGCACTCGATGCCGATGGACGACATCGATGGGGCCCAATTGCCCCGCGCGCCAGGATTCACGCCTCATTCAAAGACCCGGCGCTTCGATGGTCAGGGCATGGGTATCTCGACAGCAACGAGGGCGATGAGCCCATCGAGGGACCCTTTGCAAGCTGGGACTGGTGCCGAGCTGACCTCTCGGATGGCAGCGTCGCTGTGCTCTATGACATTCGGCCCGAGTCCGGGAGTGATCGCACCCTCGCCCTGCGTTTTCAGCCTGACGGATCGGTTGTCGATTTCGATCCCGCCCCGCGTGCCCAACTGGGAACCACAGCCTGGCGTGTGGCGCGCTCGATTCGGGCCATACCACACCGAGTCCGCACCCTCGAGGACACACCCTTCTATGCCAGAGGTATGGTCGAGGCAGATCTGCTGGGCGAACGCGTCGTGGCCATGCACGAGACGCTGAGCCTGCCCCGGCTGCGCTCGCCCATTGTGAAGGCCATGCTGCCCTGGCGCATGCCACGGATCGGGTGATCAGTCGCGCGAGAGTGTGCGACCCCGATGCGATTGCTCGCGCTCATCGAGTGTAAGCAACAAGTCGATCATCCAGCCTGCCTTTTCTGATACGGTTTTTGGCGGGATGGCTGCAGCCGATGGAAGGGCCGCTTGAACCAGGAAATGAATGGCGGGTAAGGGCTTGTGGCCTCGAAGCCACCCGGGCGCAAGGATCACTGCGGGGAGCGACTGAGCGATCCGCGCCAGTTTACGCCTTCCTGAGACCACGGCACGGCGATCAACCGCGTTGTAGCGCTGCTGCTCTAAGACACGACCAATATCGGAATAGATATGTCTTGCGGAGAGAATCGCAGGGCGACAGTTTCGAGGGAGTGCCATGACCCCTTGCTCTGCCCGACCGTAGAGCGCATCGGCGGCTTCAATCAGGCGGGCCACGACGCGTCCCAAGGCTTCGCAGTGCCCGCCCGACCTTAGCCATTCGTCGGGGCAGAGCCCCTCCTCTCGCATCCAGCTGCGTGGGAGGTAGAGCCTACCCAATCTCTGATCTTCGCCGACATCTCTGGCGATATTGGTGAGCTGCATGGCGACACCCAGCTCACAAGCTCGCGCAATGGCCCACGGCTCACGTACGCCCATGATGAGCGCCATCATGGCGCCGACCGTGCCTGCCACACGGGCCCCATAGTCGTAGACCTCGTCAATGGTCTCGTAACGGCGGCCCTGAGAGTCCCAGGCAAAGCCCTCGAGCAGGGCCAGGGGGAGTTCTCGCGGGAGTCGATAGGTCTGCACCACCTCTGCAAACGCTCGGTCCGAGAGGGCTTCGCCCGGGCGACCCGAGTAGATGGCGTGGAGGCGATCGTGGAGAGCCTGCATAACCGCTGGGCAGGCCTCATTCTCATCGACCTCATCATCGGCGACGCGACAAAACGCATAGAGCGCGGCCGATGGCGCACGCAGCGACGCCGGAAGCAGCCGCGAGGCAGCAAAGAACGAGCGCGAGCCGGTGCGCATGAGCGCCTCGCATTCATGCATATGTGTATTCATGCGGCGACAGGCTCTAGCATTTCATCGAATGCCTTGGCGGAGGTCAGCACGCCCGGGATACCTGCACCGGGGTGTGTGCTTGCACCCACTAAGTAGAGTCCGCTCACTTCCTCGCTGCTGTTGTGTGGACGGAACCAGGCACTCTGCAATAGCCTGGGTTCCATGCCAAAGGCCGCGCCTTTGAATGACCGGTAGCGCGAATCAAAATGGTTTGGCGTGATGGTATGAGAGACATCGAGGACATCGGACAGGCCCGGCAGCACGGTGTCCTCAAGTGCCTTTGCAATGCGAGCCCTGTAGGGCTCTGCCTTGGTCTGCCAATCGATCTTTGCATCAAGGTGCGGGACCGGCGAGAGCACATAAAAGGAATCGCATCCGGCTGGTGCGAGCGAGGGATCGGTTGCAGTCGGCCGGTGCAGGTACAGACTAAAGTCATCTGCAAGGACCTTGCGCTCAAAGATGTCGCGAAGGAGCTCCTCATAGCGTGGCCCCATGAGAATCATGTGGTGCGGAATGTCCTCATAGCGCTTCTTGGTGCCGAAGTACCAGACCATGAGGCTCATCGAATAGTGTGCGCGGCGGACTTTGCGATCCGTCCAGATGCGCCGAGGATGCTCGGACAAGAGCTCTTGATAGGTGGTGGCTGCGTCTGCGTTCGAGACCACCAAGTCTGCGGGAATAACACGTCCGTCCCGAAGGCGAACCCCTGTGACTCGCCGAGCGGCGGTCTCGATCTGAGTGACATCAGATAGGTAGCGAATTTCACCCCCATGGCGCTCAAAGAGGGCAGCCATTTCGCGCACGATTGCTGCGGTCCCCCCCATGGCGGAATGCACTCCAAACCGCCGCTCCAGTGCCGCAATCAGGCTGTAGACACAGGTCACCGTGAGGGGGTTTCCGCCGATGAGGAGCGGATGAAAGCTAAAAACCTGCCGCAGCTTGTCACTCGAAAAATGCCGGCAGGCCATCGCATAAATGCTCTCCCAAGCCCGCATGCGGACCATAGAGGGAATGGCGGCAATCAGTTCCGAGAATCGGTTGAAGGGAACGGTGCCGAGGTCCTCATAGCCAAGGGCATAACAACGCTCGGCCTCATGCATGAAGCTGTCATAGCCCGCGACGTCTGCCGCACAGACACGCCTGACCTCCTCGCGCATGCGCTCCGTGTCACCAAAGTAATCGAAATGGCTGCCGTCGGAGAAGCGAATCCGGTAGTAGGGATCCATCAGGCGCAGGTCAACGTAGTCTTCGAACCGCTCACCACAGAGCGCCCAGAGCTCTTGCAGCAGGAAGGGGGCTGTGATGATGGTGGGGCCCATATCAAAGGAGTAGCCCCCATCTCGAATGACACAGGCGCGACCACCGGGTTGCTCCAGTCGCTCCAACACCGTCACGGAATAGCCCTTTTTTCGGAGCCTAATCGCAGCAGCGAGCCCCCCCACCCCACTTCCAATCACCACCGCAGCGGGTGTCTTCATTTAAGCGCTCCAAGACGTGAAACTGTAAATTGCAGTTGACGCTTCATTTTGTCAAGCAGAGAATCGGGGCATGTCCCTCGTACGCACGCGACTGCTGGCCGTGACTGAGCTTTTCAAGCCCATCACTTGGTTTCCTCCCATGTGGGCATTCGCCTGCGGCGTGGTGGCCTCGGGTGCGTCGCTCTCGCAGCAATGGCTCCTGATTGGTGTCGGCATTGTGCTGGCGGGTCCGATGGTCTGCGCCACGAGCCAGGCCATCAACGACTGGTTCGATCGACACGTCGATGCCATCAATGAGCCCCAGCGCCCCATTCCGTCTGGTCGCATTCCTGGTCGGTGGGGTCTCTACATCGCCGTCATTTGGACTCTCGCGTCGCTCGCCGTTTCGACGGCCTTGGGTCCCTGGGGCTTCGCAGCTGCGCTTGTCGGTCTACTGCTGGCCTGGGGCTACAGCATGCCTCCGGTGAGGTTTAAGCAGAACGGCTGGATTGGTAACCTCGCCTGTGGCGTCTCCTACGAGGGCTTAGCCTGGATGACCGGAGCAGCCGTAATGGCGGGTGGTGCCATGCCGGAGGCTCGTTCGCTGGTGCTGGCCTTCCTATATAGCCTGGGTGCCCACGGCATCATGACCCTTAACGACTTCAAATCCATGGAGGGTGATCGCGTCATGGGCGTGCGTTCACTTCCGGTACAGCTTGGCGCTCGGGGCGCAGCACTGACGGCATGCCTGACCATGGGGCTGCCCCAGGTGGGTGTGATCGCGCTGCTTGCTTGGTGGGACGCTCCCGTCTCTGCCTTGACGGTCCTCGGGCTGCTGATGGGACAGATCTGGCTGATGCAGCGTTTTCTGAACGACCCAATCGGACAGGCGCGGTTTTACAGCGGCTTCGGAGTGCCCCTGTTTGTCGCCGGCATGATGGTGAGCGCTTTTGCATTGCGCGGCCTCACGGAGCAGTTGCTGTGACCCAGACGGCAACCCACCTCTCTTGGTTTGGCATTGCCCGACTCGGGCTTGTGCAGGCGAGCATTGGCGCAGTCGTTGTCCTGGCAACCTCAACACTCAACCGCGTCTTGGTTGTGGAACTTGGGCTGGCGGCGATTCTCCCGGGCATTTTGGTGGCCATGCACTACCTGGTGCAAATTCTTCGGCCCCGCATGGGGTTTGGGTCTGACCAGGCAGGTCGCTGCACGCCATTCATTCGAGGCGGTATGGTTGTGTTGGCCCTAGGCGGCCTCTTCGCAACCTGGTCCACCACCCAAATCCCACATGACACCCGCGTGGGATATGCAGGCCTCTTTGCCAGCTTCGCCCTGATTGGGTTGGGTGTAAGCGCCTGCGGTACGGCATTACTGACCTTGCTGGCCAAACAGGTTTTACCCAGCCGTCGAGCCCGTGCGGCAACCCTGGTCTGGATCATGATGATCGCGGGATTCGCAACAACAGCAGGCGTGGCAGGGCACCTGCTCGAACCATTCTCCATGAACAGGCTCCTAGAGGTGAGTATGGGTATTACGTTGATCGCAGTCGTCGTTACCTTTGCCATGACACTGCGGCTTGAGGGTCAGACCCCACTGCCACAGGCCCAACGGCCGGAGCACGGATTACCCGCTGAAAAGACCTCATTCAGGCGTGCATTGCGTGCTGTTATTCAAGAATCGCAGGCTTGGCAGTTCACCCTCTTTGTATTTGTCTCGATGCTGGCCTTTAGCACCCAAGACCTGATCTTGGAGCCCTTTGCCGGGGAAGTGTTCGGGTACTCACCCGGCGCATCGACCCAACTCTCCGGCATGCAGCATGCGGGGGTGCTCATCGGGATGCTGCTGGTTGCAGGGATTGGATCCAGGGTGGGATCACTCAAGCGCTGGACGATGGGTGGGTGCCTGCTGTCCGCGATAGCACTGGCGGGAATGGCCATTGCCGGGCTCACGCAAAACACGGAGTGGCCACTCGTCTCGAATGTCGCCTTGCTTGGTGCTGCCAATGGCGCCTTCTCGATTGCCGCCATTGCGTCCATGATGCGTCTCGCAGGCGAAGGTCAGGCGCAACGCGAGGGAACCCGCATGGGGCTTTTTGGTGCCGCTCAAGCGATTGCCTTTGCGCTCGGAGGTCTGCTTGGAACGGGACTCACCGATCTTGCCAAGGGGCTCTTGGATGCGCCAAGTCAGGCCTATGGTGCAGTCTTTTTACTTGAAGCGGCGCTCTTCATCTTGGCAGCTCGGCTTGGGGCCAAGATTTCAGAGCCGTCGCCCAAACGTATTCCATCCAGTGCCCCACTCACCCCCGAAAGAGAGGCCATTCATGCATCAGCCCTTTGATGCCGTTGTTGTTGGCGGTGGGCCCTCAGGGTCGACTGCAGCCTTTCTGCTGGCGCAGGCTGGTTGGCGCGTTGCGCTACTCGATCGAGGAGGCCGCATCAAACCCTGCGGCGGAGCCATCCCCCCACGCCTTATCCGTGACTATCAGATCCCCGATCACCTCATCGTTGCCCGAATCCGATGCGCTCGCATGATCTCCCCGAGTCAAAAGCAGGTTGATATACCCATCGAGGATGGATTCGTAGGCATGGTGAACCGGGAGGATTTCGACGAGTGGCTCCGCTGCAGGGCCGCCTCGGCTGGAGCAACTCGGCTCACCGGGCTCTGCGAGCAAGTCGACGCCATGGGGCCCGATGGCCTCTCCCGCATTCAGGTGCTGCTCAAGGATCAGGACCACCGGCATGGCCCAGAACTCATCACCCTAAAGGCGCGTATGGTGATTGGCGCAGATGGTGCACGGTCTCGCGTCGCGTCCCAGCGTATTCCCCGTGCAGACGAGGGCAAGACGGTGTTCGCGTATCACGAGATTCTGCGCGCGCCATCCAGAGAGACTGCACCGAGTCTTGACTACGATCCAGACCGATGCGATGTCTACTACGACGGTCGCTTTTCTCCCGACTTCTATGGCTGGATGTTCCCCCACGGGGACTGCCTGAGCATTGGCACCGGCAGCATGGACAAGGGGTTCTCGCTGCGATCGGCCACTCAGGCGCTTCGTAAAGAATCCCAGCTTGATCAACTCGAGTTGGTGCGCCGAGAGGGTGCACCGATTCCTCTGAAACCTCTCCCCACCTGGGATGACGGGCGCAATGTGGTGCTTGCCGGCGATGCTGCGGGCGTGGTGGCACCAGCATCGGGCGAAGGCATTTACTACGCCATGCTCGGCGGAGAGCTTGCCGCTCGCGCGGGCGAGGCCTTCCTTCGGACCGGGCAGCCAGCCTCGCTCAAGATCGCAAGAAAGGCGTTCATGAAAGACCATGGGCGCATCTTTTTCGTGCTCGGTCTCTTGCAACGTTTCTGGTACGGCAACGATAAACGCCGTGAACAATTCGTTAAAATCTGTCGCGATGAAGATGTCCAGAAAATCACCTTCGATGCGTACATGAATAAGCGAATGGTTCGTCGAAAGCCCATGGCCCACCTCCGAATCCTCGTCAAGGACATTGCGCATCTGCTCGGCCTAGCCAAGGCGTGAAGCGAGACACAGTCGTTGCGGCGCTTGCCGCGTTCGGTGTGGCCAGCGCAGGCGGGGCGCTCACAATCTTGGACAGCTGGTATTACAGCCTCAACCAGCCCTGGTTCAAGCCGCCCGACTGGGTCTTTGGGCCCGCCTGGACAACGCTTTTTACGCTCACCGCCTGGTCTAGCGTCGTGGCGTGGCGCGCAGCACAGGGCGACGCTGCAAGGCGTTGGGTATTGCTCGGTTTTGGCCTTTACTATCTGCTCAATGTGGGCTGGAGCATGCTTTACTTTTTTCTCCAGCAGCCCGCGCTCGCACTCATGGAGATCTGCCTGCTGTGGCTCTCGGTCGGGCTTCTGGTCATTCGACTACGGCCCATCTCGGTTCGAGCCTCCTGGCTCATGGTCCCAACCTGGCTCTGGGTCAGCTTCGCTGGACTGCTCAACGTAGCGACTGTCGTACTGAACCCTTAAAGGCTAACCCGTACAGAAAAACACCACCTTGGAGACCAAGGTGGTGAAAAGTGGCCCCTGACCAGGGAGAGTAGAGGCCACCACGCTTCCGGAGAGGAGGCGAGTTGTTATCTGTGTCCTTTACCTACTGCTTTGCGACGAGGTCTTTCTTGCCGGCCAACTCGGGGAAGCTCGTCAGCATGCTCGTTCCATAGAGCGGCTTATTCACGCCGTTATGACAGGTCGCACAGTTGATCTTGCTGATATCCCCTGTGGGACCGAGCTGGTCCTTCGGCTGAATGTCGGTGAGCGGGACCACCCATGTGTTGTTGAGCTCTCGTACCATCCGAATCCCGTGCCAGGCCGTCAGTCGCGCAGGTGTGCTTTGCTCCCACTCCGCCATGGCCCGCGTGTTGTGGCAGTGGGTACAGTTCACGCCCAATCCCTCACTCATATGGATCATGAGGGAGTACGTCCACTCGGTCTGCTTGATGGACTGACGATTCCCTGTGGGCAGTGCAGTCGTGCCCGCCATGCGAATTTCTTGATCATTCAGGAGATAGGGAGTGAACGCGTCGTAGGGCAAGGAGGTATTGCCGTTGGCCTCAACGCCGGCACGATTCTGACCCGAGTCATTGCCCAAGAGGCGACCCGCGACCTTTACATCGGGCGCAGAGAACCACCGCTTCTCTGGCACATTGTTGCCACGGTGACAGGTGTAGCAGGTCACGCCAGTATTTCCGACGTGATTGGTCCACTGACTGTTAATGGCCAGGGTCATCTCCGTCATCTTGCGTGCCGTGACCTTGGTGTAGAGGCTATCGTCTGCGAAGTTCTGTAGGTTGTGGCAATAGGCACAGCCTTGCTCGGGGGCCACCCACAAGGTCATAGCGGCCATGATGTTGTTGAACTGGGCCTCGGATAGATCCCCCAGGACCTTCACGTTCTTATAGATGTTTCGCGCCTTCGGTCCGTTCGGGTCGGCCGGCGGAAGCGCTTCAGGCGCCTGGTTCAACAGCGCCAACTTGGCCTCTCGAGCAGGATTTTTCACCTGCTCCATGCCCACACCGCGGTAGCCGATCTGATCGACCTCAACGGGTGGACGCTCACAGCCGGTGAGCAGCAAACTAACGCCAACCGCCAAGCCCGCCAAGATTCCGATTCGAGTGGTTTTCATGATGAGTTCCTTATTGAGCTGCGGCAGCAGGAGCAGCAGGAGCGGCGGTGGGAGCAGCAGTGACCGCGTCGGTGTATGGGCTAACGACTGGATCCCAGATCGCTGGATAGCTCGGCGCAACCCCGTGCTTCACAGCCCAGAGGTACCAGTTATCGACGACAGTACCCGTAAGCAAGATGCCAATACCACCCGTGATGCAGGTCAAGACCGCGAACCACCACGCCCAGCGGTGAATGGACTCCATTGTGGCGTTAAAGCCCATGGTCCAACGCCAGAAGAGTGCTGCGCGCTCTGAGGCGGTTCCACGATCGACGATCTGCTCGATCTCTCGCTCACCACCGTAGCGGCCGACGGCCAGAATGGTGGCGCCGTGCATCGCAAACAGCAGGACGGAACCGTAAAGGAAGGCAATCGACAGCATGTGAAATGGGTTGTAGAAGAGATTCCCGTACCGCAGCGAGAATGCGGTCGTCCAGTCGAGGTGCGAGAAGATGCCAAACGGCACGGCCTCACCCCAGCTACCCATCAGGACTGGGCGGAAAAAGCCCAGTACTAGGTAGAGCCAAATCGCAGCTGCGAAGGCCCACGCCACATGCGTGCCCATTTTGAGTTGAACAGCCAAGCGATAGGTGCGGGCCCACCAGAGCAGGATGGAGATCGTGATGAAGAAGCCCGAAAAGAGCCACCAGCCGCCTTGATTCATGGGCGGAATGCTCAGCCCGTAGGCGGGTGGTGGTGGGTCTACCGAGAGCCAAAACAGCTGCTTCACAAACTCGATGGGGCTGTAATTCACCTGCACCAAATAGTTCCAGCCGATAGCCGTAAAGCCAATCACGAAGAAGAAGATAGAGGCGACACCGAGAAAGCCCAAATAGAACGGGCCGATCTGCGCATTGCCAATGCGACCAAGCAAGTGCACGTGCCACGTGGTGGTGCCGCGCTCACGCTGATCAATCTCGCGATCTAAGGGAATCCCAAGGTCAGCAGGTCCCTCGACCTGGATCTGAGTAAATAGGTTTTGATATTGAGGCATGATGTTTTCCTTGAGCCAGTTCGAGGATGACCGCTTAGGACCAGATGGGCAGACGCAGCCACCAGCCCCACCACTGCGGCCAGCCCTGCGTCCAGAAGGGCCCGCTGATCACAATGCAGACCGCACTAAAGAAGCCGGCTGCAAGGGCGAGGAAGAGCCCAAGCCGGTGAATGCCCAGGGTGCCAATCGAGTAGCCAATCGTGTCTCTGAAGAAGGTGTCTTCGTACTCAGGCGTTTTAACTGTCTCGCCACGCCCCGGGTTCGTCGATGAGAGGATGAGCGAACCATGGAGCGCCAGCGCAAAAGTGGTCGTAAAGAATAGGCTCACCGCTATCATGTGCGCGGGGTTGTAGTGAAAGTGCAAGAACTGGTAGCCCACGTTGGAGACCCAGTCGAGGTGGCTCAAGATGCCGTAGGGAAATCCGTGCCCCCACGCGCCCATAAGCAAGGGACGAATGACCACCAGGGTCACGTAGGCAAAGATGGCCACACTGAAAGCCACGGGCACGTGATAGCCCATGCCGAGTTTGCGGCAGATCTCTACCTCGCGAAGGGCCCACGACCCAAAGGCTCCAATCGCACAGACCGTGATGATCTGCCAGAGTCCGCCTTCAGCGAGCGGGGCCAAGCCGAGTCCGTATTTCAGATCGGGCGGCGCAATGTTGATCTGCCAAGGGTTCCAGGTCGGCCCTTGAGAGGCGCCCCAAAGAATGAGTGCAGTGCCCAGGAAGGCGAAAAAGATTGTGGTGACCCCAAAGAACCCGACATAAAAGGGCCCAATCCAAAAGTCAAACAAATCACCGCCCAGCAGGGTCCCTCCCCGCACGCGGTACTTGCGTTCAAAGCTCAGCATGGCCATGTCGATGTCCTCCGAATTCAGGTGACGAGCGCCGCGGGTCCCAAGGAGGCCCCGCGGTGCTCGCGTTCCAACGATTTACTTCTTGGGCATGGAAGAGTTCTGAACTGCAGCCTTGTATTCGGCTTGGCTCATACCATCCATCCAGTTGAAGCGTGCGGTGCTCAGCAGAATGAGGTGAATCATTGCTGCCAGACCGAACAAGAAAACGCCTTGCACCACCATGGCGCGAAGCGGGTCGTAGAGTTTCCAAACTCGCCACATATTGCTTACTCCTATTTAGGTGAGATGCGACATCAGGGTGTAAACCGCTGCCCTTACGCCGCCGGTCATGGTCTTGCTGCTCTCGGCTCCAGGGAACCAGGAACGCCAGTCGAGCATGAGCACTTGGGCCAACAGCGCGACCGCGAAAAAGGCCATAAACAGCACGGCAAATAGCCCGTGAACCGCCCACGCGTCGCCCTTGTGGGGTAACCGGTGGCTGAGGTGCGAGACTTGCTCCATGGACATTCCTCCTGTTGCTTAAGAGATCAGTAAAACCAGGGGCGCCACGCCCAAACGAGGATGTGGGCAATGACTGCCAAAGCCGTAAAGCCCACTAAACCCTGCATGTAGTAGGTGTGGAACTCTTGGGCTTCCTCGTCGGTGAGGCCGGAGATGCTTCGGTTGTTGCTCATGGGGAGGTTCTCCTTTGAGTTGGCTTAAAGGCCAAATCCGCGCAGGGCCCGCACGGAATGGGCAGCCGTGACACCACGCCACGACATTCGGTTGGAGGGCAACGCGCTCACGCGGTCACCCCCGAATACAGTGCCTCGTATGCTTCCCGAAGCAGATCAAGCTCCACACGATCGAAGCCCGACTCTCGGGCGAGCCGCTCAGCGCGATCGCGCAAGCGTTTGGCCACAGAGATTTGGAGCAAGACGGGCTGGGTGGAAATAATTTCAGTGAGGAGGGACTGAGCCTCGTCAGACCAGGCCAGCGATTTATCGTCGGCGGTGTTGCTGCCCGTGGGCGTGGCCTGGACCTTATCGAGGTCCGAGCCCAGGGGAAGGATGTGAAAGAGTGCATCGAAGAGCGCGTTACAAGCCTCTTGCAGGAGATACACCGCACCGCTGTAACCCATGAACGGGGTTCCGGTATGCCGTCGAATGATGGCACCTGGGAATGAGGCAGGAATGTAAGTGGCCTTTGCACCCACCTCGGCGAGGTACATGCGCTCGTTGTAAGAGCCAAAGACCATCAGCGGTGTCGACTTCTGGCAGGCCTCTCTGACGGCCTCGTTCTGGGTCTTTTCGCCGGGCTTGCGAGCAATTGCGAATGAGCACGGCAAGCCAAGCTCGTCCTCAAAATAATGTCGAAGACCACGCGCGTAGGTCTCGCTTGCAACAATGCCAAAGCTTGCGGTGCCGAAGAAGTCCTGGGTCACACTGCGCCAGAGGTCCCAAATTGGCTTGATGGTGGTGTGCTTCTCGCGGGCAATAAAGGGCTCCGGATCAAGATCGAGCAACCTGCCCAACTCGCGCAAGAAGGCGGTTGTGCTGTGCAGGCCGATGGGCGCTTGCAGGTAGGGCCGATCGAGGGCCTCACAGAGCAAACGACCGAACTCGCGGTACAGGCAGACGTTGACCTCAGCCTCGGCAAGTCGGGGAACATCCATCAGATGACTGCCCAGGGGGAAGGTCATGTGCACCTCGGCCCCAATACCCTCAATCAGGCGCTTGATCTCAGCAAGGTCGCTGGGCATGTTGAAGGTGCCATAGGCCGGGCCAATGATGTTGACCTTGGGCTTTTGGCCCTCCACGCGCTGAACAGGGCCAGGCTTGCGAAGGCCATACTCATTCCAGAGCCAGAGCATGGCGCGATTGGCCGACTGCCACTGATCCTCATCAATCGTGCGCGGCAGGAAGCGCGCAATCCCGGTGCCCTCTGGTGTGACTCCACCGCCAATCATCTCGGCAATAGAACCTGTCACGACCACTGCAGGAAGGTCGGGGTCAAGCGCAGCATGGGCGCGCTTCATGGCGCCCTCTGTGCCCTCACGACCGAGCTGTTCCTCGGCGAGCCCCGTCACGACGATGGGAAGTTCATGCGGCGGAAGTGCATCGGTGTAGTGCAATACCGAGGTGACCGGCAGGTTCTCACAGCCCACAGGACCGTCGATCACAACCTGCAATCCCTTGATTGCTGTGAACACATAGACGGCGCCCCAATAGCCGCCGGCACGATCGTGATCAAGCACCATCATGCGCCCATCTCCTCTGCCTTGCGGCGCGCTGCTGCCTTCTGAACCTGTCGACGGATATGCGCCTTAAACTCGGGTCGTTCTTGCGGGGTGTCCTGCCAAATGCCAGCCTGGTCTCCCTGGCCCACATCGCCAAAGAAGTCGCGCATAGCCTCAAAACGCGCGTGGTTTGCAATCGCCTTATTCACGACAAGCGCAAGCGACCCGGCGCCAGCGGCACCCATGAGGGGGCGGGCAGAAATGAGATTGGTGAAGTAGAGCGAAGGGATGCAGCGCTCCTTAGCCCACTGCACAACCGGGGTCGTGCCAATGGCGAGATCGGGGCGAAGCGCATCGACCGCTGCGATGTCTTGCTCGAGCGATGCACGGTACTGGACCTGCGTGCCGCGCGCTTGGAGCCAGTCTGCATCGGCTGCGCTCATCGGCGTCTTCGGACAGGCGGTGCCCACATAAGGGACCTCGGCTCCGCTCTCAATCAGCAAACGGGCCACCAAGAGCTCCGACCCTTCATAGCCGCTCACGGTGATCCGACCCCGAATCGGCATTCGGGCCAGGGCTTCGCGAATTCCAGGCAAGACCTGTTGCTTCGCTTGCGCGATGAGGTGCTCGGGCACATTCGCAGCATGGCCAATGGACTCGATCCAGCGCGCGGTGCCCTCGACGCCAACGGGCGCAGATCCCACGAGCGGGCGGCCGGCAGATTCAAATACGCGCATGCTCGCCGTATAGAACGGGTGGATGGCTGCCACGGCGACCGAATCGAGTGCCGCGTATAGCTCACGCCACTCGCGGGTGGGTACCACAGGCCCTGCCGCGAGCTGCATAGGGGCAAGCATCTGCCCAATGATCATGGGGTCTGCCGGGAACATCTCGCCCAGCAAACTGATGGTGGGCAGACTCGCGCGACCGTTGCGAGGGGCCGCTACGGGGCCAGCCTGTGCCTCCTTGAGCGCATAGGCCAGCATGGCGCCTGCAAGTACATCCTTTGCCTCGGCGTGAGTGGGCACACCAAAACCTGGAACGTCGATTCCAATGATGCGCACGCCATTGATCTCTTTGGGCAGCAGCTGCAATGGCACACCACTGGCCGTGGGCACGCAGAGATTGATGATAACCACGGCGTCATAACGCTCAGGATCCGCCTCGGCGTAAACCGACTCGCGAATGTCCTCAAACAGTTTGCCAGTGACCAGGGTCTCGGAGTTAAACGGCACGTAACCAACGCTGCGACGCGCCCCGTAGAAATGCGAAGTGAACGTGAGCCCATACACACAGCACGCAGAGCCCGACAGGATTGTGGAAGTGCGACGCATACGCAGGCCCACACGCAAGGAGCCGAACGCCGGGCACATGCTCTGCGGCTGATCATGCGGCCCCTTCGGGTAATCGGCCGCGTACTGCTGCAGCGTCTCGCTGGCAGGGACCGGCTGAATGGGAATGGGCTGGCGCGCGTTCATGGAGGGCTTAGGCTTCGTCGTAAATCACTTCGAGACTGGGCTTGACCGTGATCTCACGGCCCATCATGTCTGCCAGGCTTGCCGGCTGCAGCGTGACATTGCGCCCCACGGTGTCTGCGCTAAACAGACCGAGCAGAGTGTCTTGCGTCA